>Ga0102953_1000001_pt1 | contig 167351 bp, 143 predicted proteins | sample SalPon2A_C_D2_MG_FD_78509 | JGI IMG/M metagenome (GOLD analysis project Ga0102953, IMG submission 78509) | Soil microbial communities from South San Francisco under conditions of wetland restoration - Salt Pond MetaG R2A_C_D2_MG | ecosystem: Environmental > Terrestrial > Soil > Wetlands...
CGTGCGCGCGTCAGCACTCCACCAGCGGGGACGCTCCATGCAAGTGTCTGTCGAAGAATTCCTGAAGAAGCGCAAGGAATCGCGGCCTTCCTACGTGTTCGATTTGCGCGGCATGGACGAGTACAGCGATCACCACTTGGCGGGGGCCCACAACCTGCCGCTTGAGTTCCTGGAATCGAACCTGCACCGGCTGCCGTTCGCGGGCGAACTGCTTTTCTACGACGACGGCACGGGTCAAGCCAAGCAGGCCGCGGCCGTGCTGTTCGACAACGGCTTCAGCGACTACTTCTACGCGGAAGAGGGGCTGGAGGCGCTGGAGAAGGCTCTGGAGGGCTCCGACCTTGACATCAAGCTGGGCTGCCGGGCCGACGACCCCAAGGAAGTGAAGATGGAGGCCATGCAGAACCTGCTGGACTTCGAGATCAATCCCATGGTGGCGGGTCACGGCGGCCATTTCTCGCTCGTCGACGTGGATGGCGCCAACGTTTACGTGCAGTTGGGCGGCGGCTGCCAGGGCTGCGGCATGGTGGACGTGACGCTGCGGCAGGGTGTGGAGAAGCGCATGCGGGAGGTCTTCCCGGATCTGGAAGCGCTGATCGATACCACGGAGCACGCGGAGGGCAACAACCCCTACTACGAGCCCTCCAAGTAGCGTTGCGGCCCGGCCCGTTGCGGCCGCGCGTGCCAGACGGCGCGGCGGCTGCCCGCATGCACGCACTCACTTCCCAAAGCGCCCATGCCTCTCCAGTTCAAGCCCGGCGACCGCTTCCCCGACCTGACTCTGCCGGACGACCGCGGCCAGCCGCAGTCCATCAGCGCCCTGGCCGGTGGGCAGCCACTGTTCCTGGCCTTCTTCCGCGGGCCGTGGTGACCCAAGTGACGCGTTCAGCTAAGGGAACTGGTCCAGTTCCATGACGTGACGGATGTCAGCTACGCCAGGATCGCCGCGGTGAGCAAGGACCCACCGGAGGTGCTCGCTGGCCTGCGGCTGGGTCTGGAAGCGCCCTTTCCCCTCCTCAGCGATACCGAATTGCGCCTGACGGACGCGTTGGGCATCCGCGAGACCACGGACAGCCGGCACGGCCCGTTGCCGGTGCCGTTCACCTTCGCCCTGCTGCCGGATCTCACGATCCACCGCGTGTTCAACGGATGGTACATGGCGGGGCGGCCCACGCCGGAAGAACTGCGGCAGACGCTGCGCGCGATGCTCCAGGCCACGCGGCCGGACTTCGACTTCGCCGGGGAATAGCGGGGGGCGCGGCAGGCGCCCAGGCCGACCTCAGGGCTCGGGGATGGGCTGGCTGTCGTAGACGTACTCGCGGGGGACGCGGGCAGCCACGTTGGTGAAGACCTCGTAGTCGATGGTGCTCGCCCAGGCGCCAAGCTCCGCCGCGGCGATGCCCTCCGGCCCGCCCCCCAACAGGATCGCCTCGTCGCCCGGCTGGCAGGAGTCCTGGCCCAGCGAGACGGTGGTCTGGTCCATGCTGACGCGGCCCACGATGGGCCGGCGCTTGCCGGCCAGCACCACGGCGCCGCGGTTGCCCAGGTTGCGGAAGTAGCCGTCGCCATAGCCCACGGGCAGCGTGGCGATCACCTCGTCCGCGCTGCAGCGATAGGTGCGCCCGTAGCCCACCGTCTCCCCGGTGCGCATGGTCTTCACCAGGGAAACCCGGGTGCGCACGGTGAGCGGCTGCTCCAGCCGCGCCGTCAGCGCGGGGGCCTGCTCCGGCGGGGAGAAGGCCAGCGGGGCCCACAGGGCGAAGCCCACGCGGGCGTAGTCGAAGTGGAAGCGCGCATCGCGCAGCAAGCCGCCGCTGTTGGCCAGGTGGCGCTCGAAGGGCCGTCCGGGCAGGGCTTCGGCAATGGCCGCGCACCACGCCTCGTAGCGCTCAAGCTGCGTCTCGCAAAAGTCGCTGTCCAGTTGCTCGGAATCGGCCAGGTGCGAGTACACGCCCCGCACCTGCAATGCGTTGGCCTCGTGCAGCAGCGCGCGCAGCTCGTCCCGGGCATCTTCCCGCAGGCCGATGCGGCCCATGCCTGTGTCGCACTTCAGGTGCACCGCCAGTGCACCCTCGGCCGCCGCCGCGATGGCCTCGCGCAGGTGCGCAAGGGACGGCACCGTGGCCTCGATGCCCTCGCGGGCGTAGAGCGGCAGGCTGCCCGGCTCCGGCGGCCCCAGCACCAGGATGCGCCCCGTGATGCCCGCGTGGCGCAGGGCGAGGGCCTCATCCAACAGGGCCACGCCGAACAGCGGCTGCCCCAACCCCTGCAGGAAGCGCGCGACCGGCACCATGCCGTGGCCGTAGGCGTTGGCCTTGAGCACCGTCATGATGCGCCCTTTCGCGTGCGCGGCGCTCAGGAGGCGCCAGTTGCGCTCCAGGCTGGCCAGGTCAACGATGGCGCGGGTGCTGCGGGTGGAGGTCATGGGCTCGCCGGCGCGCATGGCGCGGTGCCTGCGCCGTCCGGGGCGCGGGCTAGGGGGAAGCAGGGCGAAGTGGCGGCAGGCGGAAGCCCAGCGCCACCAGTGTGTCGACCAGGTGCTCCAGCGTGCACAGCCCCTTGCCGCGGGTGGAGCACCACTGCACCACGTAGCGCACGTCCTTGCAGCGCGCGGCCTCCTGCTGCGTCACCGCCCGTTCGGTGATATCGACGGCGGCCTCGCAGAAGCGCACGATCGAGTGCACGCTGTCCAGCACCTCCGGATCCAGCGGTGCCGGCGCGCGCGGGGCAAGCTGCCAAGTGAGCAGGCCGGCCACCACAGCCAGCACGTACACGTTCTGGGGAATCCGGGAGAGCACTCTGGTCATCGCGCGGCCCGGTGGGTCGGCGCTGCGCCCGCCCGGGCTGCTTCCCGCGCGGTGCAGGGCAGTGCGTCGTCCCGGGTATTTCGCCCTCTCCAGCGGGGCGCTGTCAAGTGCGGCCGTTCACCCGCGCCGGCGCGGCGTTGCCCGCGGCCGCGGCGCCGGGCTATGCTGCCCCCGATCCAGCGCACGGGCGGTGGGCCCGCAAAGCCAGCGAACGACAAGCCGAGGGCAGGGATGCGATGAAGCTGATCTCGTGGAACGTGAACGGTATCCGGGCCGTGCTGAAGAAGGGCTTCGTGGACTTTGTGCAGGAGGCCCAGCCGGATGTGCTGTGCCTGCAGGAGGTGCGCGCCCAGCCCGAGCAGGTGGACCTGGATCTGGAGACCTACCGCCAGTACTGGAACGCAGCGGAGAAGAAGGGCTATTCGGGCACGCTCACCATGAGCCGCGTGGAGCCGCTCTCCGTGCGCATGGGCATCAGCAAGCCGGAGCACGATGCGGAGGGCCGCGTCGTTACCACGGAGCTGGAGGACTTCTTCCTGGTCAACGTGTACACGCCCAATGCCCAGCGCGGCCTGGGGCGCCTGGACTATCGCACGCAGGCGTGGGAGCCGGATTTCCTGGCCTTTCTCAAGGAACTGGAGCGCGAGAAGCCCGTGATCTTTTGCGGCGATCTGAACGTCGCGCACAAGGAGATCGACCTGGCCAATCCCAGGAGCAACGTGAAGAACGCCGGCTTCACGCCCGAGGAACGCGAGCGCATGGATCGGGTGATCGAGGCGGGGTTCATCGATACCTTCCGCGAATTCACCCAGGAGGGTGGGCACTACACCTGGTGGAGCCAGATGGGCCAGGCGCGCGCCAAGAACATCGGGTGGCGCATCGACTACTTCCTCTGCTCCCCCGCCCTGCGGCCCCGCATCAAGCGGTCGTACATCCTGCCCCATGTGCGGGGCTCCGACCACTGCCCCATCGTGCTGGAACTGGACTAGCAGCGCGCCATGACTTGATGTTGGGTTGCAGAGTGGGCGCTGCCCTTTCTGATTCCTCCGCCAGGGAGCAAGCTCCCTGGACTCCATTGGGCAGGGGGCAGGGGCTTACGCTGCGGAGATGTGTAGCGCCCAGTGCTCCTCGTCGATTCGCTCGGAGCGGGTGTCGAAGCCCATGCGGGCCATCTGGGCCATCAGCGGGCGCGGCTCGAACAGGGCGTGCACCACTATCGCATCGCCGATGTCGAGCTGATTGACGCAGTCCATGATGTACACGTACGGCTCGCCACCGTGCTCCAGCAGGGGCCGCACGTCCAGATGGAAGACGCCGTCCTCGCTCCAGGTGCGCAGCAGCGGGTGGGCATCACGCAGTTCGATCATGGTCGCGGCTCGCCGTCAGGGCCATCACCCTGGCGGGGATGGCGCGGTGCTTGGCCCGAAGCGCTGCGCTGTGGGCGCGCGCCTCGGTGCAACGCCACCCTATCACTGTCGCGCACCGGCCTATATGACATCGGTCATCCGCGGCGGCGGAGCAGCGCACACTGCCACAAGCGCTAGAAGAGGCGCTCGCTGGCGAGCTGCGCTCCCGCCGCCAGCGCCGCGAGCTTAGCCCACACCACGTCCTCGGCCACGCGGCCCATGCCGGCCGAGGTGTCGAAGCCGCAGTCCGTCCCTGCGATGACGCGGCGGGGATCGCCAACGGCTTCCACCGCGCGCTCGATGCGCTGGGCCACCACCTCCGGGTGCTCCACGTAGTTGGTGGTGGTGTCGATCACGCCCGCCACCAGGAGTTGGTCCGGCGCCAAGCGGTCGCCGGAGAACAGCCGCGTCTCGTGAGCATGGCGCGGATTGGCGAAGGGCAGCATGATCGCGCCCACGTTTGCCTGCAGCACGCGCGAGAGGATCTCCTCCAGTGCCACGTCCAGGTCGTGCGGGCCCTCGTAGTTGCCCCAGCACACGTGCAGCCGCACCTGCTCGCGCGGCACGTTGGCCAGGGCGTGGTTGATGGCCGCGATCACGCGCTCCACGAAGGCCAGAAAGTCCGCCAGCGGCCGCTCCGCGTAGGAGACATGCCGCTCCAGAGCCAGATCCGGGCAGTCGATCTGCAGCACGAACCCGTGGCGCGCGATGGCCTCGTACTCCGTACGCAAGGCCTCCGCCAGTGCGCCGATGTACGCCTCCTGGTCGCCATAGTGCTGGTCCGGCACGGCCGCCGCGATGATGCCCGGCGATGGCGCCGTCACGAACGCGTCCACCACGCCGGGCGCGGCCTCGTCCAGCACGCGCCGGAAGTCCTGGCACTCGCGTTCGATGGCGGCCGGGTCCAGGTAGCGCACCGGCCCCACCACGCTGGGCACCTCGAAGCTGGAGACGGCCTGCTGGCTCTGCAGGATGCGCTGGCGCATGGCCAGATAGCCCGGGTAGCGCTCCACATCGCGCGGGCCCCGGCGGCTGCCGCCCGGCCCGAAGCCGCTCATGCGGCGCTGGGCGTAGAGGAAGAACGACTCGCGCGGCTGCTCGCCGTTGTTGGGAATGTCGATGCCGGCCTCGATCTGCTTGGGCACCACCCAGCGCGTGGCCGCCTCGATCTCCGCCTCCAGCGCCGCTTCGTCGATAGCCTCCCCGTGCGCCCGGCGCGCGAACAGGTCCACCAGGGCCTTGGGTCGGGGCAGGCTGCCCGTGTGTGACGTCAAAATGCAGTCTTCGCTGCGCTTCATCGCTTTCTCCCCGCGCCGCCTCGGGCGCCCGTCGGCCGCTGTGGGCCGTCCCATGAAGAGGGGCCTTGCGTGCAGGCCCAGCAGTTTCCCCGCACTCTGCCACGCACGGTCCACCCGCGCCAAGCCCCGCACGATGAACGGTCCCGTGGCGATGTGGGGCTGGCCCTGCGCGGTGGAGGTGCCTTGTGCCACACTGGATGACAGCACCCAACCGGAGAGCCGTGGACGCCGTGCTGGGCGGGATCGTGTTCGTGCTCGTGGCCGGGGTGGTGCTGGCGCCCCTGGTGCACCGGCTGCTGCATTCGGTCCACCTGCGCATTCCCGGCGACGACGGCACCGTCTGAGGCCGGGCCGGCCACAACTGCCCGCCGCCAAGGCGATGCGTCGAACCCGCTGCGGGGCCGGCGCCCTCCCAATAGCAGAGCGCGCCGCCCCGCCGGGTCCGCCAGGGCCTCGTCCAAGTGCGCGCGCCAATGTCGTCCGTGCGTCCGCCGTATCACCCAGGAGACCGCCATGCCCAGCCACCCCGAATCCCTGTACGATCTGCTCGCGACGCTGTTCCAGGTGCACCCCTGGCACGGGGTGCCCGCCGACGCGGGCGCCGACGGCGTGTTCAACGCCTACATCGAGCTGGTGCCCGCGGACACGGTGAAGTACGAGCTGGACAAGGCAGCCGGGCACCTGCGCTTGGACCGGCCCCAGCGCTTCTCCAGCCAGTGTCCCACGCCCTACGGCTTCATCCCGCGCACGCTGTGCGGACCGCAGGTGGGCGAGCGCTGCACGCAGCGCACCGGCGAGGCCGGTATCGCGGGCGACGGCGACCCCATGGACATCTGCGTGCTCACCGAGCGCACGATCCTGCACGGCAACTTCCTGCTTCACGCGCGGCCCATCGGGGGGCTGCGCATGATCGACGGCGGCCAGGCCGACGACAAGATCGTGGCCGTGCTGGAGCAGGACCTGACTTACGGCGGCCTGCGCGACATCGCCGAGTGCCCCCGGGGCATCGTGGATCGCCTGCACCACTACTTCCTCACCTACAAGCAGCAGCCCGACCAGACCGAGCGCAAGGTGCGCATAGCGGAGGTGTACGACCGGGCCGAGGCTCTGGAGATGATCCGGCGCTCCCGGGCGGACTACCTGGCCCACGTGGGCTCGCCGGAATCGCGCCTGGAGGCCGTGCGGCGCCACCTGAGCGCGGTCTGAGCCCCGGCCGGCCCCGGCTGGCCTTCGCGCACCGCTTGCACTAGGATCGCGGGCGAATACCGACCGGCGCGGCGCGCCGGGCCCCCGATCACGCACCTGGGACAGCCTCATGGAATTCGGGATTGTGCTTCCGACCCCGGCCGACGCCTGGAAGACCGTGCAGCGCGCGGAGGAGCTGGGCTTCGCCAGCGCATGGTTCTACGACACGCAACTGCTCTCGGGGGACCTGTTCGTGGGCATGGCCGCCGCGGCCGTGAAGACCGCGAAGATCCGGCTGGGCACGGGCGTGCTGATCCCCTCCAACCGCATCGCGCCGGTGGCCGCCAACGCGCTGGCCAGCCTCAGCAAGCTCGCGCCGGGACGTATCGACTTCGGCGTGGGCACCGGCTTTACGGGCCGGCGCAGCATGGGCCTGCGCCCGATCCGGCTGGCTGACCTGGCCGACTACGTGCGCGTGATCTATGGCCTGCTGGCCGAGGACACGGTTTCCTGGCGCTTCGAGGGCCAGGAGCGCAAGATCCGCTTCCTCAATCCGGAGTTGGGACTCATCAACACGCAGGACGACATCCCGCTGCACGTCTCCGCGTTCGGCCCCCGCTCGCGGGAACTCACTGCGAAACTTGGGGCGGGCTGGATCAACTTCTACCGCAATACCCACACGGCCCGCAGCGCCATCGACGCCATGAAGGCCGCCTGGGCCGAGGCCGGCCGCGCTCCGGCCGAGCTGCGCACGACGGCCATGGCGCTGGGCTGCGTGCTGCAGCCGGGCGAGGCGGCGGACAGTCCGCGCGCCAAGGCGCAGGCGGGGCCGCTGGTCACCAGCACGCTGCACCGGGCGGTGGAGGACGGCCTGACGGCCGAGCAGCTTCCGCCGGACCTGCGGGAGGCCGTGGCGGCGCTGGGGCCGGTCTTCCAGGGTTACGAGCCCGCCGATGCGCGCTACCTCTCCGTGCACCGCGGGCACCTGATGTTCCTGCGTCCCGAGGAGGCGCCGTTCGTCACCGCGCAGATGCTGCGCGACCGCACCCTGACCGGCACCGTGGACGAGATCCGCACGGTAATCCGGGAACTGGAGGAAGCGGGCTACCAGCAGCTCGCCATCCAGCTCGTGCCGGGTCACGAGGCGGCCCTGGAGGACTGGGCCCGGGTCATTGAGGGCTTGTAGCGGCCAAGGCGCGGGCCCGCTGCGCCACCACCGCGGGCAGCGGCTGGCCATCCCCGTTGCGTTGATCTAGGATCGCCCGCGTAAGCGAGTCCGGCCGGCGGCTTGTGCCAGCCCGCCGGCCCGCACCTTCTGCCCCCTCGTCCCGCTGCGCCATGATCGCCAAGACGCTCGCCGCCACCGTGCTGGGCGTGGAGGCCCACCCCATCGAGGTGGAGGTGGACCTGGCGCTGGGGCTGAGCCAGTTCACCATCGTGGGGCTGCCCGACGGCACGATCAAGGAGAGCCGCGAGCGCGTCACGGCTGCCATCGCCAACAGCGGCTTCGCCTTCCCCATCCGCCGCATCACGTGCAACCTGGCGCCCGCGGAGATGCGCAAGATCGGCTCCGGCTTCGACCTGCCGATCGCCGCCTGCGTGCTGGCCGGCATGGAGGCCATGCCGCCCGCGGCCCTGGAGCGCTTCATGGTGGTGGGCGAGCTCTCGCTGGAAGGCCGCGTGCGGCCCGTGCGCGGCGTGCTACCCATCGCCCTGGCCGCGCGTGAAGCCGGCCTGGACGGGCTGATCCTGCCCCGCGACAACGAGCTGGAGGCGGCCGTCGTGGAGGGCCTGCCGCTCTACCCGGTGGAAACGCTGGCCCAGGTGGTCTCCCTGCTGCGCGGGGAATGGGCGCCGGAGATGCGTCCCGTGGATTCCCAGGCGCTGTTCCGGCAGTCCGGCACCTACGGGGAGGACCTGCAGGACGTGAAGGGGCAGGAGCAGGTGAAGCGCGCGCTGGAGGTGGCCGCCGCGGGCAATCACCACCTGCTGATGATCGGCCCGCCCGGTTCCGGCAAGACCATGCTGGCGCGCCGCTTGAGCACGATCCTGCCGGCCATCGCCTTTGAGGAGGCGCTGGAGACCACACGCATCCACAGCATCGCGGGCCTGCTGAGCGCGGAGCAGGCCATGGTGGCCCAGCGCCCCTTCCGCGCCCCGCACCACAGCATCTCCCAGCCGGGGCTGGTGGGCGGGGGCTCCGTGCCCCAGCCGGGGGAAATCTCCCTGGCCCACAACGGCGTGCTGTTCCTGGACGAGTTGCCGGAGTTCCCCCGGCCCGTGCTGGAGCTGCTGCGCCAGCCGCTGGAGGATCGGCGCGTGACCATCTCGCGTGCGGCGATGGCGCTGGAGTTCCCGTGCAGCTTTCTGCTGGTGTGCGCCATGAACCCTTGCCCGTGCGGCTACCTGGGCGATCCGGGGCGGCGCTGCCGCTGCTCGCCCAACGACGTGCAACGCTACCGCTCGCGCATCTCCGGTCCGCTGCTGGACCGCATCGACCTGCAGGTGGACGTGCCGGTGGCGCCCTTCGACCGGCTGGTGGAAGCGCGCCGGGGCGAGCCGTCGGCCGCCGTGCGGGAGCGCGTGCAGGCCGCGCGGGAGCGGCAGCTCGCCCGCTTCGATGGCTCCCCCACGCGGGCCAACGGGCTCATGACGCCGCGGGAGATCGAGCAGCATGCCGCGCTCACCCCCGAGGGCGTGGCCCTGCTGCGGCAGGCCTCCGCCAAGCTGGGCCTGAGCGCCCGGGCCCACGCGCGCATCCTTAAGGTGGCGCGCACCATCGCCGATCTGGGCGACGCGCCGGACATCTCTCTGGCCCACCTCTCCGAGGCCATCCAGTACCGCAAGCTGGACCGCGGGGGGTGACATCGGGGTGAGAACCAAAGCCTGGATCGCCCTGCTTGATTCCGGAATCAGGTGGAAAGCAGGACATCTGGCCCCCCCAACCTTTGTGCCTTGCATGATCCCAAGAGGGGGGCATCGGGCCCAGTGTCTAGCTCACGAATCTATTAGGCCCCTCGGAGCGGGCAATAATCTCAAGGCCGCTTCTATTTGGACTTTGCAAGGCGAAAACCCAAGTTACTGTATCTAAACGATGGATTGAAATTCCGGCGAACCGTGCATCGCAGGAATACGAGTGTATCCGTCCAGCTACCCCCGCGATACATTCTAGCGAATGGGGCAAGTTTGTAGCGCCTCATACTCATTGGCGCATTTGGATAGGTGAACTTCTTATTTTGTACCCATTCCCAAACATTTCCGCTCATGTCGTAAAGGCCGAGGGCATTCGGAGGGTAAGTCGCCACGGGTGATGTCTCCGCATAGCCGTCGTCATAATCCCGTAACCTCCAGGAAAACCTGGTTCGCCTGTCCGCAAGATTGGCATGCGCTCGATATCCCGAAACCGAGTCGCCAGGCCCCCACCCGTATCGATTGAATTTTCCGCCTTCCCGGCATGCATATTCCCATTCCGCTTCTGAGGGCAGACGAAAGGTGGTTGAAGATTGCTTGTTCAATCTTTGAATGAATATCTGTATTTCATCCCAGCTGACTTGCTCGACAGGGTAACGTGGTCCCTTTTTGAATCTGGAAGGATTGTAGCTCATAATCTTCTGCCACTGACCTTGGGTAACCTCTTGTGCCCCCATCCAAAAGTCTTCAACATGTACCTCATGGGCCGGCTTTTCCCGATCATTGCAGGGGCCCGCATTTGCATGACATCCCATCTCGAAGTTTCCACCGGGAACCCACACGAATTCCATGTCGGTCACAGGATCCCGAAATTTCTTCTCAGGGACCTTTGCATTGGTGTTCACATCGGGTTTTTCTGCCGAATGGGGTACAAGGAATGAAGGCACAAGAAGAAACAGGAATGCCAATGCAATCATGCTCATTCGCATCTGAATAGTTTCCCCTATCTCAGTTTCACCACATAGAAATCGGAGTGACTTGTCCTCAGCGAGGGTACCATATCAATGATCCCGAATATTCTTGAATGGTGACGAGACGACTTCAAACAACGAATCGGTGCAACGGGATAGGGAGGACAATGCGTCAGCTGCTGGAGGCTCGGGGGGCGAAGGGGCCTGAACGGAGCGGCTGGATAGGCAGCTTTGTTTTAGAGAGGTGACTATCTCCCGCGCGACGATGGCGCTGGAGTTCCTGTGCAGCTTCCTGCTGTTATGCGCCATGAATCCTTGCCTGTGTGGCTACCAGGGCGATCCGGGGCGGCGCTGCCGCCGCTCGCCCAACGATGTGCAGCGCTATCGCTCGCGCATCTCCGGACCGCTTGCCCGGCCGTGGGCTTTCCAATAGAAGAGGGCAATGGGCATGTCGGCGGGGAAGAAGCCACCGGAAAGACAAATCATCCGTTGGGGGGAGCATGGAAAACGTCGCCATCACCGGGATGGGGGTCATCTCGTCCCTCGGGCAGGATCTGGAAACGTTCAACCGGAACATCGAAAACGGGAAGGTGGTGGCGGGGCCCACGCCCTGGCACGACCAGCCCGGCTATGAGAACGTCTGGATGTCCCTCATCGAGGATTTCCAGCCCGGGCGGTGGATGGAAGATCGGGTGGTGCGCAACTCGGCCCTGTTTTCCCAGTACGCCATCGCCGCCGCGGTGCAGGCTGTGGAGGATTCCGGGATCGAGACCTTCGACCCCCTTCGCACCGCCGTGATCATCGGCACGGCGCTGGGCGGGGTGGATGTCGATGCCGCAGGCCAGCACAACCTGGAAGCCGAAGGGCCGGATGCGGTGGACCGCAAGTTCATGGTCAAGTTTCTACCCAACATGCCTTCCGCGCACCTGGCCCTGCGCTGGGGATTGCACGGGCCGCAAATGGTGATTGCGACCGCCTGCGCATCCTCCCACGACGCCATGGGGACCGCCGCGCGGATGATCGAGACGGGCGAGGTGGACGTCGCCATCACCGGCGGCACGGACTGCGGCATCAGCCCCCTGCTGTTCTTCGGAGCGCGGAACTACGGCATGTTCACGCCCCAACCCGATCCGTACAAGACCTGCCGCCCCTTCAACGTGGAGCGGTTTGGGGTGATGCTGGGCGAAGGCGCGGGCATGTTCGTGCTGGAGCGGGCCGATCACGCCCGCAAACGCGGGGCGACCATCCACGGTATGCTGCGGGGCTATGCCACCCTGGCCGATGGTCACCACCCCTCCTCGCCCGAACCGGAAGGCAAATGGGAGCAGTTGGTGATGGAGCAGGCTATCCGGAATGCCAATCTGCCCGGCGGGGCGGACCAGATCGGTGCCGTGGTGGCCCATGGCACGGGTACGCCCGTGGGCGACATCGCCGAATTGGCTGCCTTGAACCGAATCTACGGCCACCGCGACGTACCGATGCCCATCACCTCGCCCAAGGGCAACTTTGGGCACCCCCATGGCCCGGCCGGGGCGCTGGGCTTGCTGGTGGGCCTCCACGGCATGAAGAACAACGCAGTGATGGCCACTGCGGGAACCTACGACACCAAGGACCTCATGCCCGAAGTGGGCAATTTGCGAGTCGTGATCAACGAGCCGGCCCCCGCCCATGTCGAGGCCATCCAGGTGAACGCCTTCGGATTCGGCGGACAGAACGCATCCATGGTCGTCAGCAAGGAATAGGCGCCGGCATCGCTCCTGCCGGCGCACCCGGCCGCGCCCGCAACCGTCGGAAACCCGATCCCATCCCTCTGGATCGGCACATCGACCGCGGCTTCGGCTACAAGGCCCATCGCCGGTCCTCTATCGCCACATTCCCCCTCTTGGCTCGATCCAAGGGGGGCACGTCACCTCAGCCCGCGCCCACCACCGCATCCCAGTCCGGGAGCGGCCGCTGTTCGTAGGGCAAGTCCCAGGCCGCGCAGTTGGCCGCATCGACGATTTCCGCCGGCAGCACGATCTGCCCGGGCACGGGCTGGCCGGATAGCAGCCGCGTGGCCGCCTCGGTGGCGATGCAGGCCATCTGCATGGCGTCATAGGCCGCCGTGGCCAGCAAGCGCCCGGCGCGGATGGCGCGGATGGCATCCGGCATGGCGTTGACCCCCACCAGCGGGGCTCTGCGGTCGGCCGCGTCCAGGGCCTCCAGCACGCCCAGTGCCATGTAGTCGTTGGCCGCGAGCACGCCCTCGATCGTCGGCACCCGTTCAAGGATGCCTGCCATGGTCTTCCGCGCGGCGTCGCGCTGGTAGTCGCCACGCACCTGCGCGACGATGCGGATACCGGTGTGTTCCGCGGCGGCCGCCAGAAAGCCCTCGGTGCGCGGGGCGCTCGTGGGCGAATCGGGATGCCCCTCCATCAGTGCCAAGTTTCCGCGCCCACCCAGGTGCGCGATGAGATGCCGCGCCACGGCCAGGGCCAGCGCGTGATTGTCCGCCGTGACAAAGCTGCGCGCCAGCACCGCGGGGCTGCTGCTCACCATATAGACCAGCGGGATGCCCGCCTCCACCACGCGGCTCAAGGTGGCGTCCAAAGCCGCGGGGTGCACCGGGGCCAGCACGATGGCATCCGGCCGCTCGGCCAGGGCGGCCTCGATCAACGCGCGCTGCTGCGGCACGTCGTCGGGCACCTGCGGGTAGGCGTGGCGCACGCTGCCGCCCAGCCGCTCCGCAACCCGGCTCGCGCCAATGCGCGCGCCATCGTAGGCGGGGTTGGTGCCGTTCTTGGTAATGACACTGATGCGAAACCCACGCTGCATGGCATGGCCCTCTCTTGGTAAACCCTTGCACGATCTGGCCTCGTCCGGCCCCATGCTATGCCGGCAGAGGCGGGGAGCGCCACCACGAGCCTTTGCCGGACACGGAACGAAGCCATTCCTGAATCGCGGCCATCGTGTTGGCCTGCCCCGGGGCCGTTGACCTACAGGATTTCGAATACGTCGAGGACCACCTGTTTTGCACGCCGTCGTCCGGTGGAGAATCCGAGGATGCCATTCAGCCAAGCCAATTCGGGATCGGCGGTTTCGAAGCGCATCATCGTGCGAAAGTAGTAGCTGGCTGGGTCGACATCTTCACCACGCGCCAACCGCGCAATCACCTCGGGCGGACCGTGGCGATAGCCGTCGCTGCGAACCTCAATCCGTGCACCGCCTGTGGTTTCCAGGGGGTAGCGCGCAGAAATGTCGGCGATACCGTCGTTACGGATCAGTTGCCAGTCGGCTCCGCCGGGCAGCACCTTGCCCTGAATGCGGCCGGAGAACGTGCCGCCTACAATGGCGATCATCCGACGTTGGCCCTCGGAAGTCTTGCCCAGCTCCAACACATCGGCCAGATCGACTTCGATGCGCATCAAGGGTGTGACGAGTTGGTCCTGTTCCGCCATGACGTGCTCCGGTTCGTGTTCCCCAACAGACAGTCGCTCACTTTCGCCCGACTTGTGAAAACGTGCCACCGCATCCGGAGGGGGATCGCGGTCCGGTCGCGCTGTTCCGCCGCGTTCGGTAACCGGGTCCGGTTCTTGTATTGGCTGGCTTTCGATTGGCTTGAAGACCCACCAAAGCACCCGGTGGTGCCCGACTCGCCTGCAAGGAAGCATCGAACTCAGGAGGTACCGGATGTCTGCCCGTCTTATGATCCTGAATGGCCCGAACCTGAACTATCTTGGTGTGCGCGAGCCGCACATCTATGGCTCAACCACCCTTTCCGCCATCGAAAAAAATTGCCGGGAGTTCGCGACCCATCTTGGCGTTGCGTTGGAATTTCACCAGTCTAACATCGAAGGGGAACTGGTCGGACTGATCCAATCCGCGCGGGAGACCGCGGACGCGATCGTCATCAACCCGGCGGCCTATTCCTTCACCTCCGTCGCTATGGTCGATGCCATCAAGCTGTTCGAGAAGCCGGTTATCGAGGTTCATATCTCCAACATCCATGGGCGTGACGAGCTGCACCGGCACTCCATCATCTCACCCTCGGCGCGCGCCGTGATCTGTGGCTTGGGACCTTACGGGTACATCGTCGCCATGCAAGCGGCAGTGCGCATGGTTGGCAACCTGCCGGACGGTTTGCCCGAGCCGATCAGGGTCGGCCCAGTCTAGCCGGCGATTTGCGGTAGACATGCCCTGCCGTGGCCTCTTGCGCGCCCGAGGATCGCACTATGCCGACATTGCGAAAGACCACGTGGTTTGACCTTGCCTGACTGTTCGGGCTGCCGACACTGCTGAACCTGATCGCCTGCCAGTTCGCCATCCCATACCTGGACGGACTGCACGGGCTGCCGATCGAGGCGGCGTATTTCCTCAGCGTCGGGGGCTTGGTGCTGATCCCCATGCTCTTTTGGGCCCTCTTTCTCAGCGGCCGGGACGTGAGCTCCTATGCTCCCGCGGCACTGCTGGCCCGCATGCGCGTGAAGAAGCTCACCCGCGCAGACTGGGTGTGGACGGTGGGCGGATTCGTGTTCCTGAGCGTCACGTCCTTTCTCGTCGCCAAGGTGCTGATGCCGCGACTCGGCATCGACCCGCGGCCCTTCTTCTTCAGGGACATGCCCCTGCGTACAGACCACATGTGGGTGCTGTACGTCTGGCCGCTGTTCTTCTTCTTCAACATCTTCGGCGAGGAGTTCCTGTGGCGGGGGTATATCCAGCCGCGGCAGGAGTTGCTCACCGGGCGCTGGACGTGGCTGGTGCACGGCCTGCTGTGGATTGTCTGGCACCTGCCCATGGGCCTCGACCTGATCTTCGCGGCCGCTCCCATCTTCTTCATCCTGCCGGCCATCATCCAGGTGCGGAAGAACACCACAATCTCCATTGTGATCCACGCTGTGTTTGGAGCGATGGGCTTCCTGGTGTTGGCCTTGGGATATGCGCACTAGCCGTCGGTGGGCGTCCGTGCAATAGCTGTAGGTACCAGCGCCGGCCTCGCTGACGCCCTGAGCGCAACCGCTGCGCACATCAGCGAGTTCATCCAGTTTCACAAGTTGGCCAGCCGAACCGTGTAGGGGCGGGAAGTCGCAGCGAATAGGGGTCAGCTCGCCACGATCGCGCCTTTGTCGGTGGCTTCGGCATCTTCGCCGAGAGTATTGCGCACCACCTCCCCCGTCTTGCGCACGTGGCGCAGAATCAGTGCGCCCGCGCGCGTGGCGTCGCGCGCCTCCAGCGCTGCCTGCACGGCCGCGTGTTCGTTCACTGATTCTTGCCAGCGCTCCGGGGAGAGGATTGCATGGTAACGGGCTCGCCGCACCCGTGCCATCAGGCCCTCGTGAATCGCCGACAGCACCGCATTGCCGGCCATGGCCACCACCGAGGTGTGAACGCGCTGGTTGAGCCGAAAGTACTCGTGGCGTAGTCCGGCGTGGAAGGCCCGCTCCATCCGTTCCTGCAGGTCACGTAGCCCCTGAAGGTCTTTCGCGCTCATCCGCTTTGCGGCAAGTTCTGCGGCCATTCGCTCAACGCCACTGATGACCTCGAAGAGCTCGTCCAGCTCCTGTGGCGTGATGCGGGTCACCCACGCGCCCCGGTTGGGATGCAGCTCCAACAGGCCCTCCGAGGCCAGCACCTTGAGTGCTTCGCGAAGCGGGGTGCGGGAAATCCCGAGCGTCTTGCACAATTCCGCCTCGGGCACCCGCTGGCCTGCCGCGAGGTCTCCTTCCACGACCAGATCGCGGAGCCGCTCCGTCACCTCGTCATGCAGCGAACGGCGCGCGATGGGTGCTGCGGACTTGGCACGTGGTCTGCGCTTCCCCCCGCTCTTTTCAACGGACGTCATCGCTTTCAGTCTCGATCACGGATTGCCGACTCGGACGCCGCAGTGATGTCATTGCGCGTGCCGTCCATTCCGTTCAGGGTGCCGGTCGTATCGTGTGCCGGACCCATCCTCGCCAATGGGCACGCCGGTTTCAAGGTCCTCATTCCGTCCGAGATCGCCGCACTCAAGGACCGTGCGTCGAACGCATGATCCTACTACGTCCGCGCTGCTCCCTCCCGTCCCGCAATTTACCCGAGGCTCCTCTGCATCAGTATGCCACATGCATTGAATTTTGCATTTATAATTTATAATTTATTGTAGGCTCGCCCTCATCCGGGTAGGATGCCAGGCGAATGGGACGCACCGATTCGATACGATCCGGAAACGAGAGGGAGGCCGTGGCAAATTCAGACGCACAGCAGTCGGCGGAGCGGGTCTTTCTGGGTATGTTGACCCCGTCATCGAACACCGTGCTGGAGCCCATCACCGGGGCCATGCTGGCAGACGTTTCCAGGGTGACGGCGCACTTCAGCCGCTTCCGGGTCACGGAAATCTCGATGAGCCGCAACTCGCAGCAGCAGTTTGTCAATGATGCGATGATCCAGGCGGCGCAGTTGCTGGCCGATGCAAAGGTGCATGCGATCATCTGGAACGGCACATCCTCCGGTTGGCTGGGCTTCGATCGGGACGAGGCCTTGTGCCGGGATATCACCGAAGCGACGGGGATCCCTGCGTCCACCTCGGTGCTGGCCCTGAACGAGGTCTTCACACGCACCGGCGTGCGCCGGTTCGGGCTGGTCACGCCCTATCTGGACGAGATACAGGAGCGCATCGTGGCCAATTACGGGCGCTCCGGGTTCGAATGTGTCAGCGAGGAGCACTATCGGGATCGCGGCAACTTCTCTTTTTCGGAGTTTACCGAGGACCAGATCGCCCAAAGCATTCGAAACGTGGCGGCCGCAAAGCCGGAAGCGATCACCGTCTTTTGCACGAACATGCGCGGCGCCTCTGTGGCGGCCGAACTGGAGCGGGAACTCGGCATTCCCATCTACGATACCGTCGCCACTGCCGTCTGGAAGGCCCTGCTCCTGGTGGGCGCCGATCCAGCGCGAGTCTCCGGCTGGGGGCGGCTATTCTCGGAAATCCGCTGAAGCCTCGCGCGCAAGGAGGAGCAGGATGTCCGGATACGATGTGGTCATTCGCAGGGGCGGGGTTGTGTTGCCTTCCGGCGTGGTGACCTGCGACGTGGGGATTCGCGGGGGTCGTATCGCCGCACTGGGCGAGCGTCTGGAAGATGGCCGAGAAGAGATCGGGGCGGAGGGGCGGCTGGTGCTGCCGGGCGGCGTGGACGCCCACTGCCACCTGAACCAGCCGACCGGCGACGGGACGGTCATGGCGGACGACTTCTTTTCGGGCAGTGTGTCGGCCGCCTGCGGCGGAACGACCACGGTGATTCCGTTTGCCTGCCAGATGAAGGGACACTCCCTGGGGGAGGCGGTGGACGACTACCATCACCGCGCGAAAGGACGCTCGGTGATCGATTACGCGTTCCACCTGATCGTGAGCGACCCCACGGAAACCGTGCTGGTGGAGGAACTCCCCGCGCTGATCGGCCAGGGCTATACGTCCTTCAAGATCTACATGACCTATGACGACCTGAAGCTGAGCGATGGAGAGATCCTGGACGTCCTGGCCGTAGCCCGTGCCAACGGGGCGCTCACCATGATCCACGCGGAAAACGCGGAATGCATCGCTTGGCTCACCCGCCGCTTGGTGACGGCCGGGCAAACGGCTCCGCGATTTCATGCCGCAGCACGGCCCGCCGTGGTGGAACGTGAGGCCGCGCACCGGGCCATCTCGCTGGCCGAACTGATCGACGTGCCGATTCTGCTGGTGCACGTCTCGGGCGGCCAGGCCATCGAGCAGATACGCTGGGCCCGTCGGCGCGGGCTGAGCATCTATGCAGAGACCTGCCCGCAATACCTGTTTTTGACCGAGGCGGACCTGCGGCTGGAGGGGTTCGAAGGCGCTAAGTTCATCTGCAGTCCCCCGCCGCGGGATCGACAAGACCAGGAGCGGGTCTGGGAGGGCTTGCAGGACGGTCTATTCAACGTCTTCTCCTCCGACCACGCGCCATTCCGCTATCAGGACCCGAAAGGGAAAATGGTGCGGGGCGCCGATGCGCCGTTTCTTTTTGTCCCCAACGGTATCCCCGGACTTGAAACGCGACTGCCGCTGCTGTTCTCGGCAGGCGTGAAGGCGGGCCGCATCGATCTGGCCCGCTTCGTCGAACTCACCGCGGCCAACCCGGCTCGCATGTACGGTCTTTACCCGCGCAAGGGCTCGATCACAATCGGGGCCGATGCGGATCTCGCAATCTGGGATTCCGAGCGCGAGGTGACCATACGCAACGAAGACCTGCACCACAACGTAGACTATACGCCCTACGAGGGACAGGTCGTGCGTGGATGGCCGGAAGTGGTGCTGTCCCGGGGGGCAGTCATCGTCCGCGATGGACAGGTGCTTGCCAAAGCCGGGCGGGGCCGCTTCCTCACCTGCGGTCGCCCGGAGCCCGCGCAGCCCAGGCAGTCCCCGGCCGGCAGATAGGAGTTCGCTCCCCGCGCGGCAGGTGCGCTCGTCAGAGGCTCTGCACGAATGCGGCGATGGCATCGCCGATGGCGGTGGGGGAATCCTCCTGCAGGAAGTGACCGCCGGGCACCGTGACCTCGCGGTGGTTGCGCCAGGTGCGGGTGAAGGCCCGCACGCGCTCGCTGAAGATCGCGCCCGGCTCCGCCAGCACCACCAGCTTGGGCAGGTCGCTCTCCTTGAGCCACTGGCCCCACGCCGCCACGGCCGCCACCATGTCCGCCGGCTCGCCGTCGAAGGGAATCTCGCGCGGCCACACCAGCATGGGCCGGCGCCCCTCGCCCGGCTCGCGCCAGGGCTTGCGGTACTGCTCCAACTCGGCTTCGCTCAGCGTGCGCACGATGGAGCCGGGCAGGATGCGCTCGATGAACACGTTCTTCTGCAGGATGATCTCCTCGCCCGGTTCCCCGCGCAGGGCCTGGAAGAGCGGCCGCGAGATATCCGGGTAGTCCGTGATGGAGAGCGGCATCACGAAAGTCTCCATGCACGCCACCGCGCGCACGCGCTCCGGGTGCCGGTGGGCCCAGTGCAGTCCCAGGCAGCCCCAGTCGTGGGCCACGATGGTCACGTCGCGCAGGTCCAGCGCGTCGAACCACGCGTCCAGGTAGCGCGCGTGGTCGAAGAAGCGGTAGCCCCCGCCGGGCATCGGCCCCGATTCGCCCATGCTCACCAGGTCCGGCGTCAGGCAGCGCGCCACGGGCTGCACGCGGCTGATCACGTTGCGCCACAGATACGACCAGGTGGGATTGCCGTGCAGGAACACCACGGGGGCGCCCGAGCCCGTATCCACGGTGCTCATGAAGCTGTCCAGCACGTCCACGCGCCGGCGCGGATGGGGATCTTGGGGCGAGATGCCGGCTTCGCTCATGGGGCTCCTCTCGGCGGGTCTGAGGGTGACGTGTAAGCGAGTCCGGTCCTACCAGACGCCGGGCGCTAAGCCAAGCGCGGGGCCGCTGTGCGGGTGACCGTGCGGCCAAAGCCGCGGCGGCATGCCGCGCAGAGGATGTGCAACGTGGTAGGATGGACGCTCGTGGGCCGTGGCCGGCCCCTGCAATCGATTCACCGCCTATCCGGAGACGGCACCCATGACGCGCGACAACGAGTTCTTCGATCTCAACGACATGAGCCAGGGCATCCCGCGAGAGCTGGCGCCCGGTGTCAACACGCGCATCTTCGCAGGCGACAAGGCGATGCTCTCCGTGGTGCGCATGGATCCGCACGCCGAAGGCAAGATCCACAGCCACGACGAGGAGCAATGGGGCGTGATGCTGGAGGGCGATGGTGTGCGCATCCAGGACGGAGCGGAGATCGCCGTGAAGGCCGGGGCCTTCTGGCGCACGCCCGGCGGTGTGGAGCACGGCATCCGCGCCGGCGCCTCGGGCGCGGTGGTGCTGGACATCTTCAGCCCGCCCCGCAAGTCGTACACCAAGGCCGGCGCTGGCTTCGGAGAGCACTAGGCACTGTGCGGCAGGCGGCTTCGGCCCTGCCACCACCCGGCCACGCGTCGCCGCGGATGTGCCCGCACCGGGCCTTGCACCGGCGGCCATGGTGTGTGGCGCGGTACGGTTCGGTGTGTCGCGGGTGCGCGAAGGAGTCCGCGCCACTGGACAGACGCGGCATCTTTTTGGATATCTAGTAATGCACTCGGCCGCGTTGGTTCAGAGGGGGCCGGCGCGCCCGATCCGTTCTGCAAGCCTGACACGCCCCGACCGCGCGGCGGTGTGCGCAATATGACGGGAAAGGAGGAGCGATGGCGTCTGCGATGATTCAAGGATTCGCCTGGATGGTGGAGAGCTACCTGGATGGCCGGCTGCCGTTGCCCGGCCCCGTAGTGCAGGGAATGCTCAAGGCGGGTGTGGAAGCATATTACCGGCTGTCTTCGACCTACCCGGAATTACCGAATGAGTGGAGCGGCGGCTCGGGCCCGATCGCCGAGCAGAGCAAGCAGCTCATGCGGATCCACTACGACAAGCCTCTGGTCCTGTTCGAGAACTTCCTGGGCCCGACCATGAAGTACACCATGGCCCTCTACGAGAACGGGGCCAGGAACCTGGAAGAGGCACAGGTCGCCATGATGGACGACCTGTGCGACAAGGCCGGCATCCGGGACGGCGATACGGTGCTGGATATCGCCTGTGGCTTCGGTAGCCTCTCCGCGCACATCCTGAAGCGCTACAAGCAGTGCAAGGTGGTGGCGCTGAACCTGAGCCAGACGCAGGTGGACTACATTACGGCCAAGCAGTCCGAGCCGGGCCATCCCATGCATACGGACCGGTTCCGCATCATCAAGGAGGACTTCTCCAAGTTCGAGTACGACCAGAAGTTCGACCGCATCATGGTCATCGGGTTGTTCGAGCACATCCGCAATCTGCGGTTGGCGCTGGAGAAGATCTCCGGGCTGCTCAAGCCGGACGGCAAGGTGCTGCTGCACTTCATCACGTACAACCGCATCATCCGCCCCATGGCCGATCCCACGTCGGACGTCTTCTTCGGCCGCTACATCTTCCCCGGCGGGCGCTTCTGGTACTTCAACGAACTGCCGCGCTACCAGGAGCACCTGAAGCTGGAGAACTCTTGGTTCCTTAACGGCAACAACTACAAGCGCACGCTTGAGGCCTGGCGACAAAACTTCTGGCAGAACATCGACACGATTCGTACCCACCCCGCGATCGACGAGAAGTTCGTGCGCACGTGGGATCTCTACCTGCGTTTCTGCATCGCCTCCTTTGGCGGGATGGGGGGCCGCAACGTGGGCAACGGGCAGTACCTGCTGAGCCACGCGAACTCGTAGCGCGCCGGGAACACCTGGGCCGGTGCCGTGTTCGGTGCCTGCCGCACCGGGTGCGAGCGCAGGCGCCGCCCCGGGCTGGCGTTTGTGTGGCCGGCGGGCGTGGCGCCACCCCTGGAATGGAACGCGAGGACGGATGAGGCACGTAGAAACGATCGTCGTCGGGGCGGGTCCCGCGGGAAGTAGCTGCGCCGGGCGGCTGCGGCGAGAGGGTCGCGAGGTGCTGATCCTGGACAAGGAGCAGTTCCCGCGCACCAAGCTCTGCGCGGGCTGGATCACGGACAGCGTCTTCGAGAGCCTCGATTTCACGCCGGCGGACTATCCCCACTCCATCGTCAAGCTGCGCTTCCGCTTCCATTACAAGTCGCTGCCCATCACCCTCCGGCTGCCCTTCGCCTACAGCTATTCGATCCGCCGCTACGAGTTTGACAATTGGCTCCTGCAGCGCTCCCGCGCGGAGTTTGCGCAGCACAAGGTGCGGAAGATCGAGCGGCAGCCGGACGGGCGCTACGTGTTGGACGGCGAGTACAGTTGCGACTACCTCGTGGGGGCGGGTGGCACGGCCTGTCCGGTGCGCACGCAGGTCTTCCAGCCCTTCCAGAGCAAGGACGACCTGATCGCCACGCTGGAGAAGGAATTCGAGTATCCGCAACGCAGCGACCTGTGCCACATCTTCCTGTTCAAGAACGGGCTGCGCGGCTACAGCTGGTATGTCCCCAAGGGCGGCGGCTACGTAAATATCGGTCTGGGCGGCCTGAGCAAGTACTTCCGCCAGGCAGGCGAGAACATCCACAAGCATTTCCAGAGCTTCCTGCGGGACCTGGAAGGTCACGGCCTGCTGGACCGGGCCACCGCGGAAACCCTGCAGGAGACCGGGCACCCCTACTACTTCTCGCCGGTGCGGCGGACGGAAGACGTCAAGCGCGAGCGCTGCTTCCTGATCGGCGATTCGGCGGGCTTCGCCAGTCGCGATCTGGGCGAGGGCATTGCCCCGGCCATCGAGAGCGGGCTGATGGCCGCCGAGGAGATCATGGGCTCCGGGACGTACGACATCGGGCGCCTGCCGACCGACAGCATCGGCTTCGGGCCGGCCCAGCGCTTCCTCAAGCGCAATATCCACTACTGAGCCGGCGGCCGGAGAGACCGCACTCGCGTCGCGCCCCGGCCGGGCACCGGTGGGCAGGCGCCGGTGCGACGTGATAAGTTCGCGCACGGGGCGGGCTCCGCCCCGCCATCCGATCCGCCGTGGGGGAGAACATGGCCATCGACGTCGACAAGCTGAGTCGCACGCGCACGCCGGCCGGTCTGCCGTTCCAGATCGGCAAGCTGGGCCACGTGGTGATTCACGTAAGCGATCTGGAGCGCTCCACCGGGTTCTACACCCAGGTGCTGGGCTTCCGGGTCACGGACGTATACCCGGAGGACATGATGCCGGGCGGCATGGTGTTCCTGCGCTGCAATGGGGACCACCACTGCCTGGCGCTGGTGGGCCGGGCGCCGGATGCGGCCGACGCGGCGCTGGCGGTGCGCTCGGAGCTGCACCACATCGCCTTCGAAGTGCCCACGCTGGACGACGTGTTCCGTGCCCGCGAGCACCTGCGCCGGCACGAGGTGCCCATCGACTTCGAGGGGCGCCGCCGCGCGGGCTGCCAAGTGGCGCTGGAGTTCCACGATCCGGACGGGCACCACCTGGAGATCTATTGGGGCGTCGACCAAGTGGGCACGGACGGCCGGCTGCGGCCGGCCTCGGAGTGGCGCCCCAGCCGGACGCTGGAGGATGCCATCGCCGATGCGCCGCCCGACCAGGACGTCACCTTGCGCGATCCATCGTTGCGGCGCTGACCGCGCGCCACCGGAGGGGGAGCTTCGCCATGCCCATTGCCTTCACCGAGCAGTTGCCCGCCTTTGCCGCGGAGGTGGGCGGCGTTGACCTGACGCGGCTGGACGACGCGGAGTTCGCGGCCATCCAGGCTGGCATCGACCGCTTCGGCGTGCTGATCTTCCGCGACCAGCGCCTGGATGACGCGGCCCAGCTCGCCTTCAGCGCGCGCTTCGGTGCGCTGGAAAACGCGCTCAAGCGCGATGTGTATGGACCGGAGGGGCACCCCAAGGTGACGCGGCTCTCCAACCTGGACGAGGCCGGCGAGCGGCTGCCGCAGGATCACGAGCGTGTGGTGTACAACGAGGGCAACGAGCACTGGCACACGGACAGCTCCTTCAAGCCCGTGCCGGCCAAGTACTCCCTGCTCTCCGCGCGCGTGATTCCGCCCACGGGCGGCGAAACGGAGTTCGCGGACGCGCGGGCCGCCTATGACGACTGGCCCGGCGCGGAGGGGGTGAGCCGGGCCGATCTGGACGGGCTGATCTGCGAGCACAGCATCGTCTACTCGCGCGGGGTCATCACGGGCGACGTGTTCAAGCCGGACGAGAAGAACGCCTTGCCGCCCGTGCAGCACCGGCTGGTGCGTACGCATCCCGGCTCCGGCCGCCTCAACTTCTACGTGGGCTCGCACGCCTCGCACATCGTGCAATGGCCCGTGGAGCGAGGCCGGGCCCTCATCAAGGCTCTGAACGCCTGGAGTACGCAGCCGCGCTACGTCTACCGGCACGTGTGGCGCGAGGGCGACCTGGTGATGTGGGACAACCGCTGCGTGCTGCACCGCGGGCGCCCCTTCGACCGCGAGCGTCATCGGCGCCTGATGCACCGCACCACGGTGGCCGGCGATGGCCCCACGCTGGAGCTGGGCTAAACTCGATGAGGCGACACGGGCCAGTGTGTCCCGAGGGGCCCATGGCTGTCATTCCGAGCGGAGCGAGGAATCTGCTGTGCCCTGAGACAATACAGATTCCTCGGCCCGTACTACGGGCCTCGGAATGATAAATGGCGCCGGAGTGAGAACACTCGGGCAATTCAAGACAAAGTCTGGCAGCCTCTGCTCACCGATCCGTCACAGGAGCAACGGCAGTGCAATATCCCGAACTGCGCGAAGACCTGGCCGCGGCCCTGCGCTGGGCCGCCCGCGAGCGCCTGCACGAAGGCGTGGACAACCATTTCTCCGTGGCCGTGCCGGATGCGGACGGCACCGTGCGGGGCGACCGGTTCCTCATCAACCCCTATCGCATGCACTGGTCCAGCGTGAAGGCGTCGGACATCGTGCTGTGCGACCGGGAGGGCAACGTGCTGGAGGGCGAGCGGGGCGTGGAGCTGACCGCGTTTTGCATCCACAGCCGCGTGCACCTGAACCAGCCGCGGGCCGCCGTGGTGCTGCACACGCACATGCCCTATGCGACCGCCCTGGCGCACCTGCGCGGGGGCCGGCTGGCGATGTGCGGGCAGAACGCGCTGATGTTCGATGGGCGCGTGGCTTACGATGACGGCTTCAATGGCCTGGCGCTGGACGCGGACGAGGGAGACCGCATGGCTGCCGCCCTGGGCGAGGCGGACGTGCTGTTCCTGGGCGGCCACGGGGTGCTGGTGACCGGGCCGGACCTGCCCCGCGCCTTCACGGACCTGTACTACCTGGAGCGCGCGGCCATGTTTCAGGTGCTGGCGCGCAGCCATGGCGGCGAGCTGCTGCAGGTGCCGGACGACGTGCGCGCCCGCATGCGCGCGCAGATCCGCGAGGACCTGCCCAACGTGGCGCAAGGCTACTTCGGCGAGATCAAGCGCCTGCTGGCGGCCGAGGAGCCGGACTACCGCGCGTAGGAGCGTGTGCCCGTGTGCCGAGGCGTGGAACGGATGAGACGAAGCCCGCGCCTCTCCCGGTGGGAGCGGCCGCGGGCTTCGAGCGCTGCAAAGACTGGGTCGGAACCCTACTTCGCGGCGGCGATCGCGGCCTTGATCCAGCCGTCGAACGTCTTCTGGTGGGCTTGGATCCAGGCGTCGGCGTGACGGCCGGCGGCCGCCCAACCACCCTCGCCCTTGTCCTGCATCTTCAGGTTCTCCGCACTCACATCCACCGCGGGAACCTGCATCACACTGAACAGCTTCGCGGCGGCCGGGTTCTTTTGCACCCAGGCTTTGTTGGCCACAATGTCCTGCTCATTAATGGCGAAGCCGTAGTTCTTGCCATTGGGCAGCTTGGTGTCGCGGTGCTCCGGGTTTGCCGAGTGCGGCACCTGCAGCCACGTCACGTCCTTGCCGGGCACCAGCACGCCGCTCACCCAGTAGGGAGTCCACGTGTAGTAGAGGATGGGCTTGCCGGCGCGGTAGCGCGCGATGGTATCGGCGATGATCGCGGAGTACTCACCCTGGTTGTGCGTGACGGTCTTGCGCAGATGGAAAGCGTCCATCTGGTACTCGATCACGCGCTCGCAGCCCCAGCCGGGCACGCAGCCCGCAAGATCCGCCTTGCCATTGCCATTAGCGTCGAAGAGCTTCGCAATCTTCGGATTCGTGAACTGGCCGATGTTGGTGATGTGGTACTTGTCGGCCGTCTTCTTGTCGATCAGATAGCCTTGGGCACAATTCGGAACGTAGGGGCCGAAGCGCGCGAGCTTCTTGGCACCGCCGGCTTTGTCGTAGAAGGCTTGGTGCAACGGGTTCCAATGGTCGGCCATGAAGGTCACGTCGCCGGCGGCGACGGCCAGATGCAGGGCCGGATACTTGGCGTTCTGGACATCCTTCACGTCGTAGCCCAGCCGCTCCAGCGCCTTGATGACGATCTGGGTCTGGAAGTTCTCACCGTCGACGTTGTCCTGCCCGGGCTGCACGGTAATGCCCTTGCCCGGCAGATCGGCGGCCAGGGTCGGCTTCGCGAGCGCGACGACCCCACCCACCAGGAACAACACCAGGACTGCCCAACTCAACGAACGCAACTGCTTGAAAAATCGCATCGTCTAATCCTCCTTCCTCCGATTGGAAAGCCGGAATGATCAGGGCTTCAGGCAACCTGCCGGGAGCCCTCGCCGGACGCCGGATTCGTCCGGACAAACAGGGAGCGCACGAGCCCCGCGGGCCCGCTCTCGTACCAGTGCCGCTTCAGGGCCGCGCGATCCTGGCGGCTGACGGCCTGGGTCATGCGATCGAGCACGATGGCCAGCAGCACGATGCCCACGCCACCCACGGTGGCCAGGCCCATGTCCAGCCGGCCGATGCCGCGCAGCACCATCTGTCCCAGGCCCCCCACTGCAATCATGGAGGCGATCACCACCATGGACAGCGCCAGCATCAGGGTCTGGTTCACACCGGCCATGATGGTGGGCATGGCCAGCGGTATCTGCACACGGAACAGGAGCTGGCGCGGACTCGCGCCGAAGGCGTTGGCGGCCTCCACCAGGTCCGCCGGCACCTGCCGGATGCCGAGGTCGGTGAGCCGGATCAGGGGCGGCAGGGCGAAGATGATCGTGACCACCACGCCCGGCACGTTGCCGATGCCGAACAGCATCACGATCGGCACCAGATACACGAACGCCGGCGTGGTCTGCATGGCGTCCAGCACAGGCCGCACCGTCATCTCCGCGCGGTCGCTGCGGGCCAGCCAGATGCCCGTGGGCAGGCCCAGGATGAGGCAGAACAGCACCGAGGTGAGCACCAGCGCCAGCGTGACCATGGCATCGGCCCATGCCCCGATGAGCCCCACCATGACGAGCGAGAAGAGCGTGCCGATGGCGAGCCGCCGGCCGGCCACCTGCCACGCCAGCAGGGTGAACAGCGCGATCACCACCACCGCCGGCATGGCCCGCAGTCCTGCCTCCAGCGCAGTCAGGGTGGCATCCACGGGCAGGCGCACCGCCTGGAAGAACGGGCGGAAGTTGCTCACGACCCAGTTCAGCCCCTGCTCCACCCAGCTATCGAGCGGAATCTGCGCGTGCTGGAACGGGTGCAGCCAACTGAAGTGTTCGACCACAGGCTTCGACCCGGCCAGCCAGTTGGGCGCTGCGGCCCCGCCGCCAGCGCCGGGCGTGGCGGTTCCCCAGGGGTTGCCGCCCCCCGATTGCGCTTGGGCCAGCGCCCAGATGTGAGACCCGATCGTGTCAGACATTGTCGGACTCCGTTGTCTGGTCGAGGGCTTCGAGCAGCCGCGCCTTGGTCACGACGCCCAAGTAGCGCTCCTTCTCGTCGATCACAGGCACGCCGCAGGGGGCCTGCGCGACGATGCCGAACAGCTCGTTGAGCGGTGCATCGGAGCGCACGGTGGGCACTTCGCTCAGAAAGGCGTCGCGCAGGTGCGCCTCGCCCTTCTTGCTGGTGCGCAGCACCGCTTCCAGGCTGCCCACCGAGACGACGCCGTGGAACTCGCGGGTGGGGCCCACCACATAGCCGAATTCGCGGTCATCCTCGCCCAGGCGCTGTATCGCGGTGCGCAGACCCACCCCTACGCGTTCGATCACGATCGGTTGCAGCCGGCGCGCGACGTCCTTGGCCGTGAGCACCGTCCCCAGGTTTACGCCGCGGAAGAACGAGCGCACGTAGTCGTCGGCCGGGTTGTTGAGAATCTCCTCCGGCGTGCCGACCTGCACCACCCGCCCGCCTTCCATGATGGCCATGCGGTCCCCGATGCGCATGGCCTCGTCCAGGTCGTGCGAGATGAAGATGATCGTGCGCTGCTGATCGGCCTGCAGCTTGAGCAGCTCGTCCTGCATCTCCGCGCGGATCAGCGGATCCAGGGCGGAGAAGGCCTCGTCCATCAGCAGGACGGACGGATCGTTGGCCAGCGCCCGCGCCAGGCCCACCCGCTGCTGCATGCCGCCCGAGAGCTCGTCCGGGTAGCTGTTGGCCCAGGGCACCAGGCCCACCTGGTCCAGCGCATCGCGCGCCCGCGCGAATCGCGACTTGCGATCCACGCCGGCCAGCTCCAGGCCAAAGGCGACGTTTTCCACGATCTGCAGATGCGGCATGAGCGCGAAGGACTGGAACACCATGCTGATGTGCTTGCGCCGCAACTCCCGCAGCTCCGCGGCATTCGCCTGGGTGATGTCGTTGCCGTCCACGTAAACGTGACCGGACGTGGGCTCGATGAGGCGATTCAGCATCCGCACCAGGGTGGACTTGCCCGATCCCGACAGCCCCATCACCACGAAGATTTCCCCTTCGGCGACGGTGAAGCTCGCATCGACCACGCCCATGGTCTGGCCGGTCCTGGCAAAGATTTCGTCTTTGCTCAGACCATCCCGGTACAGCTTCAGCGCTTGATGTGGTTCGTCGCCGAACACCTTGAACAGGTGCTCAGCCTTCAGCTTGTCTCGTGTCACGTGCAAGCCCTCGAGTTTCGGTAGGTTCCTTAGGGCTATCACGAAAACGACGCGATGGCTCCCCCGAATTGGGAATAGTGCTCCCGATTTATGAGCCACGGAGGCCGATTGGCGCTGTACGTCGCGTTGTCAGCGGCTCTGCGGGCTTTTTGCAGACGTGGATATCACGAAGAATGGCGTGGTGGGCTGGCGCGCAGGACCCCCAGGGGAGCCGGCCGGGCCCAATTGGGGCAACTGGCTGGGGTGCTTCAGGCGGGGCGGGACGTCAGGCCACGCGGGGGGTCTGACCGTCGACCAGCGCGTGGTAGATGGCGATGTAGGCCCGCGCCGAGTGCTCCCAGGCATGCACTTCGCGCATGCCGCGGCGCATCATCCGGCGCCAGCGCGGGCGATCCCGATACGCCTCCAGGGCGCCGGAAACGGCTCGCCAGAAAGCTTGCGGGGTGGGATCGCGGAAGGAGAAACCGGTTCCGCTCTCCGGATGATAGCGGGCATCGATGATCGTATCGGCCAGTCCGCCCGTGTGGCGCACCACCGGCACGGTGCCGAACGCCAGGCTGTAGAGCTGGTTCAGCCCGCACGGCTCGAAGCGTGAGGGCATCAGGAAGATGTCCGCGCCCGCCGTGATGCGGTGGGCCAAGCCCTCCTCATAGCGCGTCAGTACGCGGCAGCGATCCGGGTGCCGCGCCTCCAACTCGCGCAGCGAGGCCTGGTAGCCGGCGTTGCCTTCGCCCATCACCACCAGCAGCGCAGGGTGGCCCAGCAGGCGCTCGGCCACGGCCAGAATCAGGTCGATGCCCTTCTGCTCCACCAGCCGCAGGATCACGGCCACCAGCGGCGTGGTCACGGCCGCGGCGGGCAGGCCCAGCTCCGCCAGCAGCCGCGCCTTGACCGTGTGCTTGCGGTCCAGCCGGGATTCGGAGAAGTGGGGAGCGATGTACGGGCTCGTGCGCGGACTCCACTCCGCGTCATCGATGCCGTTGATGACGCCGAAGAAGTGGTCGGCGCGGGTGCGCATCACGCCCTCCAGACCCAGCCCGTATTCGTACTGGGTCATCACTTCCTGGCGGTAGGTCTCGCTGACGGTCGTGATGGCGTCGCTGAACCACACCCCGGCCTTGAGGAAGTTCACCTTGTCGTAGAACTCCAGCGGACCGCCCGGGTAGTACCATTCCCGTGGCAGGCCCAGCTTGGGCAGCACGCTCGCGTCGTAAACGCCCTGGTGCCCAAAGTTGTGCACCGTCAGCACGACGGATGGCGCATGGGGCAGTTGCTTGAGCATCGGCGCGGCCAGCGCCGTGTGGTGCTCGTTCAGGTGCACCACCGTGTAGTTGCGCCCGCTGTGGGCCACCCAATCGGCGATGGCTTTGGCGAAGAGGATCGAGGCTTCAGGCTGCTGGGGGAAGTCCGCGGATTCCCCACCGGAGACGTAGGGTCCGTTGCGGGAGAGATAGCGAGGCTCGTCCACGAAGATCAGCTCGACACCATTGCCCGCATCCTGCGGCGTCAGCCACCGCACCGGCACGCCCGTGCCGTTGAGCGCCAGCGACGTCTCACGCACGGTCTGCATCGTGCGCAGCATCGGCGAGCGCTCCGGCAGCGTGCGATACCACGGCGTGATGATCGTGACGGCGACATCCTGGAGTGATAGCGCCTGGGGCAAGGCCTTGGCGACGTCACCCAGTCCGCCCACTTTGGAGAAAGGCGCGACCTCCATGGTGGCGAAAAGGATCCTCATGCGGGTCGCTCCGGTGCCTCCCACAGCATCCCACTCACCCACGTGACAAATACGTTTTGCGTCATTTTATCACGCCCATAATTCCACAGCATTCGAATTCAGCGTGGCATGGACCGCCGAACATGACCCCACCCAATTTCGGGAGGTAATTTCCCGGGAATGGCCAGAAATCCTTATTTCGGTAATGCAATATGGCACGTGAGGTCCCACTGCCCCGGAAAACTCCTGTGATGCTGACCGCCGTTGCGAAACGGTGCGGTCGCCCGACCTTCCCAATCCCAGCTGGAGGCGCTAACGTTCACTCGGCAGGACCGCTTTTTACGCTGCTGCGGAGAGGCCGTGATGGAAGAGTTCACCTACTGGGTCGACGGGAAGTTCGTGCCGGCCAGCCAGGCCGTGGTGCCCATCAACAGCAGGGGCTACCGGCTGGGCGATGGCGTGTTCGATACGGAGCGCACGTTCAACGGGCGCATCTTCCGGCTGGAGGCCCACCTGGAGCGCCTGGAACGCTCTCTGCGCTTCGTGCGTATCGATCCGGGCCTGACGATGCGCGAGCTGGCCGACCGGATCGAGGAGACCACGGACCGCAACCGCCCCCTGCTGGAGCGCTACGGCGACTTCTGGGTCACCGAGACCATCACACGCCAAGCGGACCACAAGGGCTTCGTCTCCATCATCGTGGAGCCGCTGCCGTTTGAGCGCTACGCGGGCTTCCACGCCAAGGGCGTGCCGCTGGTGATTCCCTCGGTGCGTTCCAGCGCGCAGATCGGCATGGATCCCAAGCTCAAGGCGACCAGCCGCCTGAATATGGTGCTGGCCGATCTGGAGGGCAAGCAGATCAACCCCCACTCCATGAGCGTGCTGCTGGACGAGCACGGCAATCTGGCCGAGGTGCTCTACGGCAACCTGTTCGTCATGCGGGGCGGCCGGCTGCGCACGCCCACCTCCCGCGCGATTCTGGAGGGCGTCACGCGCATGACCACCATGGAGCTGATTGCAGAGGAGGGCCTGCCCCTGGATGAGGCCGACCTGCAGCCGTACGACCTGTACACGGCGGACGAGGCCTTCTGCACCACCACCAGCTATTGCGTGCTGCCCATCGCCTCGCTCAATGGCCGGCCCATCGGCAGCAGCGTTCCCGGGCCCGCCACGCAGCGGCTCACCCAGGCCTGGAATCGCCTCGCCGGGCTGGACATCCCCGCACAGTTCGCCCGCTATGCTGCGCAGGCCCAACCCGTGCCGGTGCGCAGCGCCACCTGAGGCCGCGGGCCGAGCAGCCGGCATACGCGGCTCCGCCGCCGCAAGGGAGTCCTTCCATGCCCGATCCCGTCCTGGCCGATCCGCGTTACGAGCAGGTGGCCCGCGCTATGTTCGAGGGGCAGCCGTTCATGGCACATATCGGCGCGGAACTGGGCGCGGTGCGGCCCGGCTATGCGGAGATTCACCTGCCCTACAGCGAGGCCGTGACGCAGCACAACGGCTTCTTCCATGGCGGTGTGATCGCCACGCTGGCGGACAACTCCGGCGGCGCCGCGGGCTACACGCTGCTGCCGCCCGGCAAGGGCCTGCTGACGGTGGAGTTCAAGGTGAACATCCTGGCCCCGGGCCGCGGCGAGCGCCTGATTGCACGCGGCCGCGTGGTGCGGCCTGGCCGCAGCCTGTTCGTCAGCGCCTCGGAGGTGTACGCGGTGCGCGAAGGCCAGGAAACCCTCTGCGCCACCGAGTTGATGACCCTGATGGTCGTGGACAAGCCGGATTAGCGGAGGCGCCGTTCCGGCTTGGCGGGAGCCGAGACAGCACAGCCGGTCCGGGCTATACTGGCGCAAACCGGGGCCGCGGCTCCGCCGCAGGCCTGCGGCGCCGCCCCCTCTGGAATCCCCATCCGGCGCACCCGTGCCGCGCGATCTTCTCCCGACGCCATGAGCAGCCCCCGCCGTCCGGACCGACGCCTCCTCGTCTGGGGCGTCCTCTTCATCGTGCTGGCCGTGGCCGCCGTGGCGGCGCTGTACTGGCTGCTGCACGCGGGTCTCATCGTGTGGCTGGCGCGCACCAACCAGTGGCTCGCCGATACGGTGATCCGGCGCCTGGGATACTGGGGCGTCTTTGCGCTGATGTTCGTCGAGTCGAGCCTGATCCCATTTCCCTCCGAGATCATCGTGCCGCCTGCCGCGGACCTGGCGCGACGGCTGCCGGACTGGAGCGTGTGGGCCGTGATCGTCGTGGGTACGGCGGGGTCGCTGACCGGTGCGCTTTTTAACTACTACTTGGCGTTGTACCTGGGTCGCCCCCTGCTGCTGCGCTTCATCGATCGGCTGGGCCGCTACGTGCGGCTCTCGCGCGAAGGCTACGATCGGGCGGAGGCCATGTTCCAGCGGCATGGGGCCATCTCCACCTTCACGGGCCGCCTGATCCCCGGCATCCGGCAGATTATCTCGCTGCCCGCGGGCCTCGCGCGCATGAACCTGTTCTCGTTTTGCGCGCTGACCGTGCTGGGGGCCGGGCTCTGGGTGTCTTTGCTGGCGTGGCTGGGCTACTGGTTCGGCGCCAATGCAGAAGAGCTTTCGGCCGAGCTGAAGCGCTGGTCGCACTGGGTCGTCGTGGCGATGCTGCTGACGTTGGCGGTCTATGCCTGGCTGTATCTGCGGCGCCAGCGCCGCCTCGCTGCGCAACCGGAGTGACGGAGCCCGCCGCCATGGCCGAACGGGTGCACATCCTGGTCACGGGCCGCGTGCAGGGCGTGGGCTATCGCCACTTCACCCTGCAGCAGGCGCGCCGGCTGGGCATCACCGGCTGGGTGCGCAACCTGCCGGGTGGGGAGGTGGAGGTACTGGCGTCCCTGCCGCCGGGCACGCGGGAGCGGTTCCTGGCTGCGCTGCGCCGCGGTCCGCCGATGGCCGAGGTGGATGGCGTCGCGGTGACACCCGCCGCCCCACAGCAGGAACCGCGCCCCGCGATCTTCCGCGTCGTGCACTGAAACCGCGCCAGTCGAGCGTGCAGCGTGATTGGCCCGCTGCTGCACCTTTGGATCATACCGGCCACGCTCGATCCTTTCCCCAAGCGGGCCCGCGGCCCCACTACCCCGATAGAGTGCCGTTATGTGCAGGTCTCCGGGCTTTTTCCGCTGGACAAATCGATTGACAAGTGAGTCAATTCTATAGGAGAGAATGATGGGAGAGACGTTGCCGTACCAGGGGTCCGCAGGGCTTGCCGACCCCGAAACCGCGATCAGCGGGCATTATGCGCAATCCGGTTGCAGCAAACGCAGTAGAGCCGCCGCGTTCGAGTTCAAATTCGTCTTAGCGTTCAGCCCTTTACAGGAAAAGGAGATTCCATGACTAAAGCCGAACTGATCGACAAGATTGCGAAGGACGCCAAGGTATCCAAAGCCGTCGCCGGCAACGCGCTGAGCAGCGTGATCGATGGTGTGAGCCGTGCGCTGTCCAAGGGCGATTCGGTGACGCTGGTGGGCTTCGGGACGTTCTCCGTGTCCAAGCGGGCCGCCCGTAAGGGTCGCAATCCTCAGACCGGCAGCGAGATTCGTATCGCCGCCGCGAAGGTGCCCCGCTTCCGCCCGGGGAAGAACCTGAAGGACATGGTCAACAAGAAGTAGCACGAGCCGCGCCGCCCTCGCGTTCCGCGCGGGGGCGGCCGTTGGTCCCCGCCTCCAGGCGGGCTGTCCGCCCGCACCGCACGATTCTCGTCAGCAAGTGGTAGGTGACAAGCGCCACCGTATCTGCTAAAGATACGGGATTAGGGTTTCGATTGCGTTCAGGGCAACCAACCGCTGCAATGAACTTGAATCAGCAACAGATCGAGATCATCCGCGCCAAGCTGCACGACATGCTGGCGGAGTTGGAGACCGAGGTCTCCACGACGATCGATGGGATGCGCAAAGGCTCTGGAGCCTTTCCCGACCCCACTGACCGCGCCACCATGGAGTCCGACCGCAACTTGACGCTGCGCATCCGCGATCGCGAGCGCAAGCTTCGCAACAAGATCGAGGAGGCGTTGGCGCGCCTGGATGAGGGCACCTTCGGCATCTGCGAAGTGTGCGAGGGTGACATCGGGTACAAGCGCCTGGAGGCGCGCCCGGTGACGACGCTCTGCATCAACTGCAAGTCGGAGCAGGAGCTGGACGAGGAGAAGCACCAGAGCGGCTGATCCGGTGCGCAGGCCCGCCCTTCCCGCCCGCCCATCCGGCGGCCCACCCGATTCCGCGACCGCCGCGGCGCCCCGCCATGATCCTTTCGGACGGCACCCTGCGCGAGATGCTCAGCCGGGGCGAGCTGGTGGTGGAGCCGCTGGCCGACTACTGCATCCAGCCCGCCTCCATTGACCTAAGGCTCGGGCAGTCCTTCCTCAAGGTGGACGAGAACGACTGCGACACGATCCGCATGGACAGCCCCATCCGCTACGTGGAAGTGACGCGGGACGAGATCGTGATCCCGCCGGGCTCGTTCATGCTGGCCTCCACGCTGGAATTCATCCGCCTGCCCAACGACGTGACGGCCTTCGTGGAGGGCCGCAGCTCCGTCGGCCGCATCGGCCTGTTCGTGCAGAATGCGGGCTGGGTGGATCCGGGCTTCGAGGGTGAGCTGACCCTGGAACTATTCAACGCCAACCGCCAGCCCATCCGGCTGCAGTCCGGCCGCCGCATCTGCCAGCTCGTCTTCGCCCGCATGGACCGTGCCGCCACGCTACCCTACCGCGGCAAGTACCAGGGCCAGCGCCGCCCCATGGGCAGCCGCATCTATGAGGACGCGGACCAGGGCTGAACGGTGCGCGCCGGATCGGTTCCCCCACCCATGACATCCACCGTGACTCCGCCCCGTGCGGTCGTGTTCGACCTGGGCGGCGTCGTCTGCCGCTTCCTGCCCGCGCGCAGGCTGCAGGCGATGGCACAGGCCGCCGACCTGTCTACCGAGGCAGTGCAGACCCGCCTGTGGGATTCCGGCTTCGACCGCGACTGCGACCGTGGCCGCTACGATGCCGCTGGCATGGTGGCTCAGATCAACGCGCGCCTGGGCTGCCGGCTGACGGCCGACGAGGCTGGACGGCTGTGGACGCTGGCCTTCGAGCCGGAGCGGGCCGTGCTGGCGCTGGTGGGGGCCGTGCGCGAGCACCGGCCCACCGCGCTGCTGACGGACAACGGCGCGCTCCTGCACGAGGCGCTGCCCGCGCATCTGCCCCGCGTGGCGGAGGCCTTCGGCCCGTTGATGTTCTCCTGCCAGTTCGGACGGCTCAAGGATGATCCGGAGCTGTTCCGGCTGGCCGCCGCCCGGCTGGGTCTTCCCGGCCCGGCGCTGGTGCTGGTGGACGACAGTCCCACGGCCCTGACGACCGCGGCCGCTGCCGGCTGGCAGACCCTCGCCTTCACCGATGCGACGCAGACCGGCGCCGCGCTGTGGGCCCGCCTGGGCCTGCCCGTGACATCCTGACGCGCCCAAGCACGCCGATGCCCCAGCCTCACACTCACGCACCCGGTACGGACGGTGCACCGCCCGGCGGTGCTGCACCGGGCGGGGTTGCGTCCGGTGAATCCGCGGTCACGCCGCCCGTGCCGCCGACACGGTATCTGATCGCGCTGCTGGGGGCACTGGCGGCATTCGGGCCCATGTCCATCGACATGTACCTACCCAGCCTGCCCACCATCGCACAGGACTTTGGCGTGCCGGTGAGTGAGGTGCAGCTCACGCTGAGCGCGTTCTTCCTGGGGTTCGCGATCGGGCAGCTCACCTACGGCACGCTCTCGGACCGCTTCGGGCGGCGCCCCGTGCTGATTACGGGCATCGCCTTCTACATTTTCACCAGCGCGCTGTGCGCGGCCAGCGCGGGCGTGGGCACTATGGCCGCCGCGCGGCTGGTGCAGGCGTTGGGCGGCGGCGCGGCCTCGGTTATCTCCCGCGCGATCGTGCGCGATCTGTTCGGCGGCAACCAAGCCGCGCGGGTGATGTCCCTGATGGTGATGGTGACGGGGCTGGCCCCGCTGGGCGCGCCGCTGTTGGGCGGGCAGGTGCTGCTCTGGCTGGGCTGGCGCGCCATCTTCTGGGTGCTGGCGGCCTTCGGCACGGCGTGCCTGCTGGCCGTGCTGCGCGGGGTGCCGGAGACCAACCCGCCCGAGCGGCGACGGCCGTTGCGGCTTGGGGCCATGCTGGGCGGGTACTGGGAGGTGCTGCGCAACCGGCAGGCGCTGGGAACGATCCTGGCCGGGGCGATGGCTTTCGCCGGCATGTTCGCTTACATCTCCGGCACGCCCTTCGTCTACATCGAGCTGTACGGCATCTCGCCGCAGCTTTACGGGTTCCTGTTCGGGCTCAATATCGTGGGCATGATGATCGGCGCGTACTGCAACAGCCGGCTGGTGATGCACCTGGGCAGCGGCTTTATGCTCGGTGTGGGCACGGTGCTGATCTGTGCGGCGGGGCTGGCGCTGCTGGCCTGCGCTTGGTCCGGCGTGGGTGGCCTGCTGGGCATTGTGGTGCCGCTGTTCTTCTATGTGGGCTCACTGAACCTGATCTCCGCCAATGCGGTGAGCCGCACGCTGCAGCACTTCCCGCGCATCGCCGGGACGGCCGCCGCGTTGTATGGCGCCACGCAGTTCGGCTTCGGTGCGTTCTCCGGCGCGCTGGTGGGGCTGTTGTACAACGGCACGGCCGTGCCCATGGCCGCGGTGATCGCCTGCGCGGGCGTGCTCAGTCTTGCCGCGGAGCGGCTGCTGTCCCGGGCGTGACCCCCGCCGGCCCGGCGCCGCCCGGCCCCACCGCTGCCGCGTGCAGCACACGCGGGTGACCCGCCAAATCGTTGCGCACCTCCACCAGGCGCAGCCCGGCGTGCTGCGTCACCTCCCCCCGCAGGCGCCGCTCCTGGTCGGAGCCCATCTCCATCAGCACGTGACCGCCGGGTGCCAGGCTGCGCTCCGCATAGGCCAGCATGTAGCGCTGAAAGTCGCCGCCGTCGCGGCCGCCGTTGAGCGCCAGGCGCGGCTCGGCCCGCGAAACCTCGGGCATCAGGCGGTCGATCGTGCCCGTCGGGATGTACGGCGGGTTGCCCGCCACGATGTGCGGACGGAAGCCGGCGGCGATGGGCTCGAAGCGATCCCCCAGCACCAGGTGTAGCGCATTGTCCCGCGGCTCCAGCAGCGCCGCGTGGCGGCGCCGGTTTTCCGCGGCCACGGCCATCGCTGCCGGCGAGCGCTCCACCGCCACCCAGCGCAAGCCGCGCACCTCCGAGCAGACCGCCAGCGGAATCGCCGCGCTGCCCGTGCCCAACTCCAGAGCCCACAGGGGCCGCTCGGGGTCGGCGCTTCGCAGCGCCCCGATGGCGGCCAGGATGCCCTCCACCAGGGTCTCGGTATCGGGGCTGGGGATGAGGATGCCCTCGCGCACTGCCAGCGTGAGCGACCAGAAGTCCGCCTCGCCGATCAGGTAGGCCAGGGGCCGGCGTTGGCCGCGCGCCCGCACCAGTTCGCGGAAGCGGGCCAGCTCGCGCTCGGTCAGGGGTTGGTCGAAGCGCAGATAGAGATCGATGCGGCGGCAGCCCAGCACGTGCGCCAGCAGCAGCTCCGCATCCAGGCGGGGGCTGGGCACGCCCCGCTCGTCGAAGTACGATTCCGTCCAGTCCAGCAGGGACTTGGGCGTCCAGACGTCCTGCGCAGCGGTCACGCCTCGGCCCGCTTTTGCACCGCCTCCTTGATCTTGTCCGTGATCGTGCTCACGCTGAAGGGCTTGATGATGTAAGCGTCCACGCCCTCCTTCCCGGCGGCCAGGATGGCATTCTTGGTATCGGCGGCGGTGATCATGAGGAAGGGAATATCGCAGGTCGGGGCATCGGCTTTGCGGATCTTTCGCAGCAGTTGCAGCCCATCCAGCCCTGGCATGGCCCAGTCGGTCAGCACCAGTTCCACGCCGCCCCGCGTGATGAACTGCCAGGCGATCTCGCCATCCTCGGCCTCCATCACGTGCTCGTAGCCGATCTTCTTGACGATGTTGACGATGACCTTGCGCAAGTTGGGATTGTCTTCAGCGATGAGCACCCGCTTGCTGGTATCCAGTTCCATGCCGTCCATGCTCCTCGTTTGAAGACGATCCCTGCGCTGCCGCCCCACCCAGCCACGGCCGTCGCCCGCCCCTTCACTTGCCTGGCGAGCGCACCACGGCCTTCTCCAATCTTTAACGCATTTCGCACCCAAGGGTACCCAAGGCCCTCAGTATTGCGCAACTGCGAGGGCCCGTGCTACCCGTGGAATGAATTCACCCGGGGAGCTGGAAGTTCCGGCTGAGACGCGATCGTTGGATCGCGGACCCGTAGAACCTGATCCGGTTAGGACCGGCGGAGGAAGCGTGACCGCACCATCCCAATCGACGGATTCTTCCCCCTTCCCGGCAGGCGTGCACCGCATGGACGGGAAGCGGATCGGTTGAAGGCAGTCCAGAAGCAGACGGCCATCGAGGTGCGTTCCCTCCGCAAGTCCTTTGCGGGTGCGCAGGGGCGCTATCAGGTGCTGGACGGCGTGGCGCTGTCCATCGCGGCGGGTGAGTTCGTCAGCCTGCTGGGTCCCTCGGGCGGCGGCAAATCCACTCTGCTCAATATCCTGGCTGGGCTGGACGAGCCCGATGCGGGCAGTGCCCACGTGCTGGGGCACCCCCCCGGCAGCCATGCGCCCATCGCCTACATGCAGCAGAAGGACCTGCTGCTCCCGTGGCGTTCGCTGTGGGACAACATCCTGATCGGCCCCGAGCTGCACTCCCGCGCCGAGCGGCGCCGGCTGGAGGCCTCCGCCCGCGACCTGCTGCACGAGTTCGGGCTGGAGCGCTTCGCGGACGCTTGGCCCGCCCAGCTTTCGGGCGGTATGCGCCAGCGCGCGGCGCTGCTGCGAACGCTGCTGTGCGAGCAGCCGATCCTGCTGCTGGACGAGCCTTTCGGGGCGCTGGATGCCATCACGCGGGGGCGCCTGCAGCAGATGCTGCTGCGGGTCTGGCGCGAGTTCGGCAAGACGGTGCTGCTGGTCACGCACGACGTGGAGGAGGCCCTGCTGCTCTCCCACCGCGTGATCGTGCTCTCCGGCATGCCCGGGCACGTGCTGGCCGAATACCCCGTGCCCCTGCCCCACGAGGCGCGCGCCGAATCGCCGGAGTTGCTGCGCATGCGCGGCCGCATCCTGCGGTCGCTGGAGGGTCCCGATGCGCAGCCCTGAGCCCCGCAGGTCCCTTCGGCCCCGGCGCCGGCAGCACGAGCGCTGGCTCTACCCGCTGCTGCTCATCGCGGCCATGCTGGCCGTGTGGGAGGTGGGCGTGCGCACGCTGGACGTGCCGCACTACATCCTGCCCGCCCCCAGCGCCGTGGCGGTCACGCTGGTGGAGCAGCGCGCCGTGTTCGCGCGCCACACGGGCATCACCGCTCTGGAGGTGGTGACGGGCGGGCTGCTGGGAGTGGCCGTGGGGCTGGCGCTGGGGCTGCTGCTGTTCTATTCGCCGGCGCTGGAAAAGGCGCTCTACCCGCTGCTGATCACCTCGCAGAACGTGCCCGTGTTCGCCATCGCGCCGCTGCTGGTGGTGTGGTTCGGCTACGGGCTGTGGTCCAAGGTCGTGATGGCGGCCATCATCGTGTTCTTCCCCATCACGCTGGCCATGCTGGGCGGGCTGCAACGCACGGATCCCGACCAGCTGCGGCTGTTCCGCACCATGGGTGCATCGCCGAGGCAGGTGCTGTTCAAACTGCGCCTGCCCTCGGCGCTGCCGGAGATCTTCGCCGGCCTCAAGCTGGGCGCGGTGTATTCCACCATCGGCGCGGTGATCGGCGAGTGGGTGGGCGCCGGCGCGGGGCTGGGCTACCTGATGCTCTCGGCCAACGCGCAGCTCCGCATCTCCATGGTCTTCGGTGCCATTCTCTGTCTCACGCCCATCGGCCTCGGGCTGTTGGGCTTCGTCACTTGGCTGGAGCGCCGGCTGCTGCCCTGGCAGCAGCTCTCGCGGGAGGACGCCGCATACGACGCTTCGCAACTTTGAATCCGCATAAGGACCCGATGAAACGCATCAAGGGGGCCGGCCCGCTCGTGCTGGCCGTGCTGCTGGGCGCCCTGCTGGCGCTCCCCGCCCGGCCCGCAGCCGCGGCGGAACGCTACAAGCTGATCCTGGACTGGTTCCCCAACGCGGACCATATCCCGCTCTACGTGGCCCGCGACGGCGGCTTCTGGGCCAAGCAGGGCCTGCAGGTGGAACTGGTGGCCCCGGCCGACCCCAACGATCCGCTGAAGTTGGTGGCGGCCGGCAAGGCGCCGTTCGCCATCAACTATCAGCCCAACGTAACCATCGCCCGCAGCCAGGGGCTGCCCGTGCGTTCCATCGGCGTACTGGTGGAGCACCCGCTCTCGTCGCTGGCCTTCCTGAAGAAGAGCGGCATCCGCACCCCGGCGGACCTGAAGGGCAAGCGCATCGGTTACTCGGTGCAGGAGCTGGATTTGGCGGAGCTGCGCGCCCTGACGGCCTCGGCCGGCCTCAAGCCGGACGACTACACCACCGTCAACGTGAACTTCAACCTGACCAGCTCGCTGCTGAGCGGGCAGGTGGACGCGGTGATGGGTGCCTATTGGAACTATGAGCTGTCCGAGCTGGCGCTGGAAAACGTGCCCGCCGGCTACTTCGCTCTTACGGATTACGGCGTGCCGGACTTCTACGAGCTGGTCGTCATCACCAACGATCGCTTTTTGGCCGAGCATCGGGATGTGGCGCGGCGGCTCGTGCTGGGGCTGCAGGCCGCGCTGGACTTCACGCGGGCCAAGCCGGACGAGGCGTTGGCACTCTACCTGAAGGCGAATCCAGAGGTGCGCAAGGAACTGGACACGCGCGCCTTCAAGCTGGTGCAGGACCAGTTTGCGCACACGCAAGTGCAGTCCGCGGAGAAGTGGGAGCGTTTCACCCGCTTCGCCAAGGCCCAGGGTGTCATCAACAAGGACGTGCCCGCCGGCGATCTGTTCACCAACCTGATGCAGTGAGGACCTCCCGACCATGGCGTTCAACTACTCCAGCCTGCCGGTACTGCTCACCATCGCCGGCTCGGACAGCGGCGGCGGCGCCGGCATCCAGGCCGACCTGAAGACCTTCGCCGCCCTGGGCGCCTACGGCACCAGCGCCATCACGGCCATCACGGCGCAGAACCCGGACGGCGTGAGTGCCATCCAGGGCATCGATCCGCCGGTGGTGGCCGCGCAAATTGCGGCTGTGGGCGACTACTTCTCCGTGGGCGCCGCCAAGACCGGCATGCTGTTCTCGGCGGAGATCATCGAGGCCATCGCCCCTGCCTACGCCAAGCTGCGCACGGTGCCGCAGGCCCCGCAGGGCGAGGGCGTTCCGCCACTGGTGGTGGACCCTGTGATGGTGGCCACCAGCGGCGCCAAGCTACTCAATGACGACGCCATCGGCGCGCTGGAAAAGCTGATCGTGCCCCTGGCCACGGTGCTCACGCCCAACATGGACGAGGCGGCCTTGCTCAGCCAGCGCACGGTGGAAAGCGAGGCCGACCTGGAGGCCGCCGCGCGCGCCATCTACGACCGCTTCGGCGTGGCCGTGCTGGTCAAGGGCGGCCACCTCAAGGCCGTGGACGAGGTGGTGGATTGCTTCTTCGATGGGCAGGACGCCTACGAGTACCGGGCGCCCTACATGAGCGGCATCAACACCCACGGCACCGGCTGCACGCTCTCCGCGGCCATCGCGGCGTACCTGATGCGCGGCTACCCGCCCCTGGAGGCCGTGGGCGAGGGCCGCGAGTACCTGCGCAAGACCATGGCCGATGCCCTGCCCGTGGGCCGGGACGTCGCCCTCAACCACGGCTTCGGCCCGCTGCGCATCGAGATGATCTAGTAGAGCGTCAGCCCTAAACTTCAGGATAGACGCCTCCAAGGGGGCTCCACCCCCTTGGAACCCCCGCAAGGGAGCAAGCCCCCTTGACCCCATTTGGAGGGGGTACAGGGGCCCCTCGGCCCCTGCCGGAGAGTGGAGGTGCGGAGTAGGGAGGCAGCGCCTTCCTCCTCCGCAAACTCCAAAATTAATCCTTGACGCACCACTAGGCGCCTCCGGCCGCAACGCGCGGAGGGACGGGAGGATGGATGGCATTCTGTGACGAGCTGATGCGCGTCTCCCAAGGCATCTGGGCACTGGAGAAGGAGCACCCGTTCGTGCGCGGGATGGGCGACGGCAGCCTGGACGCCGAGCGCTTTCGCTTCTACCTGGAGCAGGACTACCTGTTCCTCATCGAGTATGCCAAGGTCTTCGCCCTGGCCGCTACGCGCGCGCCGGAGCTGGACACCATGGCGTACTTCGCCCAGCTCTGCGCGGATACGCTGAACTCGGAGATGGCGCTGCACCGCTCCTATTGCGCCGAGTTCGGCATCGAGCCTGCGGCGCTGGAGGCTGCGGAGCCCGCGCAGACCACCGTGGGCTACACGGGTCACCTGCTGCAGGTGGCCGTGCGCGGCGGCGTGGCGGAAATCTGTGCGGCCGTGCTGCCCTGCCAGTGGGGCTACAACGAGATCGCACGGCACCTGCGCGAGCGCGGCCTGCCGCCCGAACCGCGCTATCGCAAGTGGATCGAGATGTACGCCTCGCCGGAGTTCGAGGCCTACGGCCGCTGGCTGCGCGAGCAGTTGGAGGCGCTGGCCCCGCGGTTCACGCCGGCCCAGGTGGCGCGCTTGCAGCGTATCTTCCACACCAGCAGCCGCTGGGAGTACCTCTTCTGGGAGATGGCCTGGCGCATGGAGCGCTGGAACCTGCCCGCCTGAGATGCCGTCCACCCCTGGCCGCCCGCGCCAGTGCGACATACAATAGCGGAGGAGGGGGACATAGCGCCGCCATCCACACCGCCGGCAGGAGACTCCCGATGGATCCCCAATCGCTCGACCCTTTGGGCGCGGCCCGCTACCTGGCCTTGACCACCTTCCGTCGCGACGGTCGCGACGTGACGACGCCCGTGTGGCCGGTGGGAATGAACGGGCGGCTATACGTGGGCACCACGCGCAACACCGGCAAGTTCAAGCGCCTGCGCCACAACGATCACGTGCGCTTCGCGCCGTGCAATGCCAACGGCTCGCGTATCCTGGGCGAATGGCACGAAGGTCGCGCCCACGTCGTGGAAGATGCCGCCCTGAGGCGCGATTACCTGCGGGCCCTGCGTCGCAAGTACACGTGGGCGTACTACCTGATCATGCTGATCTACCGCCTGCGGGGTCTGTACCCGCAACGCGTGGTGTTGGAGATCGAAGCGGAAGGGCCTGCGGCGGCCTCTTAGCGCCCGCCTAGCGCGGCTTGCGAGCCATCCGGGCCTATCGCCGCCCCGCGTCCCCCGTCGATCCAAATAGGAATGCCCTCTGCGCAGGCTCCCTTCCTAGGCGGATTTCCCGCTGGCATGGTAGACATACGTCCTCCCTTGCGGAATTCCGCGGAAGGGCTACACCTCTGCTCAGAGCCGCTAGTTTTGGGTCTTCCGGCGATTCGGGGGGCACGGCGCGGCGTCATTCCCTTCGCGATAGGGAGAAACAGAACCAATGATTCAGCAACTGCGGCGCTTCGCGCTGATCGGACTTGTGGCGTTCGTGGCCATGACCTTTGCAGGTGTGACCTCCATGGCCCAGTCGCAAGGAGCCCCCGCGGCGCCCGCGCAGACGGAGACTGCAAAGCCGGCCGATGCCCCGGCCAAACCGGCCAAGAAAAAGGCTCACAAGGCCCGCAAGACCACCAAGCGGGTGCACAAGAAGAAGGCGGTGAAGAAGTCCGCCAAGACGATGGAAAAGAAGGAAGAAGGCCAGTCCAAGCAGTAGTCAGCCAGAGCAGGGCCGCTCCCGCGTGGAGCGGCCCCTCTCCCCAGCGGGTGACGCCCCGCAGTAGTTGCTTCCAGCACAGTCAATGGAAGGACGAAGGTTGACGGCCCCAGATCGTCTGGTGGGCCCGCGCTACGGGCGCTCGCCCTCCAGCGCGTAGCCGATGAGCTTGTAGACCAGCCGCGCGGCCAGGAAGTCCGGCGCGTGAAGCCCCGGCTGCGGCGCCAGTTCGGTCATGTCGAAGCCGATGATGCGACGGCGCTGGGCCACCTTGCGCAGCAGGCGCAGCGTGGCATGCCAGCCCAGCCCGCCGGGCACGGGCGTGCCGGTGGCGGGCATGATGGCCGGGTCGAGCCCGTCCACGTCCAGGGTCACGTACACGTCCTCGCCCAGCCGCTCCACGGCTTCGTCCATCCATTCTTCGTCGCGTCCGGCGATCTGGTAATCCCAGAAAACGTTGGCCTCCAGCCGCGTTTCGCGCAGGAAGGCGCGCTCCTGCTCGCACACGGCACGGATGCCCACCTGCACGAAGGGCAGCCCCAGGTCGTGCGCCCGGGCCATGATCGAGGCGTGGCTGTGCGGCGTGCCCTGGTAACTCGGGCGCAGGTCCGCATGGGCATCGATCTGCAGCAGCGAGAATGGGCGCTCGCGCACGGCCTGCTGCGCGGTGAACACGCCGTAGCTGATGGAGTGCTCGCCGCCCAGCGTGACGAGGAACTTGCCATCGCGCAGCGGGGGCAGCGCAGCGGTGTGGATGCGCTGCATCACCTGCTCCGGCGTGGCCGCCGCGCAATCCACCGGCGGCAGCGTGTGCAGGCCCAGTGCATCGAAGCACCAGTCCAGTTCCTCGTCGTACATCTCGAGCTGCCCGGAGGCCTCCAGAATCGCCCGCGGGCCCTGCGCGGCGCCGCTGCCGTAGGACACCGTGCCCTCGTACGGCACTGGGAGAATCGCCACGCGCGCCTCGGCATAGGTGCAGGGGCGCAGATCGTCGCCACAGAACGGGGGATAGGGCTGCATCGCGGATCGGGACGGCAGGTAAGTGGGCGCGGGTTATCGCAGGGGTGTGTACTGGGGCGGCTCCTGCGGACGTCGCCGCGGGTTCACCCCAGTTGCGCCTTGCGGATGGGGCGCGGCCGGGACTGGCGCGGCGCATCGCTTTCCAGGTAGGTCATGCCCTCCAGCCCCGCGACGTACAGGTTGCGGAAGGTCTTGCCCTCCAGCGCGGTCATGTGGCCCGCACGCACGGCGGCTTGCACCTGGCGCTCCAGCCGGTCCACCAGCATGTCGGGCTGGAACTGCACGTAATTGAGCACGTCCGCCACGGTCTCTCCGTGGATCACCTGCTCGTAGTGCCAGCCATCCTCGGACAGCGCCACGTGGATGGCGTTGGTGTCCCCGAACAGGTTATGCAGGTCGCCCAGGATCTCCTGGTACGCGCCCGTGAGGAACACGCCGATGTAGTATGGCTCGTCCCGCTTCATCGCGTGCAGGGGCAGGCTCTCGCGTTTTTCGAAGCGGCTGATGTAGCTCAGCAGCCGCCCGTCGGAATCGCAGGTGATGTCCTGCAGGGTGCCGTTGCGGGTGGGCCGCTCGTCCAGCCGGTGCAGCGGCGCCACGGGAAACTCCTGGTTGATCGCCCAGGAATCCGGCAATGACTGGAACACGGAGAAGTTGCAGAAGTACTTGTCCGCCAGCAGCGACTCCAACTCCTTGAACTCCTCGGGCACGCGCTTCATCTTGGAGGCCAGCCGCTCCACGCGCCGCGCCACCGCCCAGAAGGCCTGGTCGATGCGCGCCCGGTGCTGCAGCGGCAGGTAGCCCAGCTCGAACAGCTTGTTGGCCTCGCCGCGGATGTGCAGGGCCTCGGACCACTGGCCGAACAGGGAGTGCGGGGTCAGCTCGGTGAGGATCTCCTGCAGCTTGGTGACTTGCTCCGGCTCTTCCGCCTCGGGCTCCAGTTCCACCAAGTGGTTGTCCAGCGAGGTGTACTCCAGCACGTTGAGCGCCAGCATGGCGTGGTGCGCCGTCAGCGCCCGGCCGGATTCCGAGATGATGTTCGGGTGGGGCAGGCCCTCGGCTTGGCAGGTTTCCGCCAGCATGGAGACGATGTCGCGGGCGTACTCCTCCTCGTCGTAGTTGACGCTGAAGCCGAAGGTGCTGCGCGTGCCGTCGTAGTCCACCCCCAGCCCGCCGCCCACGTCCACGTAGCCGATGGAGCAGCCCAGCCGGTGCAGTTCCACGTAGTAGCGGGCCACCTCCTGCATGGCCTCCTTGACGCGGCGGATGTTGTTGATCTGGCTGCCCAGGTGCGCGTGGATGAGCTGGAAGCAGTCCAGGCGGTCGGCCTGGCGCAGCATCTCGATGGCCTCCATCAGCTCCCAGGAGAGCAGGCCGAACTTGGAGTAGTCGCCTCCGGAATCTTCCCACTTGCCCGAGCCGGTGGTGACCAGCTTGATGCGGATCCCGATGCGCGGGCGCAGCTTCTCCTCCTCGGCGATGCGCAGGATCTGCGGCAGCTCGCTGAGCTTTTCCACCACCAGCAGCACGGTCTTGCCCAGCCGCTGCGCCAGCAGCGCCATCCGGATGTAGCTGGGGTCCTTGAAGCCGTTGCAGATGATCAGCGCGCCGGGGGTTTCCAGGGTCGCCAGGGCCGCGTGCAGCTCCGGCTTGGAGCCCACCTCCAGGCCCATGCGGTAGGGCGCGCCGTAGCCCACCACCTCCTCCACCACCTGGCGTTGCTGGTTCACCTTGATCGGGTAGACGGCCAGGTACTCGCCTTCGTATTCGTGCTCCGCGATGGCGTTGGCGAAGCAGCGCTGCAGGTGCACCAGGCGGTCTTCCAGCGTATCGGAAAAGCGGATCAACAGCGGCAGGGAGAGCCCCTGCGCCTGCGCGTCGTCCAGCAGCTCCTTCAGGTCGATGCCCTGGGCCGGATCGCGGCGCGGGTAGGCGACCATGTGCCCCGCGTCGTTGATGCCGAAGTACCCGCGGCCCCAGCCCTGGATAGCGTACAGATCCAGGGCATCGGCGGTGGACCAGCGCTGCAGATTGCTCATCGATGACCTGACGGGGGAGAGGCCGGTTGTGGGGAACGTGCGCACAGCCCTGCGGGAGCGCGCGATCATGCGATTATAGTACGCGGAGCGGGCCGGCGCTGCCAACCGCAAATCGCCATGAGACGCGGCATTCCCGGGGACTTCCGGTCAGTAGCCCTGGAAGCGCAGCAGACCGGCGTAGCTCTCCGCGCCGGGGAAGCGCGCGTAGAGGATCAGCTCGCCGCGGGGCATGCGCACGTCGCCCTCGAACGCGCCGCCGCGCGCGGCCAGCTCTACCAGTTGCCCGTTGACGGCGGCCACCACCCGCTCCGCCCCCGGTATCCGCAGCCGGAAGCGCTGCGTCGAGCCGGCGGGCAAGCGGCCGCGCAGTGGCGCCTCCAGCCGCCCTTCGTGCTCGGCGAACGGCCGGTAGGGTTCCGGAAAGCCCGCCCCGCCGCCAAGTCCCGCACTGGCCAGCAGACGCAGCTCCAGTGCACTTTCGTAAGTGCGCTCGGCTGGCTCTGCCTTGCTGAGCACCTGCAGCGCGTAATTCCCGGCGCGCGGGACGCGCACGTGAATCTGCACGGCGCTGCCGTCGCGCTGGGCGAACGTGGGCCCGCCGGCCACCTCGCGGCCGTCCCGCAGCAGCTTTGCCGTGAGTCGCACCTGCGGCGGCGCCTGGATGCGCAGCGTCAGCTCGCCGGCGGTGCGGATGGCGCCTTCGGAGGGGCCGACCAGCGCCAGCCCGTCCCGAAAGAACGCGGGCCAGGTCAGCGGCAGGGCCACGAATTGTCCGGCCGTCAGGGGCCGTGGCAGCAGCTGCCATTCGGGCTGCTCCGGCAGATGCCGGTACACGAATCGCTCGGGTGGCGTCAGAAAGTACAGCGGCTCGAAGTGCCGCCGGAACGCATGGGTCTTTGCGTCCAGCGTGCCGGCGCCCCAGGTGGCGTCCAGCAGGTACCATCGGCCGCTCAGCCGCACGGCGTTCCAGGCGTGATCGGCCGGCCCGGCCAGCGCCTGCCCGGCCCGGTAGCCGAAGCCTTTGGCATGGCCGCTGATGGTCACGGCCTCCAGCCCCATGCGCCGGGACAGTGCGAGGAACAGCCCCGCGTATCCGTCGCAGACGGCAAGGCGGTGCCGCAGCACGTCCTCCGGGGCGCGCTGGGTGTTGCGGAAGCGTCCGGAGAAGTACGCATCGGCGTCGTAGGCGATGCGGTCGGTGATCCAGCGGTAGATCACGCGCGCCTTGTCCGCGTCGTCCCGCGCCGGTGCGGCCAGATAGGCGGCCAGGGCATCCAGGGAGCGCTCCGCGACCGCCGGGGCCCGCAGCGCATGACGGTCCACCGCCGTGAAGTCGCGGGCGGCCAGCGCAGCGGATTGCGCAGCCCGCGGTCGCGCGGCCGCCCCGCCGGGCAGCGCGCCTTGTGGCCCCTGCACCGGCGCGCGATCCGGCACGCAGCCAGTGGGCACCAGCAGCAAGCCCAACACCAGCCAGCGACTCACACGCATCCTCTCGTCCGTGGCCCGAGTGGCCCCCCATGGCGCGCACCGACGCTCCAAGAGCGGTGTGCGTGCCTCGTTTGCACCACGGTAGCACCGGGTCCAGCGCACGGGAACCCGCGGCCGGCAGCACCCGCGCCGCTCGTTGGCGAGTCTGCTGGCGTCAACGTGAGCATCTCCTTGTCTTCGGCTCGGGTGGGCATTACAATAGCGCTCTCTCGCACCGCACCGAGCCTAGAAACTCGGAGACTCTCACCCCGCAAACCGGATTGCAGACATACGGATGGCTGCACCTTCCGCGAAGTCGGGCCTTTCGGCCACGCCGCCTACGTTCGCCATCAAGGGCGCGCACAACTCCATCCTGCTGGAAATGACGGGGCTGGGGCAGAATCCGCCGTCCGGGCGCCTGTTGCGCGGGCTTTCGCCCTACCTGGACGAGCAGGAGGCGACCCACGTGTTTTTGCTCACCGAGCGGCGGCGGCGCGAGCCGTGGAGTCTGCAGCCGGACAAGCTCGTCACGTACCAGGAAATCGTGCACTGGGCCCGCGGGCCGGAGGGTGAATCCTACCGCGGTGTGGTGTCGTCCACCAACCGCTTGGGCCGGGACGAGGTGATCCAGGCCTTCGAATACGAGCCGCTGTCCCTCATCGAGTGGGCGGCTCGGCGGCTGGAGACGGCCGTGGTGAGCAGCCGCGAGCCGATCCTGCTGGACGTGTGCTACATCCCCAAGCCCTGGGGCCGCGAGGGCTGGTACACGGGCATCGAGAAGCGCGGGGTCTCGCGCGTGCGCTCCGCCACGGGTGTGACGTCCCTACCCTATGCGCTGGGCATGTTCCCCGTCCCCATCTCGGGCGAGAAGGAAGAGCCGCCGATTCTCGTCAAGACCCTGGAGCCGCTGCCCGAGCCGGTCTATGGCGACCTGTACCTGGAGGTGCACCGCGAGAAGTGGGAGACCTATGTGGTGTTGCAGGTGAACCGCGAGGCTTGGCCCGATGGCGTGGGCGGACTGCGGGCGGGCCTGCACCCGGAGGTGATGGACGAGTATCGCGGGCGTCACGGGGCCGCCTGGGAGGATAAGCTGAGCGCGGACCTGGTGCAGACCATCCGCGACTACGAGCAGGTGCGCCGCAGCATTGACGATCAGCTCGATGCCGCCCTGCGCGAACGCGAGGCCAACCCGCAGGAGCCTGTGGCGCCCGACCTGCATCGCGAGCTGCTGGCGGAGCTTCCGGATACGCTGCGGGCCGAGGAGGAGCGCCGCCGCGCGGCCGTGGAGCGCTTCCTGGGCAAGGTGCCGTTGCACGAGGGCAGCGTGGTGACGCTGCCGCCGGGTGTGCTGCATTCGCTGCAGCACGGCGTGAAGGTGATCGAGTTCCAGACGCCCACCTACGAGCGGCTGATCGCCATGTTCGCCCAGAAGGTGCTCACCCAGCCGCACTGGGACGTGCAGGACGCCGTGGCCCTGATGGAAAAGGCGCCCTACGAGGCGCCTGCGCCGGAAGTGCTGACCACGGAAGAGGGCTTGGCCATCGAGCGCATCGTGGATTTTCCCCAGTTCGTGGTGGACCGGGTGATGCTGGAGCAGGATCGCGTGCTGCCCGCACAGACGGAGGGGAACAACCAGTACCAGCTTACCGTGGTGACGCAGGGCAAGGGCGAGCTGGCCCTGCCGGACGGCCGCACCTACCCGCTGGAACCGGAGGTAGCCTACCTGCTGCCGGCCGCCATGGGCGCCTTCTCAGTGAAGGCCATCGCCGCACAAGGGCTGACCTACCTGCGATGCTCCCCGCGGCTGGAGGCCAACAAGGAGCCTCCGACCGTCAAGGTGAGTGTGGAGGACGCCCTGGAGCGGACATGGTGACTGCTCCCCGCCCCACCGCCCCGTCAGCCGCGGGATCCGCTCCGCTGGCGATGCCTCCCGCCCTGGCACCGGGCGATACGGTGGCGCTGTTCTCCCCCAGTTCCCATTCCGGCCGAGACGGTGCCCGGCACCTGCAGGCCGCCCACGCGATTCTCACAGGCTGGCGGCTGCGGCCCCTGGTGCTCCCCGAGCCCCAGCCCCGCCACCTCTATCTCGCGGGCACGGATGCCGAGCGGGCGGAAGCGTTCCAGGCGCTGTATTGCGACCCGGCCGTGAAGGGTCTCTTCGCGACGCGGGGTGGCTACGGCGCGGCGCGTATGCTGCCGCACCTGGATGCCGCGCGCATCGCCGCGGCGGCACCCAAGCCCGTGGTGGGCATGAGCGACGTGGTGGCGTTGTTTGGGTTCCTGCAAGCGGCCACGGGCGTGGGCACCCTGCACGGGTCCTGCCTCGCGGCCCCGAGCTTTCACGCGTCCCCGGAGCAGGCGGAAAATCTGGCCGATCAGCACATGTGGCTGTTCGAGCCGCCGGCTAGCGCGGCCATTCCCTGCCAGTTGCTGCAGGCCGCGCCGCAGGGCACGGTGGCTGAGGGCCGCCTGGTGGGGGGCAATCTTGCTGTGCTGGCCAGTCAGCTCGGCACACCCTGGGCGCTGGAGACCGAGGGCTGCATGCTGTTCCTGGAGGAGGTCAACGAAAAGCCCTATCGTGTGGACCGCTACCTGACGCAGTTGCGGCAGGCGGGGCGGCTGGATAGCGTGGCGGGCGTAGTCTTCGGGCACATGCAAAACTGCGACAGCGAGCCGCCGGGCCTGCTGCACGACGTGCTGCGCGACCTGTTCCGCGACGCGCCCTATCCCGTCGCGATCAACCTGCCGGCCGGCCACGGTCCGCGCAACCGCACCCTGCCCCTGGGTCGGCGTGCCACGCTGACCTGGGAAGCACGGCGGGATGGGTCGCCTGCGACGCTCACTATCGGTTGAGTGCACCCGGGCCGTGAGCAGCCTCCCGTGCGGTCTAGCGCCGCGAGCCGGTCGGACTGCCCGCCCTGGACGTCGGCTGTTTCCACAACGGATAATCCTGGTATACTCGCCGCAAATACGGTTGCGCCCCTGAGGCGCTTTTGGTTATACCTCTCGCCGGTCGCCCGATTCGACCGTGCATCGCCCGATCGACGATCGGCGCGCACTTCCCGCCGGGCCAGCGGAGAACTGCCGGGGAGAGGCAAGGGAGGCTGGTAACCCAATCGGATTCCAGACGCTTTTTCAACCTCAACGTGGATTGCACTATGCCTCACCTGATCCGACGGATCCTTCAAACCGCGCTGGTGGCCGCTACGGTGGTGACGTTCGGCGCCCTGTACATGAGCACGCCCGCGGCCGCGCAAAGCGGCAAGGCGCTCTTCAACCAGAAGGGCTGCGCGGCCTGCCATGGCCCCGGCGGTGCCAAACCGCTCCAGCCCGCGTATCCCAAGCTGGCCGGCCAGAACGCGGACTACATCGTGGTGCAGCTGAAGGCCTTCAAGACGCAGCAGCGCAAGAGTGGCCAGTCGGCCCTGATGTGGGGCATGGCGGCGCAGCTCAACGACAAGGAAATGACAGCGATCGCCAAGTACCTGGCCTCGGAAAAAGGCATCTAGCACCGTCCGGGCCAGGTTTTGTTTGGAAGCGCCATGAGGACTGTCCTGAACAGCCCGTGCCTGTCATTCCGAGCGAAGCAAGGAATCTGTTGTTCCGTGAAACAAAACAGATTCCTTGGCCCGCGTTGTGGGCCTCGGAATGACAAGTGACGGCAGATTGAGACACTCCGGCAATTCAAAACAAAGCCTTGGAGCCTCCGCGCTTGCGCGGGGGCTCCGGTCGCCCGCCGGCAGATCGCTTTGCCGCCGGGCACCCCACACCGTCCCCCTGCTATCCCCAGTCCGCCCCGCTCCGGGAGCCCCCGCATGTCCGAGGTGTTCAGCCTGGAGTTCAAGGTGCGCGACTATGAGTTGGATCAGTACGGCGTCGTCAACAACGCCGTGTACCTGAACTACCTGGAACACGCCCGCCACGAGTTTTTGCACGAGATCGGCATTGACCCCGCCGCCGTAGCCCGCGTGGGCAGCTCGCTGGCGCTGTCGGAGATTCGCGTGCACTACCGCAGCTCGCTGCGTTCGCGCGAGCGCTTTCGCGTGGAGGTGAGCATCGGTGCGTTGCGCGGGGCCCGCGTAACGATCCGCCAGCGTATCGTGAGCCACCCGGAGGGACGCGCCGTACTGGAGGCGGATGCCGTGGCGGTGTTCCTGGACGACCGCGGGCGGCCACAGCGGGTCAGCGCGGAGCACCGTGCCGCCTTCGCGCCCTACCTCGCGGCGGTCTGACCCGGCCCGGCTCCGAACGCACGCTTTCGCGCCTGCACACGGCCCAGCGCGGCTTCGGTCCGCCCGGCCAAGTGCGCATCCGCCTCCGCGGCCGCGAGCAGTCCTTCGGCCAGGGCGCTGGTGCGGGCGGATTCGTCCCGCAGGTTGTGCCCCACCAGCAGCAGATCCAGTCCCGCCGCGATGCCCTGCCGACAGGCTTCGGCCGTGCCGAAGCGCTGCTGCAGGCCCTGCATTTGCAGATCGTCGGAGATCAGCAGCACGTCCGGCAGGCGCCGGCGCAGCGCGCCCAGGGCCATGCCGGACATGGAGATCGGCACGCCCGGCTCCCACTGGTTCACGATGCCGTGGCTGACCAGGATGGCGTGGCCGGAGAGCGTCGGCGCCAGCTCGTGGAACAGCTCGAGCTGCACCGGATTGAGACAATCGCTGAGGTCGGTCAGGGCCTCGTGGCTGTTGGTGGTCGCGCCGCCGAGCCCCGGATAGTGCTTGAGGCACAGCCCCAGCCCGGCTTCGCGCGCGGCCTCGTTCAGCAGGGCCACGATGGCGCGCACCTCGTCCGCATCGGCCGAGTACGCGCGTTCCACCGCGCCAATGTCCGGATTGTCGGGGTTCAGGTTCAGGTCCACCACCGGCGCCAGGTCGTAAGAGATGCCCAGCGCCCGCAGCTCCGCGAAGGCCGCCCGGGCCAGCGCGCGGCGCTCCGCAATGGGCAGGCCGTTGAAGGCCTGCGCACTGGGCAGGGGCGCGAAGCCGCGTGCCTCCTTGAGGCGCCGCACCTTGCCGCCCTCCTGGTCCACGAACACCAGCGGCGCGGAGGGCAGCGCGGCCACTTCCGCGCACAGCGCGCGCATCTGTGCGGGGTCCCGCACGTTGCGCTCGTAGCGCCGCGTGCCCACGTCATAGTCGAAGAGGATCACGCCGCCCAGGCTGTAGCGCGCGGCGAAGTCCCGCAGCCAGTCGGGCACCTGGAAGCCCCGGAAGCCCAACACGAACAGGGAGCCGATGTCAGCGCGGGAGATCATCGTGGCAGGGGGCGGGCGGACGGGTGCAGGCTGGTGGCGCCAGTGTAAGTCACGACGGGTGCAGTCATGGCGAAAGCCGCTCCACCCGCCAGCCGCCGGACTCGCGTTCGTAGCGGAAGCGGTCGTGGAGGCGGTTGGGGCGATTCTGCCAGAACTCGAAGCGCTCCGGCACCAGCCCGTAGCCGCCCCAGTGCTCCGGCCGAGGCACCGGCCGGTCCGCAAAGCGCTCGCGCATGCGGGCCATCTCCGCCTGCAGCGCCTCGCGCGAGGCCAGCGGCGCACTCTGCCGTGAGGCCCAGGCCCCGAGCTGGCTCTCGCGGTCACGCGTGGCGAAATAGGCGTCCGAATCCTCGTCGGCAAGCGGGCTCACGCGACCTTCCAGCCGCACCTGGCGGCCCAGCGGGTGCCAGTGGAACAGCAGCGCGGCGGCGGGGTTTGCGGCCAGCTCCGCGGCCTTGCGGCTGCCGCAGTTGGTGTAGAAGCGGAAGGCCCCGTCCGCCACCTGGCGGAACAGCACCATGCGCAGCGAGGGGCGGCCTTCGCCATCCACTGTGGCCAGCGCCATGGCGTGAGGTTGGGCAACCACCGCCTCCGCAGCGGCATACCAAGTCTCGAAGGAGCTGTAGGGATCGGGCTCCAGCCGCAGCTCCGCGTCGATCCAGGGATTCGTCCCGGCTGCCATGCGGCCCTCAGGCGTCCAGCCAGCCCGCGCCTACCCGCACCGCACCCACCTCCGTGCCGGCATGATTGCGCAGCACAGGCGTCACGTGGTGGCTCAGCGCGGCCCAGGCGGCATCGTCCAGTGCGCCCAAGCGCCGCAGGATGGCGCCCAGCGCCACGGGCAGGGCGCGCGGGGTGCCGTCGTGAATCTTCACGGCCACACCCAACCCCTGCTCGGGCAGGATGGCGATGTAGACGCCCTCGGCGCCGGTCTTGATGAGCGTGCGGCCGCCGGCGGCCTGGATCAGCTCCGTGCAAAAGCGGCCGGTCCCGGCGATGTAGAATGGCTCCGCGGCGATGGCGGACCGGATGCGCTCCACGGCCGCCTTGCGCTCCGCAGGCAGGTGCGCGGGGTCGGCCATGCGCGCCATACCGTGGGCCAGCGCGCGCAGGGGCATGCCGTACTGGGGCAGCCCGCAGCCGTCGATGCCGCGTGGGGCCATGGAGAGATTGAGGCCCGTCATGCCTTCCAGCGCAGCCCGCACGCGCAACTGCGCCGGATGGTGTGCCAGGATGTAGCCCCGCGTGGGCTCGCCCAGGTGCACCGTGTGCGTGAGCATGCCCGTATGCTTGCCGGAGCAATTGTTGTGCGCATTGCCCGGCGCTTCGCCCGCGCGCAGCAGGGCATGGGCCGCCGGTGTGTAGGAAGGCAGGTGGCTGCCGCACTCCAGCTCGTCCGGGGAGAGCCCGATGCGCGCTAGCCATGCCTGCACGAGCTGCACGTGGGCCGGCTCGCCGCCGTGGGAGCCGCAGGCATTGCACAGCTCCGCGGGGCTCACGCCGTAGCGGTCCGCCGCGCCGCTTTCCACCAGGGGCAGCGCCTGCAGCGGTTTGATGGCCGAGCGGGCATAGACGACCTGCTCGGGATCGCCCCAGGCGGCCACCACGCCGCCGTTGGCATCCACGGCCACGGCGGAGCCGATGTGACGGCTCTCCACCATGTCGCCGCGGGTCACTTCGATGAGAATCGGGGGGGCTGGCACCACGGGATTGCTCCGGCAGCCGGCGAGGGGCCTCGCCGCGCGGCGCAGACCATCACGCTACTGCGTCGCGATTGTATCGAGACACGGAGCGTCCGTATGGGTATAATGAGCGGCGGACGACGCATCGGTTGCGATCGGTCTTATCGCAACCGGCGGGGGAATGTCAGCAGTAATCCGGCAGGACCGTTGGCAATCAGGCTTCCCAGAAGCCCTTTTGCCATTCGCGCACGGCTTGGCCTCGGGTGAGGCCGATGTCGCGCAGCATGTGGTCGTCCATCTCAAGCAATTGCCGGCGCGCCTCATGGCGCGTCCACCACATGCGGGCGATCTGCCGCGGGCGGACCAGCAGGCTCAGCAGCGAGCCTTCACCGTCCTGACCGGAGACGCCACCATTGAGACCCGCGTTGCCAGTGGAGTGCACTTGCACAAGCGAAGCCATTTCCTTCTCCGTCAATTAGTGACAATACTCGAACAACAATCGGTACAGTCACTCTAAAATTGACACAATTAGCTGTCAACAGATATATTGTCACCATGACAATGTGGATTCCCAAGCTGGAATACCGAGCAGGTCCTCGGTATCTGCGCATTGCGGCCGCCCTGCGGGAGGACATCGCTAGCGGCACGTTGGCGCCCGGCGCCCAGTTGCCCACACACCGCGACCTTGCCGAGGCGCTGGGGCTGACGGTGGGCACGGTCTCGCGCGCCTATGCGGAGGCTGCCCGGCAGAACCTGATCAGCGGGGAGATCGGCCGGGGTACCTACGTGCGTAGCGATTCGCGCAGAGAGGAGGCACTGCCCACGCCGGCCGAGCCGGACGATCACCTGATCGACCTGTCCCTGACCCGGCCAGTGGTGGACGTGGAGCAACTCGACCTGCAGCGCTCCCTGGCGGAACTGGCCCACAGCCCGGACATGGGGCGTTTTCTGGACTATCAGCCCAACGTGGGCCTCTCCGACCACCGGCGCGTGGCCGCGCAATGGCTCGCGCGGCGGGGACTGGTTGTGGGACCCGAGCGGGTAGTGGTGACGGCCGGGGGCCAGAACGCCATCGCCGTGATCCTCTCCGGCCTCACCCAGCCGGGCGACGTGGTGCTCACGGAGTGCCTGACCTATCCGGGCCTCAAAGGCATCGCCAAGGTGCTGCACCTGCAGTTGGCACCCGTGGCGATGGACGAGGACGGCATGCTGCCCGACTCTCTGGAGGCCGCGGCGGTCTCCCGCGGGGCGCGGGTGCTGTACACGGTGCCCACGCTGCACAACCCCACCACCACCGTGATGTCCGCCGCGCGTCGGGCCGAGATCGCCGCGGTGGCACGGCGGCTGGACCTGGCGATCATCGAGGACGACGTGAACGGGCAGCTCCTGCCGGATGCACCCCCGCCGCTGAGCCTGCTGGCGCCCGAACGGAGCTACTGCATCGCCAGCACCTCCAAGTTCCTGGCGCCGGGCCTGCGCATCGGGTTCGTCGTCACGCCGGAGGGCCGGGCGCCGCGCGTGGCGGCGGGGGTGCGCGCCTTCACCATCATGGCTCCGCCGCTGCTGGCGGAGCTGACCTGCCGCTGGCTGACCGACGGCACGGCGGACCGCATCGTGGCGCGCCAGCAGGAGGAGGCGCTGCAGCGCCAGCGCCTGGCCGCGCGCGTGCTGCACGGCTTCGAGTACCAGGCACAGCCGCGCGGCTTCCATCTGTGGCTGCAGGTGCCGGAGCCCTGGCAAACCGAGGAGTTCGTGGCGCAGGCGCACGACCGCGGGGTGCTGATCTCGCCGGCGTCCGCCTTCACCGTGGGTCGTACGCCGCCGCCCCACGCCGTGCGCGTGGGCCTGGGCGGCATCCAGCCCCTCTCGCGGCTGGAGGAGGGCCTGCACGCCCTGGCCGAGACCCTGCGCCGCCCGCCCGGCCCCGTGTTCTCCATCGTGTAGAAAGCCTGCGGGAAACAACCGCTGCGAGGGAGCAAGCCCCCTCGCGCACCCCTTTCGGGTTTTCGCGGCTGCGAAACAGCCGCGAAAACATGGGATTCAATTGGGGTCCAAGGGGCAGCGCCCCCGAAACAGTCGCTTCGCTATTCATAAGCGTTTCAGGGTGCGTGGGATGTGCATGCCGCGCAGCCTTCATACGGACGCTCGCACCGCCCGTGCCTGCCCGCAGCGCCGCTGGGATTACATCGGATCGAGCGGATAGATGGGCCGCCGCACGTGCTCGAACTTGAGCAGGCGGTTGTCCGAGGTGGTGACCCCGATGCCGTCGCAGGTGAGCGTGTGCTTGCCGATGGGCTCGAAGCCCGCGCGGTAGTGGATGCGCGACTTGAGGACGAGGTACTTCATCTGCGTGGGCTCGATGCCCACGGAGGTGAACACCCCGATGTCCCACGGCTCGTGATGCCGTGAGACGACGACGATCTTCATGCGGCCCGTATCCAGCACGGCCGTGGGGCCCATCTGCACGGTGACCCCGGTGTACATGGGGCCGCGCACGACGAAGCTGCCGTCGGTGAGGGTGCGCACGCGGCCCGTGACGGGCAGCGATTCGGCCCTGCGGCCGATGGAGGGCATGTCCGTCTTGCCGCCCAGCTTGATTGTCACCTCCGCCCCCACGCCGGCCTTCATCATCTCCTGCACCGCCTGCGGATCCCACACGGCAGCCACGGCCACGTCGTCCAGCTCCTGGCGCATCACCTCGGCGATCACCGTCATCACGTCCTCGGAGCCCCCGGAGCCCACGTTGTCCGCGTGATCGAGCAGCAGCACGGGGAACTCCGTGAGCTGCTTGGCGCGCGCAACCACCTCGTCCAACGGCTCGTGGCGGTGCAGGAAGGCCTCGCGGCGCTCCCAGGCGGCCTCCAGCAGCCAGTCTACCGCGGCCTGGGCCGCCGGTGCATCGCCGTCGGCCACGACGATGGTGGAGAGTCCGGCATCGGCGAAGTCCGCCATGGGGAAGCCTCCGAAGACCGTGACCGCCAGCAGACCTTGGGCTTCCGCCTCGCGGGCCATGGCCAGCAGGGTCTTCATGGGCTCGTCCTTGTGCCCCATGCGCAGGGTCTGGGCCAGCAGGGGCCGGTTGCCCCAGGCCATCACGGGCTTCACCTCGCCGCGCAGGGCCCGCAGCAGGATGCGCCCCACCTGCTCGCCCACCTCGTACATGTCCACGTGCGGATAGGTCTTGTAGCCGATCAGCGCGGTACAGTTGCGCACCATCTTCTTGGTCAGGTTGGCGTGCAGGTCGCACGTCACGCAGATCGGCACCTCGGGTGCGATGGCGCGGATGCGCTCCAGCAGGGTGCCTTCGCCGTCCGGCGTGACCTCGCTGACCATGGCCCCGTGCAGGTCGAGCATCACCACGTCGCAGCCGCGTCGCACCGCATCGCAGATGGCGCCGGCCATGCGCTCGTAGGCGTCGGCACTCACCGGCCCGCTGGGCATGGCCTCGGCGGCCACGGGCGTGACGATCTCCATGCCCTCGGCGCGCGCCAGCTTGATGTACGCGCCCATGGGCATGGCCGTGTGCTCGTAGGCACGCAGGGCATCGTCGCCCAGGTACGCGCCCCACTCCTCGAAGCGCGCCCAGGGTGTGGGGATGGGCGAGAACGTGTTGGTCTCGTGCTTCATCATGGCAATCACGGCGCGCATGGGCAGAGCTCCTGTGGCAATGGCGGTGGTGGCCGGTCGGCCGTCACGGTCGCAGCTATCACACGTCCGCATCGAGCGGATAGATGGGTCGCCGCACGTGGCGGTACTCGAACAGGCTGTTGTCCGACGAGCATACGCCGATGCCGTCGCAGGTGATCGTGTGCCGCGCGATGGGCTGGAACCCCGCCCGGTAGTGGATGCGCGACTTGAGCACCAGGTAGCGCTTGGCCTTGGGGTCGATGCCCACCGAGGTGAACACGCCCTGGTCGAACGGCTCGTTGTTGAATGAGCACACCACGATCTGCACGGCGCCCGTGTCCAGCACGGCGGTGGGCCCCATGTGCGCGGTCACGCCCGTGTTCATGGGCCCGGTCACCCGGAAATCACCGTCCGTGATGCAGCGCACGCGCCCCGTGACGCGCAGCGATTCACCCTTGCGGCCGATGGCGGGCATGTCCGTCTTGCCGCCCAGCTCCAGCGTCACCTCCGCCCCCACCCCGGCGCGGATCATGGCCTGCACCGCCTCCGGATCCTTGACGGAGGCCACGGCCACATCCTCCAGCCCCTGGCTGAGCACTTCCGCGATCACCGACATGACGTCCTGCGTGCCGCCGGACGCGGCGTTGTCCGCATGATCCAGCAGAATCACGGGCCCCTCGGTGAGCTGCTTGGCGCGGGCGATGGCCTCGTGCAGGGGCTCGCCCTCGTAGATGAAGTCCACCCGCAGGTGCCAAGCCGCATCCAGCAGCCGTTTGGTCGCGGACTCCGCGTGTTTGCGGTCGCCATCGGCCACCACCACGGCGGAAAGCCCGGCGTCGTGGAAGTCCGCCAGAGGGAAGCCGCCGAACACGGTGGCCGCCAGGATGCCGTCTGCCTCCGTCTCTCGGGTCATGGCCAGCAGGGAGGCCATGGGCTCGTCCTCGTGGCCCATGCGCAGGGTCTGGGCCAGCAGGGGCCTGTTGTCCCAGGCCATCACTGGGTTCACCTCCCCGCGCATGGCGGCAAGCAGCACCCGGCCGATCTGAATTGCCGTCTCGAAGCTGTCGATGTGCGGGTAGGTCTTGTAACCGATCATGGCTGTGCAGTGGTCCATCATGGTCTGCGTGAGGTTGGCGTGCAAGTCCAGGTTCACGCAAATCGGCATGTTGGGCGCGATGGCGCGGATGCGCTCCAGCAGGCGGCCCTCGCCGTCCCGGGTGGATTCGGCCACCATGGCACCGTGCAGATCGAGCATGATGCCGTCGATGCGTCCGTCCACCGCCTCGCAGATGGCGTCCGTGATGGTGTCATAGGCATCTGTGTGCACGGGGCCGCTGGGCGCTGCCTCGGCCGCCACGGGCGTGACGACTTCCGCGTGCACCTCCTCGGCCAGCCGCAGGTAGGCCCCCACACCCGTGCGCGTGCCGGCGAAGGTGCTGCGCACGTCCGCGCCGAAGCACAGCGTGCGCTGCTGAAAGCGCGCGAGGTCGGTGGGCACGGGCGAGAACGTGTTGGTCTCGTGCTTCATGGAAGCGATCAGCAGACGCATGGCGATCCTCGCGACGGCTAGGCGCAGCAGGGCTCGCGGACGGGGCCGACTGCGCGAGAGGGGCGCCGCGCTGCCCGCGCGCCCTGGCGAGGGCGCTCCGGGCCGGCCGGCGTGGCGATGGTGGTGTTTGGAGCGGGATGCGCCGCCCGCGGCCATCTGGCACCGCGGGCGGCATACCGCTGAAGTCCAACGCTAGTGCTTGGAGATGTTCCACATGAAGGGGATGGGCGCGATGATCACGCCATCCAGTTTCGAGCTGTAGGCGCGCGCCAGGAACCACTGGCCGGTGGGGATGTAGGTCACCACCTCGTAGGCGCGCTTCTGGATCTCATCCGCGAGCTGCTTGCGCTTCGCGAAGCTGGTCGCGCGGGCCCATTCGCCGCGCATCTTCTCCAGCTTGGCATCGCAGGGCCAGCCGAACCACGCCTTCTCCTTGCACCCGCCGGACACGCCGATGTTGTTGAGCGGCGTGAATACGTCCGCGGCGGACCACCAGGTGTGGAAGGCGTTCCACCCACCCTGCGCGGGCGGATCCTGCTTGGCCCGGCGGGAGGTGAGCGTGCTCCAGTCCATGGCCTGCACTTCCACGTTCAGCCCGATCTGCCGCATGAGCTGGGCGGTCACCAGCGTCATGTTGTGCGAGAGCGGGATGTCCGTGGGGTCCATCAGTACCACCGGTTCGCCCTTGTAGCCCGACTCCTTCAGCAGTTCCTTGGCCTTGGCGATGTTGTGGTGGAGGATCGGCTCCGCGCCCACGTCCGACGCGTAAGGCGTGCCGCAGACGAACAGCGCGGCACAGGTCTGCCAGTACTTCGGGTTGCCGATGGCAGCCTGCATGTATGCCTGCTGGTCCATCATCCATTCCAGTGCCTGCCGCGCCTTGACGTTGTTGAAGGGCGGATACAGGTGATTCACCCGCAGCCAGCCCTGCTCGCCCAGGCCGATGCGCTCGATGCGGATGCCGGGCTTGCCGTCCATCAACGGCAGCAGGTCGTGCGCCGGCTGCTCGAAGTAGTCCACCTCGCCTGTCAGCAGCGCATTCACGGCCGTCTGCTGGTCTGGAATGTAGTCCCACTCCACCCGGTCCACCTTCACCACCTTGCCGCCCGCGGCCAGGCTGGGGGGCTCGGAGCGCGGCTTGTAGAGCGGATTTTTAACGTACACGACCTTGCTGCCCGGCACCCACTCATCCACCTTGAAGATGAAGGGCCCCGAGCCGATGCTCTCCTTGGGCACCTGCTGGAACGGGTCCACCTCCGCATAGGCCTTGGGCATCATGAACGGCACGTTGCTGGACAGCTTGCCCAGCGAATCCAGCACCAGCCCGTAGCGCTCCTTCAGTTCCATGCGGAACGTGCGGGCATTGACGACGTGCAGCCCCTTCACGACGTCCATCAGCTTCTGGCCCATCCCATCGCGCTTGCCCCAGCGCTGGATGGATGCCACGCAGTCTTCCGCCGTGACCGGCTTGCCGTCGCTCCAACGCAGGCCCTCGCGCAGGGTGAACGTGTAGGTGAGCCCGTTGGAGCTCACCTTCCAGCTGTCCACCATCTGCGGCTGGGGCTCCAGCTTCTCGTTTAGGGCGAACAGGGTATCCCACACCATGTAGCCATGGTTGCGGGAGATGTACGCCGTGGTCCAGATCGGGTCGATGTTCTTGAGGTCGGCGTGCGGCACCATCCTCACCGTGGTCTCCGCCCGGGCTGTCGGGGCGAGGCACAGCAGGGACAGCGCCGCGCCGGACACCATCCATAGGCCGATACGGCCAAGAGTCCACTTGCGCGGATTCATCGGTTCTCCAGGTTGGTCGAATGCTGCGAACGAACTGCGGCTCGCCCGATCCCGGCCGGTGCCTGGCTTCCGGCGCACAGCGCGATTCCGCTGCTCCTTTTTGTGCCGGAAGCCCCCCACCATCCGTGCACCACAACCGATTGGAACGGGTGTTGGAATTTTCCGCCCGTCGGCCGCGAAAAGCAAGACACTCGCGGCTTTGCAGGGTCGGCCATGCGCGGCCTTGAACCCAGGCGCGGCGCGGCTCCGAAGGCTGGCCCGGGCCGGCTCATGGCGGCCCAGCCTTGGCGTTGACGACGTGCATTGCGCACCGCGCATGAGCCGATCAATCGGTTCGGGTGCGGGGAATTCCGACGGCGCGGTTGCTTGGTGTGCTACATGGGGCCTGATTGCGTTGACACGGTCGCGCTTTCATGTAATATAAATGCCATTGGGAGTGTCATAAAAAGATACTCCATTTAGGGTATATTTGGCGCTGAAGCCGCACCAGGGAACGGAGCGGCGATGGCAACGCCGTCCTTGACAGTGGCGGCTATTTCGGGTTCTGCAGTTCAGGAAAAGAGAGAATTCCCGAAGACATCCCATGGATGGGTGAAGGTTTCGGGCGCCCGGCCCGGGGGGAAACCGGCTCGGGGCGCTGCGCTTTCATCGGTGGGGTTCATCCATGGGCTTCCGGCACGCCTTCCGGCATCTGATCATCGCGACCGCCCTGCTGTCGCTGGCGGCATGCGGTCAGGGCAATTCGAACGGCAATGGGCAAAGCGTCCCGCTGGAGCAGACGTCCATCGGGTTCCGGCTCAGCTCATTCGACCAATCGGTGCTGGGCGGTGGCAGTACCACCACAGCCAGTCAGCCGCTTGCGGCCACCGTGCAGATTGACGGCGAACTGCTGGTGGTGCCCCACGATGGCACTGCGGAGAACGTGCTGTCGTTCGGGTTGACAATCGACCCCTCCAAGGTGCAGGTGCTCACGGTCAAGAACCTGGGCCTGGAAGCCGGCGCCTACGACTTCTACTTCCTGCTGAAGACGCCCACGACGCGCTTCGGGGGCTTCCTGCGGAACCGCCTGGTGCTCAGCGGCGGGACGAACACGGTCACCCTCACGCTGAGCCCGATCGTGGGCGTGCAGGTGGATTCCGTGACGCAGTTCCGCGATCTGGCTCCGTTCGCCGTGCGCTATGACCCGGCGGTGGTGGGCGCCTATGCCAATCCGCGCTTTGGCGTCTCCATCAACGGAGGCACCGAGCACCTGTTCGACATATTCGTGGACGCGAACAATCCGGTGATCCTGCTGTTCCTGGAGCCGGGCGACTATCAGCTCAGCGTGCGCTTCTTCGATGGCGCCATCGTGCGTGACGTGCCCGTGGACGACACGATCAGCCTGTCACCGCCGAGCGATACCGGCGGCGGCACCGTGCCCGAGTTCCAACTCGTGCCGCTGACGGCCGAAGCCACCTACTCGTTCAGCGGACCTTCGCCCACCGCGCCGGGCAGCGCGACGTTCAACTTCACCATTCCGGTGGACGTGGTGAACGAGGTGGGCGGTCCCGATACGCCCTCCAACCCGCTCAGCAGCCGACTCAAGGCGGTGGTCTCCATCGTGGGCGATCAAAACACGCTGCAGGAGCAGGTCGTCACGCTCACGCCCGTGACCGACAGCGCGGGCAACATCCTGCACTATAGCGCCCAGGTCGTGCTCGATCCGTTCGTACAGGGCCAGATCACGTGGCAGCTTCGCTTCGTGGACCTCACCAGTGGCGCGGAGTTCGCCTACTGCGCTCTCAATTCGGACACGGCCAACACGCAGACGCCCAATCAGGGCAGCTTCGTGTGCAACCTGAACCTGCTGGTGCAGACACTCTCCCAGCAGTTCCCCACGGGCTCCGTGCAGGTGACGGTGAACGACGTGGTGGGGCTGGTGGATGGCGCCGTGGTGCTGATAAACGGCAAGCCCGTGGGCATCACGGGCAGCGGCACGGCCGGCCAATCCCTGGGTGAGCTGCTGGCCTTCCTGCCGCCGGGTACCTACTCGCTACAGGTGGTGCAGCGCATCGTGGATCCCTATGGCAGCGGCAAGATTCTGTCCCGCAGCTCCGATCCGCAGGACGTGACCATCACAGCCAACGCCATCACCACCGTGCCGATCACGCTACCGAACTTCCCCTTCGGTGCGCCGCAGGTGTTGGGAACCACCCCGGCGGATGGGGCCACGGACGTGCCGGTGGATACCACCCTCTCGGTGACCTTCAGCCACCCGATGGACCACGCCAGCACCGAAGCCGCGATCTCCCTGGCCACCAGCGGCGGCACGGATGTGCCGCGCAGCTACGGCTGGTCCGCCGGTGACACGGTGCTCACCGTGACGCCTGCTGCCATGCTGGCCTACCAGACCCCGTACAGCCTGGGCATTGCCAACTCGGCGCAGGACATCTACGGCCAGACGCTCGCCAGGAATCGCAGCGCCGCCTTTACCACCGGCACGCAACCGGACGTGACGCCGCCACAGGTGACCGGCGTGACGCCACCCGCTGGTGCCGGCAACGTGGACGTGAGCCAGGGCGTGATCGTCACCTTCTCCGAGGCGGTGCAGACCGCCACGGCCGAGAGTGCGTTCTCGCTCAGCAGCGGCGGCACCGCCGTGTCGGGCAGCTTTGGCTGGTCGGGGGACAACACCGCGTTGACGTTCACGCCGGACGCGAACCTGGGTTACAGCACCGCCTACACCGTGAAGGTCGCGGCCGGTGTGAAAGATCTGGTGGGCAATGCCATGGCGCAGGACTTCACCTCGACGTTCACCACCGGCCTGCAGCCCGATACGACGCCGCCCACGGTGGTGAGCATCACCCCGGCGGATGGCGCCACGGGCGTCCCGGTGGGCGACCAGATCGTCGTGCAGTTCTCGGAACCGATGAACCAGAGCTCGGTGGAGGGCGCGTTCGACGTCTCGCCCAACCCGGGTGGCAGCTACAAGTGGCTGGACACGAGCACGGTGGCCTTCGTGCCGGCCACCACACTGGCCTACAACACGCAATACGTCGTCACGATCGGGCCCAACGCGCAGGATGCCTCGCTTAACGCGATGGGCACGCAGGTGCAGATCGGCTTCCGCACCGCGCAGGCGCCTCCCAGCGCCACCACGATCACGCTGGAGGCTAGCCGCACCGTGCGGCCGCGTTCCTACGATGACGCGCTGTATCCCTTGACCCAGCCGGTCACCGTGCGCATCCCGTCGCTGGATGAGGTGCAGGTGGAGATGGATGCCGACGGAAACACCCTGGGCGATCCCAACCGTTTCCTGCTGGTTCTGTCGCTGGGCCGGGTGAAGTGCATGTACCTGGGCGGCAAGTGGGATCGGCACCTGGGCGGGGTGCTGGAGGACATCTTCAAGGATGCCTTCCAGACGCCGGTATGCACCCATGGCCACCTGCGCGCTGGCGACACCGTCACGCTGGAGCCCGGGCAGTACAGTCCGGACGTGGGACCCATCCACGATGACGACGACGGAGGCGGCCCGCCGAGCGGCGACCATGCCGAGATCGCCGCGCGGGTGATCACCGGCAACCCGTTCTACCCGGTCACGCGCGTGCGGGTGACCCTGGACGTGGTGCCTCCCACGGCCCCTTGAGCCGGGGCGGCGCGGCATAGCCGCCTCGTTGCTCCACAGTTCACGCCCGCTTCCCCGCTTGCCGGGGGGCGGGCGTTGCTGTTTGTGGAGGCAGGCGGCTGGGCCAAGCTGGCAGCCCCAATCGTCCTACGTCTGGCTGGTCACGGAGTAGAAGGAAAAGGGCAGCTCTTCGCGGCGCTCCGGCCGAAACGCGCAGTCCGTGCGCTGCACTACCGCCTCGTAGACGTTCTCGGTGATGAGCGTTTCGAAGCCGCGAGCGGTATCCTCACCCAGCTTGGAGGCGCGGTTCATCTCGTCGCCCATGGCGAGGTTGGGCCCGATGCCGAACACCTCGCCATAGCCGATGCCGATGCAGGTCTCGGCCGGGTGCGCTCCCGCCAGATCGGACGCGTTGAAGGCATGCACCCGCCGGTGGATTTCCAGCGCGGCATCAACCGCGTGATGCGGATCGTCGAAGAGCGCGGTCAGATCGTCCGCGAAGGCGCGCACGAGCCGGGCGCCGTGGGACCGCAAGACGGGCAGGCAGACCGTCTGCACATCATGGATGCGCAGCAGGCTCTGCACCTCGCCGAATTGGATGGCCGTCTCGGTGAAGCCGGTCATGTCCAGGCAGAGGATGGCCGCTCGGGCCTTGTACTTGGCATGCAGTTCGGCCTCGCTCAGGTTGCCTTCGCGCACGGCGTCGAAGTCACGGTAGAGCTCCTCGCTCCACTCGCCGAGCTTGGCCAGCTCCGCGGGATCGGTCAGCCGCGGATAGGGGAAAGGCCGCCCCATCGTCCCCTCGGAAAGGTGCTGCAACTGCGGGTGCCGGCTCAGTCTCCTGCGGCCACCCGCGCAATGGGCCGGGCCGGCACCATCAGCCGATCCACGACCGCCTCGAACCGATTATAATCGCAGCGCCGTCCCGTGCGGCGCTCGTAGTGGGTCAGGCAGTCCCGCACCTTGGCCTCGAGCTGCTCGGTGGTGATGGGGCTATCCGGCGAGCCGGGGAAGGGCATTACCTCCGTGTGCACCACCTCGTTGCCGTTCGCGTCGCGTCCAATCAGCTCCAGCGGGGTCGTGCGCCGGATGAGTCCCGTGGCCTTACCCTCCCGTTCCACCAGGCGGATGTGCTGCATGAGCCCCCGCACGTCCGGCCGGTGTACCGCGTCGTCCTCGAAGTGCGCGAGCCCCACGCCGCCGTCGATCATCGCGCAGGCCACCGTGTAGGCCCCGCAGAACTTGCCCTCGCTGCCCACCTGCGGGTCCTGTACGCGCAGGGGCAGGTAGGCACCCGCCGGTGCCAGCACCTCGATGTCCGCCACCATATCGAGCGCCGTGCCGGCCTGCTGCATCGCCTCACGGGCCTTCAGGGCCACCGCGATGGGCCGGTGCGTGCCGTAGCAGCAGGGGAAGAGCTTCACCGCGATGCCGCCACCGTACAGGTCGAACTCGATGTCGTCAGGGTTCACCTCGATGGACTCACCCTGGTACAGGTCGAAGTAGCCCTTGGGCCCGAACACGTCCGGATCCGCCGTGAGGCCGGCCCTCGCCAAGCGCGCGGCGCGCAGCCCGGCCGCGCCGGCCAGACCGGCCTGCAGGGGCTTGGCCATTGCGCCGAAGTTGCGCTGCAGTCCGCCGGCCTGCGCCGCGGCGATGGCCAGCGCATGGGCCGCGGCCTCGGCATCCAGGCCGTAGAGATAAGCCAGCGCCGCTGCGGCGGCCAGCGGCCCGATGGTGCTGGTGGCGTGCCAGCCCTTCTCGTAGTGAGGGAAGCCCAACACCCTGCCCAGACCCACGTTCGTGGCCAGCCCCACGGCGAAGGCCGTGGGGGCGCGGTGGGCCCGCTCCGGTTCCGCGCGCACACCCGCCATCAGTGCCGCCACGATGGGCGCGCTGGGGTGCGTGTTGCTGGACTGATGCACGTCGTCATAGTCCAGCGCGTGTGCGGCGGTGCCGTAGATCAGCGCGGCCGTCTCGCCCTCCGCCGGCTCGCTGCCGTCGGGCAGCAGGGCCTCGCCGCCCGGATACTGCCCCGCCACGCGGCGGGTCACCGGCTCGCCCCACCCGGCGAAGGCCACGGCCAGGGTATCCTCCAGGGCCGGCCGCACGAAGGGCAGCGCCTCGGCGGTTTGCGGCTCGGTGCGGGTGATCAGGTCAGTCAGACGCTGCATGAAGCGGCTGGTCATGGCGGGTGCTCCTCTGGCGGTGCGGACGGCCCCGCGGCCCTCCGCGATCGCGGGAGCATGGCGAGTGGCCGACGGCTTGTGACTTCCTTCTAGCGCAAGCGGGACGCACGGCGCAAATGCGAACGGGTCAGCGCTGCGCCGCACCCCGGTGCGGTGTCAGGCCGCGCCGGCGGCCCCGCGGCAGCCGCCTCCCTGTCCATGCCCGGGCCGCAATGGTAAAGTGGTCTTACGGGCTGACACTTACCATCTGGAGTGAACTATGATGAAGAGCATTCTCGTTGCGCTGGACGGCTCCCCCGCGTCGCTGACCGGCCTCAAAGAGGCGGCGCGCTGGGCGGAGATCCTGGGCGCGGAGTTGCGGGGCGCGTTCGTGGAGGACGAGCAGCGCTTTGTGTACTATCCCGCGGGCTTTTCGGCCGAGGGCGGCGTGCCCGTGGCGGCGCCGCTGCCTGAGGAGGATATGGCCGCGGAGAACGAGAAGGTGCGCAAGGAGGGCGTGGAGATTCGTCAGGCCTTCGAGGCGGCGGTGAAGGGCAAGTCGCTGCGCACCGAGTTCATCCAGGTGCGGGGCAACGTGAACCAGATTCTCACCCGCGAGGCCCGCGCCGCGGACCTGGTGGTGATGGGCCGGCGGGGCCGCAACGACCCGGTGGATTCCACCGAGGCCGGGCCCACCACCGAGACCCTGATCCACAGTGCTCTGCGGCCGGTGCTGGTCGTGCCGGAGAAGTTCTCCGGCGATGGCACTTTTGTCTTTGCCTATGATGGCAGCAAGGGCGCCCAGCGCGTCGTGGCCGCAGGCACCGAGCTGGCCGCAGCCGTGAAAGGCAAGGTTTCCGTGCTCTCCATCGGGGACGATCCGCAGCTCAAGCGCGACCAGGAAGAGGTGCTCAAGCGCTACTGGCGGCCGTATGGCCTGGACACGAAGCTGAATGTGGCCAAGCGCGAGGGCAAAGCCTCGACCATGATTGTGGACTTTGCCCGCCAGCAGAACGCCGGCATGATCGTGATGGGTGCCTTCGGCCACAACCCACTGCGCGAGCTGTTCTTCGGCAGCACCACGCTGGAAGTTCTGGCCGAGACCGGCTGCCCCGTGCTGCTGATGGCCTGAGCCCCCAGCCTGCCTGTGCGGGGAACCACGCTCCCCGCACCATCCTCTCGCTCCATTCGGACAAACGGTTCGCAGGTACGGACCGTGTGCCCTGAGCCTCCTCACCGCGGGGACGCAGGGCAGCGGCAGCCCGTCTCAAAGGCTCGGGCACTCCAGGCTGATGAGGTCTGCGGCCGGGCTAGCGGGCGGCGGGATGACTCTGGATGCGGAGCTTCTTGGCCAGCAGGATGGCGATCTGCCGCACGAGCTTGAGGGAGAGGATGTCGTTGTTGCTGTTGACGACGGACTCGTTGACCTCGATCACCGTGCAGTCCGTCGCGGCCACGGCATCGGCGGAGCGTGGCTCGGCGTCGATGATGGCCATCTCGCCGAAGCAGTCCCCCGGGCTCATCTCCACCAGCACGCGATCCTCCCCGTTCTCCTGGGTGCGGATCTGCAGTTGACCGGCCACCAGGACGAATAGCGACGTGCCCTTGTCTCCCTCGTGGAACACATAGGTGCCCGCGGGGAACTGACGCGTGCGGCAGATCTTGAGCAGCCTCACCAGCTCCTGGTCGGAGAAGCCGTGGAACAGGGAGACCTGGCGCAGCTTGTCCAGCGTATCGCGCAGGCCATCGCGGGCACGCGCCTGCTGTGCGCTCTCCACAGTGCCCCCGCCGGCGCCGGCCGCGGTCTTGAGCGCCTCCTCGATGCCGCGCAGATCGTAGGGCCGCTGCAGGAACGCGGCGATGCCCACCCCGGCTCCCCGCTGGCGTACCTCGTCGTCCAGTTCATCGCCGATGAGCACGAAGCGCATGTGGGCGCCCACGCTCTTGCTGCGAATGACCCGCACGATGTCGAACACGTCCCCCGCCCCCGGGTTCTGATCGATCATGATCACGTGTACCGGGTTGGTCGCGAGGATATCGAGGATGGAATGCGGCGACCCGCGGTCGCTCACGGCGTCCACGAATTCCAGTTCGCGCACGAGGCCCTTGAGCCGATCCCGGTTGTTGGGATTGGGATCGATGATCATGACCTTCAATTGCGGCTGGCTCTTGGCCGTTCGGCCGCTGCCCGCGCTTTTGGCTTCCGTCATCTGCTACCGCCCCAGCAAGTTCCCCCCGGCGGGCGCTCCCCCCTGATTCCGCGGATTCGCCCGAATTGTCGGACGCGGCGCGACCGGTGTAAAGCCCCCCAGCGCAAGGCCCAATGGAATTGAAGCAAATCCGCGTCGGCGATGCGCGCCCGGCGCAGTCCTGCCGGCTATCGCGGCAGGTGCGTTGCCGCATCGCGGGCAGCGGCATTCGATGCATCGCGTCCGCGCACGCCATCCACGATGAGCCGCCCCACGGCCGCCACGATGTCGTCGGCGTGAATGCCCATGGCGCGGTAGAGCGATTCGATATCCCCCGACTGTCCGAAGGTGGTCACCCCCAGCGCGATCTGCGGCACCCCCAGCGCCTCGCCCATCCACTGCAGCGTGAGCGGATGCCCGTCGATGACGGAGACGACGGGGTGGCGCTCGCCCGCCGGAAAGAGCTCGTGCAGATAAGGGGGCGCGCCGGAGCCGGTCAGGTAGTCGCGCCAGCCCTCGTAAAGCCGGTCCGGGCTGGTGATCTGGATCACGTTGGCGTACACGCCCTCCTCGCGGAGCTGATCGCTGGCGGCCAGGGCCTGCGCCGTCATGACCCCCGTGGTGACCAGATTGAAGCGGTGCGCCGTGGCATAGTCCGGCGTGCTGCGGTAGTCGCGCAGCCAGTAGCCCCCGGCGATGACCTGCCGCCGCCAGGCGGCGTCTCCAGGCAGCTCCACCTGCTCCAGCGGATTGGTGCTGAGCCGCAGGTAGAGCGAGCGGCCGTCCGCGCGGTCCTGCAGCTGATCGAGCCCCCAGCACATCAGCACCTCCACCTCCTTGGCGAAGCTGGGCTCGAAGTAGTGCAGGTCCGCGAAGCCCATGCCGAACAGGGGCGTCACGTAGCTCTGGTGCGCGCCGCCCTCCGGAGCCAGCGTCACACCCGAGGGCGTGCCCACCAGGATGAAGCGCGAGTGGCTGTAGATGCCGTTGCTGAGCATATCCAGCCCGCGCTTGAGGAACACGTCGTAGACCGTGCCCACGGGAAACAGCAGGTTGTTGTTCAACTCCGCGGAGAGCCCCAGGGCAGCCAGCAGCGAGAAGAAGTTGTTCTCCGCGATCCCCAGCTCGATGTGCCGCCCGGCCGGCACCTCCTTCCAGCGGAAAGGGGACTTCAGGTCGTACTTCTCGTAGAAGTCCGGCCGGCTCTCCGGCTGGTAGATGCCCACGCGGTTGATCCAGCCACCCAGGTTGGTGGAGATCGCCACGTCCGGTGCGGACGTCACGATGCGCTCGCCCACGCCCTTGACGCGCGAAAGCTCCAGCAGCACCTGCCCGAAGGCCGCCTGGGTGGAGACCTGTGGCTTGTAGCGCAGGCCCAGCTCCAAGGGCACGGAGAGCCGCGGAGGCGCCGTGGAGACCTGCGGCTTGCGCGAGGCGTGCAGGGCCGAGGCTTCCAGATAGGACTGCACGGCCGGCGCGTCGTCCATGCCGGCCCACAGGTCGAACTCCTCGCCGGCGCGAACGCGGTGAGCATCCCGCAGGGCATCGATCTCCTGTGTGCTGAGCAGCCCGGAGTGGTTGTCCTTGTGGCCCGCCAGGGGCAGATCGTAGCCCTTGATGGTGTAGGCCAGGATGGCCACCGGGCGATCCTTCACCGCCGCCGCGCGGTCGAACGCCTCGCAGATCATGTGCATATCGTGCCCCGCGAGGTGCATGATCGCCGCCTTGAGCTCCTTGGCGTCGAACTGTGCGATCAGCGCCCGCGCGGCCTTGGAGCGGCTGCCCACCTGCTCCAGCAGCTGCTCGCGGTAGGCATCCGGCGGCAGCCGCAGCAGCGTCTGGTACTCCGCATTGCCCACGTCGTCGAACCAGCGCTTGAGGTCCGCGCCGCCCGGCTGCCCGAAGAGGTCGGTCAGCGAGCGCGAGTACTTGAGGACGATCACCTCCCACCCGAACGAGACGAAGATCTCGTAGAGCTGCCGCACCCGATTCAGATTGAGCAGCTTGTCCAGGCTCTGACGGTTGAGGTCGATGATCCACCACAGGTCACGCAGGTTGTAGTTCTGGCCCTCCACCAGGGCCTCGTACAGCGTGCCCTCCTCCATCTCCGCGTCGCCCATCAGCGAGATGTAGCGGCCCGGCTCGTCGGTCTGCGGGAAGTGGCGGCGCACATAGTCCTGCACCAGCGCGCTGAACAGCACGTTCACGCCGCCCAGGCCCACGGAGCCCGTGTTGAAGTGTACGCCGTCGGTGTCCTTGCGACGGCTGGGGTAGCTCTGGATGCCGCCGAACTGGCGGAACTCCTTCAGCTTGTCGGGATCCAGGTTGCCCAGCATGGCCTGCAAGGCGTGATAGGCGGGCGAACTGTGGGGCTTAAGCGCCAAGCGGTCCTGCGGTGTCATCACGCGGCACATCAGTGCGGTGAGCAGGGAGACCACCGAGGCGGTGCTGGCCTGGTGTCCGCCCACCTTGATGGCGTCCGGGTTGGGCCGCACCTTGTTGGCGTAGTGGATCGTGTACGTTGAGAGCCACAGCGCCTTGCGCTCGATGGCTTCGAGCAGCTTCAGCTCCTCCGGCGTGATCGGCTTGAGCGGCTCGCTCATGACTCTCCTCGGCCCTGGCTCAAAGCATCAGGCGTTCCGGATGCTCCAGCACATCCTTGAACGCCTTGAGGAATTCCGCGCCCGTGATGCCGTCCACGGCGCGATGATCGGCCGAAAGGGTGGCCCGCAGCAGCGAGCGCAGCACCACGCGCCCGCGGTCGGCCACGGGCCGCTCCACGGGCTTGGCGATGGCCAGGATGCCCACCTGGGGCGGATTGATGATGGCGCTGAACTCCACCACCTCGGTCATGCCCAGGTTGCTGATGGTGAACGTGCCGCCCTGCAGGTCTTCCGCGGCCAGGGCGCGGTTGCGGGCCTTTTCGATCAGCGCGGCGGTCTCCCGCGCGATGCGCCCGATGCTCTTGAGCTGGCAGTCGCGCACGACGGGGGTCACCAGCCCCTCCTCGATGGCCGTGGCGAAGCCGATGTGCACGCCCGCGAAGCGCCGCAGCGCGCCCTCGGCATAGGTCGCGTTGACGTTGGGCACCCGCTCCAGGGCCTGCGCCGTGGCTTTGATCATCAGGTCGTTGACGCTCACGCGGCCGTCCTCCAGCGCCGCATTGAGCCGCTCGCGCAGCCCCAGCGCGTCGGTGACGTCCACCTCGACCGTCATGTAGAAGTGCGGGATGGCGCCCTTGGCCTCGCTCATGCGCCGGGCGATGGTGCGGCGCAGGGTGCTGTGCGGCACATCCTCGTAGCCGCCCCCAGAGGCCACGGGCATTGCAGCGGGGGCAGGTGTGCTCGCGGGAGGCATGGGGGAGGGTGGTGCTGGAGCGGCCACGGGTGGTGCTCCCGTCGGCGCCGGTTCGGGGGCCGGGGCCTGTGCGAGCCAGGGCTGCAGGTCCGCCATCACGATCTTTCCGCCGATGCCCGTGCCCTGCACGCCCGTGAGATCGATGCCCAGTTCCTCCGCCACGCGCCGCGCCAGGGGCGATGCCGCGACGGTGACGGCCGGGCCCCCCCGTCCGCGCGCCAGCGGAGCCGCCGCAGGGCGGGCGGGCATGCTCACCACGTTGGAGGGTGCCGCGGTGGGGGCAGCCACCTGCGGCTGAGCCGCGGCGGAAGCGGGCGGCGCCTGGGGCGTAGCGGGGGGCTCGGTGGCGGTGGACGTCTCCGGCTCGGCCGGAGCCCGCGCCACGGTGCGCTCGCCGGGCCGTCCGATGCGGCACAGCAGTCCATCCACCGGAACCACCGCCTGCTCCGGCGCCACGATCTCCACGATCACGCCGGCGCGGGGTGCTTCCACCTCCACGATGACCTTCTCGGTCTCCACCTCCACGAGGGGCTCGCCCTTATCGACGGACTCGCCCACGTCCTTCAGCCAGCGGCTGATGGTGGCCTCGCTCATCTCGTCGCTGAGCTTGGGCAGGCGCACTTCCACGGCCATGACACCCCCAGGTCCGGTTGAATCGCCGCAATGCGGCCATTACCGGGCACGATACCATCAAAGCCGCGGCCCGACAAACCAAGGCGGGTGCCGTAGGGCGGCGTGGGAGCGGCCTTGGCGGCAGTTTTGGCAAGCCGGCCGTGGCTGCCGGAAGGACAGGCGGGATGGGGCCAAGGCTGTACCTGAGTGTGTTGCACCACACCCAGTTGTGGCCAAATCACCACAGCCATTTCTAGCCCGGGACGCTGTGGGTGGCCCGCGGCCGGTCAGTTGAACTGCACCTGGTGGGTGTGACCGGCGCTGAGGCTGGATGTGAGCGTGATCTGGGTGCCGGCGTTTATGGACGCGACGTTGGCCGCGGTGACATCCAGTGTGTGGGAGTGCCCCTGGCCTGTGATCATCATGTCTACGGTGTTGTCCGCCGCGGGCGCGCTGAGCACGGCCTGCGAGACGCAGGTGGCGTGGAAGTGCAGGCTGATGAACGTCGGCATCACGCCATCGCAGGTACCCGCCGTGCCGGTCGATACCGTGTTGTCCGTGCCGCAGGCCGCCAGCAGGGCCGCCACGGCGGCGGCGGGCGCGAGCAGCAGCGTACCCAGGAACGAGCGGCGTTTCATGCTGGCCTCTCCCCGATTCGGATGATCCATGGGTGATCCCGGCGCGTACGTGAGCGTTGGAGCAAGCCGCGCCCGACAGCGCCTGCCTGGGCGACCTCTTTCCTCATGGAGACAAACGCCGCAGGGCGCCCGCTTATTCCAATCGGCTGCTCGGCCCGGGTCTCTCACGGGTGCCCGGGTGTGTCCAGCCGCAGCCATCTACCGGCCCCCTCCTGGGGCGCACATGCTGCATGGACAGGGCCTGAGCGGGCGTTCCTGTCAGATATTCCGCCGGGTTGCGCGATTCGGAGCAGCCCTCTGGCGAAGAACTTGCAGCATGCCAACGGTTGAGTCAGACTATTTTTCGGACGACTCCTGAACCCATCTTGCCGCGGCAGGGGCGCTGTGTTGCCGCTGGGCCCTTCAATACCGGTTGACTTCATGAGCATGACCCGAATTCATGTCCTGCCTCGCCTGCGCCGGCCCCGCGCCGCGTGGCGCCCTGCGCTGATCCTGCTGGCGCTGCTGGCTGGCATTGCCGTGCTGGCCACGCCGGCCGCCGCGGCCAACGAGACGCTGGACCTGCCGTTCCTGTACCGCACCAACCTGCGCGCACTGGCCATGGGCAACGCCTTCGAACCCATCGCACGGGGCGAGGCAGCCCTGACGTACAACCCGGCGGGGCTGGTGCAGTACAACCTCGACATCAAGATCGAAGGCTCGCTGATGGCCGAGGGCGAGGCAGGAACCTTCCTGAAGGACTCGATCAAGGCATTCGGCAGTCCTTCGGCCACGGACCTCCAGAACTACCTCACCAAGTACCTGGGCACCTCGCAGAATTACCGCGTCGAGACATTCTACAACGGTGTGGCCAACCTTGCCGCCTTCCATATGGGCCTGGGTGCCGGTGTGATGAAGCAGCAGCGCTACTCCCTGACCTTCACGGACAATACGCCCACCGGGTTCGACATCAATGACCAGCTGACCCTGGGGCAGCAGGACCTCAGCCTGAAGGTGGCGTCGTTCGGGTTCCAGCTCTTCGATGGGCAGATGCTGGTGGGCGCCACGCTGAAGAACTTCACCTATGAGCGCAAAACCGCCACGGACACGTTTGCCAACGTGATCACCGGCGGCAGCGTGAAGCTCACGACCACCGGGCCGTCGTATACCGGCTCGGGCTATGACCTGGGCATGATCTGGCGCATGGAGTCGCTCTCATTCCTGCGCGGGCAGTGGAGCTTGGTGGCCAACAACATCGGCGGTATCACGCTGCAGAGCTCGGGCAACCCGACGCTGGACGTGCCCGCCAGCTACGACGTGGGCCTGTCGATCAACCCCGAACTGCCCTGGAGTCCGGTGCACGTGCTGGTCTCCGTGCAGGAGGATGACATCACGGGCGCTATCAAGGTGCGCGACAGCAGCAGCGTGGACCATGCCCGCAGCACCAAGCAGCGCCTGCACATGGGCGCCGAGTTGGGCTTCTGGGAGACCGCCACCGGCAACAACATCCTCAACGTGCGTGTGGGCAACAATCGCGGCGGCACCACCTCCGGCTTCGAGCTGAACCTGTTCTCGGGCTTTCGGCTGCTCTACACGCGCTACAAGGACGACTTCGGCTACAGCGGCACCCCGGATCCGCACACCTTCCAGGCCGTGCAGCTCACGTTGGGACTGGCCTTCTAGCGTTCGTCGGCACCGCGATCCTATCGGCCGCCGTTCGCGCCACGCCTCAGTCGTAGCCGAACAGCCACCGGGTGGTGCCGGCATGCACGTTCTTCACCGAGTGCATTGCGTGGCGGGGGATGAACAGCTCGTCCCCCGCCTCCAGCCGCACCGTCTCGCCGCCGACCGTGCACTCCAGCCGGCCCTCCAGCACGGTCACCAACTCGTTGGTGCGGTGTACGAAGTCGTTCCACGCCTGCCCCGGGCCATCCACGAATAGATGACAGTCGTAGCACCGATCGCCCCAGTCGTCCGCGACGGCCTCGCGCTGCACGGGTTGCGGAAACCTGCCCTTGCGAACCAGCTCCATGGTCAGCTCTCTAGAACCAAGCGCGGTCACACCCGCTCGTCGGCCTCCAGCCAGCACGTCAGCGCGGTGAAGTCCGCCATGCGCACGGCTGCCTGTGGCGCGTCGCCGAAGCCCCAGGCTGCGTGCACGAAGGACAACGCCGCTGCCTCGGCCGCCTGCCGGTCGCCTTCCGTATCGCCCACATACAGCGGTGCTCGCAGGCCGTTGCGCCCCACGACGCGGCGCAGGTTCTCCGCCTTGTCCGCGCCGGTATTGCCATGGCACTCGTGGTCGCGGAACAGCGCCGCCAACCCGGACCAGGCCAGGAATGTCTCAATGTAGCCGCGCTGGCAGTTGCTGACGATGAACAGCGGCACGCGCGCCGCAAGGGCCGTCAGGCCCTCCCGCACGCCGGGGTAGAGCCGCCCGCCCCGGGCATGCAGGGCGCTCTCTTCCGCCGCATAGCAGGCCAGCATCAGGGATTCCTGCCGCGGCTCAGGCAGGCCGGGCAGCAACGCGTGGCAGATGTCGCGATGGGTGCGGCCCATGAGCGCGGCGATGTCCGTCGGCGTAACCGTGCGCTCCGGTTGCCCCATCCGCCGCAGCACGGCCGTCCAGGCCCCGGCCACGGTCTCGGTGGAGTCCCACAGCGTGCCGTCCAGGTCGAAGATCAACCCATCGTGTGCGCCGGGTGAGGCACTCACGGCCGCGGGTGCCCCCGGACGGCGCGACTCATTGGCCGCCGGCATCGCCCGTGCGGCGGTAGAGCTGGTAGTAGAAGCCCACTTCCGGGGTCTGGGTGGACTGCTCCAGGGTCAGTCCGTAGTGGGAAGCGTGCCAGACCAGCCAGTGGAAGTTCACCTCCTCCGGGTTGAACACCCGGCGACGCGCCTGCTCCAGCAGCACGCTCAGCAGCACTCGCTCCACGCCATGCTCCTCCGGTGGCGGCTCCAGGCCCTGCTCGATCACGGCATCGCAGAAGTGCGGGTTCCATTCCATCATGGGGTCCACATCCGCATCCACGAACGCCACGTGGATCAGCGGCTCGTCATCCACCAGGCCGGGCCACACGCGGCGCACCACACCCTCCAGCCCCGTGAAGAACAGCGAGGTATCCTGCTTGCCCGCGGCATGCAGCACGTCCACCACCCGCAGGCGCACCACCAACAGCAGGCCATCGTCGTCCAGCAGGCGCGCGGCACGCCGGAACTGTTCGCCGATCTCCTCCGGCCGGATGTGCTCGAACACCTGCAATGTCACGATGGCGTCGAACCGCTCGCGAAGGTAGGTGGCGCGGGAGAAATCCGAGGGGAACGATTGCAGGGGATCCAGGATCGCGTCCTCCAGGTGCGATGCCTGCACGAACAGCCTGGGCTCGCTGCCGGGCAGGTGCTCGCGCAGCACCTCGCAGATGATGCCCGGCCCATCGCCCACCTCCAGAATGCGCGCCTGCTCGTCCAGATTGGGAAGCAGCCGCAGCGTGAGTGTATCCTCCAGGTGCGGAAACAGCGCCCGGTTCACCGCCAGCCGATCGCGCTTGTGCCCGATCATGTCCATGAAGCGGGTGAAGCTGGTGAAGCCGTCCATCTGGCTGATCACCCGCATCTCGCCAATGCGTGCCAGGGTGGGCTTGATCTGCGGATAGGTGTCCAGCACGTCCGTGAACTGGTCGTAGGGCAGCCGCAGGAAGGTGGCGCCCGAGGTGTTCTTGACGGCCACGGTGGCCGTGGCGGGCGTGCCGTTGAAGTAGGAGATCTCGCCCAGCAGGGTCACCGGCGCGCGTTCCCCCAGCGCTTCCGCCCGGTCCTCCTGCTTGAGGCTGATGACGATCTCGCCCTTGACGAGGAAGTACAGGTGCTCGTCAAACGCACCCTGGGTCAGCACCACCTCGCCCGGCTCATAGGCCACGGGCTCGGTGCGCCGGGCCAGCGAGAGGATCGCTGTGGCATCCAGCCCGAAGCCGTTGAGGAACTGCATCAGGGCCGTGCGGTAGCCGGGTACGGCCGGGTCGTCGTGAAGCAATTCCATGCGGAATCCGATGGGAAAATACGTGCGCCGCTGTTGCTCCGTCAGGTGCGGGGCAGTCCAAGTTCCGCGCTGTCCAGCACGATGGTCACCGGCCCGTCATTGACCAAGTGTACGTGCATGTCGGCGCCGAAGGAGCCCGCCTGCACACGCGGCACCGTTCCCGCGCACAATCCCACAAAGCACTCGAACATGTGCCGGGCGGCTTCCGGCTCCAGGGTGTCGGCAAACCCGGGGCGGCGCCCCTTGCGACAATCGGCGTACAAGGTGAACTGTGGCACGAGCATCAGGCCGCCGCCGATGTCCACCAGCGAGCGGTTCATGCGCCCCGCCTCGTCCCCAAAGATGCGCAAATGTAGCAGCTTTTCAGCCATCGGCTCAAGCACGGCAGCGGCATCGGCCCGGTGGAAGCCGACCAAGCAAAGCAGGCCCGTGCCGATGGGCTCGGTGGCGGTCTGATCCCATTCCACCCGTGCCGACTGCACCCGTTGGACGACGATGCGCATGCGCGTGGGCTCCGGGCGGTTGGGGTGAGGGCAAGCCGCCCGGGGTCAGCGCCGGTGCAGGACGATGCGGCCGCCGCCTTGCGCATCCAGCGTGGTCAGGTCGATCGCACCCGCATCCTGAAACACCTGCGGATAGTGCGCGTGCGTCTCCTGGTATACACGCAGCGCCGAGGCCAGGGTTTCCGAAGGCGCGATCAGGCGCGTGCCGTCTGCCAGTCGCAGCCGCAGCAGGAACGGATCGTGGGCGTCCACCGTCGCCGCCTCCGGCTGGGCGAAGTCCAGCGCCTTCAGCACTGCCAGGGCCTCGCGGCCGCGGTGCAAGGCGCTGTCGTGCAGGGGCTCGCTGGGCACGGCGGGGGCGATTGCGCCGGTCACGAGGGGCAGGTGTGCGATCTCCGCCGGGGCCGCCATGCCCACGGGCAGCACGGAGAGCACCACGTTGTCCCGGTCCACCAGCGCCGTGCTGCCGTCGGCCAGGCGCACGCGCAGCTCCGGCTGACGCTCCCGCACGCGAATGGCCAGCCGACCGGGGTAGAGGCGGCGTACGTCCACCGCCGTCACGCGCGGATGGGCGGCCATGCGCCGCGCGGTCTCATAGGGGTCCACGTCGCGCATGCTGAGCCCGGCGGAAAGTCCGCCCAAGCGCAGCAGGGTGCCGGTCTCGACCACCCGGTTGCCGGTAATGCGCACCTCGCGCAGCGGTGCCTGCCACAGCGCGATGCCCCCGCTGACCAGTCCCGCCAGCAGCCAAGTCGCCGCCGCCCCGAACAGCACGGTGCGCAGCGGCCAGCGTCGCAGGCGCCCCAGCGCAACGGTGAGGTGATTCGGACGTTCAGGCCGGCGCTGCGGGGCTTTGCTCGGTGGCGATAGCGGTTGGAAGCCCTTCGGCAGGGGAGCGCGGGTGCGTCCGGAGCGGGGATTGGCGACCCGGCGCGGGGGCTTCCGGCTCTTGGGGCCCTGGCGGGCCTTGTAGTCCCTCATGGACTGCGCTCGGCTGAGCGGCCGCCGGTTCCCTGGCGGCACGATCGACGCTATGCGCTCCGCGGCGCCTCGCAGCGGTTCAGGAGGCGGCGGCGGCGCGCGGCTCCCGGGCGGGCAGGGGGAAGACCTGCATCTCCAGCTCCAGGGAGATCCCGGTGCGGCTGTGCACAGTGTCCCGAATCACGTCCACGAGTGCAAGCACGTCCGCCGCCGTGGCATCGCCTCGGTTGACGATAAAGTTGGCGTGCTTCTCGCTCACCTGCGCCCCGCCCATCTGCCGGCCCTTGAGGCCCGCCGCATCGATGAGCCGCGCCGCGAAGTCGCCGGGAGGATTCTTGAACACCGAGCCGCAGTTGGGGAACTCGCGCGGTTGGTGCTCCCGCCGCCATTGCTGAATGCGGTCGCGGCGCTCGCGGATTTCCGCATCGGGCATGGATCGTAGGCGGAACGTGCCGCCCAGCACCAGCCGCCCCTCATTGGCCCGCAGCGCGGAGTGCCGGTAGGCGAAGGCGAAGCTTTGCGCATCCGCGGAATGCACGCCGCCGCCAGCCTCGTAGAAGCGCACCTGCTCCAGGTAGGCCGCTGTCTCGCCATCGTGGGCGCCGGCGTTCATGGCGATTGCGCCGCCGATGGAGCCCGGGATGGCCACCAGGAATTCCATGCCGCCCAGCCCGTGCTCCCGGCAGCCCTCCACGAAGCTGGCGTTGGCCAGGCCCGCGCCGGCCTCGGCCCGGCAGGTCGCCACATCCACCCGCAGTGCACGGAAGGCTTGGCCCAGGCGCAGCACCACGCCGCGCAGCCCTTCGTCGCGCACCAGCACGTTGGAGCCGCGCCCCAGCACGTGTACGGGCAGTTCCCGCTCGGCAGCCAACTCGCAGGCGGCCAGCAGGTCACGCTCGCTCTCCAGCTCCACCAGGGCATCGGCCGGCCCGCCCACACGCAGCGTGACCGCCCGGCGCAGGGGGGCATCGAAGGCCACGGGGGAATCCTGCAGGCGCTCCCGCAGCAGCGCACGCCAGTCCGCCGCGCTCATGCCAGCGCTTCCAGCAGCAGCGGCCCCAGGCCGGTGATGTCGCCCGCGCCCAGGGTGAGCAGCACGCCCGGCGGCAGTTCCCCGGCACGCACGCGCTCGGGCAGCCTGCGCCAATCCGGCAGAAACTCGGCGGCCGGATGGCCCGCCAGACGCTCCACGATCATGCGGCCGGAAACGCCCTCCAAGGGCGCCTCGCGCGCGCCGTAGACCTCCGTCACGTAGACGCGAGTAGCTGGCCGCAACGCCTGCGCGAACGCATCGGCGAAGCGTGCCGTGCGCGAGTACAGGTGCGGCTGGAACACCACGGATACGGGTTCGCCGTGGGTGGCCAGGAAGCACTCCAGGGTGGCCCGGATCTCCGTGGGGTGGTGTGCGTAGTCGTCGTAGATGGCCAGCCCGCCGGCCCGGCCCACGAACTGCTGTCGCCGCGCCACGCCATGGAAGTCCGCCAGTCCCGCCAGCAGCCCGGGCAGCGGCGCGTCCACGGCACGGGCCAACGCATAGACGCCGCACAGGTTGAGCGCGTTGTGCCGACCCACCAGTGGACTCGTCAGCGCCTGCGACTCGCCCTGTCCCTCCAGCACCAGGCGGGTGCCTTCGCGGGCGAGGCTTTCCACGCGGACTCGCACCTCCACTGCGCGTCCGGTCTCCTCGGCGAAGCCGTAGGACAGCGTGCGCACCGGGGAGCCGGCCAGCTCCGCCGCCAGGGAGGCGGCGAGGGCATCTTCCGCGCAGTAGACCAGGCAGCCGCCGGGCCGGATGCGGCCCAGGAAGGTCTGAAACGATCCGCGCAGGTTGGCCAGCGTGCCGTGGAAGTCCAGGTGATCCTCCTCCACGTTGGTGAGCAGCACGGCCTCGGGCGCCAGTTGCACGAAGCTGCCGTCGCTCTCGTCCGCCTCGCAGACCAGCCACGGCCCATCGCCCACGCGGTAGTTGCGCCCGTCCCATTGTGGCAGGTGCCCGCCCACCAGGGCTTCAGGCGCCCAGCCGGCCGTGGCCAGGGCATGGGCCAAAGCCGCCGTGCAGGTGGTCTTGCCGTGTGTGCCGGCCACCGCCAGCGTGCGCCGCTCCGCCGCCAGCGCACCCAGCAGGGCCGCGCGATGCAGGCGGGGCAGTCCGCGCCGCGTCACCTCCGCCCAGATCGGGTGCCCCTCGCGCACGGCGGAGGAGTAGACCACCGCATTGGCACCTTCCAATGCCGTCGTCGAGTGCCCCACCGATACCGGGATGCCGTGCGCCGCGAGCCGTTCCAGCACAGGCCCGCCCTGGGAATCGCTGCCCGAGACGCGCACGCCGCGCTCGCGGAGCAGCTCGGCCAGCGCACTCATACCCACACCGCCGATGCCCAGGAAGTGGTAGTGCCAGTCCGGACGGATGCGGGGCGAATTGGGGGTAACGGATGGGCCGGCGGACGCGCTGGGCATGGATGCTCTGGGCGGTAAGGGCCAGGCGCGGCCGGGGCGGCCGCGTCGCCTGTGCGACCATCCTACCAGATGCCGGCGAGGGTGATAACCGGAGAGTGCCAGAGGCGGTGGCGCGCCCCGGCCCGTGCGCAGGCACAAAAAATGCCCAGTGAAGCAGCGCTCCACTGGGCATCAAGCGATTAGAGGGGTTCCGTCGAAGTCCATTAGCGGGAGTGCACCTCCCCGCGGCTCGCGCGTGCTTCCGCCCGCGCCCGCGAGGTGCCGGGCCGGCTCAGGTCTCCAGCCGCTCCTCGGCCTGTGGCTGGCCGGCGGACTCGCGCGCTTCAGAGGAGGCTACCGCGTCGTCGGCGTCCGCGTACCAGGTCGGCTCCGCGACGTACAGGCCGGTGAAGTGGACCCGTTCGGTGATGCTGTTGCCGGTGAGCGGTGCTTTCATGACTGCCTCCCTTGGTCTGCTGTTTCGAGGGGGCGCTGCGATAGCGACCCCGTCATCTACGGCTCGCCTGGCAGCGCTTCCGCCTCGCTTCGGAAGCTGATGTGCTCACATAATGCCGGGTGCGAAATTCTCTGTCAAGCGAATATTCGCTAATCCAATGTTTTCTGTTTCGACCGCCGATTCGCTGGTTGCGAACGGCCCCTGGCCGAACCCAACGGAAAGTGCTAATCTGACGGGACTTTGGCGGATTCGGCATGCCCGCTACGGGCCTCGCCGGCCGCCCTTTTTCTGGAAGAGCCCTTCGCCCATGCGGGGAGAAAACGTACCGGTCATCTTCGGCCTCAAGCTGCGGCAGCTCCGGGAGGAGCGCGGGCTGGGCCTGAAGGAACTGTCCACCCTGGCAGGCATGTCCCCCTCCTACGTCAACGAGATCGAGAAGGGGAAGAAGTACCCCAAGGCGGACAAGATCCTGCAGCTTGCTGCGGCGCTGCACGTCTCCTACGACGAGCTGGTCTCACTGAAGCTGAGCAAGGAGTTGAACCCGCTGGAGGTGGTGCTGGAATCGCCCATCGTGCAGGCCCTGCCGCTGCAGATCTTCGGGCTCGCGCCGCGGGATATCGTGGATCTGATCTCGCGCGCGCCCCAGGAGGCCGGGGCGCTGATCCGCACGTTGGTGGAGATTGCGCGCAGCTACGACATGCAGGTGGAGCACTTCTTCTACGCCATGCTGCGCTCCTACCAGGAGACGCACGACAACTTCTTCGAGGACATCGAGCAGGCCGTGGATGCCTTCCGGGCCCGGCACGACTGGAGCGAGGCGCCCCCCGTGTCGCTGGAGCGCCTACGCACTGTGCTGGAGGGCGAGATGGGGGTGGCGGTGGATCGCACCCGGCTGGGCGAGTTCCCGGAGCTGAACGGCTTCCGCTCCGTCTGGGTGCAGGGGCCGCCGCCGCGGCTGCTGCTCAATCCGCATCTCACCGAGCGCCAGCAGGCTTTTCAGATCGGCCGCGAAATCGGCTACCGCGATCTGGGCCTCAAGGCGCGCGGCATCACCTCGTCACGGGCCGCGGTGGAATCGTTCGAGCAGGTGCTCAACGACTTCAAGGCGTCCTATTACGCCGGTGCGCTACTCATTCCGCGGCAGGAGCTGGAGCGCAATCTGGCGGCGCTGTTCGCGGGCGAGCGCTGGGACGGTGCGGCGTTCCTGGCCATGATGGCGCGTTACGAGGTGACGCCGGAGATGTTCCTGTACCGCCTTACGCAGATCATCCCGCGGCGTTTCGGCATCAAGGGTCTGCACTTCCTGCGCATCAACCACGACACCGTGGCGGACCGCTTCCGCGTCACCAAGCAGCTCAACATGTCCGGCCTGCTGATCCCCGCCGAGATCGGGCTGCACGAGCACTATTGCCGGCGTTGGAACGCCATGCGCGTGCTGAGCGAGTTGGCCGTCCACCAGTCCCGCGGGAGGCAGGACGCCCCGCTGGTCGCCGCCCAGCGTGAGCACTTCCTTAGCTCCGGCGACCGCTTCTTCGTGCTGACCCTGGCCCGGCCGCTGGCCCTCACGCCCGGCACCAACACCAGCGTCACGCTGGGCTTTCGTGTGGATGCCCGCTTCCGCAACACCGTGCGCTTCTGGAACGATCCGGCCGTGCCCGAGGACGACGTGGGCGAGACCTGCGAACGCTGCAGCCTCGGCCCGGACCAGTGCGACCTGCGTGCGGCGCAGCCCACGTTCTACGAGCAGCGCCAAGCCACCGTGCACCGCAACGAGACCCTCAAGGCACTGCTCGCCCAGCCGGCCGGACGCTAGCGCTTCACTCAGGACCACGCTTGGATCGTGGAATGCCTGGAACCACTTTTATTCTTGGCGCTGGATTCTCGGTCCCTGCAGGGTTGCCCGCCGGGAGCGAACTATTCTCGAGCCATTCTCTCGTCCAGGTCTCGCGAGGCCAAAAGAAACGAATTGATTGCGTTTTACAAGCCTACGGTCGTTGGAAGAAGGAATTCCCAAATGGGACGACCGAAGAGTACTTAACGCACTTGTATCAAAATCAACGCTCTTTCGCAGAAGCCCCTTGGCCTTGGGCGGTTGAACTCGTAGCGTGTGCGCTTGCCTCCCCCCATACTCCGCTGTCATCGCAGAATCGAAATCCACGCTATTCGAACTGAATCAGTCGACCGTCTCATATTTGGTTCCACACCAGATTTTGGGAAGCAATTTGGAGTGCACGAGCCCCATTTTCTATCATAACGACAAACTATGACATCCTGATCGAACGCTCCATTAGGCACAGGCAGATGAAACGGCATCCTCTACCAGGATTTCATTACGGAGGATTTGCACGGCCGCAAATACTGCGAGGCGCAGCACAGCCGTTCTCCAAATTCCAATCAGAAAAATTCATCTCGACTACAGGTCTTTCACCCCTACTCAAGCTGCATGGCTCCCTGAATTGGTCTATTTCCGATGATACAATTGAGATGTACCAAGACCTGCGTCCGGTGTGGCGGCACGGAGGGGCGGCGGCTATTGTTCCTCCCACTACGGAAAGGAGCGCTCCTGATTGGATTCGGCCGGTTTGGCAAGTGGCCGAGATTGAACTTCGCGAAGCAGACACCTGGATAGTATGTGGATACTCGCTACCTGATTATGATATTCAAGTGCGGACATTGTTGCAAAGACCTGCGGAGACCCGACCTATCCGAATAATACTTTGCGACCCAATTAGTGATCAACTGGCGCACAAATACAAGGAAGTCGCCCCAAACTCCACAATTTGCCCCCTACCCGGATTACCGGACTGCATCGACAAAATAGGTCAACTTCTAGAGTGACACGCGGGGGTATGATCTGTGTATTCACCGGCCTTAGTCCCGCCTAGCCCCGCTTGCGCCCCAGCGCCTCCAGTTCTTCCAGCGTGCGTGGCCAGTCGTCGTGCAGCAGGCGCGAGAGGGCGCGGTCCGCCAGCACCTTGCCGCCGGTCTGGCACTTCGCGCAGTAGTTGAACTCGCTGTTCGCCAGCACCACGCGCTGCACGGGCGCCCCGCAGTCCGGGCAGGGCTGGCCATAGCGCCCGTGCACGGCCATCGCCTCGCGGAAGGCCGTCACCTTCTCCGGGAAGCCATCGCCCACCTCGGCCCGCAGGCGGTCGATCCAGTCCCGCAGCGTCTCCTGTACGGCCGTGTGCAGCCGCGCCAGCTCGGCGTCGTCCAGTTGCGTGGTGTGCTTGAAGGGGGAGAGTCGCGCCCGGTGCAGAATCTCGTCCGAGTAGGCATTGCCGATGCCGCTGAACAGATGCGGATCGGTGAGCGCGCGCTTGACCGTGTGGTTCTCCGCGCACAGGGCCGCGGCGAATGCCTCGCGGCTGGCCTGCAGCACCTCCAGGCCGCCGGGGTCGTGCTCCGCCAGGGCGGCCTCGCCCGCCAGGATGTGCAGGGAGGCGCGGCGCTTGCTGCCGGCCTCGGTAAGGATCAGCGTGCCCGGGGGAAAGTCGAACGCGGCCAGCCCGATGCGGCCCGGCACCTTGGCCCCGAGTTCCCGCCAGCGCAGGCGGCCCGCGATCATCAGGTGCAGCACCAGGAAGCGCTCGCCCTCCAGCGCGATCACGATGCGCTTGCCCAGCCGGCGCAACCCCACCACCCGCGCGCCCTCCACCTCCCGCGGCGAGGGCGAGACGGAGCGCAGCAGGAAGGGACTGGAGAGGCGGATCTTCTGCAGGGGCTGGCCCACAATGCGTGGCGCGAGGGCCTCCAGGTACACGACAACGTCGGGCAGCTCGGGCATGGGCTCTCGGGAGGGCAAGTTCAGGAAGCGTTGCCGGATCGGCCGCTGTCAGGGGCTCCACCCCTGACCACCCCGCCAAGGGCCGGGGCCCTTGGAACCCATCTTCGCGCCAGCGGCTGGCTTGCCAGCCTCTACCGCCCGTACAGGGGGGGCGGGGGAACGAGTTCCCCCGATGGTAGTTGCCCGCTCTCGCCGGCCACCTACCCGCCGATCTGGTACATCTCGATCTTGCGGCGCGGCCGCATGGGGGTATTCTCCGTGCGCTCCTCGGAGTAGCGGTCCTTGCGGCGCCCCCAGGTATCCACGATCAGGCCCAGCAACTCCTCGTCCGAGGCTCCGGCGCGCATGGGATCGCGCAGGTTACGGCCGCCCGCGGCAAAGAGGCAGGTCACGAGGCGGCCGTCGGTGGTCAGCCGGCCGCGGCTGCAATCCCCGCAGAAGGGCTGCGTGATGGAAGAGATGACGCCGATCTCGCCTTGCCCGTCGCGGTAGCGGTAGCGCTCGGCCACCTCGCCGCGGTAGTTGGCCTCCACGGGCTCCACGGGCCAGCGCTTGTGGATCTCCGCGATCACCTCGGCCGAGGGAATCACCTCGTCCAGGCGCCAGCCGTTCTTGTTGCCGACGTCCATATACTCGATGAAGCGCACGATCACGCCCGTGCCCCGGAAGCGCTCGGCCAATTGCACGATGGCCTCGTAGTTCTCCGTGCGCTTGAGCACGGCGTTCACCTTCACGGGGGTCAGGCCCGCCGCCGCGGCCGCCTCGATGCCCTCCAACACGCGCTGGGCGCCGAAGCCGCGGCCGTTCATGCGCCCGAACACGGCATCGTCCAGCGCATCCAGGCTCACGGTGACGCGCGACAGCCCGGCCTGCTTCAGCGCCGCGGCCTGCTGGGCCAGGAACCAGCCGTTGGTGGTCAGGGTGAGATCGTCCAACCCGGGCACGGCGGCCAGCTCGGAGATGAGCACGGTGAGGTCCTTGCGGATCAGCGGCTCCCCGCCGGTGATCCGCACCTTCTGCACGCCGGCCCGCGCGAATAGCTGTGTGAGCCGCGTGACCTCCTCGAAGGTAAGGATCTCCGCCTTGGGCGAGAACTCGTAGTCCTCCCCGTACACCTCGATGGGCATGCAGTACGGACAGCGGAAGTTGCACTTGTCCGTGACCGAGATGCGCAGGTCGCGCAGCGGTCGGTTGAGCTGATCCCTCACCATGGCCTGTCCCGTCCTCGCGCCGGTACGCAGCGGCTGCCTCGCGGCGGTGCCACGCTCGCCGAAAACGCGCTGTGATGGGGAAAGGATGTCGCGGACGGCTCCGCATCGGGGGCCGTGGCTGCGTCGCTCCTTTCCACCGGGAGGCTGCGGCGTTTCCACCGCAACCCTATCGTCCGCCCCTCCCTAGCCGCGAAGGTTCGCACGGCCTTAGCAGAGGGCGGATCGGAGCGCAGGTCCCGCCGCAAGACCGGCGGGCCGCTGCCGGAAACCAGTCTACGGCGCCGCGCCGCGCGGTGCAAGCGGGGCCGTGCGGCGCGATTGTCAGCACCGGCGGTGTCTGGTAAACATTTGGACAGCGAGGGCCCTCGCGAATGCACGGACGCATTCCGCCCTCCCCCCAAGCCATGGATGGCCATGCTGGGTACGACGCTCCACCACCGCTTCCGCCTGGAGCAGGTGCTGCACCGGGCGCCCACCGGGCCCCTCTATCTCGCCACCGACGAACGCTCCGGTGAGATGCTGGCGGTCAAGCTGTTCCCGTCCGCCGCGGACTTCGCGGGCGAGGACGGCCTGCGCTACCGCCGGGCCATGCAGCGGCTGGCCGGCCTGACGCATCCGCACCTGCTCGTACCCCGCCACACGGGCCAGGCAGAGGGCGTCGCCTTCCAGGTGCTGCCGTACTATCCCTCGGACGATCTGGACGCGGTGCTGGCCGATGGCCCGCTGCCACCGGCGCAGGGCGCGGCCCTGCTGCGGCAGGCGGCCGAGGCGTTGGCCGCCCTGCACGGCGCGGGGTTGCTGCACGACAACCTCAAGCCCTCCAACGTGTTGCTCTCGCGGGTGGATGACGAGCTGCAGGCAGTGCTCTGCGATCCGCTGCGCTCCCTGCTATTCGATGCGGCCCCGGATGCGGAGGCCGCGGCCTATCTCGCGCCGGAGCAGGTGCCCTGGTTGGAGGGGTGCGTCGACGCCCGCAGCGATCTGTACGCACTGGGGGCCGTTGCCTTCCGCGCGCTGACCGGTGCCCCGCCCTATGCTGCCGCGACCGCGCAGGAAGTGTTGCGCCAGCACGTGGTGGCGCGGGTGCCCGATGCCCACCAGCGCAACCCGAACATTCCCCTGCGCCTAGCCGCCATCCTGGCCCGGTTGCTGGCCAAGCACCCCCGCGACCGTTACCAGAGCGCCGCCGGTCTGCTGGCCGACCTGGAGCGCTGGGACGCCCCGGGTGCCGATGTCCTGGGCCAGACGGAGCGCCGCGATCCGCTGGACCCCGCGCAACGCCCGTTCGGTCGGGATGCCGCCCGCGAAGCGCTGCTCACCGCGCTGGCTCGCGCCGGTGGCGGCGAAGGCGCACTGGTGTGGCTGAGCGGCGAGGCAGGCAGCGGACGGCGCACGCTGCTGCGCGATCTGCAGGCGCACCTGGAGGCGGCCCAGGCGCTGGTGCTGCGAGCCTCCGCGCCTCCGCGCGAGTGGTGCGCGCCCTTCCAGTTGCCGGTGGACCTGTTGGGCGCCTTGCTGGCGCGTTGGGAGGTGCTTCCGGACCTGCGCCGACGCGACACGCTGCACCGGCTGCACAGTGCCCTTGGGGAGAACGCGGCGGTGCTCACCGGCCTGGTTCCGGCGCTGCGCATGCTGCTGCCGCAGGATCAGGATGCCACGCCCCTGCCGCTGGGCCGCGAGCGCCTGCGCACCCTGCATGTGCTGTGCGAGGCCCTGCTGGCCCTGGCCGATCCGCGCTATCCGCTGGTGCTGTGGCTGGAGGAGGTCCAGGCGGCTGACCCGGACTCGCAGGAGTGGCTGGCCCTGCTGGCGCGCCGGTTGGGCACCGCGCCCGTGCTGGTGGTGGCCACCACGACGCCGGAGGCCGGCGCAGCGCGGATGCCGGGGTCGTCGCCCGAGGCAGCGGGGAGCCGGCCCGGCCTGCAGCACGTGGAACTGCACCCGCTCGGCGAGGAGCCTGTTGCGGCGTGGCTGGCCGATGCGCTGGGCGTTGCCGACCCTACCGCCATCGGCGCGGACCTGCCCGCTCGGCTGGCGCGCTGGCTGCTGGAGCGTTCGGGGGGGCGGCCCCTGGCGCTGCGCCTGGCGCTGCGGCTGCTTATGGCCAAGGGCCTGCTGCGGCCGGAGGGCTCCGGCCCCGGCTGGATGTGCGACTGGGAGGCGCTGGCGCGGGCCTCCTGGCCGGAATCGCTGGCGGCGCTGGTGCAGCACCGTCTGGAACTGCTGTCCGACGAGGTGTTGCCCGTACTGCAGGCGGTGGCGGCCGCCCCCGCAGGCTGTAGCTTCGCCCGCCTGAGTGCCCTGCTGGAGCACCTGCCGCCGCTCGTGCTGCTGGAGCAGGTGGAGGCGGCCATCGCCGAGGGCGTGCTGGTGCGCGAGGGGGCGCTGCTGCGCTTCACGCACGGTCTGCTGCGCGAGGCCGTCTGGCGCGGCTGCCCGCCCCACCTGCAGGAGAGCTACCACCAAGTGCTGGGTGCGTCGCTGGAGGCGCAGTCCGCGCTGCCGCCGCTGGAGCGCCATCACCGCACGGCCCTGCACTTCCGTTACGGTGGCGAGGACGCACGCTACCTGGAGCACGGCTGCCGGCTCGTGGCCGAGGCCGCCCGTCAGCAGGCCCTGCGCGGGCTCGTGCAGTGGGCCGATCAGCTCCAGCCGCTGCTGCGCGGCGATGCACGGCTAGCCGATCTGCTCATCGCCAGCGGCACGGCGCAGGCGCAGCTCGGTCACCCGGAGCAGGCGCTGTCCCTGCTGGAGGCTGCGCGGGCGCTGGGTCTGGGCGCGGAGGCGGAACTGGACGCCATCGCTTACAGCGCCTGGGCGGAGCGCGTGCGCGGCCGGACGGAGGCCGCCCTGGCCTGGGTGGAGCAGGGCCTGGCCCGCGCCGGCGAGAGCCTGCCCGCGAACCCCGTGGGCACGGCGCTGGCCCGCCTCAGCGGCGCCGCGATCCGGCGCTACGAGGGCCTGCGCAACGCCGCGCTGGGCGAGCCTCCGCAGCTCCTCACGCCATGGGAACGGCGCATCGCGGAGTTGCTGGCGCTGGCGTCATCTCTGCTGGCGTCCACGCACCCCTTCCGTGCGGCATTGGCGGACGAGCGCATCCTGCGGCTGGCCGGCGGACGGGCCCCGTCGCCACAGCTCGTGGCGGCGCTGGTGCGGCTGGGCGAGGCCGAGGGCGACCCGGACGGCGAGCCCTTCACGCAGGCCCGCGCCATCCTGGAACGCCACGGCTTTGCGCACGCGCAGGCCGCCTTTCACGCCGCGCTGGGCCGCTGCCGGCTCGCCTGTGGCCGCTGGCGGGCCGCCGGGGAATCGCTGCAAGCGGCGCAGGAGGGCTTCCGGCAGGTGGGTGCCCTGCCGGACGAGGCCGAGACCCTGTTGGCGCGGGTGGAGCTTGCACGACTGCAGGGGCCGCTGCCGCGCCTGCGACAGGCAGTGGGTACGCTTCAGGCGTTGGTGCCCGTGCTGGCGGACCCCGCCCAGGAGGCGGCGGCTGTCGGTTGGAGCGCCTACGCGACTGCGCTGGCCGGCGAGTTGGCCCCGGCTGCCGCGGCCGAGACCTTGCGCCAGGCTGGGCAACGCCTGGGAGCCGCCGAGCGGGGCGCGGCGGCGCGGCATCTGCTGGCGTTGGCCGCCGAACTGGCGCTGGCGGCGGACGACCTGGGCGAGTTCCTGGGTGTCGTGAGAGGTGAGGCCGCGCTGCCCGAGGCCCCGGAGGCCCACGGCAGCCTGCTGCTGCAGGCCGTGCAGGCCGAGGGACACCTTGTGCAGGCCGGCCTGCTGCCCGACGAAGCGGAGCACCACCTGCAGCAGGCACGCGCCCTGCTGCGTGCCCTGCACGATGCCCCCGGCCAGAGCGCCATGCTGCGGGCCGATCTGGCGCGCGTGGAGGTGCTGGAGCGTTTCCTGGTGTCCGACGATACGGCCGCCATGCGCCTGGCGGAGGTGGCCGTCGCCGCGCTGGACGGCGAGGGCGCGCAACTGGCGGCGGCTGTGCTGCGGCTTCGGGTGGCCGAGGGCCTCAAGTCCGGCGGCCACAGCGACTGGTTGCACTGGGGCGGCGAGGCCCTGACGGCCTTCGATGTGCTTCAGGTGCCGCTCTATCTCCAGGCCACCCGGCGGCTGCTGGAACTGGAGGCGCCGCCCGCCGATGCAGTTCCGGGCGGCGCTGCGACGCCGCTGGCCCCGGCGGGCGCCGTTGGACTGTTGCCGCTGCTGGAGCGCTTGGCGGGCCAGGGCGCGCAGGCGCCGGCCGTGCTGGAGGAGGCGATGTTGGCGGCCTTCGTGCGGGCCGCCGAGGCTGAATACGCCGCGTGGTTCGCCCCGGATAGCGACGGCCAGCTCGCGTATCGCCGCGGCTATCCGGAGCCCCTGCTGGCACCGGAGCAGCTCAACCAGTGGCTGGCGGACTCGGTGTGGAAGCAGGGCCGACCGGACATGCTGGAGCACTACCGGCCGGCGCGGTCCGGCGCCGCGCCCGACCAGCCGCTGCCGGAAGCGCAGTCCCTGCTGGGCGTACCGCTGGGCGCCGGTGCGGGGCGGCTCGGCGTGGTGCTGCTGGGCAGCGCCGCCAGCCGGCTCGTCTTCGACCGTGCGCACGCCGCGGCCCTGGCCCCGCTGGGTCGCGAGGCAGGCGCCCTGCTGGAGCTCAACGCGCGCCTGCTGGCCGCCGACGGCGAGACCGGGCAGCACGTCGCGGAAGGCGAGGGGCGCGCGCACCTGCTGCACTGGGCGGCCGACGCGGCCGAGGCGGAGCGTCTGGACGCGCTGCTGGCGGCCTACTGTACGGAGATCGCCGAGCCGCAGGGCTGCAGCGGTGCGCTGCTGCTCCTGCGCGGTGCAGACGCGCTGCACTTGGCCGCTACCCATGGTGCCGTGCCCGATGTCGTGGCGCTGGCGGGGCTTTTTCCGCTGGCTCTGGAGCAGGGGCAGGCGGAGGCCGCGCTGGCGCGGCAGGCACCCCTGGCCGGCACGGCGCTGGATGCCCCTCCGGCCAGCCCCGCCGAGCAGGCGCTGCTCTCCGCCCTGGGCGGCGGAACCGCGCTGTGGCTGCCCCTGCTGCGGCAGGGCGAGGCTTTCGGGATGCTGCTGCTGGTCGGCGACCGGGTGGGGTTGCAGGGGGCTGGCACGCTGGGACGCACCTTCGGCGAGCCGCTGCGCCTGCTGGCACCGGCGATCCATGGCGCCTGGCGGGCCGAAGCGGCTCGCGCTGAGCTGGCCGCCACCACCGAGCGTGCGGAGGCGCTGCAGCGCGAGGCGCGGCTGTACCGTCGACTGGCGCCGCCGGGCCTGCCCGTTCGGGCGGAGGATCTGGAGCCGGCACTGCGCGAGGGCCTTGAGCGCACACTGCCCGTGCTGGTGGGCGAGGTGCCCGGACTGGGGCAGCAGCCGGCCCGGGGCGGCGACGGGCCGATGCCCGCCCTGCGGCACTACTTCGAACGCGTGCAGCACGGGCTGGCTCTGCACGAGGGCATCCTGGCGCGCGTGAGCCTGCCGCAGTGGGTCGCCACGTATCCGGCCAGCGTGGATGGTGCGCTGTGGGGCGCGCAGACGCTCTATCAGCTCCTGCTGGAACTGCGGGACGAGGCCACGGCTCTGGGTATTGGGCTGCCGCCCACGGGCCTGGGTCTGCACGTGGGCAAGGTGCTGTGGGGCGCGCTGCCGGCGGGCGAGGCCCTCACGCCGGTGCTGGCCGGCGAGGCGATCCGCTGCGCAGGACGGCTGGCTGCGATGAGCATCTCGCTGCGCTGCGGCATCCTGGTCAGTCAGCACACGGTGCAGGCGCTGGGCGATCCAAGCCGCTTCGACCTGCGGCCGCTGGGCAAGCTGCGGCCCGTGCCGGGCGAGCCGCGGCTGGATGTCTTCGAGCTGTATTCCGTGCGGGAGCCGGAGGTGGTGGCGCCTATGCGCAGCCTGCAGCCGGTGTGGGACGAAGCGCTGCGGGAGTTTCAGCTTGGCCGCTGGCGAAGTGCCGCCGGGGGCTTCCACCGTTATGCGCAGCGGCTGCCGCTGGACCGCCCGGCGCGCTTCTTCCTGCGCCAGTGCCGCCAACGCGCGCAGGGTTGAGGCGGGATCGCCGCACCCTTCCGACGGCATCGCGATCTAGAAGCCCAATTCGCCCAGCAGCTTGTCCACGTCGTCCTGCGTCTGCGTCCCGGCGGCCGGGGCCGGAGCCCCCACGTCGGTCTGCGCCGGCACGTCTGCCGGGGGCGCCGCGGACTCTCCGGCCGGGCGGTACTGCTTGAGCAGGTCGTACAGCTCGCCTTCCAGCGACTCCACGAACTCGATGATCTTCTTCAGCGTGCGGCCGGTCAGTTCCTGGAAGCCCTGATTGGAGATCAGCTCCATGTGATGCTCCGCCCCCAGGCCAAGCTGATGCCGCAGCGTCATCACCGGACCGCCCACCTCGTCGGCAAGGCGCTGCTGAATGGCGGTGAGCCTCTCCTCCAGGTCCGGATGCCGCGCCTTCAGCTCCATCAGGCGCTTTTGCGCGGCGCGCAGGCTCTGCGTGGCCTCGCCCATGGCCGCGGTCTCGGCCGTGGTGATGCGGCCCAGCGCCTCCAGGTGATCCAGGTTCTGCGTGGCCGCGTCGTCCAGCCGCACCACCACGCTGTTGAGGCGCCGCACCGCCTCCGTGATGCCGCCCGAGCTTTGCGAGAGGGCGTCCAGCGGCAGCTCCTCGGAGACGGACTGCAGCGTGCGGTAGACATCCCGCGTAACGATGGCGATCTCGCGCAGCAGGTTGCGGGTTTCCACGTTGGCGGTAGCCAGGTTGATGCGCGAGATGGCCGCATCGAGCTGCTCGGCCTGCTGGTCGGCCAGCGCGGCGAAGAAGTCCTGCACGCCCGCCAGCGCCCGCCGCAGCTTGTCCTGCAGCTCCAGGGGTGCTGTCTCCGCCGCCGCGTGCAGCACGGCCAGTAGCTCGCCCAACTCTGGCGGTGCCGGATGCGTAGCGGCCGCGACCGCTTCACTATGGACGTGCCCGTTGCCGGTCGCCACGTCCCGACGTGGCCGGAAGCGCAGCGCGGACACGGCTACGCGCTCCAGCACCTGCTGCAGCAGCGCCAGCGCTAGCTCACCGCTGCCCAGGGAGACGCGCGCGCGCAGCAGCGCGAGTTGCTGGCTGCGCAGGACGGCGACCGCCTCGGACGGCCAAGTCTCGCTGCCGCCCTCGCCGCTGTCAACGGCGGCCAGGAAGGTACGGTATTCTCCCAGTGCCCGCTGAAGGCGGTGGAACTCGGAGCGCAACTGCTCCTTGTCCACCACCAGCCGATTTCGGCATTCAACTGTCATCGCAGAGTCTGCCCCTCTGGTTGCCATCGTCACCCATTCGAAACGGCCCGTATGCCCCATAGACGTGCCGGGCACCGAAGCCCAGGCTCGCGGATCACCCAACCTTGGGCCATAATGATAGCCGGCCCAGGCGCCTAGGCTGAGCCGCAGTCCCGTCACCGCGGCCGTTCACGTCCCCTACCTGCATGAAACGACAAAACGCCCTCACATGATTCATCTGGATCGCGTTTCCCGCACCTATCGCGACGGAGAGCGGGACATCCGCGCCTTGCGCGACGTGACCCTGGTCATCCCGGCCGGCGCATCGGTGGCCCTGCTGGGCCGCAGCGGTTCCGGCAAGAGCACGCTGCTGCACCTCATCGGTGGCCTGGAGTGGCCCAGCGCCGGCATCGTGCGCGTGGACGGTCAGGCGCTGGATGCGCTGGACGATGCCGCCCTGACCCGCTTCCGTCTGCACCGCATCGGGTTCGTGTTCCAGTTCTTCCACCTTCTGCCTGCCCTCACGGTGCTGGAGAACCTGCTGCTGCCCGCGGAACTGGCCGGGCGGCCCGCCGGCGCTTCCGCGGAGCAGGCCCGGCGCCTGCTGACCGAGGTGGGGCTGACCGAGCGCGCCGGCTCGTTTCCCGAGCGCCTGAGCGGCGGCGAGCAACAGCGCGTGGCCGTGGCCCGGGCCCTCATGCTCGATCCGCCCATATTGCTGGCCGACGAGCCCACGGGCAACCTGGACTCGGAGACGGGGCGCCGCGTGCTGGATCTGCTCTGGCGGCTCGCCGAGACCCGCGGCACGACCCTGCTGGTGGCCACGCACAGCCAGGAGGTGGCCGCCCGGGCGGAGCGCCGCATTGAGCTGCACGATGGTCGCATCGTACACGACAGCGCGGCGCAAGGCACGTCCGGCGCCGAAGCCCGCCGTTCCTCTGGGCCGGCGGTGCAGGCGCCGTGAAGCCCCTGCTGGCGGCATTCCGCGTACAGGCGCGCTACTGGCGCCGGCACCGTGTGCAGGCCGGGCTCTGCTTCGGGGGCATCGTGCTGGGCGTGGCGGTATTCTGCGCCATCCAACTGGCCAACGACGGCGCGCTGCGGGCCTTCCGCCAGGGCGCCCAGGCCTTCGCGGGCAGGGCCACGCACCGCGTGTATGCGCCGGGCGGGGGCGGCGTGCCCGAATCCCTGTTCCCGCAACTGGTGGAGGCGCCCGGCGTGCGGGCGGCCGCGCCCCTTCTGCGCGACCGCATGCAGCTCGTCGCGCCGCAGCGGCTGCCGCTCACGGTGCTGGGCACCGATCCCATCAGCGACGCCGCCTTCCGCGCATTCGCGTTCGTGCCTGCCGGGGAAGGACGGCGCGACTCCTCCCTGCTGGGACGCTTCCTGGCCGATCCGGACGCGCTGGTGCTGCCCGTTTCCCTGGCTCAGCGCCTCGGTGTGCAGCCCGGGGATGCGCTGGTGGCCGAGACCCCCGCTGGGCGACGCACCTTTCACGTGCTGGCGCTGTTCCGGCCTCCGCCTGGGCAGGTCGCTGCCTTCTCCGCCACAGTGGTGCAGGACGTGGCCGCCCATCAGGAGGTGTTCGGCAAGCTGGGCCGGCTGGATGCGATCAGCCTGATCCTGGCTCCCGGTGCGGAGGCGGCCGTGCGCGCGCTGCTGACGCCGGGCCTGGCGCTGGAGCGCGCGGGCACCCGCGCCGAGCGCGTCGAGCGCATGTCCCGCGCCTTCCGCCTGAACCTGGAGACGCTGGGGTTGTTCGCGCTGCTGGTGGCGATGTTCCTCATCTTCAACGCGGCCAGCTTTTCCGTGGCCCAACGCGAGCAGACACTGGCCATGCTGCGCTGCATCGGGGCCACCACGCGCACGGTGTTCCTGGCGCTGCTGGGCGAGGCGCTTCTGGTGGGTGCCGTGGGCGGGGTGCTGGGCGTGCTGGTGGGTCGCGTGTTGGGCGCGCTGATGCTGCGGAACACGGGCGCGACGCTGTTCGAGGTGGTGCTGCGCGTGGAGCCTCAGCCGGCCACGGCCGCGCTGGATGCGCGCATCTGGGCGGTAGGGCTTGCGCTCGGCGTTGGCGTGTCCGTGCTGGGGGCCTTGGCACCGGCCTGGAGGGGCGCGCGGATCTCGCCGCTGGGCGCGGTGCAGGGTGCCCGGCCGCCGGGGCCGCGGCGCTTCCCGCTGCTTGCCTGGGGACTCGCCGGCGTGGGTGCGCTGGCGCTGGCCGTGCTGCTGCTGGCGCTGCCGGGGCAATCGCTGCCCGCCGGGCTGGCCGGGGCCACCGCCCTGGCCCTGGGCATGGCCGCCTTGTGTCCGCTGCTGGCCGCCGGGGTCAGTCGCGTGGCGGCGCGGCCGTTGGGGCGGTTGCTGGGCGCGCCGGGCCGCATGGGCGCGCGCAACCTGGGCCGCTCGCTGGGCCGCACAGGCGTGGCCGCGGCCTCGCTGATGATCGCCCTGGCGCTGGCGCTGGCCATCGAGATCACGGTGCGCTCCTTCAAGCACACCTTCGAGGTGTGGCTGGATCAGGCCGTCACGGCGGATATCTACCTGGAGCCGGCCCTGGAGGAGGGTCTGCCCTTGGGCGAGGCGCTACTGACCCGGCTGCGCGCCATGCCGTCCGTGGCGGATGTGGCCGTGCTGCGCTCGCGGCGCCTGGTGCTGGAGGGTCGCGAGGTGCTGGTGCTGGCCGTGGACCTGCCCGCCTATGCCCGCCACAGTGTGCTGCCCACCGTCGCCGTGCCGCCAGCCCAGGCCTACGCTCGGCTGGGGGCGGGCGAACTGTTCGTCTCAGAGACGCTGGCCTCGCCGCTGGGTCTGCACGCCGGGGACGCGCTGACCCTGCCCACGCCGCAGGGGCCGCAGGTGCTGCGCATCGGAGCCGTGGTGCAGAACTACTCGGCGCCGCAGGGTGTGCTGTATCTCTCGCTGCCGCGCTTCACCGCACTCTTCGGTGCCGCCCCGCCGCGGCGGGCGGCGCTGTGGCTGCGGCCCGGGGCCTCGCGCAGCCAGGTGCTGGCCGAACTGGAGGGCATGCCGGCGCTGGGCGGCTTCCGGATCACGCCCAACGCGGCGCTGCGCGCAGACGCGTTGCGGGTGTTCGACCGCACCTTCGCCATCACGGACGTAATGGGGACGCTGGCGGCCTTCGTGGCCTTCATGGCCGTGGTAAGCGCCCTGACGGCGCTGCTGGAGGAGCGCATGCGCACGCTGGGCTACCTGCGCGCCATCGGCATTTCACGGCGCGGCCTGGGCGCCTCGCTGGCCATCGAGGCAGCGCTGCTCTCCGGCGTGGCGGCCGTCGCGAGTTGGGCCACCGGACTGGCCATGGCTTGGGTGCTCGTGTTCGTGATCAACAAGCGGGCCTTCGGGTGGACGCTGCAGTTCCTGCCGGGTGAAGGCTCCTACCTGCGGCTACTGGTGCTGGCACTGGCGGCGGGGCTGCTGGGCAGCGTCTACCCCATCTGGCGAGCCACGCGGCTCTCCGTCACGGCCACCATCCGCGAGGAGTAAGCGCAGTGCAACCATTGGCGCCTGAGGCGAGGAGCAGGGGTGTGGGGGGAGCCGCGGCTCCCCCCACGGGTGGCATGCCGGCGAGGCGCTCAGGCACTGCCGGCTACATCTCCACGTACTGGATAAGTTTGCACTCGTTGACGCCTTTCATACCCTCGGTGGCACTTTTTTCCGACAGGGCCGAACCCGCGGACCACGTGCCCATCTTGACTTCCTGCCACACGTAGTACTTCTTGCCGGCGCTGACATCCAGACTCAGTTCCGAAGTGTTTTCGGCCAGGGAGGTGACGGTGACCTTGCCGGGGGGCGTCGCCACCAGGAAGTAGGTCTCGGAGGCCGTCTGGCCGAGCAGCTTGCCGTTGAACATCACGTTCATCTTGACGGCCGCCCCCATGGTCTCATTGCGGTAGATATAGATCAGGGCCTTGCCGGCCGGGGCTTCCATGGACTTGGCCTTGACGTCCTCCGCGGGTGGCGCGAGGGCAACCGAGGCACAGCCGGCCAGCAGCAGGAGGGCCGCCACAAGCAGCCAAGCGGAACGCCACCTTGCCCGTACAGGAATGGTTCGCATAACGGAATCTCCTCTCTTTGGATGCCGCAGCGAGCTTCCAGGGCGTCGCGACTACCTGCCCGGGTGTCGTGCGGTACTGTGGAGGCCTTCGCTCCCCATTTTACCGGCCTCCCCTGGCTTCGTGCCACCACCATATTCTCGCTGCCCAACTCCGGGCGAGCCGTGTGCCGGTCGCAGCAAGCGAGCCGATCCGGGTGAAGAGTTGTGCGTAGGTATGGCCAAGTGGGTAATCATCGCTCTCCACCGGAATGGTGGCGTGCGGACCTGTAGAACAGACGGCGGAACTCGGCGCTTGGCCGGGAGGCAGGGCCGATGCTGCCCGCACAGATTGAGAGGCCAGCCCGCACCACTGCCGACGATGGACACGTCGGCATGAGGCTTACACGCATGCGACGCAGGCCGGTTGTCATCGCACCCCCCTTGGCGGCCGTCCGCGTGGCTCCAGGCCGAGCGAGCCCGCGCGCGACCGTGCGGCTACAGCTTGATCTCGCCCAGCAGGCTCGTGCCGGCCAGTCCCCGCCGTCCGCTCGTCGGATCCATGACGGCCATGGACGCGCGGCCGGTGAACAGGCTCAGGGCATAGCGCTGCCTCACGTAGTAGCGTTTGCCCGGCCGCACCTTCAGTTGGAGTTCCGCCGTGTTGTCCCCCAGCGATTGCAGATCCAGGGCCCCGGCGGGCGCCTCGATGAGGTAGTACGAGCCGGGCAGGGTCTTGCCGATATAGGCGCCGTTCACCGCCACGTCGAACACGGTGGTGCCGCCCGCCGGGCTTGGACGGTAGAGGTAAACGAGGGCCTTACCGGGTGGCACCGGCATGCGCTTGTCGGCCTCGCTGTGCTTGCGTAGCGAGGCGTGGGACGAGCAGGCCGCCAGCAATGCGGTCGCCAGACCCACCAGCAGCAATCGTCCGATCCTTCGGCCGTGTACGACTTCGAGCATGGTCTTTGGGGAGTTTTGCGGTTCGGATGTGCGACGGACCGGCGTGGTGGCGCGCAGCAGGCGCGCCGGAGGTCGGCCCGCCAGGGGATCAATACTCCTTCAGGCGCGCGTAGCGGTCGCGGTGGTAGGCCGAATCGCCGAGGGTCACCTCGGCCACCCGGGCGCGCTTGAAGAAGAAGCCGATGTCGTGCTCGTCCGTCATGCCGATCCCCCCGTGCATCTGAATCGCCTCGTTGGCGATCAGGTGGAAGGCGTCATTGCAGCGTGCCTTGGCCGTGGAAATGGCGACGGCCGCATCCGGCATGTTCTCGTCGATGCACATGGCCGCGTAGTACACCGACGAGCGCGCCAGTTCCGTCTGCACGTACTGGTCGGCGCAGCGGTGCTTGAGCGCCTGGAAGCTGCCGATCGGCACGCCGAACTGCTTCCGGGTCTTCAAGTATTCGACCGTCATGTCAAAGGCTTGGTTCATCGCGCCCAGCATCTCCGCGCACAGGCCGACAGTGGCGCGGCCCAGCGAGGCCTCGATGGCCTGGTCGGCCGGCTGCTCGCCCGCCAGCCGGGCGGCGTCGTCCACCTCCACGCCTTCCAGCTTGAGGGTGTGGCGCTTGCGCCAATCCATCATCGGCACTTCCGTGACCGTGACGCCCTTGGCCTTCGGATCGATCAGGAACATTGCCACGCCCTCGCGGTCGCGCCGCCCACCGTCCGTGCGGGCGGTGATGACGATGCGATCGGCCACGGCGGCATCGGGCACGAAGATCTTCTCGCCGCTGATCGTCCACTTGGAGCCGGATTGCTTGGCCGTGGTGGCGACGTCGAAGGGGTCGAAGCGGCTCTGCTTTTCCAGGTAGCCCAGCGAGAGCAGCGTCTTGCCGTCCACCACGTTCGGCAGCCATTCGCTGCGCTGGGCCTCGCTGCCCGCTTGCGCGATGGCCATGGCACCCAGCAGGACGGAGGAGAGCATTGGCTCGGGCATCAGGCCCCGGCCCAGCTCTTCCATCACGACCACCGTCTCCACGATGCCCATTTCCTGGCCGCCGACCTTCTCGGGGAACATCATGCCCAGCCAGCCCAACTCGGCCATCTTGTTCCAGACGTCCCGGGAGAAGCCGACGTTGTCCTCGCGCAGTTCCCGGATGCGGCGCAGGGAGGATTCGCGGCTTACGAACTCCTTGGCCATGGACTGCAGCATCTGCTGCTCTTCGGACAGAGCGAAATTCATGTGTGTACACTCCTGGAAGCCGGGCCGCAGGTGCCGGCGGAACCCGTCGCAGCGGGCTGAGTAACGGAGGCGCACCGCCCACCGGCGCATGAACCGGCGGCGGCTGCCGCGATTCTATCTGCTTGGGCGCCGCCACCTCATGGAAACGGAGGGTGCGGGCTTGGCGCCCGGCAACCGTCGTGTTCCGTGGCGCGGTCGCGCGAGCCGGATGCGACTCCAATATGCCCTTGTCTTTATCCAGATTCCTTGCGCTGGGTCAAGGCGAGCCCGCGTCCCCAGCGCGCCCACAAGAGGGCGTAGCCGCGCTCACCGGTTTGATCGGCACGGGGCGGGTGAGCCCGCGGGGCGCCGGGCTGACCTTGCACGGCCCGGGGCGATCGGATAATCGTGAAAGGGGCCCATGTGTTGCTGCGACTCAGCGGCTTCCCAGTCGGAACGCCGGGGAGAACCATCCGGATCGCGAGGAAATCTGGTCAGACTACGGCGATTTCTTCCTTCTCCATCAATCCCGGACTCGCCATGGATCAACGTTACGTGGATACCGTGCGCGCCTGCAAGGCGATCCTTCGGAACATGGACCATCTGGACGATACCATCACGGACGGTCAGCGGATGGAGCTCAAGCGCCTCCTCCACAAGGTACAGGATTGCGTGGAGCAGTTCCTGGAGGCGGATCCCGATGAAGGGCTCTGGATCGGCGAACGCTGATGGTGCGCCCGCCGCTCCCTTCCACTTCGCGGACGGCGTGCTGACGCTGCAACTCCACGTGCAGCCGGGGGCAGCCCGGAGCGGCTGGGATGGCCCCTACGGCAGCGCCGCCCTCAAGCTGCGCCTTGCCGCGCCCCCGGTGGAGGGCAAGGCCAATCGCGCCTGCGTGGCCTTCCTGGCACAGGCGGCGGGTGTGCCGCGCAGCGCGGTGCACATCGTGCGGGGCGAGCGCTCGCGCGACAAGCGGGTGCGCATCGCGCCCATCACGGACGAACAATTTCGGGAGCTGCAGCGGCAATGGCAAGCCTGAGGCACACCCATGCGGGCCGGGTCGGGCCAGGGCGCTTCGCCGCGCGGCTGCCCGCGTTGGCGGCGGCGCTGGCCGCGGCTGCGCTGCTGGGCCTGCTACTGCCCCACACGCTCGCGGCGCAGAGTCCCACACCCAACATTGCCGAACTGCGCAAGGTGATCGCCGTGCGCGATGCGGAGCGCGCCCAGAAGCCCGAGCAGGTGGTGGCCGCCGCGCACGCCTACTTGGTGGACTTCCCGGACGGCCAATACGCGGACGAGGTGCTGCTGGCCCTGGCCCAGGGCTACGTGCAGGAGCAGCACCCCGAGTTGGCGCTGCAGGCCTACAACCGGCTCATCAAGGACTTCAAGGACAGCCCGTTCCGCGAACAGGCCCTCGGAGAGAGCGTGCCCCTGCTGGCGGCGCAGGGTGACCAGAAGGCCGCCTTCGAGCGGGTGGATGCCCTGCTGGGGGCCTACCCCAATTCCCTGCAGCGCAGCCGCGTGCTGCTCTGGAAGGCGGACGCGCAGACGCAGGCCGGGGACTCCGAGGGCGCACTGGCCACGCTGAAGCGCATCGATCCGCAGCAGGACCTGGAACAATCGCAGGAGGCGGACTACTACCGCCTGCAGACGATGGCACTGGTGCGCACCGGCCAGAGCGCCTGGGCGCCCCTGCAGCGTTACCTGCAGCGGGACGACACGCCGGACCACAAGGCCGAGGTGCTGATGCTGGTGGGCGAGGTGGCGCGCAAGGCCGACCGGCCGGACGAAGCGCTGCGCTTCTACCGGCAAGTGGTTGAGGACTACCCGGTGCCGGCCCACCTGGGCGAGGCGCTCTACTGGCGGGCCAAGCTCTTCGCCGACACGCGTCTGGGCGATGCGCCGGATGAGGTGCGCGCGGCCCGGCGCGAGACGGCCATCGGGTACTACGCGGCCTACCTGGAGAGCGGCGACAAGGCCCACCGCGCGGATGCCCTGGTCGGGCGCGGAGCCCTGCAGCAGCAGGCGGGTCGCCTCCAGCCGGCACTGGCGGACTACGAAGAGGCGGTCAAGCTCGATCCAAAGCTGGGCACGGATCCCGCGACCGTGCGCGCCCGCGTGGCCATTCTGCAGGGCCTGGGGCAGTCGGGCCAGGCTGTGGCCCTGCTGGAGGCGGTGCGCAAGGACGCCCGCATCAACCCGGCGGAGCGCACGGTCTTCCAGGTGCAGGAGGCCTCGCTGCAGTACGACGCCAAGCAATGCGAGAAGGTAGAGGCCCTGCTGGACCCCATGCCGATCATCGCCGATCCGCAACTGCGGGCCCGGGCGTTCTTCATGCGCGGCTTCTGCCGCTACCAGCGTCAGCAGTGGGAGAAGGCCACGTTCGACCTGGAAGGGCTTATCAACGACCCGCATTACCAGGACCTTGCGCTGCAACCCCTGCTGGAGGCCTACGAGAAGAGCGGTCAGTTCAGCCGCCTCGTGAACCTGACCGAGGAGCTGCTGCAGGCCGGACGGGTCAAGCCCAGCGCGGATCTGCTCAAGCGCTTGGCCCATGGCTACGACAAGCTGGGTGAACCGGGCCTGATGCTCTCGGCCTACGAGCGCCTGGAGAAGCTCGATCCGGCGGCGGTGCAGGCGCCGGAGATTCAGCTTCAGATGGGGCTGGCGCGCGAGAAGCTGGACCAGCGCGATGCGGCCGTGGCCAACTACCGCTCCGTGTTGGAGCGTCCCGACGCGGCCAAGTCGGTGCCGGTGGACGTGTACTTGACGGCGTTGGAGCACCTGCAGGCCATTTATATCGCGGAGGGCAAGCTGAAGGCGCTGGGCCCGCTGCACAAGGCCGCGGCCAAGGTGGCCACCGGGCCCAAAGCCAAGGCACGGCTGGCTGCGCTGCAGCGGGACATGGACGTGGCACTGGCCGGGCGCGCGCTGGCCGCCGGCAACGCCACCCAGGCCCTGCCGCGCCTGGATGCGGCCTTCAAGGCTACGCCCGTGGACCAGCCCGCGGCGCGCGCCAGGGTGACGGCGCTGCTCATCACGGCCTATGCCCGCACGGGGGACGGGAACAAGGCTGCCGAGCTCTACAAGGCCGAGGCCCACGGGAAGGAGGGCAAGGACGGGAAGAAAGCCGAGGCCTACCGCACCCAGCTCGCCACGGCCCTGATCGCCACGGTGGAGGCGCAGCCGGATGCATTGCGGCCGCTCAAGGCTCCAGCCGCCGGCAAGGACGGCGCCAAGCCCGCGGGTAAAGGCAAGTCCAAGGGCAAGCCGAAGCCCGCGGCCAAACCCAAGGACGGCAGCAGGGCGCTGATGGCGGTATATCGCGAGGCCCTGAGTGACCTGCCGCCTGACCAGTCCCAGCAGCGCTACCAGGCTGCGCAACTGCTGGACAAGGTCTACCAGGAGCGGGGCGACCACGCCGCCCGCGCCTCCCTGGTTACGCTGCTGCTCAAGGACGGGCTGGACGAGAAGACCAAGCAGGACCTGCGCATCTACCAGGGCCAGATCTACAAGGACTGGGGCCAGGCGCTGCTGGACAAGGGCGATCTGGAGGCCGCGCAGTTCCAACTGGAGCGCGGGCTGAAGGAGCCCGCGGACGCGGACTGGCGCCAGCGCTACGAGCTGACGGCCCTGCTAAGCCGCGTGGAACTGAAGCGCAAGGAATACTCGAAGCTCGTGCTGATGAACGAGGCGATTCTGCCCAAGATCGAGGACCAGGGGCTGGCCGCGCAGGTGCGCCACTTCCTGGGGCAGGTCTACGTGCAGTGGGGCAAGGAGGCGGAGACGGAGGACAATGCCAAGTCCGCCCGCATCCGCTACCGCTACGCGCTGGACTATCTGCCCGCCTCGGACTGGCAGCGACGCCTGGCGGCCACCAACGGGCTGGCCAAGGTGCAGCAGGCCCAGGGGCACCCTGCCGATGCGGCGGCGGCCTACGAGAAAGTGCTGCCGCAGATCCAGGATGCCGGCGTGAAGCAGCGCTATGAACTGTATCTGGGACGGCTCTATGCGGATAAGGTGAAGGACCCCGAGAAGGCCAGCCAGTGGTTCAAGCAGGCGGATACCGGGGGCAAGGACGCCATCTCCTTGGAGGCAGGGTATCTGTGGGCCGACCAGCAGCTCGCGGCGGATCATGGCGATGCCGCCCTGACGCGCCTGAAGGAGCTGGCCAGCCGCGGAATCGCGGGCACCAAGTGGGTGGTGCCCATCCATTACCGCATCGCGGTGCTGCTCCACCAGCGCAAGGAGCTGAAGGAGGCGCTGGCCCACTATCGCATCGTCGCGGACGCCAAGGGTGCCGAGGTACGCAAGCTTTATCCCCGCACCATCGATCAGGCCCGCGAGCAGGTGCGGCGCATCCAGGCCTATCTCAAAGCCGGTGGGGGACAGGGCGGCGTGGCCGTGCCCACCGTGCGGCCCGACTGACCCACACCGCCTGGTACGCACAGGCCTTCACCCAGCCGGAAGAATCTGATGATCAATCTCCTCATGAGCGGTCAGGTAGCGTTGTTTCTGCTCATCCTGATCGCCCTCATCCTGTCCCTATCCGTGCACGAGTTCGGGCACGCTGCGACGGCCAAGCTGTTCGGCGACGACACGGCCCAGCGCATGGGGCGGCTCACGCTGAATCCCTTGGCGCACCTGGATGCGATGGGGCTGGTGATGCTCGTGTTTGTCGGGTTCGGCTGGGCCAAGCCTGTGCCCACCAACCCGCGTAACTTCACCTCGCGCTGGGCGGATTTCTTCGTCTCCTCGGCGGGGCCGGGCATGAACCTGGTGCTGGCCTTCCTGGCGGTGAACTTCTACGCGCTGGGGTATCGGATGGGTTGGGGCTTCGTCATGACTCCGGGGTCCGGCCTGTTCTTTTACTACCTGGCGACGATCAACCTGATCCTGATGCTGTTCAACCTGATCCCGCTGGGGGCGCTGGATGGGCACTACATCCTGCCCTACTTCCTCACTCCCCGCGCCGCCATGATCTACCGCGACTTCAACGCACAGTACGGCAACATGGCCCTGATGGGCTTGGTGCTGCTGAGCGTGGCGGGCCTGCCGGTGTTCCGATTCATCTTCGGCATCGGCCGGGCGCTGCTGCCCTACCTGCAAGTGGTCTGAGGCGCGCGGCCGCGCGCCTCGTCTTCGGGAGCAATGCCGGGAGTGTGGCTTCCGGCCGGGATGCACCGGGAGGCCAGCTATCCGGGCTCATCCCGGACGTTGGTGAGCTTGACACAGGCCTGTGTCTGGTAGCACGAGCCGGTTGATCCCAACCAGCCCGTGGCTGTCATTCCGAACGATGCGAGGAATCCATTGTGCCTCGCGGCAAAACAGATTCCTCGGCCCGCGCTGCGGGCCGAGGAATGACAACGCTCAGGCAGTTCAAGACGATACCTAGCTGGCGGTGGCCGCGGTGGTCTCGCCTTGCGGCCGTGATCCGCGGCCCCGCCCGCGACGCGGGCGGCGACGCTTGGCGGCGGGCGCGTCCCCATCCACCGGAGCGGATGCTGCGGCCTCGGTCGCCTTCCGGGTGGCGGGCACCTTGGGCTTGGCCGCGGCGGAGCCGTCACTGCGGCTGCGTCCCCGGCGCGGCTTGCGGCGCGCGGCGTCTTTGGCCGGCGCCTCGGGCTCCTTGAGATTGCCGATGGAGTCTTCGAGGTCTTCCTCGTATGCCGGCTCGGGCGTTGCCGTCACGGGCTCGGAGGAGGAGGCCTCGTCCACGGCCGGTGCGGCGGATTCTTCCGCAGCCGCGGACTTGCCACCGCGTCGTCCGCGGCGCCGCCGATGGGACGATGCGGACTTGGCTTCGCCTTCGGCCTCGTCACCGCCCTTAGGCGCGGCCTCTTCGTCCATCTCGTCGGCCACTTCGGGCTGGCCGTAGAGATTGGCGCTGTCGAACACCACCGTGTTTGGCGCCGCGCCGGCCGCGACAGCCTCGAAGGGATTGGAACGCACGATGCGCGGCGGCATCTTCTCCAGCGCCTCCGGGTTCGTCACAATGTGCTCGCTTCGGAACACGAGGCCCTTGGATTGCCCGTTGTCGCTCACGTGCAGCGGTATGGCGGGTTCGCGCTGCTCCCGGTGCTCGACAATGCCCGGCTCCGCGTGCAGCTCGGCGTGGGGCGTCTCGAATTCGTGCTCGCCCTCAACCAGTGTTTCCAGCGCCGCTTCCTCTTCCTCGCGCTCCAACTCCTCGACGTCCAACTCCTCCGCGAGCCGGTTGGCACCGCCGAGTCCGGAAACGTCCTCCTCGTCCAGATCGGCTTGGGCCTGGGCGAAGCGGCGCTGCTCCTCGGCATAGCGGGCGTGCTCATCGCCAAATTGGCTCTCTTCGTCCGTGAAGCGACTGGGCGACTTCGTGGCGCCCTCTTCGCCACCGCGGCGACGACGGCGGCGCCGGCGGCGGCGATGCCCATCATCTTCGGCAGCCGGTGGGGTGCTGGCTTCGGCCCGTTCAGCGCGTTCGGCCCGCTCCGGACGATCGCGCCGCTCGGGGCGCTCCACACGCTCGTGCCGTTCGGCGCGCTCTGGCCGCTCCTCACGCTCGCTCTCAGCTTCGGCGTCGCCCGACTTCACGCCGTGCAACAGGATCGTTGCGCCGGCGGGCAATTGCGGGTCCGCCTCCAGCTTCAGGGCGATCTCGAACTCCTGTTCCAGATCTCGCAGAGCCTCGCGCTTTTCGTTGAGCAGGTAGTTGGCGCTGTCCAGCGGCAGCTCGCCGTGCACCTCCGAATACTGCCCGGTGGCCGCCAACTCGCGGATCTTGCGGAGCACGTTATTGGCGCTGCTGTTGACGGTGGGGATGTGCCCCGTGCCCCCGCAGTTGGGGCATTGCACCCGCAGGCCGCGGGATAGCTCCATGTCGATGCGCTGGCGGCTCAACTCCAGCAGGCCGAACTGCGAGATGTTGCCGATGGTGGTGCGGGCCTTGTCGTCCTTCAGCGCGTCGGCGACGGTCTTTTCCACCTCCTTGCGGTGCTTGGCCTGCATCATGTCGATGAAGTCAATCACGATCAGGCCGCCCAGGTTGCGCAGCCGCAACTGGCGGGATATCTCCTCGGCGGCTTCGAGGTTGGTGCGCAGAGCCGTCTCCTCGATGTCCTGCGCCTGGTTGGAGCGCCCGGAGTTCACGTCCACCGAGACCAGCGCCTCGGTGGCTTCGATGACAACGCTGCCACCGGACTTCAGGGGCACTTTGGCCGTATCCAGGGATTCGATTTGTTCCTCGATGCGATAGGCAGAGAAGAGTGACTTGTCACCCACGTAGAGCTTGAGCCGTTTCTGGTACTTGGGCATGGTGGATTTGAAGTAGCGCAGGGCCTCCTGGAAGCCCTCCGCATCGTCCACCCACACTTCCTGCACGGCATCGGTGAAGTAGTCCCGCAGCACGCGCACGATGGGGCTGGCCTCCTGGTGCAGCAGGCCGGGCTTCTTCTCCTTCTCGTGCTTGCTCTGGATGGACTTCCACTCCTTGCGCAGTGCCTCCAGGTCTTTCTTCAGTTCGGCGACCGGCTGGTCGATGCCGGCGGTGCGGATGATGACACCCAGATCTTCCCCGCCGGCCAGCGCCTCCATGATGTCCTTGAGCCGCCGGCGCGTATCCGGGTCCTCGATCTTGCGGGAGACCCCGGAGCGCTCGCTGTTCGGGGACATCACCATGTAGCGCCCGGCCAGGCTGATGAACGTCGTGAGCGCGGAGCCCTTGTTGCTCATGCCTTCCTTGATGATCTGCACCATCACGGACTGGCCCTCGCGCAGCACATTCTGGATCTTCGGGCGGCCCTTCTCCGCGTCGCGCGGCTTGTGGAGATTGAAGTTGACGTCGCTGATGGAGAGGAAGCCGTTGCGGGATTCCCCGTAGTCGACAAATGCGGCCTGGAAGGCGGGATTGATCTTGACCACCCGCCCCCGATAGATGTTGCCGACCTTGCGTTCGCGGTTGGTCTGCTGCACGTGCAGCCCCACCAACACGCCGTTCTCGACCAACGCGATGCGGCTCTCGTCCTCATGCGCGTTGACGAGCATGATCTGCTTGCCCATTGGCAATTACCTGAAAGGATGTTGCTGTCGATGCCGGAGGGCGGGCGCAGGGCGGGAACGGGGGGCGCTGGGCACCCCGACGGGCTGAGGCGGGATGAAGGACGACGCCGCGCATTGGCGCGCAGCCAGGGGCCCGTCGATGGCCGGACGCATCCACAGGGGGCTGGTTCGCCCGCCTGTACGCTGTCCTCGCCACCCGCTGTACGGGCCGCACCGTCTGATCATTCGAACACCAGCTTCCCTTCCTGTGTCCTGCGCACACCTCTGGCTCCGGCGGCCTCGCCGGGCGGCGCTATCGCGATCCTTTTCGTCGCGGCGCCGCCGGCGCTCACGCCGGATGGCCAAATCCGCTCCGCCCTTGTTGAATTCCCCCTGCTGCGTTCCGGCGACCTGCAAACCTCCCGACGGCAGGCGCTACAGCGCGCGCGGCCGGGCCCGGTCGCCCGAGGCACCGCCAGCCGCCCTCACGGCGCACCCGAGGCTCTCTGGCCGGATCGCACCGAACCCCCAGGCCACGGCGCTTGTGCCGTGCGGAGCATTTCTATCGGCGAATTCCGGCGGAGACGGGTGCCAGAGGCGGCGATGGCGGGGTGCGGCGACTGGGCGGAGTCGGTTCGGTATCGGGAAACGTTCTGCTTGTTCCCGGGTGACTCTGGAGTCGCTCGCATGCCACATTCTGTCCAATATGCGGCAGATGTCTGCGAAATGTCAATGGTTTGAACGAATTGTGGAGCCTTGGGGAGAGCCGCCTCCACGAAGCCGCTGCGGCGGAGCGCTTCCGGTGTTAAGATTGCGAATGATGGGTCGAGAGGGTCCCATCTGTATCGTGCGTCGCTGGAAAAAGGAGACCATGGCACGCATGGAGAGGATCCGGGCCGATGCGCCCGACTTGAAGGCCGCAATTCGCAACAACTACGACGCCATTGCCTCGCGCTACGACTGGGTGCTGGGTGCCTGGGAGTGGGTGGGGCTGCGGCAGCTGCGCAAGCACCTGCTAAGCCATGCGCGCGGGCGCGTGCTGGAGATCGGCGTGGGCACCGGGCGCAACCTGCCGCTCTACCCGCCGGGGCTGGAGTTGCATGCTGTGGACTTCAGTCCGCCCATGCTGGAGCGCGCGGAGCGGCGCGCCACGCGGCTGGGACTGAGCGTGCAGTTCCGCGAGATGGATGCCGAGCAACTCGCTTTCCCGGATGCACACTTCGATACGGTGGTGTGCACCCTGGTCACCTGCACGTTCCCCCACCCCGATCAGGCCCTGCGCGAGATGCGCCGGGTCGTGCGGCCGGATGGGCGGGTGCTGCTGCTGGAGCATGGGTACAGCAACCGGCCCTGGCTGCGCCGCCTGCAGGAGTGGCGGGCGGACCGGCAGTTCGAGTGGCTGGGGTGCCGCTGGGATCGCGAGCCGCACCTGATCGCGCGGGAAGCCGGGCTGGAACCCGAGGTGCACCGCCGCTACCTCTTCGGCGTGGTGCACGTGATGGCGCTGCGGCCCCAGGGTCCCTGAGCTGCGCCGGCGGGCAGCGCTGTGTCTGCCGCGGCCCGGTTCTGTTTGAGAGTGGGGATTCAAGCGGCGGGGCCGCTTGAAAAGCGCAGGAATTCCAATGCGGGGGCCGAAGGCCCCCGCACCCCATTACGGACCCTGGCCAAGGCCGGCGCGGTGTCGCCCGCGAACAGGGTACAGGGAGCCTCGCTCCCTGGTGGGGTGTTGGGGGCAACGCCCCCATGGCCAAAACGCTTTTCAAAACAGAGCCTAGAGCGGTTCGGGCGCGAAGTCGGCCGCGAGCACGACCTGGCTCTGCTGGCGCTCGATGAGCGGCAACACGCGTGGCAGATAGTCGTTGACCCACTGTGGATCCGCGCGGAACTGGCGCTTGCCGTCGGCTAGGTGCGCCCAGTCGCGGAAGGCCCAGATGTGCACCACGCGGTTCAGCGTGCCCACCTCCGTGTAGTACCACCCCGCCAGCTTGATGCCGTAGCGCTGCCGCACGGGCAGGGCCACGTCCCGCACGGCGTCCATGTACGCCTGAAGGCCGCCGGGCCGGATGTCATAGGTGCGCATGTCGTAGATCATCGCCGTTCTCCTGCTTCGATCGGGCTGTCGTCCTCCCCCGCCCACAGGGCCTATCACGGACGCGGACGCTGAGCACCCGTGCGGGCTGCGGCTGGTGCGGATTTCGCATGCAGCCGGCAGGTGGGCGGCATTGCGCGCCGCCGGGGGGAGCGCCGCAGCGATGGGGGTTGACAATGAACTGGCGCGTCCTTAAGACTCATATTCAACGACTACAGTTCCGAAACCGCCAACGGCTGTTCCGAATGCTTCCGTCTCTCGCACATCTGGCCTTACTGGGCACCCTGTTATTAGGGCTGTACCAGGTCCTGCGCCTGGAGCCGAGCCGGAAGCGTTTGCCCAAGGCCTCCTAGAGAGGCGGAACACCGTAGGGTGCGCGAGGCTTGGCAGGGTCTCGCGCCGCTATCGGAATGGATACGGAAAAGCTGCGAGGCCCCAACACCGGGCCTCGCAGCTTTTTTTTTGGGCCGCACCCGCCCAATCCTGAAGCCAGCGGGGCCGACATCCAGCGATCGTGAACGCAACGCCGCTGAACCAGGAACCGAGCAATCGAGGGTAACGGTCATGTCTCAGGTAGAAACGATCCGTATATTCGATACGACGCTGCGCGATGGCGAACAATCCCCCGGCTTCACCATGAACTCGGAAGAGAAGCTGCTGATGTCGCAGCAACTCGCCAAGCTGGGTGTGAACACCATCGAGGCGGGCTTTGCCGCGGCCTCTCCCGGCGACTTCGAGAGCGTGCGCGAGATCGGGCACACGCTGAAAGGCCCCATGGTGGTCTCCCTGTGTCGAACGAGCCCGGCGGATGTGGATGCCGCGGTCGAGGCGCTCAAAGGCTCGCACAACTGGGGCATCCACACGTTTGTGGCGAGTAGCCCGCTGCACATGAAGTACAAGCTGCAGCAGGATCCCGAGGATGTGCTGGCCGGCGCCGTCAAGGCCGTGGAGCGGGCCCGGTCTTACACGGAAAACGTGGAGTTCAGCCCGGAGGATGCGACCCGCAGCGAAGCGGAATTTCTGGTGCGGCTCTGCTCGGACTGCGTGCGAGCAGGCGCCACGATCATCAACATTCCGGACACGGTGGGCTACACCACGCCGTACGAGATGTATGAGCTGATCGACCGCCTGAAGAACGAGGTCTACAACGCGGATCAGGTCACCTTCTCAGTGCACTGCCACAACGACCTGGGTCTGGCCGTGGCCAACTCGCTGGCGGCCGTGCGGGCGGGTGCCCGGCAGATCGAGTGCACCATCAACGGCATCGGCGAGCGCGCCGGTAATGCATCGCTGGAAGAGATCGTAATGGCGTTCCGGGTGCGACGTGAGTTTTTCAATATGGACACGACCATCAATGCCCAGGAGATCTACCACTCCAGCCGCCTGCTGACGCAGCTCACCGGCATTCCGGTGCAGCCGAACAAGGCCATCGTGGGGGCCAACGCCTTCGCGCACGAGGCGGGCATTCACCAGGACGGGGTGCTCAAGAATCCGCTCACCTACGAGATCATGACGCCCGAATCGGTGGGCATCAAGGCGAGCAGCCTGGTGCTGGGCAAGCACTCCGGGCGCCATGCCCTCGCCGACCGCATCCGGGAGCTGGGCTACGAGCTGAGCTCGTCGGAACTCAACCGCGTGTTCGCGGAGTTCAAGCGCCTGGCGGACCTCAAGAAGACCGTATACGACGAGGATATCGAGGCCCTCGTTACCCAGACCACGCAAGCAGACGAGGGGCGCTACAAGCTGCGCTCCATGAACGTCATCTCCGGCACCAACACCACGCCCACCGCCACGGTGGAAATGGAGATCGACGGCGAAGTGAAGCGCCTCGCCAACTTTGGCGACGGGCCCGTGGATGCGGCCATGAACACCATCAAGGAGCTGACCGGATCGCGCTGCAAGTTGACCCAGTACAAGGTCAACGCGATCACGGGCGGCACGGATGCCCAGGGCGAGGTCAGCGTGAGCATCGAGGACAATGGCCGCTCGGCCACCGGTCGCGGGGCCGATCCGGACATCATCATGGCCAGTGCCAAGGCGCTGGTATCCGCGCTCAATCGGCTGGAGTATCGCAAGGAGCGCATCCAGGGCGTCTGACCGCGATGCCGCCGGCGAGGGGGAATGCCCACGGCGGCGAGAGTCACGCGGGGACCGCCCGCGCTGACGGCCGGCGCTTCGCACGGCTGGCCATCGCCCGCCAGCCCATTCATCTCCTGCCGACGAGGCTTCCATGTGGTTTGTGCTCGCCCTGTTGAGCGCCCTGTTCCAGGTGCTGCGCAATATGGTCATGAAGCACCTGGGCCATGCACTGGACGAGACCATCAACGTGTGGGGCCGCTTCACGTTCCTGCTGCCCTTCGCTCTGGTGGGCGTGCTGCTGCGGGGTGTGCCGCACATCCAGGCGGGCTTCTGGATCTTGGCCGTGCTCTTCGCGCTGGTGCAGAACGTCGCGACGCTAAGCCTCTCCAAGGCCCTCAAGGTCTCGGACATCTCGCTGGTGACTGCGCTGTGGAAGATCAGCGTGCTGGTGCTCGTCGTGTGGGGCTACGTGACCCTGGGCGAGCGGCCATCGGCCATGGGCCTTGCGGGCGTGGGCGTTTCGGTGCTGGGCGTCTACCTGATCAACGTGCACCGCGCCCGGGTCTCCTTCTGGGCGCCGCTGGCCTCGCTGGTGCAGGATCCAGGGCAGCGCTGGACGCTGTTGGCCGGCTTCGGCTACGGCATTGCGGTGGTGCTGATCAAGAAGATGGCGCTGCTCTCCGACCCGGTGTTTGCCGTCTTCGTGGGCTATGTGTTCTGCTCGGCCTTCGTGACGCCCTGGGCGATCTACAAGTCCGCGCGGCACTTCCGCCAGATCGGCCGCTACTGGAAGAGCTTCGTGGGCATGGGGTTGTGTAGCGCGCTGTCCACCTTGTTCGGAACCACGGCCTACACACTCACCGTCGCGGCCTACGTGGAGGCGGTGAAGCAGGTGGAAATCCTGCTGGCGCTGGCCATCGGCTACCTGGTGTTCCAGGAGGGCGCGCGCATCCGCACCATCTGGGCCGGCACGGTGGTGATCATGATGGGAATGGTGTTACTCAAGCTGGGGGCGTAGCGCCCCCCGCCTCCCCGGCATCAACCTCGAACCCGACGTAAGTCCGCATCCATGACCGACCGCTACAACCCCAACGAGATCGAAGTACGCTGGACGAAGACCTGGGAATCCGACGGCCTGTACGACTTCAAGGCCGACAGCGGAAAGCCCAAGTTCTACTGGCTGACCATGCTGCCCTACCCCTCGGGCGATCTGCACATCGGGCACTGGTACGCCATGGCGCCCTCCGATGCGGGAGCGCGCTTCAAGCGCATGAACGGTCACAACGTGTTCTTCCCCATCGGGTTCGATGCCTTCGGCCTGCCCGCGGAAAACGCGGCGATCCGGAACAACATCCACCCCAGGCTGTGGACTTACGAGAACATCAAGCGCATGCGGCGCCAGTTGCGTAGCATGGGTGCCATGTGGGCCTGGAAGAACGAGGTCATCACCTGCGAGCCGGACTACTATAAGTGGAGCCAGTGGGCCTTCCTCAAGTTCCACGAGATGGGACTGGCCTACCGCGAGTTCTCCCCGGTGGACTTCTGTCCGAGCTGCAACACCACTCTGGCCCGCGAGCAGGTGATCGGGGAGGAGCGCGTCTGCGATCGCTGCGGCACGCCCGTGATCCGCAAGGAACTGAACCAGTGGAAGTACAGCATCACGAAGTACGCCGACGAGTTGCTGGACTTCTCCGGCATTGAATGGCCGGAGGCCGTGCGCACGATGCAGACCAACTGGATCGGCCGCTCGGAGGGGGTGGAGTTCGAGTTGGCCTTGCAGGGCCACGAGGGGCTGTCCATGCGCGTGTTCACCACACGGCCGGACACCATCTTCGGCATATCGTTCTGCGTGCTGTCCCCGGAGCATCCGCTGGTGGAGCGCATCGCCACGCCGGAGCAGCGGGCGGCCGTGGACGCCTACCGCGAGAAGGCCACGCACCTGACCGAGATCGACCGCATGTCCGAGACGCGGGAGAAGGACGGCGTCTTCACGGGGGCGTACGCCATCCATCCGCTGACAGGCGAGGCGGTGCCGGTGTGGATCGCGGATTACGTGCTGATGGGCTATGGCACCGGGGCCATCATGGCCGTGCCCGCCCACGACGAGCGGGACTTCGCCTTCGCCAGCAAGTATGGCCTGCCCACTCCGGAGGTGATCCGGCCCGCCGACGGCAACTCCGTTCCCGAGGGTGTAGCCTACACGGCCAAGGACGGCTCCAGGATGTTCAACTGCCCGCCGGAGTTCGAGGGCCTGGCGTGGCCGGACAGCTTCGAGCGCGTGGCGGCGGCGCTGCACGCCAAGGGCGTTGGCGAGAAGACGGTGAACTATCGCCTGCGCGACTGGCTGATCTCGCGCCAGCGCATGTGGGGCACGCCCATCCCCATCATTCATTGCCCCAAGTGCGGTATCGTGCCCGTGCCCTACGAGCAGCTCCCCGTGGTGTTGCCGGATGACGCCGTGTTCAAACCCACGGGGGAGAGTCCCCTGAAGTACCACGAGGGCTTCCTGCACGTGGACTGCCCCGCCTGCGGCACCCCCGCGCAGCGGGAGACGGACACGATGGACACGTTCATCTGCTCGTCCTGGTACTTCTACGCCTACCTTTCGCCCTACTGGAAGGCCGGCGAGTCGATCGGGCCGGACGACAAGCCCTGGGACGATCGCATCGTCAACGAGTGGATGCCCCTGGAGCAGTACACGGGCGGCATCGAGCACGCGATCCTGCACCTGCTCTACCTGCGCTTCTACGCGCGCGCCCTGGCGGATGCGGGCGTGCTGCCTCTGCGCGAGCCGATCAAGCGTCTGTTCAACCAGGGTATGATCCTGGGCGAGGACAACGAGAAGATGTCCAAGTCCCGCGGCAACGTGGTGGCCCCGGATGCCCTGGTGGAGCGCTACGGCGCGGATACGGTGCGCGCCTACCTGATGTTCATCGGCCCCTGGGATCAGGGTGGGCCCTGGAACTCCAGCGGCATCGAGGGCGCCCACCGCTTCGTGCAGGACGTGTGGTACTTGGCGCAGTCGGACGGCGCGCCCGCGGCCACGACGCCGGAGGACAAGGTGCGCGACCTGACCCGGCTCGTGCACCAGACCCTGCGCAAGGTGAGCGACGACTACGCCGCGTTCAAGTACAACACCCTGCTGGCTGCGCTGATGACCTTGCGCAACCACATGAAGCAGGCGCGCGCCGTGCTTTACGGCAGCCCCGCCTGGGAGCAGGCGGTGGACGCGTTGCTGCTGATGCTGGCGCCCATCACGCCCTTCATCACCGAGGAGTTGTGGCAGCAGCGCCACTCCGGCCCCAGCATTCACGACCAGACGTGGCCCACCTACGACCCGGCCCTGGCCGCCTCGGAATCGGTCACGCTGGTGATCCAGATCAACGGCCGGATGCGGGACAAGCTGGAGATTCCCGCCGATACCGCCCCGGCGGCCCTGGAGGCGCTGGCCATGGAGCTGCCCAAGGTGCAGGAGGCGCTGAAAGGGCACACTGTGCGCAAGGTCATTCCGGTGGGCAACAAGCTGGTCAACATCGTGGTGTCCTGATAGGCTGCCGCGAAGAAATTTCCGCCACTGCCGTGCCCATTCCGCTTCCGGGAATCCGCATCCATGGCACCCTCCGCCCGGTCCCACGCCGCACCCGCCTCCTGGCCCGCACGCGTCCTGCGCTGGTGCGTGCGCTGGCGTCACGGCCTGGGCGCGGTGGCCCTGGTGACCGTGTTCGCGCTGTCCTCCATCCCCAACACCCGTCCGCCGCGTTTCCTGGGCATAGACAAGGCGGAGCACGTGGTGGAGTACTTTGCGGTGGCGTTGCTGTTCCTGAACGTGGCCACGCGGGGCTTCACGCGCGTCCAGCCCGTGGGCTTGCTGGGCGCGTGGGCGGGCGTCGTGCTGACGTCGCTGCTGGACGAGACCTACCAGCGCTGGATTCCCGGGCGATCCTTCGACCTGTGGGATACCGCCTCCTCCGCCCTGGGGGGCCTAGCGGCGGTGGTCGCCGTGCTGCTGGCGTATGCTGTGATGGTGCGCCCCGCACGGCGCCGCGCCCGACTGGATGCGTGATGCCAGGCACGGTGCGCCTGTGGGCCGCCGGTCTCGGCCCCGCCTGCCCCTCGCAATGTCTCCTCTGCACTTTAAACCTGGCGCAACTGGCTCCCGCCGGGGCTTCCGTCAGCGCGGCAGCCCGTGTCACGTAAGGTCTGGCGGCCCGCCCGGCGCGCGGTTGCAAGCGGCGACTCGCGGGCGGTATCCTGGGGGCAACTCACAACTTGTGCCTTCTTTGACCGATCAGGAGCCCGCTCATGCAACCCGGCCGCCCCGTCTACATTGCCGCCCAGGCCATCACGCCGTTCATCGGCAAGGGCAATCCCGACTTCATCGCCAAGGGGCACCCGGACTTCGGCAGCCGGGAGAACCCCAGCCTGGAAGACCACCTGACCCGCGCCGTGCGGCAGCTGCTGGAGACGTACCGCGTCGATCCTAGCCTGATCCAGCGCGGCTACGTGGGGAACTTCGGCGGTGAGATGTTCAGCAACCAGGGCCACCTGGGCGCCATGGTGGCACGGGCCGATGAGCGCCTGTCCGGCATCGGCTTCCATCGCACGGAGGCGGCCTGCGCCTCGGGCGGGGTGGGTATCGTCAGTGCGGTGGATTCCATCCAGGCGGGGCTGGACGTCGTGTTGGTCGTCGGGGCCGAGGTGCAGACCACCGTGCGTGCGCGCGAAGGGGCGGACTTCCTGGCCCGTGCCGCGCATTACGAGAGCGAGCGGAGCATTGACGAGTTTACGTTCCCGGCCATCCTCACGCGGCGCGCCAAGGCCTACAAGGAGAAGTATGGGCTGACCAATCGCGATCTGGCTCACTTCTCGGTGAAGGCTTATGCGAATGCCAACCGCAACCCGCTGGCGCACATGCACGCCATGAAGATGACGCTGGAGCAGGCGGAGTCGTCCAGCGACCAGAACCCGGAGATTCTCAAGAACCCGGAGCTGAAGCCGCACCTGCGCGTAAGCGATTGCTCGCAGGTGAGCGACGGCGCGGCGGCCATTCTGCTGGCCTCCGAGGAAGGACTGCGCAAGCTGGGCCGCCCGTTGAGCGACTGCGTGCAGATGGCCTCCTACGGCTACGCGGCCAATCCGCTGGGCATGGTGAAGGATCTGCTGCGGCTCGATACGGCCGCGGCCGCCTCGCAGGAGGCCCTGCGCGATGCGGGGATCAATCCTGGCGATGTGCAGGTGGCGGAGGTGCACGACTGCTTCACCATCGCCGAGCTGATGATGTACGAGGCTATCGGCTGGGCCAAGCCGGGCGAGGGCGTAGAGCTGATCCGCTCGGGACGCACCACGCTGGAGGGCGACATCCCGGTGAACACCGGCGGTGGACTGGTGGGCTTCGGCCATCCCGTTGGCGCCACCGGCGTCAAGCAGGCTGCGGAGATCTACCGCCAGATGAAAGGCTTGTGTGGGGACTACCAGATTCAGCGCGAGCTCAACACCGGGCTCATGGTCAACATGGGCGGGGATGACCGCACCGTGGTCTCGCTGGTGCTCCAGAACACCTGAGAGCTGGGGCCGGGCATTTTGTCCCGGCCCTCCGTTCCTTCCTGCCGCCGATCCAGCCAGGGGGCTGTGCGGCGGGGTCTACGGGCCGGCGTCGGCTCAGGCCACCATTTCCTCCGGGGCGGGCGCTAAGCCGGGCTGCGGCCGCTGTTCGCTGGGCCGATCCTTGAAGCCCCACTTGTTGCACAGGTAGAAGTCCACCTCCCGCTGTTCCGAGGGGAAGCGTCCGCAGTTGAAGTAGCGCCAGAAGAACGAGTCGTAGCCCCGGCAGAGGCCCTTTTCCGTGTCCAGCACCGGACACTTGATCTTGGAGCAGCAGCGGTTGCAGGGCCCGCAGGACGAGCCGAACTCCCATGTGGGCTGCAATTCCACCACCTCGCGGTTGGCCGCGCTGAACGGCGGGGCCGTCAGTGGCACGCCCAGCATGAAGCCGCCGTTCTGGCCCTGCAGGATGTACCAGAGCATGCGGTAGCCGTGCGAGAAGAGCCCCTTGGCCGATTGCCAGTGCCGCCAGAAGCGCCAGTCGCCGTAGAAGTACCATGTCATCATGGGGCCGGTGAGAAAGCCCCCGATTCCCAACGTCCCCAGGCTGAACCCGATGTAGGTGTAGAACACCAGCCGGGCCGCGACCCACTTGGCCTGCTGCACCACGGTGTAGTGCTGGGGTTTGGACCGCGGGCGTCTCCGCACCACGTTTGCTTCTACTTTCCTCACGCGCGGCCTCCTTTATCGCTGCTTTCAAGACTGTTGGGTGTGCACAGGCGCGAAGGGCTCCGCCTTACATGCAAGTTCGCGCTGGCGAATCGGCATCCTTTGTACACACATAACTCAAGGATACGGCCCGAGACAAATCCGGACCGCCCATTCCACAAATTGCGGTGTCACTGCTACGCCGGAAAGCCGCTTCCACCACGGCTCCGCGCGCCCCTGCCGGTCGCGCGCCCGGACTCCGGCCCCAGCTCTCCGAGGCCCTGACGTCCGCGCCGCGGCATGATCGCTTTCCCTTGTGCCCTCCCGCAGCCGGATGCCCGCCGCTCTACTTGACCACGTCCACCCGCACCATGTTGCTCGCCTGGCGCTCGGTGAACGGCACACCTGCCGTCAGCACGAGCCGCTCGCCCGTGTCCACGTGTCCCAGCTCGCGCAGGTGCGTCTCCACCTCCGAGAGAGCGTCGTCGATGTTGCTCGTCAGGTCGCCCATGTGGACGCCCTCCACGCCCCAGGTGAAGGCGAGCTGCCGCAGCACCCGCTCGAACTGGCTGATGGCGAAGATGCGCTTGGCGGGCCGGTGCTTGGCGATCTGCTTCGACATGGAGCCGGTCAGCGTGATGCTGGCGATCGCCGCCGCATCCACTTGCTCGGAGAGCGTGCAGGCGGCCAGGGCAATCCCCTCGTGTACCGCCAGCGTGCCGGGAGCCGGGCTTTCGCGCCGATGCTGGAAGTTGGGTGGGCGCGTGCTCTCCGTTGCGCGGATGATGCGCTGCATCACCTCCACCGACTCCACCGGGTGCTTGCCGGAGGCGGACTCGGCGGAGAGCATCACCGCATCGGAGCCGTCCAGGATGGCATTGGCCACGTCCGAGGCTTCCGCACGCGTGGGCCGGGGATTGGTCACCATGGATTCCAGCATCTGCGTGGCCGTAATCACTGGCTTGCCAGCCTCGTTGCACAGCGCAATCAGCCGCTTCTGGATCGCCGGCACCTCTTCGGGGGCCATCTCCACGCCCAGGTCGCCCCGCGCTACCATGATGCCGTCGGAAACGGCGATGATGTCCTCGATGTGGTCCAGCGCCTGCGGCTTCTCGATCTTGGACACGATCTGCTGCGGGGCCTGCTTGCGCTGCAGGTACTCGCGCATCTGCAGGATGTCCGCGGCCTGGCGCACGAAGGACATGGCGATGAAATCCACCCCCTGCTCCACGCCGAAGTCCGCGTCCTGAAAGTCCTTCTCCGTGATGGTCGCAACGGAGAGCGCGGCGCCGGGGATGTTGATGCCCTTGTTGTTGCGCAGTACGCCACCCACCACCACCTCGCAGTGCACGTCCAGGTCTTCCACCTCGCGCACGCGCAGGCTCAGCAGCCCGTCGTCCAGCAGAATGCGGTCGCCGGGGCGCACATCGTGGGCCAGCAGCTCGTAGGTGGTCGAAACGGCCTGGGCGCTGCCGTCGATGGCGCGGCCCGTGATGGTGAAGGGCTGGCCGGATTCGAGCAGCACCTGGCCCTGCGGAAAGCGCCCCACGCGCACCTTGGGCCCCTGCAGATCGAGCAGGATGCCCACCACGCGCCCCGTATCGGCCGAGGCTTGGCGCACGGTGCGCAGCATCTGGGCGTGGTCTTCCCGGGTGCCGTGGGAGAAGTTGAGCCGGGCCACGGTCATGCCGGCCTCGATCATCCGCGTGAGGGTCACGCGGTCGTGGCTGGCTGGGCCCAGGGTGCAGACGATCTTGGCGCGGGTCGGCGGCATCTCGCTGGCGTGTCGCAGTGCGGGTGGTGAAATCGTCCCCGGCTTCCTCGCCCCCCGGGCGCCTTTACGCGCCCTACCTTCCCGCATACACTAACCGGCCACGGATTGCACTGATTCCACACAAATTCCTCCCCGCAAGGGGGGAGTGGGCACCCATGATCGATTGCCACACGCACCTCACCGACGCCGCTTTCGATGCGGATCGCGATGCCGTGCTGCAGCGGGCCCGCGCGGCCGGGGTGGAGCGCATCGCCGTGGTGGGGCAGGACCTGGCGGAGAATCGCGCCGTGCTGGCCGCCGCGGGCGACCATGCCGAGCTGCTGCCGTTCCTGGGACTGCACCCGGATCGCTTCGCAGATCGTGCGGCGCCCGTGAGCGAGGCGGAGCAGGCCGCCGTGCTGGCCCTCATCCGCGAGCAGCGGCTCGGCCTGACGGGCATCGGCGAGGTGGGGCTGGACTACTGGGTGTGCCAGGACGAGACTCGCCGCGCCGCCCAGCGCGAGGCATTCGCGGCCCTGGTGCGGCTGGCGCTGGAGGTGGATCTGCCGCTTAACGTACACTCCCGCTCTGCCGGTCACCACACGATCGACCTACTGCTGGAGTTGGGCGCCCGGCGCGTGCTGATGCACGCCTTCGACGGCAAGGCCGGCCATGCCCTGCGCGGTGCGGAGGCGGGCTTCCTGTTCTCCGTGCCGCCCTCCATCGTGCGCTCGCAGCAGAAGCGCAAGCTGGTGCGGGCGCTGCCACTGGAGGCCCTGGCGCTGGAGACGGACAGCCCCGTGCTGGGCCCGGAGCCCGGCGTGCGCAACGAGCCGGCCAACGTGGCCATCAGCGCCGCGGCCATTGCGGAAATCAAGGGCTTGGCGGAGCCCGAGGTGCGGGCCGTGACGGCGGCCAACGCGCGCCGGCTGTTCCGCTTGCCGGATTGAGGCCCGCCCGCGTGCAGCCGCGCGGCCGGGCCGCAGGGGGAGTTTGGCGCGGGCCCGCCCGGCGTGCTACACCGATGGTGCCGGAGCGGTGGCGGGCGCGGTGCCCGCCGGCCGCCGCAGCCAATCCCTGTCCGGCCCCAACGCGCAACGTATCCGAAGAATCCCGGTGCAAGTAACGATAAGACCGTTCCGGCCGGAAGATCTGGACGGCCTGTTCGTGCTGGACTATCGCTGCTATGCGCCCGCGTATCGCTTCGGTTACCAGCAGCTGCTGCTCACGATGCAGCAGACGGACGTGACGGCGCTCGTCATCGAGGGCGAGCGCAAGGGCGACATCGTCGGCGGGCTGATCGTGCGCGGAAACGGCACGGCGCGCCAAGCCGCCGTCGTCTCGCTGATGGTGGAGCCGGACTTCCGCCGCATGGGCCTGGGCAAGCGCCTGCTGGACTGGGTGGTGGGCTTCGCCCGCCGCAGCGGGTGGGAGGCCGTGGTGGTGCCATTGGAGTGCGACAATGCGGGCGGCGCGGCCTTCCTGGGCGCGCAGGGATTCACGGACACCGGCACTGCCCAACCCTATTTCGCCTCGCCGGAGGCGGGCACCCTGTGGCGCCTGCCCGTGGAAGAGGCCGAGGAACCGGACGCATGAGCCGCGCAGCCCAGATCCTCACGCTGACGACGGACTTCGGCACCGCGGACGGGTACGTGGGCGCCATGAAGGGCCGTATCCTTTCCATCGCGCCCGAGACGCTGCTCTGCGACATCGCGCACGACATCCCACCGCAGGATGTGGCCCGCGGAGCCTGGTGCTTGCGCCGTTCCGTGTCGCAGTTCCCCTGGGGCACGGTGCACCTGGCCGTGGTGGATCCGGGCGTGGGCTCTCAGCGCGCGGGCATCGTGATCGAATCGGAGCACTACCTGTTCGTCGGGCCGGACAATGGCCTGCTGCACTTGGCGGCCCGCGACGATGGCATCCGCCGCGTCATTGAGATCAGCGAAGACGCGCAGGAGTGGTACAAGAGCACCAGCTTCGACGGACTGACGCTGTTTGCGCCCGTGGCCGCCCTGCTGGTGGCCGGCATGCCCCTGGAAGAGGTGGGCCCGGACGCGGAGGAGTTGGTGGAATGGTCCGATGCCACCGCCGTGCTGCACGGCAACGTGGTAGAAGGGCGCATCGTGCTGTTTGACCGCTTCGGCAACGCCATCACGGACATTCCCGGCGACGTGATCGGCGACCGTTCCGTGGAGCGCATCTATCTGCGCAATTCCCAAGAACTGCGCTACTGCGACCACTACGCGCAGCTGGCCGGCGACTCGCGGCCGGGCGCGCTCATCAACAGCGACGGGCGGCTCGAGCTGACCGTCTACGGCGATTCCGCACAAGCCCGGCTGAGCCTGAAGGCCGGCGACGCAGTGCGCGTGCTGCTGCGCCCGCTCTAACCGCGGGCCGGCCGCATCCTCACCGCCGGTGCAGCCAGCCGCTTCACGAACGGAGGTCGTGACATGTCCCAGGCGTCATCGCAGTTCCCTAGCGCACGGCCGCGGCGCCTGCGCAACTCGCCCGCCCTGCGGCGCATGGTACGCGAGACGCACCTGCGCGTGGACGATCTGATCTACCCCATGTTCGTGGCGGACGGGAAAGGCGTGCGCAATGAGGTGCCCTCCATGCCGGAGGTGTATCAGCTCTCCATTGATGAGTTGGTGAAGGAGCTGAAAGAGGTGGTGGACCTGGGCATTCCGGCTATCGACCTGTTTGGCGTGCCGCAACAGAAGGACCTGGAAGGCCGCTTTGCCACGGACGACAACGGGCTGATCCAGAATTGCATCCGCGCCATCAAGGATGCCTATCCGGACCTCATCGTAATGACGGACGTGTGCCTGTGCGAATGGCTTTCCCACGGCCATTGCGGCTTGGTGAAAGGCGAGACCATCCTCAATGACGAGACCCTGCCCGTGCTGGCTCGCATGGCCGTCTCGCACGCCAAGGCGGGCGCGGACATCGTCTCGCCATCGGACATGATGGACGGCCGTGTGGGCACCATCCGCGCCGCCCTGGACGACGCCGGCTGCGAGCAAGTGCCGATCATGGCCTATTCGGCCAAGTATGCCTCCGGCTTCTACGGGCCCTTCCGCGATGCGGCCCAGGGCGCCCCGCAGTTCGGCGATCGCAGCACGTACCAGATGGACCCCGCTAACGGGCGCGAGGGCGTGAAGGAAGCCCTGCTGGACATGGCCGAGGCGGCGGACATTGTGATGGTCAAGCCGGCGCTGTCGTACCTGGACGTGATCTGGCGCGTGCGTCAGGAGACGCTGCTGCCCGTCTCCGCCTACAGCGTGAGCGGGGAGTACGCGATGATCTGGGCGGCCGCCCGCAACGGCTGGCTGGACCTGGATCGCATCATGATGGAGGTGCTCACCTCCATTCGCCGCGCCGGCGCAGACCTCATCCTTACGTACTTCGCGAAGCGGGTGGCCAGGGTTTTGAATGGCTGACGGGTAGCGCCACGCACAAAGGCACGCCACGGCGTGCCCGGCCCGTCGTCATTGCCGCCTGCCGAGGGAGGATGAGCCGACTTCGTTTGCTTCGCTTTCTGTCCCGGACGCTGCCGCCCGGGCTGGCCTGGATCGCCCTCGCGCTGAGCGCCGGCTGCAGCACCAGCGGCAAGGCCCTTGTGCCGCCGCATCCCGCTGCGGCCGCTGCCGTGCCGCCGGCCCAATCGGTCAAAGGTGCGGACGCCGCGTCCAATCCGCTGCCGATGGATTCCTACGCTTCGGCGGTGGTGCCCCGCTGGCTGGTGGATCAGGCCCCGCTGAAGCGGCCGGCCTTCACGCCGCACTGGTACACGCCCGCGGTGGATCCGCTGTTCCGGCACCACCTGCCGCCGGCCGCCCAGGAGCCTTCGCTGGCCACCGGGGGCGGTGCAGGCGCCGATATCGACACCGATGCCGAGCCCGCTACGGCCCAGCGCGAACCCGTCGAGCCATCGCCGAGGGTCGCACTGCGTGCACCCCGGCCCGGCAACCCCGGCATCAAGGACTATTCCGCGGTGGCGCCGCTGCTGGAGGGCATTGCGTCCTGGTATGGGCCGGGCTTTCACGGCAAGCCCACCGCCAGCGGCGAGACCTACAATCAGCACGAGCTGACCGCGGCCCATCCCACGCTGCCGCTGGGCACGATCATCCGCGTGCAGAACGAGCAGAACGGCCGCGTGGTGTGGGTGCGCGTGAACGACCGTGGGCCCTACAAGAAGGGCCGTGTGCTCGATCTCTCGCGCGCGGCGGCCGAGCGGCTGGGCATGGTGCAGGAGGGTACGGCGCCCGTGCGCATCTCCGTGCTGCGCTGGCCCCGCAACACGGACACGGAGCTGGGCCTGCGCGCGTACAGTCAGTACGTGGTGCAGGTGGCCGCCTACCCGGAGCCCGACAAGGCGGAGGGTCTGCTGGAGCGCATGCAGCGCCGCTTCCATTGGGCGGCCTTCATTCTCGACCCGCGGCCGGGGGGCGCGCTCGCCGTGGTGACCGGGCCGTACAATGACAACGCCGCCGCCCAGGGCGTCGCGCGGCGCCTGCGCGAGGCGGGCGTGACCAGCCTCGTGCGCCGCTACCGCAAGTAGTGGCGCGCCGTCCCCGCCCATACCCCCAACCGGAACCTTCCGATGGCCGAGACGAACCTGGTGGATCTGCGCCTGAGCGAGGGCGGACGCATCGCCACCCTGACGCTGCAGGAGCCGCGCCTGAACGTGCTCTCCACGCCCGTGCTGGACGGCCTGATCCAGGCCGCCGTGCGCCTGCAGGCCATGGAAGACCTGCGCCTGGTGATCGTCACGGGCGCGGGTGGGCGGGCCTTCATCGGAGGCGCGGACCTGCAGGAGATGGCGGAGTTCACGCCGGAGCGGGCGCTGATCTTCATCGACAAGATCCACAAGGTCTGCCACCTGCTGCGCACGCTGCCCGTGCCCAGCATTGCCCGCGTACAGGGGTTCTGCCTGGGGGCGGGCATGGAGGTGGCGGCGAGCTGCGATCTCCGAATCGGCTCCGAGGATAGCCGCTACGGCATGCCCGAGGTGCAGGTGGGCCTGCCCTCCGTGGTGGAGGCGCGCCTGCTGCCCACGCTGATCGGCTGGGGCCGCACCCGCGAGCTGCTCTATACCGGCGCGGTCATCGATGCTCGGGAGGCGGAGCGCATCGGCTTTTTGGAACGCGTGGCGCCCGCGGAGGGCCTGGACGCCGCCATCCAGCCCTGGCTGGACGCCATCCTGGCCGCCGAGCCCGGCGCCATCCGCGCCCAGAAGCGCCTCATCGAGGGCTGGCTGGAAACCGGCATCGCTGCGGGTGTGCAGCACAGCATCGACGTGTTCTCGCAGAGCTTCCACACCGACGCCCCCAACCGCCGCCTCCGCGAGGCACTGCAACGCCTGCGCGGGCGATAGCCGCAGGACTTGCAGCAATCGCTGCGCTGGGGTATCGGTCTTCCTCCGGTGCCCATCTCTTGAGTCGATGGCCGAGGTTCCTGAGCCGCCCCACGCGAGCGCGCGGGCAAGCGGCTGCGAAATCGGCCAAACTGCAGCCGAATTAACGGTTGTGCCCCGGGTTGCGCAGGCGCGAAACGCGCTGCCGCGCCCATCGTCGCCCAGGGGTGGGCTCTGCGGTGTGCAGGTGCGGATTACGGCACGCCGGGCGCGGGGCCACACGGGGTTTGCTGGGTGGGTGGACCTTGACAACCCTACGCGGATTCTTATACTCCATACGATGCGGATTGCTGACCGACACGGCAGGAATGTGGCGGGTTCGACCACACCCGAATCCACCGCCCATTCGATTCCCAATCCATCGCAGCAGCAGTAGCAGCAAGACGCGGTCCGATCAGATCGGGAGGGGCCTTCGAGAGGGTGCGCCCGCCGAAGCCCTGCCATGCCCGCTGCCGCCCGCATCGCAGCAGCCAGACCCATTGCGCCCATCGTAAGCCGGTTTGGCACAGGCCGCATCGGCCGCGCGCCCCGGTAGGGCGCGCCAGGGCGCACACGGTCGAAGCTTTCGGACCGCACGAATCTTGGGCACCGCGCGGCAGGCTTGCGCCCGCGCGCGGCATCGCTTGACCAGGAATTGAGCAGGAGTTGCCAGCACATGACCAGTCCCCACTTCCCCCAGCAGCAAGGCCTGTACGATCCAGCCCTGGAGAAGGACAGCTGCGGAGTCGGGTTCGTGGTGAACATCAAAGGGGGCAAGTCCCACGACATCATCGAGCAGGGGCTGCACATCCTGATGTCGCTGGCGCATCGTGGCGCCACGGGCGCGGACGCCCAGGTGGGCGATGGCGCGGGCATCCTGATGCAGATGCCCCACGGCTTCTTCAGCCAGGCCGCCGCCGCGGAGGGTTTCGATCTGCCGGCGCCCGGCGCCTACGGCGTTGGCATGATCTTCCTGCCGGCGGACGAGGCCAAGCGCGAGCGTGCCGAAGCCCTGATCAACGAGACGGTGGCGCAGGAAGGCCAGCGTGTGCTGGGCTGGCGCACGGTGCCCGTGGTCAACGACATGCTGGGCGAGGCCGCGCGTGTGGGCCAGCCGTACATCCGGCAGGTGTTCGTCGCGGCCCCCCAGGGCACGGGCGCGGCGGACGCAGCCGCATTCGAGCGCAAGCTGTACGTGATCCGGCGCCTGGTGGAGAAAGGCGCGGCAGAGGCGGGGCTGGCCGAACTGGCCATCCCCAGCTTCTCGGCCCAGACGGTCGTCTACAAGGGCATGCTGACGGCCAAGCAGCTGGAGGAGTTCTACCCGGACTTGCACGCGCCGACGATGGAGACGGCGATCGCATTGGTGCACGCCCGCTATAGCACCAACACGTTCCCCTCCTGGCCGCTGGCGCACCCGTATCGCATGCTGGCGCACAACGGGGAGATCAACACCCTGCGCGGCAACATCAACTGGATGACGGCGCGGGAGAAGAACCTGCAGTCGCGGCTATTCGGCGCTGACCTGCCCAAGCTCTTTCCCCTCATCAATCCGAAGGGGAGCGACTCGGCGATCTTCGATCAGGTGCTGGAGTTCCTCGTGCAGACGGGGCGCTCCCTGCCTCACGCTATGATGATGATGGTGCCCGAGGCGTGGGACAACAACCCGCACATGGACGAGGACTTGAAGGCCTTCTACCAGTATCACGCCACGCTGATGGAGCCCTGGGACGGTCCTGCCGCGCTGGCCTTCTCGGACGGTACGGTGGTGGGGGCCACGCTGGACCGTAACGGGCTGCGGCCGGGCCGCATCGTCGTCACGAAGGACGACCGCGTGATCATGGCCTCGGAGGCCGGGGTGCTGCCGGTGAAGCCGGAGAACGTGCGCCTTAAGATGCGCCTCAAGCCCGGGCACATGTTCGTGGTGGACGTCTCGCAGGGCCGCATCATCTCCGACGAGATGCTGAAGCAGTCCATGGCCGCGATGCACCCGTACCGCGACTGGGTGGAGCAGAACACGATCCACCTGCGCGACCTGCACGAGCCGCCCGGCGTGCAGCAGCCGGATCACGACACCGTGCTGCAGCGCCAGCAGGTGTTCGGCTACACCAAGGAGGACATCAAGTTCATCCTCTCGCCCATGGCGCGCAACGGCGAGGAGCCGATCGGCTCGATGGGTTTCGATCAGCCCATCGCTGTGCTCTCCAACAAGCCGAAGCTGCTGTTCAACTACTTCAAGCAGAACTTCGCCCAGGTCACAAACCCGGCCATCGACTCCACCCGGGAGGACCTGGTGATGTCGCTCACCACGTTCGTGGGCCGCGAGGGGGATCTGCTGGATGAGGTGCCGCGCAACGCGCACGTGCTGCACCTGCCGCACCCGATCCTCACCAACTACAATCTGGAGCGTCTGCGGCACGTGGGCCAGGGCGACTTCCAAGCCAAGACGCTGCCGATGCTGTTCAAGGCGGCCAGCGGCCCGGAGGCCATGGAGCAGGCCCTGGACGATCTGAACCGGCGCGCCGACGAGGCCGTGCGGCAGGGCTACAGCCTGATCATCCTCACGGACCGGGGTGTGGACCGCGACACGGCGGCCATTCCCTCGCTGCTGGCGGTGGGCTCGGTGCACCACCACCTGATTCGCCAGGGCACGCGCAACAACGTGGGCCTGATCGTGGAGACGGGCGAGGCGCGCGAGGTGCACCACTTCGCTCTGCTGATGGGCTACGGGGCCACGGCGGTGAACCCGTACCTGGCCTTCGAGACGCTGGTGGACGAGGAGACGGAGCTGAAGACCAGCGCCGAAGATGAGGTGCCCAAACCCATCCAGAACTACATGAAGGCGCTGGGCAAGGGGCTGCTCAAGGTCTTCTCCAAGATGGGCATCTCCACCCTGCAGAGCTACCACGGTGCCCAGATCTTCGAGGCGCTGGGGCTGAACCGGGAGGTCATCGACCGCTTCTTCAGCGGCACCCATTCGCGCCTCGGCGGCGTGGGCCTGCGCGAGCTGTGCGAGGAGGTCCTGCGCCGGCACCGCTACGCCTATCCGGAAGGCGACCGCGGCAACCCGTTCCTGGACGTCGGCGGCCAATACCAGTTCCGCCGAGACGGGGAATACCATGCGATCAATCCGCAGACCGTGCACCACCTGCAGGTGGCCGTGCGGGAGAACAGCCAGGAAGCCTACGACCGCTTCGTTGCGGCAGCGGATCGAGTCGACAAGGACATTGGCAACCTGCGCGGGCTGTTCGAGTTCAAGGCCCGCGAGGCGATCCCCCTGGAGGAGGTGGAGCCGGCGGAGAACATCGTGCGGCGCTTCTGCACGGGCGCCATGTCCCTGGGCTCCATCAGCCGGGAGGCGCACGAGACTCTGGCCATCGCCATGAACCGCCTGGGCGGCAAGAGCAACACGGGCGAGGGCGGGGAAGATCCCGTGCGCTTCACGCCGGACGCCAACGGCGACAGCCGCAACAGCTACATCAAGCAGGTGGCCTCCGGCCGCTTCGGCGTGAACAGTCTGTACCTGGTGAACGCGCGCGAGCTGCAGATCAAGATCTCCCAGGGCGCCAAGCCGGGCGAGGGCGGCCAACTGCCCGGGCACAAGGTGGACGAGTACATCGGCAGCATCCGCTTCACCACGCCCGGCGTGGGGCTGATCTCGCCGCCGCCGCACCACGACATCTATTCGATCGAGGACCTCAAGCAGCTCATTTTTGACCTGAAGAATGCCAACCCGGAGGCCGAGGTCTCCGTGAAGCTGGTGTCCGAGACCGGAGTGGGCACCGTGGCCGCGGGCGTGGCAAAGGGCAAGGCCGATGCCGTGCTGATCTCCGGCATGGAGGGCGGCACGGGAGCCTCCCCGCTCAGCTCCATTCAGCATGCCGGCACCCCCTGGGAGCTGGGGCTGGCCGAGACACAGCAGACGTTGGTGCTCAACAACCTGCGCGGGCGCATCCGCGTGCAGACGGACGGGCAGCTCAAGACCGGCCGCGACGTGGTCATCGCGACGTTGCTGGGGGCGGAGGAGTACGGCTTCTCCACCATCCCGCTAATCGCGCTGGGCTGCATTATGATGCGCGTGTGCCATCTGAATACCTGTCCTGTGGGCATTGCCACGCAGGACCCACGGCTGCGCAAGAAGTTCGGCGGGGCACCGGAGCACGTCACGCGCTACTTCCACTTCATTGCGGAGGACGTGCGGTGCACCATGGCGCAACTGGGCTTCCGTACCATCGACGAGATGGTGGGGCGGGTGGACGTGCTGGATACGCGGCGTGCCATCAGCCACTGGAAGGCCTATGGGCTCGACCTGACGCCGATCCTGCACCGGCCGGACGTGCCGGACACCGTGCACACGCACAAGGTGGAGGCCCAGGATCACGCGCTGGACAAGGTGCTGGACCGCAAGTTGATCGAGCTGGCCCAGCCGGCGCTGGAGAATCGCCAGCCCGTGTACCACGAGCTGCCGATCGTGAACGCCAACCTGACCACGGGCACCATGCTGGGCTCGCGGCTCACGCGGCGTTATGGGGCGGAGGGCCTGCCGGACAACACGATCCATTTCAAGTTCACCGGCTCGGCCGGGCAGAGCTTTGGGGCCTTTGTGCCGCGTGGCATCACGCTAACGCTGGCGGGCGATGCCAACGACTATATCGGCAAGGGCCTGTGCGGCGGGCGGCTGATCGTGTTCCCACCGGAGGGCTCCGCGTTTCCGCCGGAGGAGAACATCGTGGTGGGCAACGTCGCGCTCTACGGCGCCACGGCCGGCGAGGCCTTCTTCAACGGCTTGGCCGGGGAGCGCTTCGCCGTACGCAACAGCGGCGCTCATGCGGTGGTGGAAGGCGTGGGCGACCACGGCTGCGAGTACATGACGGGTGGGCGTGTCGTCGTGCTGGGGCCCACGGGCCGCAACTTCGCGGCCGGCATGTCCGGCGGCGTCGCGTACGTATTGGATGAGCACGATCGCTTCCCCAGCCGCTGCAACCAGCAGATGGTGGAGCTGGAGCCGATGGAAGCCGAGGACGTGGAGCTGGTTTACGGCCTGATCTCCAAGCACGTGCAGTACACCGGCAGCCCGCTGGGCAAGCGCGTGTTGGATCGCTGGGAGGGGCTGGTGGATAAGTTCGTCAGGATCATGCCTGTGGACTATAAGCGCGTGCTGTTGCTGCGCAAAGGTGAGCAGCGGGAGATTGCTTGAATGGGAAAGGTGACGGGTTTTCTGGAATTCTCCCGCTCGAAGCCGTTGCGGCGCTCAGTGGAGGAACGGCTGAAGGACTTTCGCGAGTTCGACCTGCCCTGGCCGGAGGCGTTGCTCGCCGAGCAGGGCGCGCGCTGTATGGATTGCGGGGTGCCCACCTGCCACGGTGAGGGCGGCTGCCCCCTGGGTAACCTCATCCCCGACTGGAACGACCTAGTCTACAAGGGGGACTGGGATCGGGCGATCGAGGAACTGCACCGCACCAACAACTTCCCGGACGTGACGGGCCGCGTGTGCCCGGCGCCCTGTGAGGACGCCTGCATCCTGGGCATCAACGACCTGCCGGTTAACATCAAGGCCATCGAGAAGGCCATCATCGATCGCGCCTTCAAGGAACACTGGGTGCGGCCTCGCCCCGCCAGGCAGCAGACCTGGAAGCGCGTGGCCGTGGTGGGCTCCGGGCCCGCCGGGCTGGCCGGTGCCCAGCAGCTCGTGCGGATGGGGCACCAAGTGACGGTGTTCGAGAAGAGCAACCGCCTGGGAGGTCTCCTCACTTACGGCATTCCGGACTTCAAGCTGGAACCGGACATCGTGGAGCGCCGCGTGCAGCAGATGCGCGACGAGGGCGTGGTGTTCTACACCAGCACGGAGGCCGGCAAGGACGTCCCGGCGCGCGAGCTACGCAATTCGTTCGATGCCGTGCTGCTGGCTGGCGGGGCTGAGCACGCGCGCTTCTTGGCGGATGACGTGGAAGGGCGCGACCTGAAGGGCATCCACCTGGCGATGGAGTATTTGACCCAGCAGAACCGCCGCAACCTGGGCGATCCGATTCCAGCCGAGTCGGCCCTGCTGGCCACGGACAAGCGCGTGGTGATCCTGGGCGGCGGCGACACGGGCGCGGACTGCCTGGGCACCGCGCACCGCCAGCGCGCCTTCAGCGTGCACCAGTTCGAGATTCTGCCCAAGCCCGCCAAGGTCAAGATTGGCACCTCGCACGAGGAAGGCGGCGAGCGGCGCTGGAGCGTGCTCACCAAGGGCTTCACGGGCGTCGATGGCCAGGTGACCGAGCTGCACGGCGTGGAGGTGGAATGGCTCCCGCCGGCCGAGAATGGCGGCCGGCCTGCGATGCGTGAGGTGCCCGGCACGGAGTTCACGCAGCCGGTGGATCTGGTGCTGCTGGCGATGGGCTTCCTGGGCCCGAAGCGGCCCGGGCTGCTTACTGACCTGGGCGTGGAGTTCCACGAGCGCGGGGCCGTAAAGCGCGACGAGCGCTACATGACCACCGTGCCCGGCGTATTCGTAGCCGGCGACGTGACCCGCGGTGCGTCGCTGGTCGTGTGGGCGATCTGGGAGGGCCGCGAGGCCGCCCGCAACATCCACGCGTACCTGATGGGCGGGACAGATTGATCCCGCCCGCCCGCGCCTTGGCCGCACTATCCGGAGCCCGGCGCTGTCAGCGCCGGACGTTCCGAGGCACCGCAATCCGGGGGGCCGCCACCGGCTGTCCGATCCCCCTGCCACAGCCCTCCGTCCCTCCGCACCTGTGAAGCGCCTCCTGCACGTCGTCCTGGCCGCGGCCATCACGGCCCTCACACTGCTGTATGCCTTGTGGGGCGTCAATTTCGAGAAGCTGGGCCACCTGCTGGCCGGTGCGGACTACCGGCTGGTCGCTCCCTTCCTGGGCTTCCTGTTCCTCTTCTTCTTGTTCACTGGGCTGAACTGGAACCTGATCCTGCGCTCCCAGGGCCGTTATCGGCTCAGGCAGACGGCGCCGGCGATGATGATCGGCTTTGCCGGCAACAACGTGCTGCCGGCCCACCTGGGCGAGTTGGTGCGCTCGGTGGTGTTCGGGCGTCAGCAGGGCCTGTCCGCCTCGGCCGTGTTCATGACGCTGGTGGTGGAGCGGCTGCTGGATGTGTTCGCGATCCTGGTCTACTACTTCGTGGCCGTGCTGCTGATCCACCCCTTTCCGGAGAGCATCCGCGTGGGGGCTGGGGCCACGGCCGCCGTGATTGCCGTGGCCTGCGTGGGCATCGCCGTGTTCCTGCGCTTCCCGCGGGTCTTCGAGCGGCTGTGGGAGCGCTACTCGCGGCCCCTGCCCGCCGCACTGCGGACGCGCGGCAGCCACCTGCTGCACAATGCCGTGCTGGGGCTCTCCGCCCTCAAGTCTCCCGCGCTGCTGGCGGCGATGGTGCTGCACGCGCTGGCCAAGTGGGCCTCGTGCGGGGGCATGGTCTGGCTGGCGCTGCTGGCCTTCGGCACTCACGTGCCGTGGGCCGTGTGCATGATCGTCGTGGCGGTGTTTGCCGTGGCCGTGACGCTGCCCACCGCGCCGGGCTTCGTCGGTACGGCACAGGCGGTGTTCGTCTTTGCCCTGGGCCCTTTCGGCGTACCGCAGGAAACTGCCCTGGCCGCCAGCGTGCTCTATCTCGTGGCGCAATGGATTCCCGTTACGCTGGTGGGCGCATTCTGCTTCGCCACCACCGGCCTGCACCTGCGCGAAGTACGTTCCGAGGCCGAGCACCTGCAGACCTGAGCCCGGCATTCGGTTGAGTTTGCCCTGGTGCGCACGCCTCGGCTTGGTACCGGCCCCTCAGTGGCTGGACATGCGTCTCAATATCGACTATTGAACGCGGACTGCCTGCTAGTTCGGCAGTTCAGGGCCCTTTGCGGAAACGGCCCACAATTGGGGGGCAGGTTTCGCTCTCCATTTCCTTGATTGTCGGCTGCAACGCGAGGCCAGCACCGCGTTGGGTGCATGCGCCTCTCAGACGGCAGTCGGGTATCGTCGTGCAATCAAAAAAGTGAGGTATTTGCATGCTTTCACGCATTCGTGCGCAGGTGTTCATTGGCATTGTTGTCGCCTTCCTCGCAGCTTCCTGCGGTGGCAACCGAATCCTGATTACGCCACCGGCTGAGAAGGTGAAGAAAGTCGCGCTCGTCAGCGTTACCGCGCAGCGGGGCATCCGGAACCTGGATGGTGGCGGAGGCCTGACGGCCGGTCTGAGCGCCATGTCGTCGATGATGGGTGGCAACAAGAAGGATGGCGGCAAGGTGGGTGGCCTGGACTTCGGCGGCACGCGGCTGGTCGACTATGCCGTGACGGCCTTCGAGCAGGAAATCAATAAGGTGCCGGGCTGGCAGGTGGTGCCCACCTCCAGCGTGATCCACTCGCAGGCCTACACAAAGTTCGCCGAAGGCCATAAGACAATGATGGGCGGGCTTGGGCAGGCGGTGTCGAACCTCGCCATGTTCGGTCCGGAAGGCATGGTGGCCGTCTACGCACCTTCGCAGTCCACGACAACCAAGCAGTTGCTCACCGAACTGGCACAGGACCTCAACGTGGATGCCGTGGCGGTGCTGGACCTGGACATCGCGTACAAGCCCTATACTGCCATCGGCGGTTCGGGTACGGCCGTTGCGGCAGTGGGTGAGGGCCTGGTGGTGGTCAACCGCTTCGGTGACTACGCCATCATCGTCGAGCCGCCGAAGGATTCGCGCTATCGCGAAAACTCCGAGGAGACAACGGCCATGCTGGCGGGCGAGGTCATGTTCAATGACAACGTGGAGGCAATGTACAAGGACTCGATCCACAAAGGGCTGTCCATGATTCGCGAGGACATCACCGCAGACTTGCAGAAGAAGTAGCTACACGAACTTACCGCAGGCTGGGCGGCTCCGTCTGAACGATGGCGCGGCCCGGCCTGTTCCCGCCGAATACTGGCTGTCCGGCCGGCCGGATGCTATGGTGTCCGCGCCCGTGGGGAACTGGCCGGCCGACGTGCCCGCCGCCGCCCCGCCCCATCGCCCGAGCTACCTATCGCCCTGCCTATGTCCGCCGCGTTGCGAACCCAGGCCGTCGCCCTGTATCGGCAGGGGCTGGCGCGCATCACGCCCGAGTACCTGCTGCGCCAAGCCCTGGCCGTAAACGAAGCGGTGGAGCTCACTTTCCTGGATCGCCGCGAGCGCCTGCCGCTGGCAGCGGGGGGGCGCTTGTGGCTGTTGTGCATCGGCAAGGCCGCCGCGCCCATGGCCGCGGAGGCGCACAGCCTGCTGGGCGGGCGCATCGCCGGGGGGCTGGTGGTGACCAAGGAGGGCTTCGCGCTGCCGGGTCTGCCCTGGCCGGTGCACGAGACGGGGCACCCCGTGCCGGATGCCCGTGGCGTGGCCGCTGCCCAGGCGGTGGAAGCGCTGCTGCAGCAGGTGGGCGCGGAGGATCTGGTGCTGGTGATGGTCTCCGGCGGGGCTTCGGCGCTGCTCCCCGCGCCCCTGGCCGGGATCACGCTGGAGGAGAAGCAGCGCCTGGTGCAGCTCATGCTGCGCACCAATATGGACATCCACGAGATCAATACGGTGCGCAAGGCCATCTCGCGCTTCAAGGGCGGCGGTTTGGCGGCGCTGGCCGCACCGGCCCGGGTGGTGGGCCTGTACCTGTCGGACGTGTCCGGGGACAACCTGTCCTCCATCGGCTCCGGCCCCACTGTGCCTGAGCCGGTGGACTTCCCGGCCGTGGTGCTGTTGCTCCAGGCCAAGGGCATCTGGGAGCAGGTGCCGGCCAGCATCCGCAGCGTGTTGGAGCGCGGCGAGGCGCCGCCCAAGGTGCCGCCCACGCCGCCCGTGAACGGATTGATCGGCACCAACCGGCACCTGCTGCGCGCCATCCGCGAGGCTGCCGAGGACACGGGCTTCCGGCCGCACGTGAACGAGGAGCCCACCACCGGCCTCAACGCCGAGGCACTCCCGGGGCTGCTCGGGCGCTGGGACGCCCTGCGGCAGGCGCAGGGCGGACGCGGCGGGCCGCTGTGCTTGGTCTCGGGCGGGGAGACGACGGTGGAGGTGACCGGCCACGGGCTGGGAGGGCGCTGCCAGGAACTGGCGGCGCTGGCCATGCCGCGCCTGGACGCGTGCACGGTGTTCCTGGCGGCCGGCTCGGACGGCAACGACGGGCCCACGGACGCCGCCGGGGGCGTGGTGGACCGGGAGAGCTGGCAGCGCGTGCAGGCCGAGGGCATCCCCTACGAGGCGTTGCTGGCGGACAACGACAGCTACCATCTGCTCGAGCGCTCGGGGAACCTCATCAAGGTGCCGCCCACGCGCAACAACGTGATGGATGTGCACCTGTTTCTGGAGCAGGGCTGAGCGTCGCCGCAGCCGGCCTCACACCTCGTGTCGGTCGCCGCGCAGGTAGATGAACCAGTACACCAGCCCCACCAAGCCCCCGCCCCCGATGATGTTGCCGATCGTCACGGGCAGCAGGTTGTGCAACAGGAAACTGTGCCAGGTGAGCGCCGCATAGGTCTCCGGGCGGGCGCCCACCAGCGCCAGGAAGGCCGCATCCCCTTTGATCAGCAGGCCGATGGGGATGAAATACATGTTGGCGACGCAGTGCTCGAAGCCGGCGGCCACGAACGCCGTGATGGGAAAGATGACGGCCAGGATCTTGTCCGTTACCGTGCGTGCGGCCATGGCCAGCCACACGGCCAGGCACACCAGTGCGTTGCAGAGGATGCCCAGCACCAGCGCTGGGAAGAAGCTCAGCCCCACCTTGTTCACGGCGATGCCGAGAGCATTGAGACCGACCGCCCCGCCCGCGAAGGCATATTGGCCACTGAGCCATACCAGCACGGCCGTGGCCAGTGCGCCCGCCATGTTGCCCGCATAGACCAGCGCCCAATTGCGCAGCACCCGGCCCGCGGTGATCTTGTGGGCCATCCAGGCCATCACGATCAGGTTGTTGCCCGTGAACAGCTCGGCCCCGGCGACGACCACCAGGATCAGGCCCAGGCTGAACACTAAGCCGCCCAGCAGGCGCGAGACGCCCCATGGCAGGCTCGCACCGCCCGTGGTGGTCACGGTGGTGGCGAAGACAGCGCCCATGGCGATGAAGGCCCCGGCCAGCACGGCCAGCGCCAGGATCTCCGTGGCACCCATGCCGGCCTTGCGCACGCCCAGGTCCTCGGCGATGCGGGCCACGTCGGCGGGCAGGATGGCATCCAGGGTGTGGCGGGTACGTTCGCGGGAAGGGGCCTCGGCCATGGTTTCCTCAGGCTCGGGACAAGGTGGCAGAGCGGTGCGTCGGCAGCCGCTCGGTTGCGCGTCTCCCCTGTCTCAAGCGTAGCTTGGCCGTGCATCCGCGGGAAGGGGCATGGTGCCGACGCCACCTCTGGGCTCAGCTTTCTGGTGGGGACATGGGGGTAAAACCCCCAGTGGCAGAAATACTCTTCAATACAATAGCCTATGCCGGCTCCTCGGCCAGGGCGTCCTCGCCCACGGAGAAGTACGCGGCGTCGGGATGGTGGAAGACCAGGGCCGACACGGATGCCTCGGGTTCCATCATGAAGCCGTCGGTGAGGGTCACGCCGATGCGTTCGGGCTCCAGCAGCCGGAACAGCTTGGCTTGGTCCTCCAGGTTGGGGCAGGCCGGATAGCCGAAGGAGTAGCGCTTGCCCCGGTATTTGGCCTGGAAGCGCTGCGTCATGGTCAGCTCCGGCGCATCGGGGAAGCCCCACATGGTGCGCAGCTTGGCGTGCAGCCACTCCGCCGCCGCCTCCGCGGTCTCCAGCGCCAGGGCCTGCAGCACGTGGCTGCGCAGGTACTGCCCCTCGGCCTTGAGTTGCTCGGCGCGCTCGCGGATGCCCTCGCCGGCGGTCACCACCAACAGACCCACGTGGTCGCGCCGCTCGCCATCGGCCGGCAGCACGAAGTCCGGCAGGGCCAAGCCCTCCGGCTTGTTCTGGCGCGGCAGCTCGAACTGTTCGGTTACGCGACCGTCGGGGCCGTACAGCGTGAGGCAGTTGCCGTCCGACTCCGCAGGGCAGAACTGCCACAAGGCGCGCGCGGTCATGGCACCGGCGCGGCACTCGGCCTTCACCGCTTCCACCACCTCGCGCAGTTCCAGGGCCTTGGGGTCCTTCTTGTCCAGCAGGGTGCGGGCGTTGCCGCGCAGGCCCAGGTGCTTGCCATAGAGCATCTGCGGGTTGACGAAGCTCCATACCTCGTCCAGGTGCAGCCGGGGCAGCACGTGGCGCTCCGCGTCCGATACCTCCGGGATGGGCAAATCCACGCGCACGCTGGCCGAGCGCCGCCCCTCGTGCCGGACGGGGCCGCGCTGCTTGGCCGCAGGCGCGGGCAGGGCAGCGTCCTCCGCCGCCAGGCGGGCCTCCAGCTTGGGCCGTTCGGCCGGATTGGTGATCTGGTTGGCCAGGTCCAGGCCGCTCATGGCGTCCTTGGAATAGGCCACCAGCGAGCCATAGGCGGGGGCGATGCGCTTGCGCGAGAACGCGCGGCTCAGGGCGGCCCCGCCCACCAGGATCGGCGCCTGCACGCCGGCGGTGCGCAGGTCCTCCGCCGTGACCACCATCTGCTGGGCGGATTTGACCAGCAGGCCGGAGAGCCCGATCAGGTCCGGCTTGTGCTCCCGGTAGGCCGCGATCAGCTTCTCCGGCGGGCACTTGATGCCCAGGTTGATCACCTTGTAGCCGTTGTTGGTGAAGATGATGTCCACCAGGTTCTTGCCGATGTCATGTACGTCGCCCTTCACCGTGGCCAGGATCATGGAGCCGTGGTGCACGGTGTCGTGCTTCTCCATGAACTGCTCCAGGTGGTTCACGGCGGCCTTCATGGCCTCGGCGCTCTGCAGTACCTCCGCCACGATGAGCTTGTTGTCGTTGAACAGGCGCCCCACCTGGTCCATGCCGGCCATCAGGGGGCCGTTGATGATCTCCAGCGGCCTGCGCGACGTGCGGGCCTCCTCCAGGTCGGCGATGAGGCCGTCCTTGGAGCCCTCCACGATGTAGCGCGCCAGGCGCTCCTCCAGAGGTAGCGATTCCTTGGCCACCTGCTGTGAGGCGGGCGTGCGCTCGCGGAAGTGCGCGGCGAAGGCGGCGATGGGGTCGTCGCCGCGGTTGAAGAGCAGGTCATCGGCCAGTTGCTTCTCTTCCTCGGGGATGCTGGCATAGCGCTGCAGTTTCTCCGAGTTCACGATGGCCAGGTCCAGCCCGGCCTGCACGCAGTGATAGAGGAACACCGCATTGAGCACTTCGCGCCCCGCCTCCGGCAGCCCGAAGCTGACGTTGCTGATGCCCAGCACGGTACGGCAGAGCGGGAAGGCCTCCTTGATCAGGCGCACGCCCTCGATGGTCTCCTCCGCCGAGCCGATGTAGTTCTCGTCCCCCGTGGCGCAGGGGAAGACCAGCGGATCGAAGATGAGGTCCTCGGGCGGCACGCCGTACTTGCCGGTGAGCAGGTCGTGGGAGCGCCGGGCCACCTCCAGCTTGCGCTGGCGGGTGACGGCCATGCCGTGCTCGGGGTCGTCGTCGATGGTGCCCACGATGAGCGCCGCACCGAACTCGCGGGCCAGCGGCACGACGGTCTGGAAGCGCTCCTCACCATCCTCCAGGTTGATGGAGTTGATGATGCTCTTGCCCTGGCAGTAGGGCAGGGCGATCTCGATCACCTTGGCGTCGGTGGAGTCGATCATCAGCGGCACCTTCACCTTCTGGATCACCTGCTCCAGGAAGCGCTGCATGTCCGCCGTCTCGTCCCGGTCCGGGTTGGCCAGGTTGATGTCGATGATCTGCGCCCCGCTGTTCACCTGCCGCCGGGCGATGTCGCTGGCCTCGTCGAACTGCTCGGCCTCGATCTGGCGCTTGAACTTGCGTGAGCCCACGGTGTTCGTACGCTCGCCCACGATGACCGGGCGGATCTCGTCCGTCAGCTCCAGGAACTCGATGCCCGAGACGAACGAGCGGTGGTATTCGGGCGCGTGGCGGGGCGCCTTGCCCCGGGCCAGCGCGGCGAAGGCTTCGATGTGCCGGGCGGTCGTACCGCAGCAGCCGCCGATCACGTTCACCCAACCGTGGTCGATGAAGCGCTCCAACACCGCGCTCATCATCTCCGGCGTCTCCAGGTAGTGTCCGTCCTCGTCCGGCAGCCCGGCGTTGGGCATCACGGCCACGGGCGCCTTGGCCAGCGCGGCCAGAGAGCGCAGGTGGTCGGTCATGAAGCTGGGGCCTGTGGCGCAGTTGAGCCCCACGTACAGCAGGTCGTGGTGCATGATGCTGGTGTAGAAAGCCTCCACGCTTTGCCCGGCCAGCATGGTGCCCATGGGCTCGATGGTGCAGGAGACGGCTATCGGCACGCGCTGGCCGGTCTCCGCCGCCGCCCGCTCGATGCCCAGCAGGGCGGCCTTCACGTTGCGCGTGTCCTGGCTGGTTTCCACCAGCAGGAAGTCCACGCCCCCGGCCACCAGGCCCAGGGCCTGGTCGTGGAAGTTGCGCTCCAGATCCTCGAAGGTGGTGCCGCCCGTGACGGAGATGGCCTTAGTGGTGGGGCCCATGGAGCCCGCCACGAAGCGCGGCCGCTCGGGCGTGCTGAAGCGATCCGCCGCCGCCCGGGCCAGCTCCGCGGCGCGGCGGTTCAGCGCGATGGCCTGCTCGGCCAGGTCATATTCGGCCAGCACCATGGGCGTGCCGCCGAACGTGTTCGTCTCCACCACGTCCGCCCCGGCACGCAGATAATCCTCGTGCATGGCGGTCACCACGTCCGGCCGCGTCTGCACCAGGTACTCGTTGCAGCCCTCGTAGTCCGGCCCGTCGAAGTCCTCCGCGGTCAGGTCGCAGGATTGCAGGTAGGTGCCCGTGGCGCCGTCCAGCACAAGGATGCGCTCGGCCAGGGCGGCGCGCAGGGCCGCGATGCGGTGGGTGCGATCGTCTGGGGTCAAGGTCGTCCAGCCTCGTCAGGAGTGGCCGGCCGCACGTGGGCGACCGCGCCGGATTGCGTTCAGCGGCGGGCCCTGCGGCCCGCTCCCTTGGTTTTCACGCCCGTGGCCAGCAGCACGCGGAAGACCTCCCCGCGCCGCTGGTGTACCTGCTCCAGGGCTACCTCATCGAAGCCCGCCTGCGTCAACATGTCCGTCAGTTGCTCGGATGCGAAGCCCAGGTGGCGGTGGCCCAGCTTCTCCAGCACCCATGACTGGTGGTGCGGTACCAGATCCACCACCAGCACGCGGCCACCGGGCTGCAGCAGGCGTTGGGCCAGGGCCAAGCCCTGTTCGGGGGTCGCCATGTGGTGCAGGGATTGGGAGAACACGGCCAAGTCGTACGCCCCGTCCGGCTCGGCCAGGGTCTCAATGCGGGCCACGCGGAACTCCACGTTGTCCCGCCGCTCACGCTCGGCGCGCTTGCGGGCCGCGGTCACGGCGTGCGGGTTGGAATCGATGCCCAGCACGCGGCGGGCGAAGCGGCTGATCTCCACGGTGATCGTGCCGTCGCCGCAGCCCAGGTCGATCGCGTCCAGGGGCGGCAACAGGAAGTGCAGCGCGCGCGACCAGGCGAACCAGCTCTGCCCCGGCTCCAGCAGCTTGTCGGAGAGCCCGCCGCCGAAGTTGTCCCGCTGGCGCAGCACCTCGGTCAGCCGTGGCAGGTCACTGAAGGGGTCGTCCGCCTCGGTCAGGTGCTGGCTCACGAACGCCCACACCGTGCCCAGGTCTCCGTTCAGCTCGCTCTCGCCTTCGGCCTCGGCACCGGTAATCTGCACCCGCGAGGGCGCCTGGTAGTACGTCCATACGCCCTCCTTGCGCTCCTCCACCAATCCCGCCTTGCGCAGCAGGCTCAGATGCCGGGAGATGCCCGATTGCGCCAGTCCCAGGATGGACGTAAGCTCGCTCACGTTGAGGGGCTCACGCGCCACCAGGCGCAGGATACGCAGGCGCGTATCGTCCCCCAGCAGCTTCAAGGCATTGGCCAGCTCGATCATCGGCTCCGCTCATCGAATCAACGTAGCAGTATATAGTGATGAACTGGCATTGGCAACCGTGGGACGCACGGCGGTGGTGGTGTGCGTGCATCCCGGCGGGGGTGCCGGAGGCCCGATGACCCGCGAGCGGCACCTGACCCTGACGGCCCAGGCCGAAATGCGCGCCGCGACCCTGGTGCGCGAGGCCACGGGCTTGGCGCACTCGGCCGTGCGGGGGCTGTTCGACCACGGCTGCGTGCTGCGCGGGGACGTGCCCTGCGAGGACCCGGGACTGCTGTTGGCCGCGGGTGAGCGCCTGGAGCTGCGCTACGACCCCGCGCGGCGCTATCGCGGCAAGCCCAAAGCGCGTTCCTCGGCCGCGTTCCGGCTGGTGCACGAGGATCCCTACCTGCTGGTGGTGGACAAGGCGCCCGGCGTGCTGACGGTGCCCAACCACGGCGAGACGGACACGCTGGTGGATGCCGTCCGCCACCACCTGGGCCGTGGACGCAAGCAGGCCCCGCGGGTGTTTGTGGTGCACCGGCTGGACCGCGAGACCTCCGGGCTGCTGGTGATCGCCCGCACGCCGGACGTGGCCCACGCGCTGAAGGCGCAGTTCGCCGCGCACAAGCCGGAGCGGGTCTACCAGGCGCTCGTGGCCGGCACCGTGCGCGAGGACGCGGGCACCTTCCGCAGCCGGCTGGCCACCGACCCCTCGCTGAACCAGCGCTCCACCACGCACCCGGATGCGGGCAAGCTGGCCATCACGCACTACCGGGTCACGGCGCGCGTGCCGGGTGCCACGGCCGTGGAGGTGCGGCTGGAAACCGGGCGCCGCAACCAGATCCGCGTGCACTTCGCCGAGGCGGGCCATCCCGTGCTGGGCGACCCGCGCTACGAGCCGGAGCGCGCGCGCCATCCGCGCTGGAAGACGCGCCGCATGGCCCTGCACGCCGCGGTGCTGGGGCTCACGCACCCGGTCACGGGCCGCACGCTGCGCTTCGAATCGCCCACGCCCCCGGAGATGTCCGCCTTCCAGGCCGGCGAGCCGTCAGGGGAGCCACCGGCGCGCCGCAAGGCTTCGCCCAAGGCGCGCTAGCCCAGGGAGAAACCCGGCTGCCCAAGCCACGGGCCGTTTGCGCGCAGCCGGATTTTGCTCCACGGTGCGAGCCGGGGTGCTATAATGAAAGTGAAGGAAGGGCCCGGCGAGCGGGCGGCAGCAGCCGCTCGGGAGTTGCCGGAAGCGCTGGGTCTGAGCAGGAGAAGTCCGGCGGGTTGTCGACGCCGGTACCGGGCGAGACGGCGGGGGTGCGGTCGGGGCCCCCAGCGGAGGGCAAGAGTAATGAGGCCGCCTCGCCCATCGAACCATCAGGTACGAGGGATGTAAGAGGTGCCTATGGTGCAATTGAAGTCAGATGAAGCTTTTGAAAAGGACGTTGAGTCCTTCGCTACACGCCGTTCTTGAACGGCGCGAGCGGGAGAATCCAAGGGGATTCTCCCCACGAAAACGATGAGGGTTTAAAGCGGAGCACGTGCTTGGCCAGCATGGGGCTCCGCCCCTTCGTTTCGTGGGGCCGGTGCGCGGGGGAAGTTTCAGGCTGTGCGCTGGCCGCTGGCGGGCTCCATCATGTGCAGGGCGCGCTCGAACATGGCGATGGAGCGGCCGACCTCGTCGGGATTGCCCATGTCGCCCATGATCAGTTGCTGCCGCTCGGGGGAGAGCACGTCGAATGCGCTCTGGATCATGGCCATCTTGCGCCAGTCCTGCCCCGTCAGGGCGTCGTCGATCTCCTGAAACAGCCCCGTTTCGCCCGTATGGCCGCGGATGGCCATGGCGATGCCCATCACGTCGTAGTGCAGCTGCTTGGCCCGTCGCTCGTCGATGTTCATGGCACTGTCCCTGTGTGGTTGCACAATGGGGTGTGTCCCCACCCGCCGCGGAGGGATGCAAGTATCAGTCCCCACGTCCGCCACCTGACGAGGCGCTCGGCTGGCACCACAGGCGTGCGACGGCGCCGCAATCGCCCGAAGCGATCCTGATTGCATCGTTAGCACTCAAATGATATGATTGCTAACTAACTGAAAGTGATCTGACGGATCATTGGAGAGTTTCGCCCCGCTTCGCCGCATTACACAGAATCGACGAGGAAGCGACCAGCATGCAGATTCAGCAATTCACCGAGAAGGCCCAGGAAGCCCTACAGAGCGCTCATGCCCTGGCGCTACGCCTGAAGCACGCACAGATCACGTCGCTGCACCTGCTGGTGGCGCTGGCCGAGCAGGCCGACGGGCTGGTGCCCCGGCTGCTGGAGCGCATGGGGCTGAACGTCAACGCGCTGATCAGCGGCGGCGTGCAGCGCCTGGAGCGCGAGCCGCAAGTGACCGGGGGTGGTCGGCAGCTCACCGCCAGCACGGGCTTCAACGAAGCGCTGGTGCAGGCGGAGCAGGAGGCGCGGCAGTTCAATGACGAGTACATCAGCACCGAGCACCTGCTGCTGGCCCTGCTGGAAGGCGGACGCAGCGAGCCCGCGGCGCAGTACCTGAAGGAGTCCGGCATCGCGCGGCCCGCCGTGCTGGAGGCGGTCAAGGCCGTGCGCGGCACCCAGCGCATCACCACGCCCAACCCCGAGGAGACCTTCGAGGCCCTTGAGAAGTACGGGCGCGACCTGACGCGCATGGCCAGCGACGGCAAGCTGGACCCGGTGATCGGGCGCGACGAGGAGATCCGCCGCGTGGTGCAGGTGCTCAGCCGCCGCACCAAGAACAACCCTGTGCTGATCGGAGAGCCGGGTGTGGGCAAGACGGCCATCGTGGAGGGCCTTGCCCAGCGCGTCGTGCGCGGGGATGTGCCCGAGAGCCTCAAGGACAAGCGCATCATCTCGCTGGACCTGGGCGCGCTGATCGCCGGGGCCAAGTATCGCGGGGAGTTCGAGGAGCGCCTGAAGGCCGTGCTGAAGGAAGTGCAGGATTCCGCCGGCACGGTGATCCTGTTCATCGACGAGTTGCACAACGTGGTGGGAGCCGGGCGCGCCGAGGGCTCCATGGATGCGGGCAACCTGCTCAAGCCCATGCTGGCCCGGGGCGAGCTGCACTGCATCGGCGCCACCACGCTGGACGAGTACCGCAAGCACATCGAGAAGGACGCCGCGCTAGAGCGACGCTTCCAGCAGGTGTTCGTGGGCCAGCCCAACGTGGAGGACACCATCTCCATCCTGCGCGGCCTGAAGGACCGCTACGAGGTGCACCACGGCGTGCGCATCCGCGATGCGGCGCTGGTGGCCGCGGCGATGCTCTCGCACCGCTACATCTCCGGGCGCTTCCTGCCGGATAAGGCCATCGACCTGGTGGATGAGGCAGCCGCCAAGCTGCGCACGGAGATCGACTCCATGCCCGCGGAGATGGACGAGCTCTCGCGCCGGGTGATGCAGCTTGAGATCGAGCGCCAGTCGCTGCTCAAGGAAAGCGATGCGGCCTCCAAGGAGCGGCTGACCAAGCTGGAGCAGGAGCTGGCCAACGCCAGCGAGCAGCTCAACACCTACAAGGCGCAGTGGGAGCAGGAGAAATCCGCCATTGCCGCCAAGCGCGAGCTGAAGCGCAAGATCGAGGAGACCAAGCACGCCATCGAGGTGGCCGAGCGGGAGTACGACCTGAACAAGGTGGCCGAGTTGCGCTACGGCACGCTGGCCACGCTGGAGAAAGAGGCCACCGCGCTGGATGCGGAGGAACGCGGGGGCGCCTCGCACCTGCTCAACGAGGAGGTGACCGAAGACGACGTGGCCGAGGTCGTCTCCCGCTGGACGGGCATCCCGGTTTCCCGGCTCAACGAAGGCGAGATGTCCAAGCTGCTGCGGCTGGAGGACGAGCTGCACAAGCGCGTGGTGGGTCAGGACGAGGCGGTCACGGCCGTGGCGGACGCCATCGTGCGGGCCCGCGCGGGCATCGCCGATCCGCGCCGGCCCATGGGCAGCTTCCTGTTCCTGGGGCCCACGGGCGTGGGCAAGACGGAGCTGGCGCGCGCCCTGGCCGAGCAGCTCTTCGACGACGAGGCGAACCTGGTGCGCATCGACATGTCCGAGTACATGGAGAAGCACACCGTGGCCCGGCTCATCGGCGCGCCTCCCGGCTACGTGGGCTACGAGGAAGGCGGGCAACTCACCGAGGCTGTACGGCGGCGGCCCTTCAGCGTGGTGCTCTTCGACGAGATCGAGAAGGCCCACCCGGACGTGTTCAACCTGCTGCTGCAGATCCTGGACGACGGGCGGCTCACGGATTCTCACGGGCGCACGGTGGACTTCAAGAACACCGTGATCCTGCTCACGTCCAACCTGGGCAGCCAGTACATCCTGGAGTACCAGGGCAGCGACGAGCGCTACGACGAGATGGTGGCGCGCGTGATGGACGAGGTGCACCGCGCCTTCCGGCCGGAGTTCCTGAACCGGCTGGACGACATGGTGGTGTTTCACAGCCTGCGGCCCGAACAGCTCAAGCAGATCGTGGACATCCAGTTGCGCGACCTGGTGAAGCGCTTGGCCGACCGCCGTATCGCGCTGGAGCTGACCGACAAGGCCCGGGCCTACCTGGCCGAGCGGGGCTACGACCCGAACTTCGGGGCGCGTCCGCTCAAGCGGGCCATCCAGCGCGAGCTGGCCAACCCGCTGGGCAAGGCCATCATCAAGGGCGAGATCCGCGACGGCGCGGGGCTGCTGGTGGATGCCAAGGACGGCCGCCTCGTCTTCAAGGACGTGCTGGCCGCGGCCTCGTAGGCTCCGACGCATACCCACCGCTGCGCGGGGCCCGCTCCTCCCGCAGAACGCTCCCATCTGGGATGAATTCGCACGCTTCGCGCCGGCTGCTGTCGGCATCGCGAGGCGCGCGTGCGTCCCCCTTTCCGCTCAACCCAAGCACCCCCTGCCCGCGGCGGGGCAACCTGACGGACGCACCGTCACAGGTCAGCCTCCTCCTCAACCGCCGCGGGCCGGGGTGTTCCTTCGTGTATCCACGATTTATATCCACGAAAGGCGGGTCTCCGGTCAGCCGCGCCCGGGGCCACCGCGGGCGGCACGGGGCCGAGGCGCACCGCCTTTCCAATCGGGGTGGATTCCGCTACGTATGGCGGAGCGGTACGCTGGCTTCCCAGCGGTCACCCAGTGGATTGAACGCGCGCGAGCGAGGCATGGCCCAACGCAACGACAAGCAGTTCGACGGGCAGGTGGTGTGGATCACGGGAGCCGGCACGGGCATCGGTCGTGCCGCCGCGCTCATGTTTGCGCGCGAGGGTGCCACGGTGGCCCTGATGGGCCGCCGCACCGCCGTGCTCGAAACCGTGCTGCGCGAAGTGCGCAAGGCCGGGGCGGAGATCGGGGCCAAGGCCGAGGCCGTTCCGCTGGACGTGGCGGACCGCGATGCCGTCAGTGCGACCGCCCAGCGCCTGCTCAAGCAGTGGGGCCGGGTCGATATCCTCGTGAACAACGCCGGCCTCAACGTCCCCAAGCGCCGCCTGCAGGAGCTGGCGCCGGAAGACTGGGATCTGGTGGTGCACGTGAACCTGACCGGCGCCTTCAACATGGTGCACGCCGTGCTGCCGGCCATGCGCAAGCAGGGCGCGGGCCTGATCATCAACGTCTCGTCCGTGGCCGGCAAGCAGGCCTCGGGGCTTTCCGGCGCCGCCTATACCGCATCCAAGCATGGCATGAACGGTTTCAATGCCGGCATCAACATGGAAGAATGGAAGCACGGCATTCGGGCCACGGTCATCTGCCCCGGCGAGGTGAACACGGAGATCCTGGACCGGCGCCCCATCCCCGTGGATCCGGAAGAACGCGAGCGCCTGATCGCACCGGAAGACCTGGCCGAGGCCATCCGGTTCGTCGCCGCGCTGCCGGCCCGCACCACGATCACCGAGATGGTGGTGATGCCGACGCACAAGCGGCAGTTCAAGCCCGGTGAGGCTGGCTGAGCCGCCCCTGAACGCTGAACGCCGCGGCGTTCCGTGACCGACTAACCCGTTGAGGCCCCTACAGCCCGCAAGGCCCCCCTTCCGTCGCCCTTTGCTCGCCTGGAAACGATCGATGCCGCACCTGAAGCGCAAGGTTCCCTCTCATCGCGGGCCGCACGGTTCCGCGCCCCGCTCCACGCCGCCCGTTGCCGCCCATGTCGGCGCATTGGCCACCGCGATGCGCCCGTGGCGGCTGCTGGTCGCCCTGCTGCTCTGCGCACTGCTGCTGCCCGCGGCGGTAAGCACGGCCCAGGCCCAGCCGAAGACCGCCGAGCGCGGCCGGGTTAGCGGCAGCATCGTCGGTGCGCCGGAAGGCGTGAAGCTGGAGGGCACGCGCGTGGTGCTGGTGCAATTCAAGCTGGACGAGCAGGGCCAGCCCAAGGGCAGCCCAGTCGAGACCAGCACGGCTGACGCCAAGGGCAAGTACGCCTTCAACAACGTGCCCGTGGCGGGCCAGACCGTGTACCAGGTGGGCGCGACGGTGAACGGGCAACTGGTGGGCTCGCAGCCGTTCACCTTCCCCGAAGGCAAGCTGCACGTCTCGCTGAACCTGCAGTACCCGCACCTGGTCTCGGACGGCAGCGCCGTGCACATCGAGCAGGGGCTGATTGCCGTGGAGCCGCGCCGCGGGGCCGTGCTCATCACCGAGGTGCTGCACCTGCTCAACCCCGGCCCGGACGTGATCGAGGGCGTGCAGCACCCCCTGGAGCTGAATCTGCCTTCGGGTGCCGAGCACCTGGAGGTGATCCGCGAGATTCAGCAGTCGAACGGCCACGAACGGCTAGGCAGCAAGCTGCTCTTCTACGGCAATCTGGAACCGGGTGCCACCACGATTGCGTACCGGTACACGCTGCCCGTGTGGCTGGGCACGGTGAAGCTGCACAAGGAGTACCCGCACCCGGTGGACAACCTCTCTGTGCTCACGCCGCACGACAGCCTGCGCATGGACACCGCGCGCTTCGAGGCCAAGGAGCCGCAGACCATTCAGGGCTCGCGCTACGACTCGTGGGTGGCGACGGACATCGCCGCCTTGACGCCCGTCTCGCTGCGCATGAGTGGGGTGCCGGTGCCCCAGCAGGTATACTTGGTGCCCACGGCCGGTTTTGTGTTGCTGATGGTCGGGATGGTGGGCTGGTTCATGCTGCGGCGCCTGCCCCGGGGTGACGGGGACGACGAGGACTCAGCCTGATCGCTGCAACGGCGGCACCAGCGCCAGCACGTCCGGGGCCGCCACCGCCGCTGCGACCCCCGCCAGCCAGATCTGCCCCGCCTGCACCGCCGGCTCCGACAACCCGCGGATGACGCGCGTATAGACCGGGCCGTGCTCCGCTGCGCTCGCGTCCAGCGCCGCCGGGAAGTCCGGTGGCGGGGGCGCGGCGAGGCGCTCCCAGGTGCCCAGGTGGGCCTGGATGCGTGGCCAGTGCATGAGCAACGCCCGCTGCTGGGCGATGCGGGGATCGCCCGGGGCACTCCGCTCCAGCAACTCCGCCGAGCCCTTCATGCGCCGGGCGAACAGCCCCAGGTGCTGGATGCGCTCGCGCAGGTTGAGTTGCACCATCTCCCGCCCTCGCGCATACAGGGCTGTCCGGTCGGCATCGCCGGCCGCCAAGTGCGCCCGCACGTGGGCATACCACGCGTCCAGCGCAGCGAGCTGGCCAATCAGCCGCACTTGGCTCTCGAACACACGCCGGATCGAGCCATACACGTCCGGATCGAACCCGGCCATAGCCCCAGTCCCAGCCTCCGGCGCCGGCGCGTCCGATGGGTGGTTCAGGCCCGCGGCCAGCGCGCGCTCGTAGCGGCCCCCGGCGGCGCACACGGTCCCGAACGCTGCCTCCAGCGGGCCGATCAGGCTGGCGTTGCCACCCACGAACAGGCGCGCCTCGCGCAGAAACACGCCCCGCTGCACGTCTCCCAGCACGGAGCCGGTGGCCTTGTCCCCCCGGGGTGTGAAGTTGAAGTGGATCACACCGCTGCCGATCTCGCTGAACGCCCCCAGGCCTGGCCCCGTGCCTCCCGCCACCAGCACGTCGCAGAAGTTGAGGCTGCTGCCCAGCGTGACCCACGGCAGCAGGATCGTCATCTTGGTGTCCGTGTGCTGGGCGGAACTGGCGTCCTCCTCGTACAGCGAGCCCTTGCGCACCCGGAAGCCGTAGCCGGTCGTGAAGTCCGGGTCCGGCCCCTCCTTGCCCAGGAACACCGCCTGCTCCGCCACGCCGCAGCCCAGCACGGTGCCCGGGCCGGCGGTGGACCCGAGCAAGGTCACGGGGCCCAGCGTGCCGATGCGTGCCCCGGCACCCACCCAGGTGTCCCGCAGCGTCACCGGGCCCGCCTCGCCGATCACGGCGCCCACATCCACGCGGGTCGCGGCGCCTTCCAGCCGGCAGAACGGCCGCAGTTCGGCGCCCGCAGCAATGGCCTCCAGCGGCACGTCGCGCGCGATGGCGACCTGCTCCGGGGCCGGCACGCGCACCCCGCGTTGCCGGAGGGCCTGCAGTTCGGCGGGCGTGTAGTGCGCGGAGGAATCGTCGGAAGCGGACATGGGCACGGGCGGCGTGGGGGAGCGCATGGGATTGGGCTGCTGGCACACGGTAATGCAGGCCGCGCGCGTGGCGCAAGAGCGATGGCGCCGAGGCATTGTGGTGGCAGACAAGCCCGCGTGCCTGTGGCAAACTTACAGGAATAGGCCGTGACCCGGCTCCGTGCACTGAATCGCGGCTGGTCACAGGCTCGCGACCCCCGCAGGCTCGTCAGAATCCGTTGCGCAGATCCCGATTGATGCACCCTCTGAGTTCCCGTCGTCCTCGTAGCCATGTGCCCGTGCCGCCGCGCGGGCCAGCGGCCCGCCTGCTGCGATGGCGCGTCGGCCTGCCGCTGGGGGTGTTGCTGCCGACCCTGGCGGCAGGACTGGTGTTCGTGGCGTGCCAGCGGCACCTGAAGCCGCCACCCCCGAGCTACAAGCCGCACCACTACCGCGCGTCGGCCATGGCGCCGACGCCGCTGACGCCTGCCCCGGCGCCCAATCCTGCGACCGCACCACCGCCGCCGGCCAATGCCCCCAGCGTGAAGCCCGCGCCGGAACCGGAGCGGGCCGCGCTGCAGCGGCAGCCGGCGCCGGAACCGGGCGCCCCACCCGCCAGTGTGGCCGGGCCGCCCTACGACGCGAAGCACCCGTGCTTCCGCGTGGCGCAGATGGACCGGGCCCGCGGCATCCTGTTCAAGGAGGACGCCGGAGCCTGGGGCGAGCGCTGGCTACACGCAATCAATGGGGCGTTCTACGACCTGCACGTGCCCTGCGACGACAACGGCTTCCTGGTGCTGGTGCTGACGACCGTGCAGCTCGAGTCCGGCGTTACGGTGGACCCGGCTCTGGAGAACCCGGATCTGGCGGCGCTGTTCGCCTTTCACCTGCGCCAGTTGCGGCAGCAGAACCCCATCGCGGGTCACCTGCTGGACTACTCGGGTCTGGACGCCGCCATGGCCGCCAAGTTGCGCGCGGACACGCGCAAGGGCTTCGTGCGCACGGAAGGCGAACTGGTGCGTTACGTGGAGACGGACCTGCGCGCGTGGTTGCGCACCTACCTGCACAAGCACTACTTTCTGCCGGTGTCCGTGGCGCGTTACACCGCGGAGCAAGGGCTGCCCAACCCCGTACACACGATCGGGCCGATGCAGGTGAACCTGCATAAAGCCTACGAGAACGCCCGCAACCGTGGCGAGGTGGTCACCTCCGAAAAGGAAATGCGCGACTGGCTGCTCTCGCCCAGGACGGCCATGGAGCGTGGCATCAAGGAGGGCGTGTACCAGCTCTGGCGTATCTACCGCTTCTACCGGCGCTACCTGCCGGCGGACGAGGCGGTGCGCTACACGACGGCGGACTACAACGCGGGCGAGTTCTCCTCGCGCAATGCGGCGTTCCAGGAGCAGGTGGCCACGCTGACAGACCACTCGCTGGCCCTGGACGGCGACCTGCTGACGTACCAGAACGGGGAGCCCGCCGAGCGTGTCTCCAACACGGAGGCAGCCGTGATCACCCTGCTTAACCAGTACGCCGCACCGAACATCCGCCAGGATCTGCTGCTGGAGAAGACCCAGGCCTTTTCCAGCACCCGCACGGCGCGCATGGTGTGCGCGCGCTACCGCAGCAAGACCGGCAAGCCCTGCGCCGTGGCCACGGTGCCCGTGGGCGCCATCAACCCCGCGGCACGGGTGAAGCTGGGCCGGGCCTATACGCCCGCAAACTATTCGCGGGCCTACGTGAAGCGCTGGGAGGAGAACCTGGCGCGCTTCCAGCAGAGCTGAGCGCACCGCGGGCCGGGCCGGACGTGGCAAGCGCCCGCCGTGCCCGCCAACCGATCGTCATCCCCAGGGGAGGAGCCATGCTGTTCGGTCGCGATCCGCGCAAGAAGGCCGTGCTGGAGCTGGCCATGAAGCAGGTGGAGCGCGTGCTGCGCGAGATGCAGGACAGCGGCAAGGATCTCGGTCAGCTCAAATTCAAGAAGTACCAGAAGACCCACTACACGACCTGCCGCTGCGCCCAATGCCTGGAAGCACAGCGCACCAAGAATCCGCATAAGCGCGGGCTGCTGGAGGACGGCTACAAGGTGTACGTGGGTGTGGGCGGAGCGGAGGGGCCGGACGAGGAGTGAGGCGCCTGCCGTGGGTGGACGGCGGGCGCCCCGCGGCAGGGGCGCCCGGCCATTCTTCAGCCCGAGCCTAATCCTGCGGTTCGGGCACCTGGATGCGGTTGATGACCATCTGCTGTGCCACCGAGAGCGCGTTGCTTGTCAGCCAGTACAGCACCAGGCCCGAGGGGAAGTTGACCATGAAGAAGGTGAACACCACTGGCATCCACATCATGATCTTGGCCTGCGTCGGGTCCACCGACGTGGGCGTCATGCGCTGCTGCATGAACATCGACACGCCCATCAGCAGCGGCGTGACGTACAGGCCGTCCTTGGCGGAAAGGTCGGTGATCCACCACAGGAACGGCTCGTGGCGCAGCTCGATGGCGCCCAGCAGGGCACTGTAAAGCGCGAAGAAGATGGGAATCTGCAGGGCGATGGGCAGACAGCCCCCCAGCGGATTCATCTTGTACTTCTTGTACATCGCCATCATTTCGCGGTTCAGCTTTTCCTTGTCGTTCTTGAACTTCTCCCGCAAGGACTTCATCCGCGGCTGCAGCTTCTGCATGCGCTTGATGTTCAGCATTCCCCGGTAGGTGAGGGGGAACAGCAGCGCACGCACCACGATCGTGAGCAGGATGATGGACCAGCCGTAGTTGCCCGTGAACGAGTAGAACCAGCGCATCAGGGTCAGCATCGGCTGCGCCAGGATGTCCAGCGTCAGGTCCAGCGAGGAGTCCAGCTTGGAGCCGAACTTCGCCATTTCCGAGACGCGTTTGGGCCCCAGGTACAGCTTGAACTGGCTCGTGATCATCTTGTCCGCGCCCAGAATCACCGCAGGCAGTTCCATGCCATAGGCGGCCACCCACAGCTTGTCCTTGCCGTAGGGCACCTCCTTCGATTCGTAGAAGCCGTGGGCGATGGGCGTCTTGGCCTGAGCGACGGTGATGAAGTACGTGCTCGTAATGCCCATCCAGTTGGGATCGGCCACCTGCCGCGTGGGGGATACGTCGTCCGGGTCCTCGGTCTTCAGCTTGCCGGCGGCGCGCCAGATGGGGCCGGTGTGCGAGCGGTAGTGCTTGGGCAAGTGGGCGCCCTGGGGCCCCTCGCCAAACATCTCCGCGATGCGGAGCTGGCGGGGTGCCTTGCCGTAGTTCACCACGGACACGGCATAGTCCACGATGTACGAGTCCGGGTGGAACGTGAGGCGCTTCTCGATGGTGAGCCCGTCCGGCGTGCTGCCCTTGAGCACGAGCGTGCCGCCCTTGTCGCCGGACTTGACCATCAGCGAGTTCTGGTCGGGCTGGAAGTTCGCGTCCGCCACTTCCCGGGTCAGGCTATCCTCTCCGATGAAGCGCAGCGCCAGCGGGGATACGCCGATCTCCGGCTTGGCGGCCATGTCCTCGTGGGCCTTGGTGTCCACGGGTTCCTCGACCAGCCAGTGCTTCAGGTAGGGCATGTTGCGCAGGAACGGCAGCACGTCGCCCCAGTTGATGTTCTTCTTGTCCACCTTGTAGTGCGCCAGCTTGAAGTCACCCAGGATACCGCCGCGGGTGTTCACGTCCGCCACATACAGGGGGGTCTCTACGTGCACCAGCTTGCCCTGCAGCTGGGCCGGCACCGCGGGGGCCACCGGGCGCGGGGGCGCCGCGGCCGGCTGCACGCCCATGGCCGCATCGGCCGGTGAGCCGGGTGTCGCGGTGGTGGCTGGGGCAGTGGTGGTGCCCGCCTTGGCTGGTGCCGAGGCTTCCGTCGTGGCGGCGGGTTTGGGCTTTTGCGGCGTGGGAGGCGGGAAGATCAGGTAGTAACCGATCAGTACCAGCATCGACAGCGCGATGGCGAGAAACAGCCGTTGATCCATGGATGGCTCGAAGAAGGCGCTCTAGTGCGGCAGATGTCGCCGCGCCGCGGTGCGATGCCGGACGGGCGGGACGGGATCGTACCCGCCCGGGTGAAACGGGTGGCACTTCAGGACGCGGGCCCCGGCCAGCCAGCTTCCGCGCAGCGCTCCGTGTTCCCGCAGCGCCTGCATGGCGTAGCGCGAGCAGGAGGGGTGGAACCGGCATGCCGGCGGGAGCAGTGGGGATACGAATAACTGGTAGACGCGCACGAGCGCCATCAGCAGCTTAGCGATCGGAGACACGCGCATGGGGCTGGGGGGCCAGACGGCCGAACAATCGGCGCAGTTCGCGTTCAGCGTCCGCCAGTCGGACGCCGCGGGGCGGCCGTTTCGTGACGAACAAACACACATCGTGGGGCGTGGCGAGCCCACTCCGGTTCAGCCGCACTGCCTCGCGCACCACCCGCTTGACGCGGTTGCGGCCGGGCGCCGTGCCAGCCCTGCGGCTGACGGAGATCATGAACCGGGAGGCTTCGCGTCCATTGGGCCAAGTCCTGGCCTGCAGCCAGCCAAGCCGGTGGTACTGCCCTTGCCGGAACACCGGGTCGATGTCCGTCTTCCTGCGCAGCCGGATGGATGGGGGAAATCCGAACGGTTTGACCATCACCGGTGGCGTGCATCCCTAAGGCGTCAGGGGCGTCAGGCGGCGCCGGCCTTTCATACGCCGACGCCTGAGCACGAGCCGTCCGCCTTTGGTGCGCATGCGCTCGCGGAACCCGTGGGTCTTCTTGCGGCGGTGATTGTTCGGCTGGAAGGTTCTTTTCATGGCGTTGCCGTGCGAAACCGATATGGGTCGGGTGATGCCTGACGATCAGAGTAGCAAAACGTTATTGGCCCATATTTGCGCAGGCCTGTCAACGGTTGGCGTTTCAGGGGGTGGGGACCCGGAGGGGGTATGGGCCAAGCCCGCCATTGAAAAGTCAAGCCATTCAGGCGTATGCTAGCCCAGTTGTCTGGCTCTCAGGGGCGACGCGGCCAGCCCTCCGGTGCACGTCACCACCCGGCACGCCCGGGACGATGTCGTCTCATGGCGCTTTGCGAGTGATGGCAGACGCATGAATCCAATCTGGATCATCGTGGCGGCGATGGTTGCGCTGCTGGTGATCACTCGCATCCGCAGCCGACGACGCTCGCGGCTGCAGAAGCGCCCGCCTGTCGCTGGGCCCCGCATCCAGGGCTCCCAGGTTTGTGCATACGTGCATCCGCGGATGAGCGCGGCCTGTCTGTTCGACCACGGGCTGCAGTTCGGCAAGGGTTTTCGCCGCAAGGAAGGCCCGCAACTGCCCCATGATGCGGAGTGCCGCTGCGAGGCGTTGCCCTTTGCGTTCACGTCCAGCGAGGTGTTCAATGGAGCCTTGCGCTCCCTGGGTGCTGTGAAGAGCAGCATCGAGGGCCTGCAACCGGCGGACGGGCAGAAGCTCATCGAGCGGCTGAAGGTCGCCGAGAGCGGTGCGCCGGCGCCGGAGTTGTCCGATTACGTGGCCGCTGTGGGCGTGGAGGCGTTCCCGCCCGAGTTCCAGCCGGCCCTGCACGAGTTCCTGGCGGAGCGCCACGCCTACCTGCTGCAACTGCAACGCGAAACCTCGGCAGGCTCAGAATCCACTTCCCCCGACCAGATGGAATCCTCGGAACCGACATGATGCGGCGCTACCTCAAAATGGCGTTCTGGGCCGGCTTGGCCCTGAGCGTCGTGGCAGGCATTTCGTTTGTGGGCCTGCTGCTGTATCTGAACACCCAGCTGCCGGCCGTGACGCGTCTGGAGGATCCGAACTACAGCCTGCCGACGATCATCTACGACCGGCACGGCCGCAAGGTGGACGAGATCTTCATCAAGCGCCGCAAGCTGGTCACCTACGATCAGATCCCGAAGACCCTCATCAACGGGCTGGTGGCCAAGGAGGACTCGCGCTTCTTCCAGCACCACGGCATCGACCCGATCCGCATCCTCAAGGCGGCGTGGGTGGACCTGGTGCACATGAACCTGGTGGAGGGCGCCAGCACCCTCACCCAGCAGACGGCGCGCCAGTTCTTCCTCACCCTGCGCAAGACCTGGATTCGCAAGATCAAGGAGGTGCTGCTGGCCCTGCGCATCGAGCGGGAGTTCACCAAGCAGGAGATCCTCACGCTCTACCTGAACAAGGTGAACTTTGGCGATGCCTGGGGGGTGGCTGCTGCCTCGGAGTACTACTTCGACAAGCGCGTGCAGGACCTGAGTCTCTCCGAAAGCGCGATGCTGGTGGGGCTGCTGCCCGCACCCAACAAGTACAAGCCGACGCGCAGCCTGACACTGGCCCGGCGCCAGCGCAACATCGTGCTGGCCCGCATGGCGGACGAGGGCTTCATCACGCGCAGCGAGCAGATGGCGGCCTCCTCCGAGCCCATCGTGCTGGCCCAGCGCAGCGACCCCAAGAACGAGGCCGCGGCCTACTACGTGGAACTGGTGCGCCGGCTGCTGCTGAGCCGTTTCGGCAGCAAGAACCTGTACGAGGGTGGCCTGCACGTCTACACGGCGATGGACCTCTCCTATCAGATCGCCGCGCACAAGGCGCTGTTGCAGGGTGTGCGCGCCGTGGACCGCCGCCGGGGGTATCGCGGGCCGCTGGAGCACATCGAGCTCGATGCGGCAGGCAACGTTCCGGAAGAGGTGCTGATCAACCTGAACCCGGGCCGCGAGCTGAACATCGGCAGCATCGTGGACGGCGTGGTGGTGGAGGTGACGGACAAGCAGGCCCGCGTGGCCCTGGCGCCCTATCAGGAGGGAGTCATCACCTGGGACGAGTTGCACTCGCAGTGGCCGGCGTATCTGCCCCAGGGCCAGGACAACGCCCAGCCGCTGGCCATCACGGCGCTGAGCGACGTCCTGAAGCCGGGCGATCACATCCAGGCTGAGGTGACCGGCCAGGATGCGGACTCCGGGCAGTACCTGCTCGATCTCTACCAGGAGCCCACCGCCAACGGCGCCGTCTATGCAATGGACCCGCACTCGGGCGACGTGCTGGCGATGGTGGGTGGCATCCGCTTCGGCCGCAGTGATGGCGGCAGCGAGTTCATCCGCGCCACCCAGGCCGAGCGCCAGCCGGGCTCCGCCTTCAAGCCGATCATCTATGCCGCGGCGGTGGAGGAGGGCTTCACCCCGGCCTCCGTGCTGGACGACAGCCCCCGCGTATTCACGATGGCCTCCGGCCGCAAGCACACGCCGCAGAACTACGACCAGACGTTCCTGGGCCGCCTGAGCCTCCGGGAGTCGCTGGTGCGCAGCCGCAACGTGCCCACCGTGGAGCTGGTGGACCAGATCGGGCCGCGCAAGATCATCCAGTACGCGCGCAAGTTCGGGATCACGACGCCCATCCCCGAGGAGGACATCATTGCGCTGGGCACGCACTCGGTGCGCCTGTCCGAGCTGACCCGGGCCTACTCGGTATTCCCCGACGGCGGCAAGCTGGTGGACCCCATCTACGTGCTGCGCATCGAGGATTCCAAGGGCAACGTGCTGATGCGCGCGGAGCCGCACTCCGAGCAGGTGATCTCCGACTCCACCGCGTACATGATCACCGACGTGCTGCGCGACGTGGTGCGCAGTCCCTTTGGCACCGCCCACCGCGCGCTGGAAGGCTTCGACCGCCCGGCCGCAGGCAAGACGGGCACCACGCAGAACTACACGGACGCCTGGTACATGGGCTTCATCCCGCAGCTCGTGGCGGGCGTATACGTGGGCTTTGACGACCCCACCATCTCGCTGGGCCCTGCGGAAACGGGCTCCCGCGCTGCCGCTCCCATCTGGCGCGACTTCATGGAGCAGGTGGAAGGCTCCCTGCCCATCGAGACGTTCAAGCAGCCCGATTCCGTGGTCACCATGCGCGTGGGGCCCGCCGGACAGCTGCTCGGTCCGTGCGAGGACCCGCGTGGAACGCGCTACGAGCTGTTCCGCGCCGATTCCATCCCCAAACGGCTGCGGGACGGGTCAAGCTGCGTGACCGGGCCACTCCAGGCTGCACAACCACCGGCCTCGGCCCAGCCTGCGAAGCACAGCGGTCGCCGCGAGGACGTGGATCTGTAGGGGTCTGCGAATACTTACGGGGAACGGCGAAGCCCAGGAGGGGGCTGCCGACAGGCGGGGCCTACCAAGTCTTCCAGGAGTCGTCCGCGGCCACGCCGGGTTCCCACAGCACTTCGCGCTCGCCCAGCGTGGCGGCCACCCAACGCCCGAACACGAACAGTGCGTCCGAGAGGCGGTTCAGGTATGGCAATATCTGCTCGCCCACCTCCTGCTCGCGGCCCAGGCGCACCACGGTGCGTTCGGCGCGTCGGCATACGGTGCGAGCCTGGTGCAGGAAGGCGCTCACGCGGCCACCACCCGGCAGAATGAAGCTCTGCAACGGCTCCAGTTCCGCATTCATTGTGTCGATCACCTGCTCCAGCCAGCTCACGTCCTCCGCCGCAACGCAGACTTGGCTCTCATGGCGGTCCTCGGGTAGCGTCGCCAGTTCCGCTCCCAGATCGAACAGGCGCTGCTGGATGGCCTGCAGGATGCGGTCGAAGCCGTCCCGCCGGGGGCTGGCGGGCTTGTCCGCATTGAACGAGCGCACGATGCCCAGCACCGCGTTCAGCTCATCCACCGTGCCGTAGCACTCCACGCGCGGATCGTCCTTGGGCACCGCACGGCCCCCGACGAGGGACGTGTTGCCTCGGTCTCCCTTGCGCGTATAGACTCGGTTGATTCGAACCATCGCGGCTCCCCAACGGCGTGTTGGATTGGGCTGGGCGCCCCGCAGGACGCGGGACAGGGGCAGGCTGCACGGTTTCAGCTTAAGAGGGTGGGGCTGATTTCGCAATGGTCCGCAACGCAGCCAGCACGGCCCAACGCCCGATCCGATCGGACGTAGAGCCGCGCGCCATCCTCATCCGCACGCCCAACTGGCTGGGCGATCTCCTCGTCAGCACCGCGTTCATCCGGGCCGTGCTGCAGCGCTTTCCCGCGGCACGGGTAGACCTGATCGTGCGCCAGGGATTCGAGGCATTGCCCCTGCCGCAGCGCGGCAGCGTGTATCCCTTCGACCGTCACACCAGCTCGCCGGGCGCCTTCGGGCGTGGCCTGCGGGGCCTGGGCCACACGCACATGTTTGTGCTGCCGCCCAGCTTCTCCTCCGCCTGGATGGCTTGGCGCACGGGCATCCGGCATCGCATTGGCTATCGCGGCGAGGGTCGGCGTTGGCTGTTGCGCCCGGCGCGGGCCCACAATCATGGGCCGCGCTCGGTGCATCTGGCTCGGGAGTACCTGGAACTGCTCAGCCCGTGGGTGGAGGCGATGCCGGAAGCCCCCTCCGCGGGACTGGAGCCGCCCGCGGGCTGGGTGGAGGCCCACCGGCCCGAGGACGCCCCGTCCGGCGAATACGTGGTGCTTGCCCCGGGCGCGGAGTATGGACCGGCCAAGATGTGGCCGCCGGCACACTACGAGGCCCTGGCCGCCGCGCTGGACGCTGCCGGCTGGCCGGTGGTGGTGGCCGGGCTCGGCAAGGACCGCCTGCTGGGCGAGTCCATCCTGGCCGGCACGCGGCGCGGCGTGAATCTGTGCGGAGAGACCGACCTGCCTGGATTGGCGGCGCTGCTGGCGGGGGCCCGCCTGCTGGTGAGCAACGACTCGGGCGCCATGCACCTGGGGGCGGCCTGGGGCGTTCCGCAACTGGCCCTGTTCGGTTCCACCAACCCCACCTGGACCGGCCCTCTCAATCCCCGCGCCGAAGTGCTCTACCGCGCTGAGCCCTGCTCGCCGTGCTACGCGCGGCAGTGTCCGTTGGGGCACTTGCGCTGCCTGCAGGAGCTCCAGCCGGCGCTCGTCACCGAGCGTGCCCTGGCCCTGCTTGGCGAGTCCCCCGCCGCGGCGCCGCGGTCCTAGTGCGTCGCTCTACTGGACTGAGCCTTGATGGGATTCCTGACCAGGGTGCCGGGCCCCTCGGACCCCATTTGTGGGTGGGGGCCCCCGCATTGGATTTCTTGTGGTTTCAAGCGGCCTTGCCGCTTGAAGACCAATTTTCAGTTTCCAGTCAGACCTTAAGCGCCCACGTCCATATCCGGGGGCCGCAAGAACAGCCATGCGGTCCACGCCGCGCCGATGACGATCATGGGCAGGCTGAGCAGTTGGCCCTTGGTGAGTATCCACACCGGGCAGCCGGCACCGGCATCGGGCAGGCGCACGAATTCCACCAGGAAGCGCATGATGCCGTACAGCAGCAGGAACACCGCCGCTTGGTGGCCCCGCCGGTGCACCCGGTGGCGCAACAGCAGCAGCACCGCGAAGATCACGATGCCCTCCAGCGCCGCCTCGTAAAGCTGAGACGGGTGCCGCGGCACGTGGAGCGGATCGGCGGGGAAGATCACGCCCCAGGTGGGGAGGGAGGGGACGATGTTGGTGGCACCGCCGCGCAGGCCGCAATGGTCGGCGAAGAGCATGCGCCAACTGCTGCCCGTGGGTGCGCCGTACAACTCGCCATTGATGAAGTTGCCGATGCGCCCCAGGAACAGACCCACCGGCACCCACGTGATGACGAAGTCGCCCACGTCCAGCAGGCGCAGCTTGCGGCTGCGCGAGTAGAGCCACATGGCCGTGAGCACGCCCAGCAGCCCGCCATGGAAGGACATGCCGCCCTTCCAGGTCTGTAGGATGCGATAGGGTTGCTCGAAGTAGGGCAGGCCGCCGTAGAAGATCACCCACCCCAGCCGCCCGCCCACGATCACGCCAAGGATGACGTAGGTGAACAGGTTGGGCACGTCCTCGGTGGTGACAGGCGAATCGGGCCGGCGGCTCTCGCGGATGATGTACCAGTAGCCGGTCAGGAAGGCGATCGCGTACATCAGCCCGTACCAGCCGATGCGCAGGGGCCCCAGGTGTACCAGCACGGGGTCGATATTGTGGATGTAGATCCAATGGCTCATTGCGGTCCTTCGTTGCACGGCGCGTTGCGGATTCCCGGATGGGTGCCGCCCCATGCGGCGACCCGTCCATAGCGCCCCCGCATCCTAGCAGCCAAGCCACCCTGCGGCCATGCCTTTCCCTGCATGCCGACCAGGGCCCGCAGCATCCCTGCGCACGGTCGCCGCGCCAGCCGATGCGGAAGCCTTCACCCACAGCACCACTCGCGCAGATTCGGGGTGCGTCGCAAAAATTACCTATTTCAGCCATCCTTCGATGCCCGTGATCGGGGCCTGGGAGCCGAATCTGCGCTCAATTGCAATTCCCTGGGGGCGGTGTTAGGCTCATCGCGGAGACAGGGAATCGTCAACCCTTGCACCAAGGGTAGTGCCGTGTCCGAATCCATGGCAGACAGGGAAGCCTCCTGGTACGACATCACGTTGGCAGGCAAGCGGTTCAACATTGCGAGCCGCCGCGGCGAATCCCACATCAGGCAGGTGGAGCACCTCCTGAATGAGACCTTCGAGGAGGTCAGTGCTCGCGTGCAAGGCCAGCCGGTGCTCAACATCGCACTGCTGACGGCCCTGAACCTGGCGGATGAACTGCTAAGCCTGCGTACGACGAATGACGGCGCATCCGAGGAACTCTCCCGGCGTGTCGAGTTTCTGGTGACTCGCTTGGAGTCCGTACTGGATGGCGCTATGGCCGGCATGCCGGCCGAACGAGGTTAGACACTCCTGCGGTGTTCGATAAGCTGGAATTTTCTTTGAGCCTAGTTTCTTGATCGGGATTCAGTCCCTGCGGGCCGTGTGCAGACCCGTCGCAAGGCGGGAAGCCTGAAGCCCATAAACCGGGTCCCACCTGCACATGCAGGTTCAAGAAAACCAGCACCCGGCACAGGCGGGAGTGTCTTTCAACTTTCCCCCGTAGTGTTCCCGCGGAACGCTTCCGTTCCTCGCAATCGCTGGATGGGATGGTCCTGAAGTTGTCGCGGCGTCGCTGACCGGCGAGCGGACGGACGTGCCGCACCGGGGTGCGACATCGCCTGCGACCGGGCCCGGCGGCGGTTACGCCTGAGAGCGGATCGCTTGCGCAGGCCCTTCAGCCCTTCATGGCCGTCAGAGCTTCGTTCTCGGAATCGTAGATATCGAGGATCTTGTTGAGGCGGGTGATCGAGAAGATCTCTTCGTTCTTCTTGCTCAGGTTGGTGAGTGCAAACTTGCCTTCCTTCTGCTGCATCGTCTTGAAGATCGACACGATCAGGCCGATCCCGGAGGAGTCGATGAAGTTCACCTTCTCGAAGTTCATGACCAGCCCTTTCACGTCCGGGCTGTCCAGGTGCGGCTTCAGGTAGGACTTGGCCTCGTTGACTCCATCCAGCGCAATGTTGCCTTCGATGGAAACCACGCAGACGCTGTCTTTGATGTGATGCGTACAGATCATGGTGCTCTCGTCATGGCTGGAACGGAGGAGACCTGCGGGCACGATCGCTGTGGCGCTCACGGAAGCCATCCCATGCGCAGCGGCCCTAAGGCAGCACGTGCCTTACCGCATATACGCACAAGGCGCAAAAAATTCCAACTCAATCTCCGCCGACGCCGTACATGACGGCGCTCGGTGTGAACCTGAACGGTGCCCCAGCGCCGAAACGGACCGGCTTCTGCTAGCTGAAACGCTGCGATTGCGCTTGCGGTTGCGAAACGGCGGCCATCTGTCGCTTATTCTCCGGGCCCTTCGCTATCCGGTGCCGACTCCGTCACCCTGCGGCAGCTCTACGGCTGCCCCGGACGCGGGGTCTCCAGGTACTGGAAGAGCGAGGAATCCGCGGACAGCACGACTTTGCTGCCCTCCTTGAGCGCGGTCTTGTAGAGGTCCAGGCTCTTCAGGAACGCATAGAACTCCGAATCCTGGCGCAGCGCCGCGGCGTAAATGCGGATGGCCTCGCTATCGCCCTTGCCGCGGATCTCTTCGCTGCGGCGGCGGGCCTCGGCCAGGATGATGGTGCGCTCCTTGTCCGTCTGCGCCTTGATCTTGAGCTGCTCCTCCGCGCCTTCGGAGCGGTAGCGCTTGCTGATGCGGCCGCGCTCGGCGCGCATGCGGGCGTAGATGCTCTCGGCGATCTCGCGCGGGAAGTCCGTACGCTTGATGCGCACATCCACGATGCGCACCCCGAACTCCTCCGAACGGGTCCGCGTCTCGCGGGCCACCTCCGCCATGATCGGCTCGCGCTTTTCCGTGATGATGTCCGACTGGTCATGGGAGGCCACGGCCTCGCGCAGAGACGAGGAGATGATGGCGTCCAGCCGGGCGTGGGCCCGGGCCAGGTCGCGCAGGGTCTGGTAGAACTTAAGCGGATCGACGATGCGATAGCGGGCGTAGATATCCACCACCAGCGCCTTTTTGTCCCGCGTCAGGAACTCGGCCGGGGCCGCATCGTAGCGCAGGAGGCGCTTGTCGTAGGTCGTCACCTCCTGGATGAACGGCAGCTTCATGTGCAGCCCCGGCTCATTCACCGTGCGCACGTACTTGCCGAACTGGATCACGATGCCCTGCTCGGTCTCGTCGATGGTAAACAGCGTGCCCCCCACCAGGGCGACGGCTAGCACCACCAGGGCGATCAGCCCGATGCGTCGGTTTTTCATTGGGAACCTCCCGCCCGCGGGGTCTGTGCCTGTCGGCCCGGCTCGCCCTGGGGTGTCGGCAGGGGCGTGGTGCCGGTTTCGCCCAATGGCAGCAGGGGCAGTGCCTTGCCGGCCACGCTGCGCGAGATCACCACGGTGTCCACCTTGGACAGCACCTCGGCCATGGTCTCCAGGAACAGGCGCCTCCGCGTGACGGTCTTGGCTTGGCGATACTCCTGCAGCATGGCCAGGAAGCGCGCGGAATCCCCCTGCGCCTCGCGCACGCGGGACTCGCGGTAGCCCTCCGCCGCGCGCAGCATTTGTTCGGCTCCGCCGCGGGCCTTGGGCAGCAGGTCCTCGCGGTAGGAGCGGGCCTCGTTGATGATGCGCTCGCGGTCCTCCTTGGCGCTCACGACGTCCTTGAACGCCGCCTGCACCGGCTCCGGCGGCTCCACGGCCTGCAGCTTCACCTCGGTGATGAACAGGCCGGTGCCATAGCTGTCCATGAGCTGCTGCAGGTGCACCTTGGTCTCGTCCTGCACGCGCGCGCGCCCGATGGTGAGGATGTCGTCGATGGTCATGCTGCCCGCCACGCCGCGCAGGGCCGTCTCGGCGGCGTCGCGCAGGGTACGGCCCTCCGGGTTGCCCGTGGGGTCCCACACCCGGAACAGATAGGCGGGCAGGTCGCTGATGCGGTACTGCACGACCACCTGGATGTTCACCAGGTTCTCGTCGCCCGTGATCATCAGCGATTCCAGCGGGAACTCCCGCACCCGCGCCGGGGGGCCCTCCATGATCGTGCGGAAGCCCAGCTCCATGCTGCGGATCTGCGCCACTTTGACCACGTTGACCCGCTCCACGGGCCAAGGCACGTGGTAGTGGATGCCGGGCGGCGAGGTGCGCGTCATGCGCCCGAAGGTGCGCACCACCGCCTGCTCGTCCGGGTTCACGATGTAGATACCCGTGAGCCCCCACGCCACCAATGCGGCCGCCGCGAGCAGCCACACGTTGAAGCGCCGGAAGTGGCCTCCGAACCGCTGCTGCAGCTGGTTCAGGAAGTCCTCCATGTTCGGCGCATTGCCACGCTTGTCCCAGGGCGATTGCCCGGGCTCATTGAACGCCATGAGCTATCCAGTCTGGCACGAGGAAGGTCGCGCCCGCTCTCCGCAAGCGGCGGCAGCCCCGGCGAGGGGGCCGCGACGGGAGGCTCCGCAACCGCCCGCACGCCCTTCCAGGATACGGGACAATCCCCCGGCTGCCAAGCGGCGCCGGTCGTGGCAGGGCGCGGTATCGCGCGCCATCGCCCGGCAGGAGGCTGGTGCGAGCGGCGGCGGCGCGGGGGGGGGGGGGGGGGGGCGGCGCCC
>Ga0102953_1000002_pt1 | contig 157524 bp, 137 predicted proteins | sample SalPon2A_C_D2_MG_FD_78509 | JGI IMG/M metagenome (GOLD analysis project Ga0102953, IMG submission 78509) | Soil microbial communities from South San Francisco under conditions of wetland restoration - Salt Pond MetaG R2A_C_D2_MG | ecosystem: Environmental > Terrestrial > Soil > Wetlands...
CGCGAGGTGCCCTATCTGCAGGCGCCGCCAGCCGGACGGCCGATGATGCGCAAGGGCCCGGATCGCCGTCATGCGCCGCCGGAGGCCAGTCCCGGCGACGACTATGCGCTGGCACTGGCTCGGCGCCTGCTGCTGCTCAACGCACCGCAGGGCCAGGCAGTGCTGTTGGATCAGGGTCTGGGCTGGGCACAGCAGGAGCGGCGGCGCCAGGATCAGGCCATTGCCCGCAGCTTGGCCGCCCGGGGTGTGGACTGGACGCCGGGCAATGGGGAGGATGGCGGACAGGTGGAGCTGCTCCACGTGGAGCTGCAGACCGGGCCCGCCAGCGGCAGCAAGGGCCGCAAGCCCGCCGCCTGGAAACCTCTGCCCCCGGGTATCCCGGTGCCCACCGGAACCGCCCTGCGGCTGCGCTTCACCCTGCGCAACGCGGGCGCGCTGCCGCTGCACCGCGTGCTGGGCATCTCCCGCAGCGCGGCGCCGTGCCTGAACGGACTGGAGCTGCCGGTGGGCCGGATCGACCCGGGACAGACGGTGCAGGTGGACGCCACCGTCGCACTGCCCACGGTTCTACCCCAGGGGCTGGAGCCGATGCAGTTCCGCATCTACGACGGGCAACGACAGTTGCAGTATCGCGCAACGCTGCTGATCCCCTTTGCCAACTCGCCCCAGGCGCGGCTGAAGCTGGCCCTGGCCGTGTTCGACGACGGCACGGGCGGCTCGCGCGGCAACGGCGACGGCCGCGCGCAGCCCGGGGAACTGCTGGCCCTGCGCGTACGGCTACACAACGGTGGCCACGGCGCCTCGGGCACGGGGCGCTTCTGGCTCAGCGCGAATGCGAGCGACACGATCCGGCTAGTGCGGCCGTGGCGGCCGTTCCTTTCCGTGCGTCCGGGCGGCACGGAGGAGGACTTCCTGCTGTTCAGTGTGAGCGCGGTGCCGGGGCCGCTGGCATTCCAGCTCAACCTGCTCAGCGACGGACTGACGGCCCAGGAGCTGAGCTGGCCCTTCCACCTGCGTCTGGCCCGGCCACTGCCGAGCCTGCGGCTGGAGGCACCGCGGGTGGAGCTTTCCGTGCCCGATGCCGCCGTGGCGGACAGTCAGGTGACCCTGAGCGGCACCCTGCGCGACGAAACGGCTCTGCGCGACGTGACGGTCTTCCGCAACGGCCGCAAGGTGATCTACCAGACGACGCCCGACACCGCCCGCCAGTTTCCGCTGCACCTGCAGGTGCCCTTGCAGCCGGGCCGCAACCTGGTGCGGGTGGTGGCGCGTGACCGCAACGGCTTGGTCGGCAGCCGCTCCTACCTGCTCTGGCAGGGGTCCGGCGCCGGCTTTCCGCTCGGCAGCACCGGCGTCCGTTCTCTGGGCGGCTCTCTCGGCAGCGCCCTCGCCCGCCTCATCCCCGGCGCCTGATCGTCCCATCCAGTCCACTGAACGCCCGCGGGCCCGGCCTTGCGGGGGATCCCACAGCATTCGGCGTGGGTGCGGGAATAGGATGGGCGCTCCGTGTGTTAACCGGGCCAGGACGACACAAACTCCACAACCTGCTGCAAAGGAGAGCAATCCGACATGACCTCGATTCGCCTGACCATCGCCCTGACCGTGCTTGGGGCCTTCTGCCTGCTGCCGTTCAACGCCGCCTTTGCCCAAAGCGACAGCGCCTTCATCAAATACCGCCAGCACGTGATGGATTCGATGGGCGCAAACATGGGCGCCATCGGCACCATCCTGAAAGAGAAGCTGCCCCTGAAGGCCAACATCGAGGAGCACGCGGTCGCCGTGCATGCGGCGACCACGCTGATCGCCAGCGCCTTCAAGCACAAGGCGGCAGAGGGCATGACGGACGCCAAGGCCAAGATCTGGGAAGACTCGATGGACTTCGCCAAGAAGGCCAAGGATGCCGAGAAGGCCAGCGCCCATCTGATCAGCGTGGCCAAGACCGGCGACATGGCGGCCATCGCGGAAGCGGTGAAGGGCGTCGGCAAGACCTGCGGCGGCTGCCACAAGGAGTTCCGCAAGCCCAAGGAGGAGTCGTACAAGAACAAGATGTAGCAGGCGGGGCTTACGCCCCGTCCTCCTCGCCAGGGGCCGTCCCGCCGCGGCCCCTGGCGATCTTCCCGATCGATCCGCCGAAAGTCTGCCGTGCCCGATAGCGCCCCCAGATCCACCGCCAGCCACCGCGTGCCAAGCCCCGGTGCCGCCGCCCTGGCCTTGCCAACCGAGCGCACACCGAGGGAACGCCTGCCGGCATCCCCGCACCGTGTGTCGCGCTGCGCCACCGCGATGGCCTGTGGCTTGGCGCTGTACCTCGGGCTCGGGCTGGGCGCGGGATGGGCGCAGGCCCAGGGGGCCCCGGGCAATGCCGGCGCCGCTGCGGGGGGCCCGGGCCCCGATGCAGCGGCCATCCAGCGCGGTGAGTACATCCTGCATGCCGCGGGCGGCTGCGGCTGCCACACGGACTACAAGCACGACGGACAGCCGCGGGCGGGCGGGCGGGGCCTCAAGACGCCCTTCGGCACGTTCTACAGCACGAACATCACGCCCGATCCGGAGACAGGCATCGGCCGCTGGAGCGAAGCGGACTTCGTGCGGGCCATGCGTGAGGGCGTGGGGCCGGACGGCCGCCAGTACTTCCCGGTGTTCCCATACACCTCCTTCACCCGCATGAGCGACGCGGACCTGCACGACCTGTGGGCGTACCTCTCCACCCGGCCGGCGGTGCACCAGCGCAACAAGCCCAACGACGTGTGGCCGCCCTTCGGCTGGCGCATCGGCATCCCGGTGTGGAAGTGGCTCTTCTTCCGGCCGCAGCGCTTCGTGCCCGACCCGTCGCGCTCAGCGGCCTGGAACCGGGGTGCCTACCTGGCCAGGGCCGTGGCCCATTGCGACGAGTGCCACACCCCGCGCAACCTGATGGGCGCGCTCAAGCCGGGGCACCAGTACGCCGGCTCCGTGGACGGTCCCGAGGGCCAGCTCGCTCCCAACATCACCCCCGACGACGCCACCGGAATCGGGCGCTGGAGCCTGGCGGACCTCACGTGGTTCCTGGACACGGGCATGAAGCCGGATGGCGACGATGCCCAGGGGCTGATGGGCGAGGTCGTCGAGCACGGCTACGCCAAGATCAGCGATGCGGACCGCCAGGCGATCGCCGACTATGTGCGCTCCCGCCCGGCCATCGACAACAAGGTGCGCGTCCCGGCCAAGGCGAAGTAGGTCGGGTCACGCCCCCCTCAGTTGGGCATCGCCCCGCCTGTGACGCGCCGTCGCGGGCGGATCCGGCTTGCAATTTCACCCGCGGATTGCCAAGGTTGGACCAAGCGCGCTGCCGCCCGGCGGCGGCGCTGATCCGCCCTTTCTGCAGAGGTGCCGTATCCCCATGGACATGCACGAGAGCGCCGAGCTGAGCGCATTCCGCAGCCAAGTGCGCGAGTGGGTGATGGCCAACTTGCCCAACGATCTGCACCGCCCCTATACCTTCGGGGGACTGGAGGACAGCGAAGCCGTGGGCCGGTGGCACCAGATCCTGGCGAGCAACCACTGGCTGGCCTATCGCTGGCCGGAGCGCTGGGGCGGGCCGGGCTTCACGCCCACACAGCAGATCGTCTACGCGGACGAGCTGCGGGCCTGCGGGGCACCGGTGCCTCGCGGCTTCGGCATCTCCATGGTGGGCCCGCTGATCTTCGAGTTCGGCACGGATGCGCAGAAGGAACGCTTCCTGCTGCCCATCGCGGAGTACCGCGAGCAGTGGTGCCAGGGCTATTCGGAGCCCAACTCGGGATCGGACTTGGCCTCGCTGCAGACCAAAGCCGAGTTGCAGGGCGATCACTTCATCGTCAACGGCCAGAAGACGTGGACCTCGCGCGCAAACCTGGCGGACTGGATCTTCGCGCTGGTGCGCACCAGCAGCGAGGGCGCGCCGCAGAAGGGCATCAGCTTCCTGCTGATCGACATGAAGACGCCCGGCGTCTCCATCCGGCCCATCAAGCAGATCGACGGCAAACAGGGCTTCTACGAGACGTTCTTCGACAACGTGAAGGTGCCGGTCGAGAACATGGTGGGCAAGCTGAACGAGGGCTGGACGATGGCCAAGGCCCTGCTGGGCCACGAGCGTTCCTCTACCGGGGAGCACGTGGACCTGGGCAAGCTTATCCGCACCATCAAGCACCTGGCGCGCGACTACGAGCGAGACGGGCGGCCCGTGCTGGAGGACGAGTCGTTCCGGCAGCGCTTGACCAAGCTGGAGATGGATGCGGACGGTCTGCGCTATACCCGCTACCGGATGCTCACCGCGCTGATGCAAGGGCGCGCACCCGGCCCGGAGGCCTCGATCTTCAAGATGTACCAGTCCGAACTGTGCCAGGCGCTCTACGACCTGGCCCTGGAGGCGATGGGCCCGGATGCCGCCCGCTGGTATGACGAGACCCTGAGCGAAGAGGCGTTCGACATCCCCATGCAGATGACCATCACCCGGGCCATGTCCATCTACTCCGGCTCCAACGAGATTCAGCGCAACATCATCGCCAAGCGCGTGCTGGGGCTGCCCGACTAGCGTGGCCATGCGCAGCGGCGCCGGGCATCTGCCCGGCGCGCCGTTGCCCGTGGTCCCGTGCCTGTGCCGTGCGGCCCCTGCGCCGAGGCGCTCCGCCGTGCGGACGGTGGGTGTGCCCGCCCGGTAACCCCGGGGCCCGCGGCGCGCCATTGCCTTTACCCGCCCTGCGCAAGACCCTGCTCATGATCGTGATGTCCGGTAAGGAAGTGGGAACCGCTCTGGAAGCGGATCTTACGGAAGAGGTGGCCGCCCTCAAGGCCGCGGGGGTGGAGCCCCGCCTGGCCGTGGTGCTGGTGGGCGACAATCCTGAGTCGCAAACCTATGTGGGCACCAAGGTGCGCACGGCACGCCGCCTGGGCATCGAGTCGGAGGACTTCCATTTGCCGGCGGAGACGAGCCAGGCGGAGTTGGAGGGCCAGTTGCAGCGGCTCAATGCCGATCCCGCCGTACATGGCGTGCTGTGCCAGCTGCCCCTGCCGGGGCACCTGGACGCCACGCGCATCGCAGGGCTCATCAATCCGCTGAAGGACGTGGACTGCTTCCACCCGTTCAACTTCGGGCTGCTGGCCGAGGGCACACCGCGTTTCACGCCCTGCACACCGGCAGGCATCCTGGCCATGCTGCGCCACTATCGCATCGTCGTGGCCGGCCGCCACGTCGTGATGCTGGGGCGCAGCAACATCGTGGGCCGCCCGATGAGCCTGCTGCTGAGCCAGAAGGGCTGGGACGCCACCGTGACGGTCTGCCACTCGCTGACGGGTGACTTGGCGCGCTATACGCGTCAGGCGGACGTGCTGATCGCCGCCATCGGCCGGCCCGAGTGGGTGGGGCCGGACCACGTGCGCGAAGGCGCCGTGGTGATCGACGTGGGCGTGCACCGCGTGACGGACGCCAGCCGGCCCCGCGGCTACCGCATCTGCGGCGACGTGGCCTACGATGCCGTGATGCCGCTGGTCTCGGCCATGACGCCCGTACCCGGGGGCGTGGGGCTCCTCACCGTGCTGATGCTGATGCGCAACACATTGCTTGCCGCCCGGTTGGCCGCCGGCCTTGATAAGGCCCCGGGGATGGGAGTTAAATGAGGGCAGGTGCAGGCCCAAGCGCCATCCGGCAACGATTCAGCGGGAGGCACCTGCCGTGAAAGCGTTCATCGTCGTGGATGTGCAGAACGACTTCTGCCCGGGGGGATCGCTGGCGGTAACGGAAGGAGACCGTGTGGTGCCGGTGGTCAACGACCACCGCAAGGAGTTTGAGCTGACGGTGTTCACGCAAGACTGGCACCTCCCCGACCACATGAGTTTCGCCTCCAACCATCCAGGCACCAAGCCCTTCGACGTGATCCGGCTCGGCGGGCAGGATCAGGTGTTGTGGCCCGATCATTGCGTGCAGGGCAGCCAGGGCGCGGCGTTCCATCCCGATCTGGACGTGCGGCCGCAGGACCCGGTGTTCCGCAAGGGCGAGCTGACGGAGGTGGACAGCTACAGCGGCTTCCTGGACAACGATCGCAAGCACGAGACGGGGCTGCGCCGGTTTCTGCAGGACAAGGGCATTACGGAGGTGTACGTGGCCGGGCTGGCCACGGACGTCTGCGTCAAGTTTACCGTGCTCGATGCGCTGAAGTATGGCTTCAAGACATACGTTTACAAGGGCGGCTGCCGCGCCGTGAACGTGCAACCGGATGACGAGCGCAACGCCTGGCAAGAAATGGAGCAAGCAGGCGCCATCCTGCTCCCCTGACCCTTCACCGCACATGGATCCAGCCAACTCTGCGAGTGGCGCGCTTTCGCGCCCACGGCAGGCTGTTTCCACGCGCTCCAGGCAGGTTCGCCTGAACCTCCCCTAGCCTATCGGCACCCCGTGGAAAGTCGAAGCACGCTGCATCAGGAGGCGCTGGATTACCATTCCCGCGCGCGCAAGGGAAAGATCGAGGTGCGGCCCACCAAGCCCACCGCCACGCAACACGACCTAACCCTGGCCTATACGCCCGGCGTGGCCGAGCCCTGCAAGGAGATCGCGCGCGATCGCGAACTGGTCTACCAGTACACCGCCAAGCATAACCTGGTGGCCGTGATCACCAACGGCACGGCGGTGCTGGGCCTGGGCAACATCGGGCCGGAGGCGGCCAAGCCCGTGATGGAGGGCAAGGGGGTGCTCTTCAAGAAGATGGCCGATATCGACGTGTTCGATCTGGAGGTCGCCCAGAACGACCCCGATGCCTTCATCGAGATCGTGGCCAGCCTGGAGCCCAGCTTCGGGGGGATCAATCTGGAGGACATCAAGGCGCCCGAGTGCTTCTACATCGAGTCCACCCTGCGCAAGCGGATGAACATCCCCGTCTTCCATGACGACCAGCACGGCACCGCCATCATCACCGGCGCGGCCCTGCTCAACGCCCTGGAATTTGCCGAGAAGCGCATTGAGGACGTACGCGTGGTCTTCTCCGGGGCTGGGGCCGCCGGCATCGGCTGTGCCCGGCTGTACCTGGCGCTGGGGGTGCGGCGCGAAAACCTGACGATGGTGGACATCGACGGGGTCGTCTACAAGGGCCGCACGAAGAATATGAACGAGCACCTGGAAGCCCTGGCGGCCGATACCCAGGCGCGCACGCTGGCCGATGCCCTGCGCAATGCGGACGTGTTCGTGGGCGTATCCGCGCCGAACATCGTCTCGCCGGAGATGGTGGCCAGCATGGCACCGAACCCGATCATCTTCGCGCTGGCCAATCCGGTGCCCGAAATCTCGTATCCGGCTGCCAAGGAAGCCCGGCCCGACGCCATCATCGCCACCGGTCGCTCCGATTTTCCCAATCAGGTCAACAACGTGCTGTGTTTCCCGTTCATCTTCCGCGGTGCGCTGGACGTGCAGGCGCGGGAGATCAACGAGGAAATGAAACTGGCGGCCATCCGCGCCCTGGCCCAATTGGCCAAAGAGGATACACCGGACGAGGTGCTGATCGCCTACGGCCTCAAATCCCTGCGCTATGGGCGGGACTACCTGATCCCCACGCCCTTCGACCCGCGCGTGCTCCTGTACGTGGCGCCCGCGGTGGCGCAGGCGGCCATCGACACTGGTGTGGCGCGGATCACGGATCTGGACATGGACGCCTACCGGGACCGCCTCGCCTCCAGCCAGAGCGTGACGCAGGAGACGGCCCGGCGCATCATCCGGCGGGCACGGCGCTCGGAGAAAGCCCGCGTGGTGTTTCCCGAAGCGCGCAACGAGACGATTCTGCGGGCCTGCCAAGTGATCGTGCAGGAGCGCATCGCCAAGCCGATCCTGATCGGCGACGACGAGCGCATCCGCGAGCGGGCCGAGGAATTCCGCGTGTCACTGGAGGGCGTGGAGATTCTGGACAACCGCCTCACTCCGCTGCGCAGGGAGTTCGGCGACGCGCTCTACGAGGCGCGCAAGCGCAAGGGCATCCTGCAGAACCAGGCCCGCATGATCATGGAGCGCCCGGTGGAGTTCGCCCTGATGATGGTGCAGACGGGGCACGCGGACAGCTTTGTGGGTGGCATCACGCGCACCTATCCGGAGATCATCCGCCCGGCCCTGGAAATCGTGGGCATCCGCGACGAGGCGCAGGCCGTGGCCGGCTTCTACCTGATCCTGTACCGCGACCGCATGCTGTTCCTGTCAGACACCACGGTAAACCTGAACCCCTCCCCGGCCGTGCTGGCGGACATCGCCATCAACACCGCCAAGGCCGCCCGTTTCTTCGGCCAGACGCCCAAAGTGGCTTTCCTCAGCTATTCCAACTTCGGCTCGGTGCGCAATCCGGACATCGACCGCCTGCTGGAGGCCCTGGCCATCGTGCGCAAGCGCGAGCCCGGGCTGATGGTGGACGGCGAGATGCAGGCGCACTATGCGGTCAACGCGGCCCTGCGCAAGCAGCACTACCCGTTCTCCGACCTGCAGGGAGCGGCCAACGTGCTGGTGTTCCCCAACCTGCACGCGGCCAACATCGCCTACCGCCTGCTCTCCGAACTGAGCGAGGGCGAGATCATCGGGCCCATCCTGACCGGCATGCGCCGACCCGTGTGCGTGCTCTCCCAGGAATCCCTGGTACAGGACGTGGTCAACATGACCGCACTGTCCGTCGTGGAGGCCGAAGAAGGTGTGATCTAGGGACTAGGCTGCGCTTCACCGGTTGCCGGCGGTAGCTGCGCGTACGGTCATTTCGGCCGGGTTGTCCGGACCCGCATGACCACTGCCCCGATCTCCTTGAAGTCAACCACCGCATCGAAGAAGTTTCGGTGTGTCAGGTTGGTCAGCTGCACCAGGCTCCCCGAGACCTTGTTGACCGTGCCCGTGAGCTCGACGCCGGAACGGAGCACCACCTGCACCTGTTTGTGCAAATTGCGATTCAAGACGTCCCGGATCGAGTCGCCATCGCACAAGTCGGAAACGCACAACTCCGCCTTCGGCGTCTCGGCGGGCAGCGTGTGGGGAATCACGAACGCTGCCAAGAGCAGTGCCAGGACCAACAGATGCCGCCTTGCCACCTTCGATCGTTTGTAGTGGTTCATTTCGCACCGCGCCCGAATGGTGGAACACCCCCAGTTCATCATATCACCAGCGCGGCGCGCCCAGACCCGACCTAGATCAAGCCGTTTATCGCGTGCTCACGACCCAAACGCGCCTCGGGTTTGGCCTACTGGGCCATCGGTAAGCGGTGCGGTGGTGGAGGGACATCCGGATCGCGTCTCGAGCGGTTGCCGACCGCATCGGAGGACCCTGTGCGTTGGTCACAGCCACCCGCGCGCCGAGACGCTATGCTGGAGGTGAACGGGTGTCGTTCCGGCGCAAGCAGGCACCGGATGCGGATCCCGAAACCTACCATCGAGTAGCCCAAGATGAAGCGCACTGGTTGGCGGCTGACGGCCATACTGCTGATGGCGGCAATGGCGCTCGCAGCCCTGTCGTTCCCGGCCACAGCGGCCACAAGTGAAGACAACGCAACCCTTTCGGACTTCGCCGCGTTCGATCGCGCGTTCGTGCCCGCGCTAGCACTGTCCACCCAGGGGCGTGTGGCCCCGGCGGAGCAGGCGCTGCAGCGGGCGCTGGCCCATTGGACCGCCATGCAGGCCCGGCTGGCTGAGCCATACGCCGCCGATCCACGCTGGGTGGAGGAAGCCGGGCGCGTGAGCGCAGCCCTGGACTCGGCCGGCAAGCACCTGGCCGCGGGCAAATCGCAAGAAGCCCACGAGGCGCTGGAGTCCGTGCGCCTGATCCTATGGCAGGCGCGCGATCGCCATGGCGTCGTGTACTTTGGCGACCTACTCACGGCCTACCATGAGCCCATGGAGGCCATCGCGCTGGGCACCAAGGGTCGCACGACGCTGAGCGACGCGGAGTTGGACCGCTTGTCCATGCTCTTTGCGGAAGCCCGGCCGCTGTGGAAGCGCGTGGAGACCTTCGCGTTTGACCCCGCGCCCTATGGCTTCGACGCAAAGCACACCGAGCGCCTGCACGCGCTCGTGTCCGGTGAGACCCACGCCCTGGCAGCCCTGGGCCGCTCGCTGGAACGCCGGGACGTCGCGGCGGTGCTGAAGCTGGGCCCGGCGATCAAGCCGCCCTTCGCCGGCGCCGTGATGCTGTTCGGCGACTTCCAGGGTCTTCAGTAGCCTCCACGCCCGGACGGCCCGGCGCGCACCGGGCCGTCCCGCTCTCCGTTCGACAGGCTCAGCACCCGCTCCGACGGGAACGCGGTCAAACGCCCTGCCTTTTCCCGTGCCTCAGCGCAGCCACGGGCGTAGAATGTGGGCACTTCTCGTCGGCGCAGGTTGGGGGAGCCACGGCGTCGGCCCCGGCACACGGGTCGCGCCGCCAGAGGGGAGGCCGTTCCATGCACTCACAGCTGGCGCAGGAAGCACTCGATTACCATCGTCTGCCCAAGCAGGGAAAGATCGAGGTGAGGGCCACCAAGCCCCACGCCACTCAGCACGACCTTACACTCGCCTATTCGCCCGGCGTGGCCACACCTTGCCTGGAGATCGCCCGCGATCCCAAGCTGGCCTACGACTACACCATCAAGGGCAACCTGGTCGCCGTGATCTCCAACGGCACGGCGGTGCTGGGGCTGGGCAACATCGGGGCGCAGGCGGCCAAGCCCGTGATGGAGGGCAAGGGCCTACTGTTCAAGGTGTTCGCGAACATCAACGTGTTCGACCTGGAAGTGGCCGAAACGGACCCGGTCAAGTTCGTGGAGATCGTCAAGGCCCTGGCGCCCACGTTCGGCGGCATCAACCTGGAGGACATCAAGGCGCCCGAGTGCTTCTATATCGAGACGGAGCTGAAGCGACTGTTGGACATCCCGGTCTTCCATGACGACCAGCACGGCACCGCCATCATCTCCGGCGCGGCCCTGCTGAACGCGCTGGAACTGGCAGACAAGCACCCGGGCAGCGCGCGCATCGTGTTCGCAGGCGCGGGGGCTTCGGGCGTTAGCACGGCCAAGTTCTACGAGAGCCTGGGCGTGAAGCGCGAGAACCTCCTGATGGTGGACAGCCGGGGGGTGATCTACGAGGGCCGCGATGAGCACATGGAACCCAACAAGGCCTCTTCGCCGCGAAGACCGATGCGCGCAGCCTGGCGGACGCGGTCAAGGGCGCGGACGTGTTCGTGGGGCTCTCACAGCCCAACATCCTCACGCCGCAGATGCTGACCACCATGGCGCGCGATCCCATCGTGTTCGCTCTGGCCAATCCCAATCCCGAGATCGACTACAACCTGGCACGCCAGACGCGGCCCGACGCCATCATCGCCACCGGGCGCTCTGACTTCCCCAACCAGGTGAACAACGTGCTGGCCTTCCCGTTCATCTTCCGCGGCGCGCTGGACGTGCAGGCAAGCGAGATCAACGAGGCGATGAAGCTGGCGGCCACCCGCGCCCTGGCGCAGCTCCCGCATGAGGATACGCCCTCGGAGGTGCTCAAGGCCTATGGCGTGCCCACACTGAAGTTCGGCCGCGAGTACCTGATCCCCACGCCCTTCGATCCACGCGTGTTGCTCAAGGTGGCACCGGCGGTGGCCCAGGCGGCCGTGGACTCCGGCGTGGCCCGCATCCCCAGCCTGGATCACGAGTTGTACCTCAAGCAGTTGGCCGCCCTGGCCGCCGGCACCTGAGCCGGCTCGACGGCCTTCGGCAGGCCCAGGGCAAACGCCGCCCGTCCCCGTTCCCGCTCCAAGGCATGGAGCGGGAGGAGAGAGGCTCCCAATTCGGTGTTTTGAAAGGCCCTTCGCCCGTGGGGGCGTTATCCGACGCCCCACAAGGGAGCGAGCCTCCTTGGACCCTATTTGTGTAGGGGGTGTAGGGGGTGTAGAGGCCCGTGGCCCCTACCGGAGGGAGGAGGTGTGGAGGCAGGAGACAGCGTCTCTCTCCTCCGCCCACCCAAACGCTAAGGCTTGGCGCTGCACTACCCCCGCTCGAAGACCGCGGCGAGGCCCTGGCCGCCACCGATGCACATGGTCTCCAGACCGTAGCGCGCTTCGCGACGCTCCATCTCGTGCAGCAGCGTGGTGAGAATGCGCACGCCCGTGGCGGCAATGGGATGTCCCAGCGAGATGCCCGAGCCGTTCACGTTGAGTTTGTCGGGCTCGTTCCAGTCCCACTCGCGCAGCACCGCCAGCACCTGTGCGGCGAAGGCCTCGTTCAGCTCCACCAGATCGATGTCCTTCCAGCCCAGGCCCGTCTTGCCGAAGAGCTTCTTCACGGCCGGCACGGGGCCGATGCCCATGGTGGCGGGGTCGCAGCCGGCTGCGGCCCAGCCCTTGAGGAAGCCCATGGGCTGCAGGCCCAGCTCGGCCAGCTTGTCCTCGGCCACCACCAGGCAGGCCGCCGCCGCGTCGTTCTGCTGGCTGGCGTTGCCGGCGGTCACCGTGCCGCCGCTCTCGATGGGTCGCAGCTTGGCCAGATCGGCCAAGCTGGCCTCCGCGCGCGGCCCTTCATCCTGGGCGAAGGGCACGGGATCGCCCTTGCGCTGCGGGACGTTCACGGGCACCACCTCCTTGGCGAAGGTGCCCGAGGCCCAGGCTGCCGCCGCCCGCTGGTGACTGCGCACGGCGTACGCGTCCTGCTCCTCGCGGGAGATGTTGTGCTTCCTGGCCAGGTTTTCGGCGGTCTCGATCATGCCGGAGATGCGACCGAAGCGCTCCTCGGGCGAGGCCTTCTCGCGGGCGCGCACCAAGCGGTCGTGCAGGGTGATGGAACCCATGCGCGCACCCCAACGGGCGTCGTTCGTGTAGTACTCGGCGTTGCTCATGCTCTCCGCCCCGCCCGCGATGACGACGTCGGCGTTGCCCGTCTCCACCAGCAGCGCCGCGTTGATGACGGCCTGCAGGCCGGAGCCGCAGCGGCGGTCGAGCTGGTAGCCGGGCACCTCGATGGGCAGGCCGGCCTTCATGGCCGCGTAGCGCCCGATGGCCGGATTCTCCCCGCTGGGGTAGCCGTGCCCGAAGATCACGTCGTCCACCCGGGCCGAATCGATCCCGGTCTTCTCGATCAGGGCGCTGATCACCGTCGCCGCCAGATCCTGCGCCTGCAGGGGCCGCAGGGTGCCGCCGTACTTGCCCACCGCCGTGCGCAGCGGGCCCACGATTGCCGCTCGTCTCATGCCGAATGCTCCGATGGAGTGCTGTGAGGGTCCGCCACTGTAGCGTTCCGCCCGGGCAGCGACAAGGCGCGCTCGCCACAGGCCGCTGCCACGCCCGGCGCCAAAGTCACAGCTTGTAGCCGAAGCGGCGCAGCATGGCCTTGCGCTCGGCGATGTCCTGCTCACCCTCGATGCCCAGCGGCGGCTCGCCATCCACCACGCCCAGCACGCCGCGCCCCTGCTCCGTCTCCGCCACCACCACCTGCAGTGGGTTGGCGGTGGCGCAGAAGATGCGGCACACCTCCGGCACCTGACGGATCGCCGGCAGAACGTTGATGGGGAAGCAATCGCGCAGGAACACGAAGAACGTGTGACCGGCGCCGATTTCCTCCGCGTTGCGACGGGCCAGATCGATCAGGGCGTCGTCCGTGCCGCTCCAGCGCACCAGGCGCGGCCCGGAAGCCTCGCAGAAGGCCAGCCCGAACTTCACGCCCGGCACGGCGGTGACCAGGGCCTCGTGGATGTCCTCCACGGACTTGATGAAGTGCGTCTGGCCGAAGATGACGTTCAGGTCCGCCGGCTTTTCCACCGGCACGAGGCTGAGCTCCAGGGTCATGGCAGATCTCCCGATTGAAGGGCGCCTTCAGCGCACGTGAATGAACGGATATTGAGTGCACAAGGCCCGGGTGATCAAGCCCACGCCGCAGACAGTGCCGAGGGTCTCCACACAGACCACGGCATCCTCGTCGGCGAAGGCAACGCGCGGCGTGCGGCACTGCGCCTCCAGCCGCGCCAGCAGGTGACCGGCCAGGGCCTGTTCCAAGGGCATGCTGTGCAGCACGCCCTTGAGGCCGCGCCGCTCCATCCGCACATGGAATGCGCCGTCCCCAATGGCCTCGGCGTAGGGCTCCACGGCCTCCCACAGGCGTGCCTCCAGCGCTTCGGGCGCATCCGCGTTGAAGGTGAAAGTGCGGTCGATGGGCACCAGGTGCCCAATGGCGGAGAAGGTGCGGCCCTTGCGAGCCTCGCGCGCCAGCAGGGCCTCGTAGAGCGCCGTGCGCTCCTCCACCATGCCAATGAGAACGCCACGGAAGGGCGTGTGCTGGAACGGCCCGTGGGCCTGCAGGATGGAGAGGAGCCGCTGCAGCTGGTGCGGCTGCGCGGTCACGAGCACGTTCCACGCCGACATCATAACATCGTCCTCATCCTCCCCCCGGGTGCTGCGGCGCGCCGCGGACGACTCAGCCTTTCACGCACGCTAGCGGCGTCAGGCGCGCCACCTTGACCGACAGGCCCGCGCCATGGGCCACGTCCACCACGGCGCTGACGTCCTTGTAGGCGTCCGGCGCTTCCTCGGCCACGCCACGGTAGGAGTGACTGCGGATCAGGATGCCGCGCGCGGCCAGGGAGTCGATCACCTCGCGGCCCCGCCACTGCTTGGTGGCGGCCTTGCGGCTCATGCGCCGGCCAGCGCCATGGCAGGAGGAGCTGAAGCTGAGCGCCTCGCCCTCGGCCGTGCCCGCCAGCACATACGATGCCGTGCCCATGCTGCCGCCGATCAGCACCGGCTGACCGAAGGGCCGCAGCGCCTCCGGCAGGTCGGGATGGCCAGGCCCGAAGGCCCGCGTGGCGCCCTTGCGGTGCACGAACAGCGACCGCGACCGGCCCTCCACGGCGTGCGTCTCCAGCTTGCAGGTGTTGTGCGAGACGTCGTAGAGCAGTTCCAGCACGGCCCGCGGGAGCACGCGCGCGAAGACCTCGCGCGTCAGGTGCGTGAGAATCTGGCGGTTGGCCAGGGCGCAGTTGATGCCCCCGCGCATGGCGCCCAGGTACGCCTCGCCCACCACCGAGCGCAGGGGGGCGCAGGCCAGTTCGCGGTCCGGCAGCACGATGCCGTGATCCGCCGCGGTAACGGCCATGCGACGCAGGAACTCCGTGCCGATCTGATGGCCCAGGCCCCGCGAGCCGCAGTGGATGCTCACCACCACGTCGCCGACGCGCAGCCCGAAGCCCTCGGCGATGCGCTCGTCGAAGACCTCGGCCACGTGCTGCACCTCCAGGTAGTGGTTGCCCGAGCCCAGCGTGCCCATCTCCGCGCGCTGGCGCTCCCGGGCCCGGGCGGAGACCTCCCCCACCACGGCACCGGCCATGCACCCGCGCTCCTCCGTGCGCTCCAGGTCTGCGGATTCGCCCCAGCCGCGCTGCACGGCCCACTGGGCGCCATCGGCCAGCATGGCGGACATCTCGCGCTCGTTGAGCACAATCTGCCCCGTGCTGCCCACGCCCGCCGGGATGCGGGCGAACAGCGCATCGGCCAGGCGCTCCTGCACGGCCCGCACATCCTCCACCGTGAGTCCGGTGCGCAGGGTGCGGACGCCGCAAGAGATATCGAAGCCTACGCCGCCCGCCGAGACCACGCCGCCCGCGTCCGCATCGAAGGCGGCGACCCCACCGATGGGGAAGCCGTAGCCCCAGTGCGCATCCGGCATGGCCCGCGCTGCCGTCACGATGCCCGGCAGAGTGGCCACGTTGGTCACCTGCTCGAAGACCTTCTCGTCCATCTCCAGCAGCAGGGGCTCATCCGCGAAGATGACGGCCGGCACGCGCATGCGGCCCTCGGGCTCGATGCGCCATTCGTAGGGCGAAACATGGGTGAAGCGGGAGGGATCCATGGGTAGGCTTCCGCGAATCGAATCCTGCCGGTACGCGAGAGCAGCGGAGGCCTCGCCACGCCCGGCTTGGCTGCGGGCTACACGTCCACCACGCACTCGGCGACCCAGCGCCCGTCAGGCTCCTGCGCCACGCGCAGCGCGGTATAGGTGGCGCCCTTGACCTCCACCGCGGGGCGATGGGTGGAGCGGTCTACCGGCTCGCCCCAGGCCTCGGCCTCCAAGCGGTGGTCGCTCAGCCGCACGCTGAAGCGCCCGAACAATAGGCGCCGCACGGCCATCTCGTAGACCAGCGCGTTGAGCCAGTCCACCAGCAGCAGCTCGTCGTCCGGGGCTTCACATGCAATGGGAACGTGCTCACGCGCCTGCACGCCGGCGGGGTCGGTGAGCACGCCCGTGAGCGCCATTGCGGCCTGCTCGAAGGCCACCTCGCGCGTGGGGCCACGGCCCCGCACGCCGATGTCCGCACCGTGCTCGAAGTGCTCCCAGGCCCCCTCGTCCATCCGCACGTCCCGATGGCCGCGCAGCCGCGGCACCCCCCGTCGCTCCCTTTTCCTCCATGGTAGCACCAGCGCGATGGGCCCTCCAAGCCGCAAGGCGGGGGGCCCTGCGTGCGCGGACGAGGCGGTTCTGTGAGATCGTCCCCGCGTCGGCCCGCGCAGGCAGCGGGGCAGCGAGACACGCGCGCTTCCATGACCGTGGCGTGAATTGCGGGGTATAATGATTCTGGGGGGGGCTTCCGCCGAGGAGGACCACCATGAGCCCATTGGATACGCGAACCTTCTTCCGGGCATCGCCGTTCACGGAACAGCCGGTCGTGATCGCGGGTCCTGGTGTGCGCCTGCAGGGCAATCTGGTGGTGCCCCCCGCCGCCAAGGGCTTGGTTATCTTCGCCCACGGCAGCGGCAGCGGGCGCCATAGCCCGCGCAACCGCTTCGTCGCGGGGCAGCTCAATGCGCACGGGCTGGCCACGCTGCTGATGGACCTGCTTGAGGAGCAGGAGGAGGGCGACCGTCGCAAGGTGTTTGACATCGCCCTGCTAACCGAACGGTTGCACGCCGCCATGACCTGGGCGGCAAACTACGAGCCGTTGCGCCAACTGCCCGTGGGCTGCTTTGGGGCCAGCACGGGCGCGGCCGTGGCCCTGCGCGAGGCCGCGCGGCCCGGCGTGCACGTCGCTGCCGTGGTGAGCCGCGGCGGACGGCCGGACTTGGCGCTTGAGGAGTTGCGCTGGGTGACGGCACCGACGCTGCTCATCGTGGGCGGCCTAGACACAGATGTCCTGGCGCTCAACGAGAAGGCTTACGCGGAGTTGACCTGCGAGCGGCACCTGGAAGTGGTGCCTGGCGCCACGCACCTGTTCGAGGAGCCCGGCACGCTGGAGCGGGTCGCTACCCTGGCGGCCGACTGGTTCGAGCACCACCTCACCAGCGCGGGGCCTGCCCATGGGCAGCGGCCCACCAGGGCGACCTCATGAACCGCCGCACCTGGAGCGAGGCACCCGGCGCGCGACTGCCGCTCGCGGACCGCCGGCAGGCGGGCCGGTTGCTGGCCGAGGCGCTGGGGCACCTGCGCGGCCGCACGGACTTGGTGGTGCTGGCGCTGCCACGCGGCGGGGTGCCCGTAGCCGTGGAGGTCGCCCTCGCGTTGCACGCCACGCTGGACGTGCTGATCGTGCGCAAGCTGGGCGTACCCGGGCAGGAAGAGCTTGCCATGGGCGCGCTGGCCTACGGCGGGGTGCGCGTGCTGAACGAGGACGTGGTTTCGCACCTGGGCCTGCGCCCCGAGACGATCGAGGCGGCCGCGGCACGCGAGTTGCCCGAGCTGGAGCGGCGCGAGCGGGCCTACCGTGGCGGCCGGCCACGGCCCGAGCTGCACGGGCGCTGTGTGGTGCTGGTGGACGACGGTCTGGCCACGGGTTCCACCATGGAGGCCGCCATTCGCGCCGTGCGGCAGCTCGGTCCGGCTCGACTGTTGGTGGCCGTGCCCGTGGCCCCCGGCGATACCGTGCGTCGCCTGCGTCGCCTGGTGGACGAGTTGGTGTGCCTGGCCGAGCCCGAGCCCTTCTTCAGCATCGGCCAGTGGTACCGCGACTTCGCCCAGGTGGACGATACCACCGTGCAGGCGCTGCTGGCCGAGTTCGCCCATCCTCCGGGCACCCCGCCAAGCCCGGACGCCAACGTACACTGACGGGGCACGTCGCCCCGGCATCCACTACCCAGCCGCGAACGCCGGTGCCGCCTGCGGCGGGGTTTCCCGCGCCTCTCCCCATCCTGCCGCAAATCCGTGGGTCGCCCCTCGCGCCCGCGTGGAGGTGGCTGTTCCACACCCCATCGCCCGTGGTAGGCAGGCAGCGGGGTGCGCGGCCGCGTGCCCTCCACCTGCGCCGGGGAGCACGCATGGGCATCAGGATCGGCATCATCGTCAACAACCAGTTCCACCTGAGCGACGACCCGGTGGCGCGGCTGGATGAGCAGTACCTGATGATCCGCCATGCGCGCGACCGTGGCTGGCACAGCTTCCTGGCCTCCATGCACTACCTACCGGAAGGCGACGCGGTGCAGTTGCAGCAGGTGCCCCTGCTGGCGCGGCTGCAGGCGGAGGCGGGCGAGATGGCCATGGGTGTGGCGATCTTCCTGCTCAACCTGCACAACCCCGTGTACACGGCGGAGACCATGGCCACGCTGGGCGTGATCGCGCGCGGGCGGCTCACGCTGGGCATCGGGTTGGGCTATCGCGACGTGGAATTCGACGCCTTCGCCGTGCCCAAGGGCCAGCGCGTGCGGCGATTCGAGGAAGCGCTGGCGCTGGTGAAGCGCCTATGGGGTGGCGAGGCGGTGAGCGCCGAAGGCCCCTGGGGCCGCCTGCGCGACGTGCGGCTGAACCTGCTGCCCATCCAGCGCCCGCACCCACCCATCTGGTTCGCCGCCAACCACGACAACGCCGTGCGGCGTGCGGCACGGCTGGGCGACTGCTGGTACATCAACCCCCACGCTACGCTGGAAACCAACCGGCGGCAGATGGCGCTCTACGTGGCGGAGCGCCGCGCGGCGGGCCTGCCCCTGCCGGCCGAGGTGCCCTGCCGCAAGGAGATCTTCTGCGCGCGCGACCGGCGCACGGCACTGGCGATGGTGGGGCCCTACCTGGAGGAGAAGTACCGGCTCTATGCGCAGTGGGGGCAGGACAAGGCCATGCCCGCTGACGAGCGGCTCGATCTGCCCTTCGAGGAGCTGACCCGCCAGCGCTTCGTAATCGGTTCGCCGGAGGACTGCTACGAGCAGCTCCGCCCCTACTGGGAAGAGCTGGGCGTGACGCAGTTCGTGTTCCGCACGCACTTCATCGGCATGCCCATCAGCCACGCCCTGCACAGCATGCGCATGATCTCCGACGAGCTGCTGCCTGCCCTGCGCGCCGTCCAGCCCGCACCTCTGCGCTGAAGGTTCCGGTCGGCGCTGTTATACTTAAATCAATTTTATTGCGTCAAAACGATAGCATTCCGCGCGGTCGGCTCGCATCTTTCCTCCCGCCACACCTACCAGCACCCGCCCAGAATTCCACCAATGTGTTGGGCCGAATCCATGCGTATGATTTTCGGGACCATGCTGTTACCAGACCATTATATCCAGTAATAACTCTTCGCGAACCACGCTCGCAAATCCGCTCTTGCAGCGTGTCCGATTCATTCCAGTGCATCGCTAAAATTTTTAGGTAAATACGCAATAGATAAGCGCATTATATAAGTTATTTTTCAGGGAACTGCCTAATCAATTGGCACGTTGAATCGCTCACTACACCAACTTCCGGCTGCAACGTGTGGCAGTCGCGCGGGAGGGGAGCCGTGGCTTGGCCGCTGCTCCCAAGGGGGGCGCTGTGGACCCATCGAAGGTCCCGAGCAGCCTGCAATCAAACCATGGGGAGATTCGAACATCATGTTCAAGAAATTGGGGCTCAGAGCCAAACTTGTCGTCATTCTCAGCATTCCCGTCGTGTGTCTGCTGCTGTTCGCCTTGAATAGCCTGTGGACAAAGGCGGATGTGTTGCGTTCGACGACGGAGATCCAGCAGTTGGCCAACATGTCCAAGCAAGCCAGCGCGCTGGTGCACGAGTTGCAGGCGGAGCGCGGCATGACCGCCGGCTACATCGCCTCCAAAGGTTCGCTGTACCGGGCACAACTGGGCCCTAAGCGCGAACAGACGGACGCCAAGCTGGACGCCTACCTCACGTTCGAGCGCAGCTTCAACGTGAATCGGTTCGGCGAGGACTTCGCCCGAGGCGCGCAGAACATACAGACCCAACTGGCGGGGCTGAAGGACATGAGGGCCCGCATCGATGGTCTGGAAGTCACCGGCAATGCGGCCGTGGGCTTCTACACGAAGGTAATCGGCGGCCTGCTGGATTCCGTGCGCTACGCGAGCCTGCTCTCCACCGATCGCAACATGACGCGCATGATCTCGGCCTATGACGCGCTGCTGCAGGGCAAGGAATACGCGGGACAGGAGCGTGCCGTGCTGAACAGCATCTTCGCCGCCAAGCGCTTCGATGGCGACGCATATCGGCACTTGGCGGCCACGGTGGCGCTGGAAAACCTGGGGCTGGGCAACTTCGACGAACTTGCCAGCAGCGAGCTCAAGCAGCAGTTCTCGGACAACGAGAAGAGCCATTCGTTCCAGGAGGTGCAGCGCATGCGCGAGGCCGCGCTGCAGACCAATGCCGGTGCCGATGCCCTGGCGGTGCAGCCCAGCTACTGGTTCAACATGGCCACCCAGCGCATCGACGCCCTGAAGAAGGTGGAGGACAGCGCCGCCTCCTCCATTGTCGACTACGCGCAGCGGCTGTACTCCACCACCATGCTGTCCTTCATCGTGCTGATGGTGGTGGCGGTGCTCGCCATTGCATTCACGCTGCTGGTGGGCTGGGCCATGACACGCAATATCCTACGCTCCATCAATGCGCTGATCGAGGAGCTGTTCGGGGGTGCCTCGCAGACCCTCAACGCCTCCAAACAGGTTGCCTCCGCCAGCCAATCCCTGGCCGAGGGCGCCTCGGAGCAGGCGGCGAGCCTGGAGGAGATCTCCTCCACGCTGGAGGAGCTATCCAGCATGACGCGCCAGAACGCGGACAGTTCCACGCAGGTGGAGTCGCTCTCCGATGGCGTGAACGACTCCGCCAAGCAGGGCGTCTCGGCCATGGGCCGCATGGAGTCGGCGATCAAGGAGATCAAGGATTCGTCCGACCAGACGGCCAAGATCATCAAGACCATTGACGAGATCGCCTTCCAGACCAACCTGCTGGCGCTCAACGCCGCGGTGGAGGCCGCCCGTGCCGGCGATGCGGGCAAGGGCTTCGCGGTGGTGGCCGAGGAGGTGCGCAACCTGGCCCAGCGCAGCGCACAGGCAGCCCGCTCCACCAGCGAGCTGATCGAAACCTCGCAGCAGCGCGCCGACGCCGGCGTGGCCGTGAGCAAGGAGGTGCAAACCGCCCTGGAGCAGGTGAACGCAGCGATCAACCAGGTGCTGCCGCTGATCAAGGACGTCTCCACAGCCAGTGGCGAACAATCGCGGGGCCTGGAGCAGGTCAACGAGGCCCTGGCGCAGATGGACACCGTCACCCAGAGCAATGCTTCCAATGCCGAAGAAAACTCCGCCTCCAGCGAGGAGTTGAGCGCGCAGGCGGAAAGCCTGAACACCATCGTGGACGCGCTGCTACAGCTGATCTACGGGCATGGCCAGGGCGGCGACCGGCTGCGGATCGAGGAGGGCGCGGGTCACACTCGCTCAGCCTCCCACGGGCACACGAATGGGCATGCGCTGCCCGGGCCGGGGCACACCAACGGAGCCGAAGGCGCACCGAAAGCCACCGGCGGCAAGCCGACGCGCCTGGGGCTGAAGGAGAAGATCGAGCAGGACCAGCATCATCTCCCCCTGAAGGAGATGCCGAACCTTCACGGCCTGGGCGACGCGGACTTCCGCGACATGAACTAGTCCATTTCACCGCAGGGGGCCACAGGCCTCCTGCGGCCTCACCCCAAACCTCAAGCCTCCTGGGTCTCAAAGGTTCCAGGCGAAACGATCTCCAGCACCTCCAGGTCGTCGGAAAAGCCGAGCACGTTGTGCTTGATCTCCGGAGGCTGCAACCAGGAATCGCCGGCGTGGAAGGTGAATTCCCCCTCCCCTTCGAAGTACACGCGGAACCAGCCCTTCAGCACATAGTTGAACTGCAGCTCGACCTTGTGCAGGTGCAGCCCGGAGCCCTCGGCGGGACACGGGGCGCAGGCCCGGTGCACCTCGGCCATGAAGCGCCCACTTGTGGCCTCGCGCAGACCCAGGTCACGATCCTGGAAGTACGTGCGGAAGCCGGGCCGGAACTTGGCGTCCTTGGCGCGGCTGACCGCGAAGCGCTGCTTGCCGTCGTGCATGCTCCTCCATTTCGTGCGAGTTCTGCGCGGGACCGCCCTCCGCGGGCGGCACGCCCGATATCGTTGCGCTGGTCGGCGCCCCAGGCACCCGGCATGCGCGGAGCGTTGCGCACGATGATAGGCGATTGTTCACGCGAGGCAAGCACCGGACGAACCCATGCGGGTCGGTGGATAGACGCCCGCTCGCTCGCCATTGCCCGCGCCCAGTTACCGTCAGCGCTCCAGGAACTCGCTGAAGAAGCTCTCAGTGTCCGCCGTAAGCTGCAGGAAGGCCACCCCCACGAACCATACGGGCCGCACGTACATCTCACGCTTCACCCAAATCACCTTGGCCGGCAGATCCAGCACCACGTCGCTTCCGTCACCACCCAGCAACTGCACCTTGACGGACTTGCCCCGGGAGAGGTGAGGATCGCGATCGAACTGCATGCGCATGCCGTAGTGCGAGACATTCTTGGTACGGCCCGCAAGCACGCCCTCCTCTGTGCTGAGCTGGAAGGCCGTCTCTGGCACGGCCTCGTCGCTCATCAGCACGTTGACCGAGTTTTCCCGGGCGATGCGGCGCGCGGCGCGCTGGTCGGTGACCTGCCCCCAGCGCTGGAAGAGCGCCGCACGCACGTATTCCGATTCCATTACCTCGCGGAAGTGATAGTTGTTGCCGCGCTCGCTGTGCAGCACACCCTGGTTCTCGAACCAGCCCATGGAGCCCCCGGAATAGGGAATGTAGCGCCCGTGCGGCAGCGTTTCCATCTCCAGCGAGCGTGCCTCCTCGGCAGACGCCTCGTCCTGCACCTGCTCCCGTTCGCTCATCGGATGCCCCCGCTTGATGACCGGCAATCGCCCCAGGGTCGCCTTTCGCCCTGAGCCTATGCCGCTCCAGGTCTCCCGGCAACGCCCTACACAATCTCTTCACATTGCCCGCGGTCAACCTGCGCTGGCAGCGCACAAACGGAGCTCCCTCCCCCCGAGCGCCGGAGGAACGGCATCTGGCGGCCTGCCCACCGCGCAACCGCTGCAGAACTGACCGATACCGGCAGCAACCGAGCCGATGGGAGGTCAATCGTCGAAGCGGGCGAAGAACAGCGCGGGGTAGATCTGCCGTTGCGGAAGCACGACCAGCAGCGGCGCGATGCGGCCAAACAGATCGGCCACGGTATCCTCGGCAGCTTCGGCATGCAGCATCGTGTCGTAGGTGACGAAGCTCGTAAGGCGGTCCGGCGCCGTGCGCAGCACGACCACTTGGCGGCAGCCGGGCAACTGGCCCATGCGCGCCATCACGTCCTCAGCCAGGGCGTGAATGCGCGGCAGGTCCTGCAGGTGGAAGCTGAACTGAATCTCGGACACATACATGAATCGGCACCTGTGCTGGACGGCGTCGTGCAGGGCACGACCGGCACGAGCATGAAGGGTGTTACAAGATAAACGTTGAAATCGAGGAAACGGCCGCTCACCGACAGAGCGGTGGCTGGCGAACGGCGCGGCCGCAGCCATGCAACGCCAGCCCGCGAAATACGTATATAAGTGTAGCGAGACTTGCACGACGCAACCCCAACGCCCGACCGGACACCGACCATGAGCCATTCCTTTGTGTATCGGAAAGACCTGCAGCCGGGCGCGCTGCGTGCGGGGGAGGCGTCGGATGACACTCCGACTCTGCGGGAGACGAATCAGTTGCGACTCACCGTGGAATCACTCTACGCCCGCGAGGCCATGCTGGAGGCGGTCATCAACTCGCTGCCGGCGTGGATCTCGGTCAAGGATACCGACGGCCGCTACCTGCTGGTGAACGACGCCATGGCACAAGCGTTCGGCGGGCGCGCGGCCGACTTCCTCGGGCGGCGGGCGGAGGATCTGCCGGCGCTGCCGCACCAAGCCAAGCAGGTCGCGGCCCAGGCGGATGCGGAGGTTCTGGCCACGGGGCAGGGGACGGAACGCCTGCGCTATCCCGTACGCCTGTCGGACGGCCGCGAGCGCATCCGGCACCTGACCAAGATGCCGTTCTCCGACGAGGACGGCCGCTTGCTAGGCGTGGTGAGCTGGAGCGACGACACGACCGAGGCTGTGCTGGCTGAGGATGCGCTGGAATCGCACCGACAGTTGTTGCGCACCGTGATCGAAGCCGTGCCCCACCCCATCGCATACACGGACGCGGACGGGCGCCTGCTGATGGCCAACCCGGCGTTGTGTCGCATGCTGGGCTGCACTGCGGAAGAGGTACTGGGCCGCACATTGGGCGAATTGCTGGCGCTACCCGCCCAGGTGCGCGAGCGAATCCATGAGGATACCGCCGCCATCTTCCGCACCGGGCAGGTGCCCGCACCGATCGAATACGCCGGCACCGACCCCCAGGGGCGCATAGTGCACCAGGTGATTTCGCGGGCGCCCGTGCGCCGGGCCGATGGAGCCATCGAAGCCGTGGTGAACATCGCGGTGGACGTCTCGGAACTGCGCCGTGCGGAGCGGGAGGCGCTCCTCGCCCACCAGCGCCTGACCGATGCGATGGAAAGCCTGCCGGCGGCCTTCTACCTGTATGACGCGCAAGAGCGGCTGATCATGGCCAATTCCACGGCCACGCAGTACTACCCGGACGAAGCTTACATCCTGCGGCCGGGTGCGAGCTACAACGACATTATGCGGGCAGGTCTGAGCAGCATGAAGCTTGACGCGGAGCAACGCGAGGGCCGCCTTCAGCATGCGCTGCACACGTTCCGGGAGCCGCCGGAATCCTTCGAGCAGGCGCTTGCCGACGGGCGTATTCTGCTGGCCCGCAATCGGCGCACGTCCGAGGGCGGTACGGTGTGCGTGCGGGTCGACATCACGGAGCAGAAGCGCATCCAGGCCGAGCTCGAGCAGCGCGAACGGCAAATCCAGGACGACCTAGCCCTGGCGGCCGATCTCCAGCGCTCCATCCTGCAAACAGTGCAGCCGCCCGGCTTCCTGGAGGCCGCTTGGCACTTTCAGCCCAGCAGCCCCGTCTCGGGCGACATCTATCACGCGCGCACAGACGTCGACGGCGCATTCCACTTCTTCATCGGTGACGCCACGGGCCACGGCGTCGTGGCCGCTTTCATGACCATGCTGGCGGAGGCGGGTCTGCGCAGCGTCGCACCTGCCACGCCGCCGGACGCCGCTCTGGCACAGCTCAACCGGCAATTGCTGCAGTACCAGCTCGAGGGGCGCTTTCTGAGCGGCATCTGCATGCGTATCGCGCCGGACGGCACCCTGTCCGTCGCCAACGCCGGGCATCCGCCCGCCCTTGTGCTCTGCGATCAAGGCCGGCAGGTACGGCAGTTGGAGTTGGGCGGCTTCCCGCTGGGCTGGTTCGCGGATGCGCCCTACCAAGCCCAGACCCTCCGAATGGTACCGGGGGATACGGTGGTGCTTTATACCGATGGACTGACGGAATGGAGCGACACTGAAGGGCTGCAGTTCGGAGAAAGCGGACTTCAGTCCGTATTGAACCTGCATCCGCGCAGCCGGCCGCAGCGGCTGCTCCAGCAGGTGCTGGCCTCCGCGGCGCGCCATGCCAAGCAGTGCCCCGCGACCGACGACCAGACGGTGTTCGTCTTCACCTACCGGGGCGCGACCGAGCGCTGAGCGCCGCCGCACAAGGCAAACCGACAGCCCACCGGAGCCACCGCGCGGCTCACTCCTTCTCGATGTGCTCCAACTCCAGGGTCAGCGTGAGGAACTGCAGCCCGTGCTCTGCGTCGCGGAAGCGGCAGCGCACACGGTAACGAGGCGCGCGGTCGGGATCGTCCGGGTCGGCATCCAGCGGTTCGCAAGCCAGCACGTCCGTCTGCGTGGAGAAGACACTGGCCAGGGAGAGCGTCAACGGACGCTCGGAAAAGTAGGCGAAGGGACTGCGAAAGGCGACGCCGGAGACGGACATGTCCTCCACCTGCACGGACGTCTCCCGGGCAGTGGCGATATCCTGCGAGCCGACGGCGAAACGCGGATGCTGACGGCGCTCGTCTGCGGAGGCCAGCACGCGCACCCGCCCACCCGCGCGAGCCTCCTCCAGCAGGCGCTGGTAGCCCTCGAACCAGACATCACGGATGTTTCGAATCTCGTCGCGCACGATGGCCCTGGGAATAAGGCTGCCTTCTTTTCATGACCCAGCGTGCCGCGCCAGGTCAAGCACCCCGGCTGGCACGGGCGCTGCCGGCATGGAAAGGTGGCTGCGGTGACAAGCAGGACGGGGTGTCACGGTGGTTGCCACTTGCGAACGCCCGTGAATACGCGCAGGATCGCGCGGAGATCGGACGAGGAGCATGCGCACAGCGGCTTTGATCGTGTTGCTGACGGTGCCGGCGTGGCACCTGGCACTGGCGGCGCCCGGAAACGGCTTTGGCCTGGCGGGCGGGCCGACTGCCCATTCCGTGCGCCTGACGTTCCTCGACGGCACCTCGCAGCGCTACACGAGCGCGGGGCTGGGCGTGACGGGCGACGCCCAGTTCGTGGTCAATGAGCGCTGGAGCCTCGATTCCTTCCTATCCCTCACCCTGGAGCGCAGTCACGGCGACGTGACGGCCACGCTCAGCAACGGCATGGCAGGCTTCCAGGTGCGGCGCTGGTTTGGCCAGTTCTTCATGGGCGCGCACCTGGGCGAGTATACCGAGTTGCTGCGCGATGCCACGCACGCGCAGACGGTCTACGGGCCGGGCATGGGCGCGGCGGTGGGGCAGGAGCGGCCGGACGGCCTGATCTGGAGCGCGCAACTGGACCTGCCGCGCAAGCTGATCGCCCCGGGCGAGGTCCGCGTCGGCCTGCTGCTGCAGGTCGGCTGGCGCTGGTACTGAGGCGGAGACCTCTTGCGATGAAAGCGCTGTGCGCCCTTCTCCCGGCCTTGGTGTTGCTAGCCACCTTGTGCTGCGCGCAGACGGCCGTGCCTCAAGCGCCCTCCGCGCAACAGACCCCAGGGTCCATCACGGAGCTGCCGGGCGCGCTGCCCCCGGCACCGACAGAGGAATCCCCCCAAACCGACGCGGCGCAGCCTGCGGCCATCGCGCTGGGTCGGCAGGTTTGGCAGGAGAGCTGGGACGCCCTGCACGGACAGAGCATCATCCTGGGAGCCGGCTACACGCAGGGCACGCTGAAGTTCCCCAAGTTCCGCGGCGCGCCAGGCGTTGACCCGCAGGTGACGGACAATGGGCGCCTGACGCTGCTGTTCCGCTACGAGACCACGGAGCGGTACTTCGCGAAGCTCCCGCTGCAGGTGGGGCAGGTGGCCTTCGGCTACAACTTCGCGGGCAGCTACGCCATGCTGCAGGTGGATCGGCAGCTCGTGGACAACCCGTTCATGGGGCAGAACTTGGGGACGAGTGTGCACGGAAACTACCTGGCTGGCGCCCCGCAGCTATTCGTGCGCATCGGGCCGCTGTATGCCGATCGCGCCGTGTTTTGGAAGTTCGCCGTGGGCCTGGGGGCGGCGCTCGTGCGCCTGCACGGCACCGTGCTGCCTCACAACGGGCAGGTGGCCGAGCCCGTGGAAGCCGTGGACAGCGAGGGCACCCGCCTGGCCGAATACATCACGGTCAACTGGGAGTTGCAGATGGAGCGCTGGCTCCTGGCCTTCCAGTCCCACTACCTGCAGGGTCACGCTGGACAGGATTTCTTCACTTACGAGGTCTACGCCCTCAGCCTGGGCTACACGGTGCGCTTCTGATGCGCAGACCGGCGCCTTCCCCCCAACGAAGACGCGTCCACTGGCCCCGCGAGGCGACCTAGGTCAAGTTCTGCCGCGGTGGGTGGTGTATATTGAAGTGGCATTCCGCGGCAACTGGCGACGTGAGCTTTCCTCGCCGAGGGCCTGCAGGCTGGCCATTCGACCGCACCGACAGCGCCGGCGGAAAGCCCCGAGCCCGCTTCCAGCCATGCGAGGCTGCCCAAGCGGTGCCGTCTTCCACCATGGGCCGGGTCCATCGGCGCTCACGAGCGAGCGGGTGACGCCGCGTGCTTCCGCTGAATAGCCAAGTGATCTTCCTGCTGCTGGCCATGGGCATCTCGGCGAGCGTATACGGCTACGTCGGATGGCGTACAATCGGCCCCGCGCGGCTGCGGTCATCCCGCAAACGGGCACTGTGGGGCCTGCTGGCGGTCTTCTGGGTTCTGCCCCCCCTGCCGCTGGTGTTCCGGCCACTGGGCAATGCCAGCGCCCTGGTGGACGAACTATCTTGGGTGGCGTTCCTGAGCCTGGGCTTCTTCGTGCTGGCGTTCTGTCTGCTGGTGGCGGCGGACCTGGCCCGGCTGGCGCTGGCGCTGGTGCGATCGCTGCTGCGCAACACCGCGCAGTCTTTGGCCACCGACCGCAGCACAGCGCACGATCCCGACGATGCCGGGGCGGCGATGGTGATGGGGCGGCGTGGCTTCCTGGGCCATGCGGCAAACCTGGGGCTGCTGGGCACCTCCGGTGCCCTGGTGGGCTACGGCCTGGACGAAGCCATGCAGATGCCCGCCGTGGTGCACATCCGACTGCACGTGCCTCACCTGCCGCCAGCCCTGGAGGGCTTCCGGATCGCGCAACTCACCGACCTGCACCTGGGGCCCATGCTGAAAGGGCCCTTCATGGGTCGCGTGGTGGAGCGTACCAACGCGCTGGAGCCCGACCTGATCGCCCTGACGGGCGACCTGGTAGACGGCACGGTGCCGCACCTGCGCGATGCCGTGCAGCCGCTGGCATCGCTGGCCGCCCGCGAAGGCACCTGCTTCGTCACGGGCAACCACGAATATTACTCAGGTGTGGAGCCCTGGGTCGAGCACCTGGACGGCATCGGTGTGCACGTGCTGCAGAACGCCCACCGCTTGGTGCGGCGCGGCAGCGCGCGTCTGCTGGTGGCGGGTGTGAACGACCCTACCGGCGCCCGGTTCATGGGAGCGCAGCCGCCCGACCTGAGCGCCGCCATGGCAGGGGCAGGCGATACGGACTTCAAGCTGCTGCTGGCCCACCAGCCGCTGGCCATCTACGACGCGGCGCGGGAGGGCTTCGATCTGCAGCTATCCGGGCACACCCACGGGGGCCAGTTTTTCCCCTGGAACCTCGTGGTGGGGCTGTTCCAGCCCTACGTTCGAGGTCTGCACCTGCACGCGGGCACCTGGATCTACGTGAGCAAAGGCACCGGCTTCTGGGGACCGCCCATGCGCCTGGGCACCCACTCCGAGATTACCCTGATCGAGCTGACCGGGCGTGCGGAGACGCGGGTGGCGTGACGGGGGGGCGACAGGACGGGACGCGGCGGCGTGCCCGTTCATAGGAGCAAACCCTATCGTGGGAGGCTCTCCCATGATTCGCGAGACGATGCACCTGTGGCGCCTGCGTTGCGCCATGGTGGTGGCGCTGACGAGCGCCCTGGCGACCCTGCTGCTGGTGGCCTGCGCGGCGCAGCCCGAACCGCAACCGCCCAGGCCGCTTGCCGGCAACTGGTGGAGCGACGGCAGCTACCGCGTCAAACGGCTCGACCCGGCCAGCGTGAAGCAGTTCTGGTACGACCAGCGCGGAGAACTGGAGCTGCTGCCCGTCACGGAGTTGCACGCCATGCTCCCGGAGACCCTGGCCGGGCTGGACGCCAACTGTCGGGCGGAAGGCGGCCCTGAGAGCTTCTGGATGGGCTGGGCCATGCGGTCGGGCAACCCCTTCCCCGCGCACGGTGTGTGCTACCGTGGCCGCGCGATGACCATTAGCGAGGTGACCACAGCTTGTGCCCGCCTGCAGTCCCGCGGACGCACTTTGATAATCGCCTGGCACCGCCCAGACGAACGCACCTACGCCTGCCGCGAGCCATAGGGAAGTGCTGGCTGTGCCCGGATGACCCCACCCAAGTGCCCCACTGGCGTGCCACCTAAAGCGCGGGGCTGGGAGGAGTGCCGCTAAAGGCGGTTTCAATCCACTCTGGGGACAAACGCAACCCGCAGCCCGCCGCAGGGATCGGGCATGGCCACGGGGCTGGGAAGACCGACAAAGGCGCGCCGGGCAGAAAACAACGCAGCCCGGCAGCGCCCCGGGAAGGCCGCCTACTCGATGTCGCGAAACTCCGTCTCGGCCAAGGCAGAGAATGGAGGACGAGGTGTGTGCGTTTTCGTACCCAATTCCTGCTCCAACTGCTCGCGCAGCTTGAGAGCTTTGGGCTGAGGCGCATCGGCGCGCATGGACCGCTGAGCCGGTACGCCCCGCCTGGGCGTGGACGACAACTCCTTTGCGGATGCGACCAATGCCGGCGCGGAACCGTTCGACTCGGTAATGCCCTGCACGATTCGCTTGAGACTGCGCACCGCCCGCCGCAGATTCTCGGATTGTGCGGTGAACTCCTGGCTGGACGCCGCGACCTCCTCGGCCAGCGCCGCGTTGCCCTGTACCACTTGGTCCATCTGGCTGACCCCCGTGGTGATCTGGGCGATGCCTGTGGCCTGCTCCTGGCTGGCACGGGTCACCTCGCCGAGCAGCGCATTGACCCGATCCACGGCCCCTCTGATCTCGCTGAGCACCTCCCCAACCTCGCCGGAGATCGTGACACCGTACTCGGCCCGTTGTTGCGAGGCTTCGATGAGGACGTTGGTGTCCTTGGCCGCCGCTGCGCTTCGCGTGGCCAGGTTGCGCACCTCCTCCGCCACGACGGCAAAACCGCGCCCGGCGTCTCCGGCACGGGCAGCCTCGACCGCCGCATTGAGGGCCAGCAGATTGGTCTGAAACGCGATCTCGTCAATGGTCTTGATGATCTTGGCCGTCTGATCCGCCGAGTTCTTGATGGCGTCAATGGCCGTCGACATGCGTTCCATGGCCTCGTTGCCCTGTTGGGTCAGGTTCTGCGTATCGGAGGCAAGCTGCGCGGCTTCCCCAACGTTCTCCGAGCTGCGCTGCGACATGCTCGAGATTTCTTCGAGCGTGGAGGATGTCTCTTCCAGGCTGGCGGCCTGCTCAGACGCCCCCTGGGCCAGGCTTTGGCTGGAACTGGACACCTGCTGGGAGGAATCCACGGTATGCCTGGAGGCCCTGTCGAGATCCGCGGTGATCTCCTGAAGACTTCGGCTCAGCTTGCGCGCAAACCGCACCACCACCCAGACGATCGCCAGCGCGAACAGGGTACCCACAATCAGCAGCACGTTTGTCAGCAAGCGCTGACTCGCGATGGACGCGCGGATGCTCTGCTGGTCTGCGTCATAGCGATCGGTCAGCAACTTCACGATCTGATCCAGCACCACGGTGGGCGGCCGATCGATTCCGCGCACCTGCGCATCCGTGGAAAACGGGTCGCGCCCGCCGTTGGCCTCGAACACCGCCAGGGCTGCTTCGTATTTTTCCCCCATCTCAGAATATGCGGCCTGGAATTGCGTATTTAGCTCGCGTATCTTTGGATCGGTAATCTGCTCTTGCAGGGCGGCGCTCAGATCCTGTGTGAGCTTGAATTGCTTTCGAAAATTTGCAGAATACTTATTAAAATCTTCTGGATTATGGCCCCGCAGCAGAGTGTCTTTCCACTCCTGAACCTGACGCTTGAATCTGTATCGCATGTCCCGTGCAATGCTTTGCTGACGCACGCTCTGAGACAGAATCTTGTCGGTACCGGCATAGGCGATCTGAAGTCGGTATGCCAGCAGACCGGAGACCACGAATCCCAGCAGTAGCGGAATTACGGCTAAAGCGTACAGCTTTCGCGACAACGTAATTCTGGACATTGGGCGCCCCTTATCGCTAGTTAGAAATCCTCACCATCCCGGTAATCAGCGATATTCAATCCCCCCCCCGACGCGCCCGTGCGTCCGAATTCCATTGCTTGCGAATGGTAAAGCACGGGCAAATCCGGGTCGCGATTTCCATTCTCCTATACATAAATCGATGTGCTAAGTCCACGAACGAATAAGTATCGAGAATATTCACTCCCGATTTGTCGCAGAAAAAACCAGTTTGGCAGCGCGACTCCTTCCGCAGCATCCAACCACGCGGAGCGCTGTCCGCCCACCGCGCCTGCCCGGTCTCGCCAATCAACACTGGAGCACCGCCCAGCCCGGTGCCTACATACGGGACCGGCACCGTCCTGCTGTCGTTTAATGGGCCTACACATCTCGCCGCGGACACGCTTTCTGTGCGGATCGACGGGATTTGGGATGTCGATTCAACTTTGGTTGGGTGATCTTCCTGAATCCGGTTGTGACGGCGTACCTCGCCCAGGGCGCGACTCCTGGCCAGCAACAACGGCTGCCCATTAGTGCTCCAACGATGAACGCACTCCCCTCGGCAACGACGGCAATGGGCCACGCGCCTCACACGGCGGTGCTTCTTCTGGCCAACGAGCCTCAGCGCTGGCGCGACTGGGCAAGTCAGGTAAGGCACCACGGCGTGTCGCTCGGCTTCGGCAGGGGTGCGGACGCGCCAAGCTGCGTGAACCGCGAAAGGATGCCGGACGTGCTGCTGCTCGATGGAACGGCCCGCACGCAGGAGCTGGCGGAGGTCGTGTCCGCGCTGCGGCAGTCGCCGGCGTCGGCCGGCCTCCCGATCCTCGTCCTGGCGCCGCGGCTCACCCAATCCCGGCGCTCCGCCCTGCTGGCTGCCGGGGTGGCGGACTTCCTGTCCCCACAGGAGGACGTGCGCGCTCAGGTCAACCGGTTGTGCGCCTACGGGACCGGCTCCCGCACAGCCGGCGGTGAGGTGGCCCACCGGGCACCGGCGGCGGAATTGGACTTCCGTGCGGTAGCCTTCGACCACACGCCGGCCCTGACGATCGTCCACGACCGGCATGGCCGCATCGTTCGGGTGAACAAGGCCGTGACGACGGCCACGGGCTTCGGTGAGGCGGAACTCGTAGGCCAAACAAGTTGGGAGGCCCTGATGGGCACGCCGGAAGAGCAGCGCTCCGTTCGCGAACGCTACGAGGCCCTGGCGCTCATGAGTTGCGAAGAGGCGCTGGCGCGCTTCGGCGAGGCTTCGGAACGCATCTGGCGCACGAAGGATGGGCAACTGCGGCTAATCGCCTGGCACCTGGACTACCTGCCGGACGAGCACGGCAATGTGGCCTACCAGGTGGCGTCCGGGCTCGACGTCACCGAACGCAAACGGGCCGAGCAGGAGCAGTTGGACAGCGAGCAGCGCCTTGCCGAGGCCCAACGCATCGCCGCGTTGGGAAGCTGGGAGCTCAACCTCGTCGACAACGCACTCACTTGGTCCGACGAGATCTTCCGTATCTTCGAGATCGACAAGACGCGGTTCGATGCGTCTTACGCCGCTTTCCTGGAGGTAATCCATCCGGAAGACCGGGAGGCTGTGAACGAGACCTATCAGGGATCGATCACCAACCACAGGCCCTACGAGATCACGCACCGGCTGCAAATGGCCGACGGCCGCATCAAGTACGTCCATGAGCGCGGCGAGACGCACTACGCGCCGGACGGCTCGCCGCTGCGCTCCGTGGGCACGGTGCAGGACATCACCGAGCGCCACCGGGCCGCCGAGGCGCTGCGGGTGAGCGAGCAGCGGCTGGAACAGGTGTTGGGCAGCATCAGCGACGCCTTCTTCACGCTCAACCGGGAGTGGATCTACACCTACGTGAACGAGAACGCGGCCGGATTCGTCGGCAAGACCACGGCGGAGCTGATTAACCGCTGCATCTGGGACGTGTTCCCGGAGGGCAAGGGGTCGAGCTGGCACGAACGCTACCGCCAAGTGCTGGAATCCAGGCAGCCTCTGCGCTTCTCGGACTACCACTCGGAGTTGGGAGCCTGGTACGAGGGCTCGATCTATCCCTTCGAGGATGGGATCTCCGTCTACTTCCACAACGTGACCGCGCGCAAGAAGGCCGAGCAGGCCGTGCAAGAAAGCGAGCGCCAGAAGCGGGAAATCCTGGACAGCATGTTCGCGTTCGTGGGGCTGCTGACCCAGGACGGCGTGCTGCTCGAGGCCAACCGCGCACCCATCGAAGCCGCACAGCTGACGCGCGAGGACGTGATCGGTAAGCCGTTCTGGGAAACCCAATGGTGGTGCTATTCGGACGAAAGCCAAGCGATCATTCGAGACGTCCTGCGGCGTGCCGGTGCGGGCGAGACGGTGCGGCGCGACTTCCAGGTGCGCATGGGCGACGACCGGTTCATCACGATAGATGCCACCTTTGGCCCGCTGCGGGACCGCGCGGGACGAATCACCCAGATCATCGGATCAGGCGTGGACGTATCCGACCGCGTGCGCGCGGACGCGGAGGTGCGCCGCCTGAACGCGGAACTGGAGCAACGCATCCAGCAGCGCACCGCGGAACTGGCGGAGGAGCGCAACTTCGTGGCCAGCGTCCTGGATACCCAGGACACGCTGGTGGTGGTGCTGGATCGGACCGGGAAGATCGTGCGCTTCAACCGAGCCTGCCAGCGCCTGACCGGATACAGCGAGGCAGCGGCCCTGGGCCGCGAAGTGTGGGATCTGGTCATTCCCCCGCGCGAGGTGCCGACTGTGCGGCACGTGTTCCAGCGCCTCGCCGCAGGCGACTTTCCCAATCGGCACGAGAACAGCTGGATCAAGCAGGACGGCTCGGAGGTGTTGATCGCCTGGAGCAACACCTGCCTCGTGGACGAGGACGGCCAAGTGACCTACGTTATCGCCACCGGGATCGACGTCACCGAGCGCCTTGCCGCGGACGCCGCCTTGCGCGAGAGCGAGGCGCGCTATCGTACGCTGGTGGAGACGATGAACGAGGGGGTGGGACAGCTCGACCCGGAGGGCCAAACCATCCTCTTCGTGAATCGCGCGCTGGCGCGGATGGTGGGCTACGCGCCCGAAGAGTTGGTCGGGCAGTCATCCTCCCTGCTGTACGACGAAGCGAGCCAACGAACGCTCGCGGAACAGTGGAAGCAGCGGCAGGCGGGCAGCCTGGACCCCTATGAGGTCGAGATGCGGCGCAAGGATGGCCAGCGCATCCCGGTCTACCTGTCGCCTATCCCGTTCCGCGATGCTAACGGCACGGTGCTCGGGCGAGCCGCGGTGATGCTGGACATCTCCGCGCTGCGCCGCGCGGAGCAGGACCTGGCCGCTGCGCGGGCACGCCTGGAATTTCTGCTGGCTAGTGGCCCGGTCATGATCTACGCAAAGCGGGCCGACGGGCACACGACGTTTATCAGCGGCAACGTGGAACGCGCCCTGGGCTATGCCCCGGATGCCATGCTGGGCGACACGGAATTCTGGGCCAGCTGCCTGCACCCGGAGGATCGGGCCCGCGTGCTCGAGCACCAGTCGGTGCTGTTCGAGCGGGGCGAACTGGTACAGGAGTACCGGCTCCGGAGAGCCGACAGCACGTTCCGCTGGATCCGCGACGACGCGCGACTGATTTTCGACGACGTTGGCGCGCCGATGGAAGTGATCGGTGCGTGGGTGGACGTGACGGACCGCATGGAGGCGGAGCGCATTGCCAAGGAACTGCACGACAAGGAAGTACTGCTGCGGGAGGTACACCACCGCGTCAAGAACAACCTGCAGATCATTTCCAGTCTGCTCTACCTGCAGGAGCAGCGCGCGGATTCGCCGCTGCTGAGCAGGGGGCTCCGCGAGAGCCGGAGCCGCGTGGCGGCCATGGCGATGATCCACGAGCAGCTTTACTCCTCGGGCAATCTGGGCGCCGTGGACCTGAAGGCGTACGCGGAACAGCTCGTGAGCTCGCTGCTGAGCACCTTCGGGATGGAGCCCGGACGGATCCGCCCAGTGATCGAAGGAGACCGGTTCCTGCTGCCGCTGGATCAGGCCATTACCTGCGGCCTGATCGTCAACGAGATCGTCTCCAACTCCCTCAAGCACGCCTTTCCCGACAACCGGTCGGGGTCTCTCATGGTGCGCCTGCGGGCGCTGCCGGAAGGCTATGAGCTGACTGTGGGAGACGACGGCATCGGCATGTCCGAGGTGGACCCGCAGCACCTAGAGCGAAGCCTTGGATTGCGCCTGATTCCGCGCCTGGCCGCGCAACTGGATGCCCGCATTGACCGGCTGCAAGCGCCGGGAACGGTGTACTGCATGACGCTGAAAGGGGAGCCCAGCGCATGACACATACTGAACAAACCAGGATCATGATCCTGGAGGACGAGGCCATCGTCGCCATGGAGCTGGAAGAGCGGCTGACCGCCCTCGGCTACCGTGTCGCCGGACCGGTCGCCAGCTTCGACGAGGCCCTGGGATTGGGGCAGGAGCACCCGCCGGACCTGCTGCTGGCGGATATCCGCATCGACGGTTGTGCGGACGGCATCGAGGTGGCCTGCGCCTTCCGCGACCGCTTCCGCGTGCCCACCGTCTTCCTCTCGGCCCATGCGGATGCCACAACGGTGCGGCGGGCGCTGAACTCGGCCCCGTTCGGCTATCTCACCAAGCCCTTCCGCGAACAGGAACTGCACGCTACCATCGAGGCGGCGCTGCACCGGCACCGCCTGGAGCAGGCGCTGGAACGGCGCGAGGCGCAACTTCGCATGGCCCAGCGGCTCGGCCAGATGGGGCACTGGGAGCGCGATCTGCACGGAAGCGGCGGCTACCTGTCGCCGGAAATCTGCGGGATTCTGGGGATCGACCCGGACGCGTTGGAGGGCGATCTGTACCAGCAGTTCCTGGCATGCGTACACCCGGATGACCGCGAGAGGCTGCGTACCGGGCGGGTAAACGAGGCAGAAGCCCTGGCGCCCCAGGAGCACCGCTATCGCATCGTGCGGCCAGACGGGGAGATGCGCCACATCCACTCTCGCACGCAGGTGGTGCGCGACGCGGCCGGACGGCCGACCAAGATCTTCGGCATGTCCCAGGATGTGACAGAACTGGAGCGGGCACTGATCTCGGTGCAGGAGAGCGAGGCGCGCTTTGCCACGCTGTTCGATAGCTCGCCGGACGCCCTGGTGGTCGTGGACGGAGACGGAGATGGACGGATCATCCTGGCCAACGGTCCCGCGAAAGCCCTGTTTGGCTATTCGGATGAGGAGTTTGCCAGGCTGGAGGTGGAAGCGCTGGTGCCGGGTTCCCTGCGGGCCAAGCACCGCCAACTCCGCGCTGCGTTCGCCGAGGCTCCGCGTCCCCGTGCCATGGGAAGCAACCGGCTTCTGGAGGCAGTGACCAAGGACGGGCGTCATCTGCCGGTGGCAGTTAGCCTGGGGCACACCACGCTCGACGGCAAGCTGGTGGTGATCGCCGCCATCCGCGATGTTTCCCCCCAGATTCAGGCAGAGCAGAAGCTGCGTGAGAGCGAGGAACGGCACCGCCTGCTGATCGAGCAGGCCTCCGACGGCATCTTTCTCTCCGATGCAGAGGGCTGGTACCGGGACGTCAACCCCGCAGGCTGCCAGATGCTGGGGTACTCCCGCGAAGAACTGCTGCGGTTGAACTTGCGGGACGTCGCCGTGCCGGAGGACCTGGCGCGAACGCCCTTGCGCATCGATGACCTGAAGGCGGGGAAGGTGGTCGTAATCGAACGCCTGCTGCGGCGCAAGGACGGGACTGTGCTCCCCGTCGAGATCAGCGCCAAGGCCCTGCGCGACGGCCAGCTGCAGGCCATCGTGCGGGACATCACCGAGCGCCGTCAGGCCGAGGAGCAATTGCGCAACAGCGAGGAGCGCCTGCGCCAGAGCCAGAAGATGGAGGCGGTGGGGCACCTCGCCGGGGGCATGGCGCACGACTTCAACAACATGCTGCAGGTGGTGCGAGGCTACGCGCAACTATTGGAGCGCGAGGTAGCCCCCAAATCGGCCGCGGCGCGGGACATCGCCACGATCATGCAGGCGACCGAGGATGCCTCTGCGCTTACGCGCCAGTTGCTGGCGTTCAGCCGGCAACGCGTGGTGCAGAAGCAGGACGTCGATCTGCTGGCGGTGCTGAACCAGCAGGCGAAAATGCTGCGCCGGCTCATCGGCGAGCACATCGAGTTGCACGTGGCCGGCCCGGCGTCGCCGTTGCGGGTACACGCGGACCCGGGCCTGCTGCAGCAGGTGTTCCTGAACCTGTGCGTGAACGCACGCGACGCCATGCCTGACGGCGGGGAACTGACGATTGAGGTGCAGCACTTCCAGACCGCGGCGGCCCTTGGCGGGTCCGCCAGTGCCGCGACCCCGGGCCCGTATGCCGCCATCTCCGTGCGCGATACGGGCACGGGCATGAGCGAGCAGGTGCGCGAGCACCTGTTCGAGCCGTTCTTCACTACCAAGGAAGCGGGCAAGGGCACCGGCCTTGGACTGTTTACGGTGTATGGCATCATCAAGCACCACGGCGGGGCGATCGACGTGGACAGCGCTCCAGGCATGGGCACCACATTCCGCATCCACCTGCCGCTGCGGATCGGTGCACCTGCGCCCGCTCCGACAGCGCTGTTGGACGACGGGCCTGGGGGAACCGAGACCGTGCTCGTCGCAGAGGATGACCATGCGGTGCGGGAACTGGTGGTGCGGCTGCTGGAGGAGAAAGGCTACCGGGTCATCGCGGCAAGCGACGGCAACGAGGCGATCGACACGTTCACGAGACACGCCGACACCATCGACGCCGTGCTGATGGACATGGTGATGCCCAAGCAGACCGGTGCCGCGGTGTACCGTCATGTGCGACAGAGCCATCCCCATCTGCCGGTGCTCCTCATGACGGGATACGCCGGCAACGCGGTGGATCTGGCGTTCATTGAAGACCACCAGGTGCCAATCATTCGTAAGCCCTACGCGCCCGACGATCTGCTGCGCCTGCTACGCAACGTACTGGATGCCGGGAACAGCACGCCAATGCGCATGGCATAGTACCGGTTGACGTCGTCCTTCTCGCCCATCCGCCCACACCTGACCAGGTGCGGGCCTGCGTTGTCGTAGGCGAAGCTGGTGCGCCCACCACGCCCGCCTGCTGCCAGCTCTCCGAAACGATTGCAGGTTTCGCGCTTCTTCCCACGGGCTGTGGCGCTTGCGGCCCGAGCTGTCGCTTGACGCTCTCCAGGCAACTCCGCGGACGGGATGCGAGCGGGAAGGCGCGAATTCGGCCGGTGAATGAGGTGCTTGACATATCCATTGTTACCGATTATTCACCATTAGTGATGGTTCACGCATTAATTTGTATGGTTGAGATGTGATTACCGCAGCACAATTGCGCGCCGCGCGGGCCCTGCTGGGCATGGATCAGCGCGTGCTGGCCGAGGCCGCAGGACTGTCCGTGCCTACGATCCAGCGCATGGAGGCCAGCGAGGACGTGATCCGCGGCAATGTGGACTCGCTCATGAAGCTGGTGGCGGCACTGGATGCAGCGGGCATCGAGCTCATCAATGAGGGAGCCGTCAGCCGGGGTGGCGGGCGCGGAGTTCGCCTGAAGCAATGAGACCCGAAACCATTGCGGCGCGCTCCTTGCCCGGGGTGTCTGTTTCCGCTTCGGCAGGCGTGACGGCCTGCGAGGAGCGGCGATGGGCCTAGCGGCACTGCTCGGAACGGTGGCAGCGCTGCTGGCCCTGGGCATCCTGGTGCTGCCGTTGGCCCACCGGCGTCCCGCTTCGCCGCTGGTCTACGGCACCACCCTGATGCTGTGCGGCATCGCGCTGGTCATTGCCACCCGACATCTGCTGACACGAGGTGCCTCCGCCGAAGACCTGGTGTTGCCGCTGGGAATCCCCTGGCTGGGCGCCCACTTCCGGCTCGACGCGCTGGCCGCCTTCTTCCTGCTGGTGGTGAACCTGGGGGGCGTGTCCGCAAGCCTGTTCAGCCTGGGCTACGGCCGGCACGAGTCCGCACCCGGCCGGGTGCTGCCGTTCTATGCCGCATTCCTGGCGGGCATGAACCTGGTGGTGCTGGCCGCGGACGCGTTCACGTTCCTGCTCGCGTGGGAGTTCATGTCGCTCAGCTCCTGGGCCCTGGTGATGGCCCACCACAAGGAGCCGGGCACTGCCCATGCGGGATTCGTGTATCTGGCCATGGCCAGCTTTGGCACACTTTGCCTGCTGCTAGCCTTCGGCCTGCTGGCGGGTCCCCAGGGCGCTTACGCGTTCGATCAGATGCGGGCCCATCCGCCCGGCCCCGTCATCGCCGGGCTGGCCCTGCTGCTGGCGGTGTTGGGTGCCGGCTCCAAGGCAGGCTTGGTGCCCCTGCACCCCTGGCTGCCCCTGGCCCACCCCGCCGCCCCCAGCCAGGTTTCCGCCCTGATGAGCGGCGTGATGACGAAGGTCGCACTGTATGGCTTCGTGCGCATCGTGTTCGACCTGCTGGGCCCGCCCGAGTGGTGGTGGAGCGTGCCCGTGCTGGTGCTCGGGGGCCTGAGCGCCGTGCTGGGCGTGCTCAATGCCCTCATGCAGAACGACCTGAAGCGGCTGTTGGCCTACAGCACGGTGGAAAACGTCGGCATCATTGCCATCGGGTTGGGCCTGTCCCTGGCCTTCCGGGCCACCGGAATCGGCTGGGCGGCCTCGCTCGCGCTCACGGCCGCGCTGTTCCACGTGCTCAACCACTCGCTCTTCAAGAGCCTGCTCTTCTTCGGCTCGGGTGCCGTGATGATGGCCACCGACGAGCGCGACATGGACCGGCTGGGCGGCCTGATTCACCCCATGCCCCTCACGGCATTCGCCTTTCTGGTGGGAGCCGCGGCCATTTCCGCCCTGCCGCCGCTCAACGGATTCGCGTCCGAGTGGCTGACCTTCCAGTCGATCCTGGTCAGTCCCCAACTGCCCCAGTGGGGCCTGCGCTTCCTGGTACCGGCCGTAGGAGCGATACTGGCGCTCTCTGCGGCGCTTGCGGCCGCTTGCTTCGTCAAGGCCTTCGGCATCACCTTCCTGGGCAGGCCCCGCTCGGCCCGGGCCCAGGGTGCCTCCGAGGTCGACGCGTTCGCCCTGGCCGCCATGTTCGGCTTGGCTGCGTTGTGTCTGGCGGCCGGACTGATGCCCGGCGTAGTGGTCGATGCCCTCGCGCCCGTGACCCAGGCGCTCACGGGCGCACACGTGCCGGTGCAGCGGGGGCTGGCCTGGCTGTCCCTCGTGCCCATCGCGGAGAGTCGCAGCGCTTACAATGGCTTGGTGCTGTTCACGTTCATCGCCCTGTCCACACTGGCCACGGTGGTCGCGATCCACCGCTTGGCGTCCCACGCCGTGCGTCGCGGGCCCGCATGGGACTGCGGATTTCCCGATGCCAGTCCGGCAACCCAGTACAGCGCGGGCAGCTTTGGGCAGCCCATCCGCCGCACGTTCGGCACGATCATCTTCGCCGCCCGCGAGCACATCACCATGCCTTTGCCGGGGGACCCGGCTCCAGCGCGGCTCGAACTGCAATTGCGGGATTTCATCTGGAATTGGCTCTACCAGCCACTGGGGGGCCTCGTCGGCCGGGTGGCCGATCTTCTCAACCACCTCCAGTTCCTCACGATCCGCAAGTATCTGAGCCTGGTTTTCGGCGTGCTCATCGTGCTCCTGCTGTTGCTGGCCGTATGGCGCTGACCCGCGATCTGATCATCCAGGGCGCCCAGGTGTTGCTGGTGCTGGCGCTCGCGCCACTGCTGACGGGCTGGGTGCGCAAGGTCAAGGCGCGCCTGCTGAGACGCCGGGGGCCGCCACTGCTGCAGCCCTATCGCGAGTTGCTGCGACTGATCCGCAAGGAGGCAGTGCTGGCGGAGAACGCATCGTGGCTGTTCCGTGTGGCGCCCTACATGATCTTCTCGGCCATCTGGGTCGCCGCGGCGCTGGTGCCGACCTTCTCCATCCAACTGATCTTCGGCCGGGCTGCAGACCTCATCGTCATCGTGGCCCTACTGGGCAGCGCACGCTTCTTCCTGGCGCTGGCGGGCCTGGACGTCGGTACCAGCTTCGGGGGTATTGGATCGAGCCGGGAGATGATGCTTGCCGCGCTGGCCGAGCCGGCGATGCTGATGATCGTGTTCACGCTGTCGCTGATGGCCGGCTCCACGCAGCTATCCTCGATCGCGGAATACATGATCGGGCCCACAGTGGGCATCCGCATTTCGCTGGCCCTGTCCGCCGTCGCGCTGATCATGGTCGCCCTCGCGGAAAACGCGCGCATCCCGGTGGACAACCCCGCCACCCACCTTGAGCTGACCATGGTGCATGAGGCGATGGTGCTGGAGTACTCCGGCCGTCACCTCGCCATGATCGAGGCGGCGTCCTCGCTGAAGCTGCTGCTGTACGTCTCGCTGCTGGCGGCGATCTTCACCCCGTGGGGCATGGCCTCGACCGGTCAGTCCCTGGCGGCCTACCTGCTCGGCGCCGCGGTGTACGCGGCCAAATTGGCTGCGGGTGGGTTCGCGCTCGCGGTGTTCGAAACCTCCATCGCCAAGATGCGCGTGTTCCGCGTGTCCCAGTTTCTGGGCGCGGCGCTCATGCTGGGGCTCTTGGCCACACTGCTGCTGTTCGTGTCCCGGAACCTGTGATGGAGCCCCTTCAATTCGACATGGCGCACCTGCTGGCCGGTGGGTTGGTGCTGGTCAGCTTCATGCTGCTCTACCAGGAGCGCATGTACGCGCTGCTCAACCTGTTCGCCCTGCACGCCGTGGTGCTCGCGCTGTCCGTGGCTTGGCAGGCCTTCATTCAGCAGGCCCCGCACCTGTACATCACGGCCGCCATCGCGCTGGGGTTCAAGGGCATCGTGATTCCGGTAGCCCTGCACCGGATCGTGCAGCGCCTGCACATTCATCGTGCCATCGAGGCGGTCGTGGGCATCGGCCCGACCATGCTGGCGGGGATGGGGCTGGTAGCGCTGTCCGTCGGCGTCATCCTTCCGATCACGAGCGCCTCCAGCAGCCTCGCCCGTGAGGACCTGGCGTTCTCCCTGGCGGTGATCCTGCTCGGCTTGCTCATGATGGTGTCGCGCCGGAATGCGGTCAGCCAGGTGGTAGGGTTCATGTCGCTGGAAAACGGGCTGATTCTGGCGGCGGCCGGCGCCAAGGGCATGCCCCTCGTCGTTGAGATCAGCGTCGCCTTTTCCATCCTGATCGCGTTCATCGTGATCGGCATCTTCCTGTTCCGCATCCGCGAGCGCTTCGACACGGTGGACCTGCACGCGCTGGACAGCTTTCGCGGAGAGCGCCCATGAACGACCCCGGTGCAATGCTGGTCAGCGCCGTGCTGTGGATCCCGGCCGCGGCCGTGGTGATCCTGGCGCTGATTCCGGGCTACCGCGTCACCGCCCGGCTCAACGTGCTGGCCTCGCTGCTGACCTTCGCCGCCGCGCTGCTGCTGCTGGGCTGGCGACCGCCCACGGGCCAGTTCCTCATGGTGGACGACGTGAACGTCGTCTTCATCGTGCTCAATACCCTGGTGGGATTCACCACCAGCCTCTTCAGCGCCAACTACATCGCGCACGAGCTGGAAACCGGCCGGCTCACCCCCAAGTCCCTGCGGTTCTACCACGCCATGTTCCAGGGCATGATGGGCGCGATGAACCTGGCCCTGCTGGCCAACAATGTGGGGCTGATGTGGGTAGCGGTGGAGATCGCCACTCTCACCACCGTGCTGATGGTCGGCGTGTACCGCACCCACGAGGCGCTAGAGGCCGCCTGGAAGTACTTCATCCTCGGCAGCGTGGGCATCGCCCTGGCGCTCTTCGGGACCATCGTGGTCTATCTCGCCGCCCGCTCGGTGGTGGGAGAAGGGCTGGATGCGATGGCGTGGACCGTGCTCGTGCGCGCTGCGCCGGCACTCGATCCGCACCTGCTCAATCTCGCCTTCGTGTTCCTGCTGCTGGGCTATGGCACCAAGGTGGGTCTGGCGCCGCTGCACGCTTGGCTTCCCGATGCTCATGCGGAAGGGCCCACGCCCATTTCCGCCGTGCTCTCCGGGTTGCTGCTCAATGTGGCCCTGTTCGCCCTGCTGCGCTTCCGCATGGTGATGGCGGGCAATCCGCACACGCTGGCGGCGGGCCCGCTGATGGTGTCCATGGGTCTGGCTTCGCTGATCTTCGCGGCGTTCATGCTCTACCGGCGGCACGACATCAAGCGTCTGTTCGCCTACTCGTCCATCGAGCACATGGGCATCATCACGTTCGCCTTTGGCATGGGTGGCCCGCTGGCCAATTTCGCCGGCCTGCTGCACATGACCATGCACAGTCTCACCAAGTCCGCGATCTTCTTTGCCGTGGGCCACGTGGCCCAGGCCAAGGGCACGCAGAAGCTGGCGGACATCCGCGGTCTGACCGTAACCCATCCCGTGCTGGGCTGGGGCCTGCTGCTGGGCGTGTTCGCCATCGCGGGAATGCCGCCGATGGGCGTGTTCATGAGCGAATTCCTCGTGGTCAGCTCCACGTTCGCTCGCCAGCCGTTGATCGCCATCCCGCTGGTGCTGGGCCTGCTGGTCGCCTTCGGCGCATTGCTACTGCAGGCGACGCGCATCGGCTTCGGGGAGGCTTACGGGAGCAGGGAGCCCGTACACGCGTCCTACGTGCCCATGTTCGCACACCTGAGCCTGGTGCTGGTGGCCGGCATCTACGTGCCGGGGCCCATTGTGGCTTGGTTCCAGCACGTCGCCACCCTGCTGGGCTGAGCCGAAGGAGCCGTCATGCCCACATCCAGCCTGGCCGACCTGCTGTCCCAGTGCGCGCCCGTCGCACACCATCGCCCCTGGCCGCGACGCACAATGTCGCCGGACCTGTGGCTGCGCGTGGCCGAGGAACTGGGCGGCGGCCGCTGGACGCTGCTGGGCCTGTGGGGCGAGCCGGCCCACGTCCACATGGCGCTCCTGGACGAGGAGGAGCGTTCCCTCCAGGTGCTGAGCCTGGACTGCCATGAGGGCCGCTTCCCGTCCATCACTCCGGCATTTCCGCCCGCGAACCGCCTCGAACGGACCATCCGCGACCTGTTCGGCCTGCAGCCCGACGGGCTGGCCGATGAGCGCTCCTGGCTGGACCATGGGCGCTGGGGGACGCGCGTCCCCCTGGCCCAGCCGCGACCGACCGAGCCGGACACGGCAGGGGGGGCGCCGGCGGCCTATCGCTTCCTCCCCGCCGAAGGCGAAAGCCTGCACGAGATTCCCGTCGGTCCCGTCCACGCCGGCATCATCGAGCCGGGGCACTTTCGCTTCCGGGCGAACGGCGAGGCGGTCGTGCGCCTGGAGCAACGGCTCGGCTATGTGCACAAGGGCATCGAAGGACTGCTGCGCGGCGCCGATCTGGCGCACGGGGCGCGTCTCGCCGGCCGTGTCTCGGGCGACAGCACAGTGGCCTATGCGCTCGCGTTCGCCCGTGCGGCCGAGGCGGCACTGCAGGTGACCGTGCCGGACCGTGCGGTCTGGATCCGCGCCCTGCTGGCGGAACTGGAGCGCGTCGCCAACCACATCGGAGACATCGGCGCCATCTGCAACGATGCAGCCTTTGCCATCCTGCACGCCAACTGCAGCATGCTGCGCGAACAGATCCTGCGTGCCAACGCCGAGGTCTTCGGCCATCGCCTGCTGATGGAGCGCGTAATGGCCGGCGGCGTGGCCGTGGACCTGGCGCCCGATGGGGTGCGTCGGCTGCGCGAGTTGGTTGCGGGTGTTCGCCAACGGTTTGGCGAGCTGGTCAACGTCTACGACAACAGCCCGTCCATGCTGGAACGCGCCGTGGGTACGGGCATTCTGCGCCCGCCGCTGGCCCGTCTGTTCGGTTGCGGCGGCTATGTCGGGCGGGCATCGCTGCGAGGCTTCGACGCACGCACGATGCCGGGTTATCCGCCGTATGACCGGTTGTCCTTCGAGGTGCCCGTGCTGAACAGCGGTGATGTGAATGCGCGCGTGTGGGTTCGCATCAAGGAGGTGGAGCAGAGCCTGGGGCTCATCGAACAATTGCTCGATGGCCTGCCACCCGGGGCGGTGCGTGCGGAACTGCCGCCTGCGGCGGAGGTTCCGCTGGAAGGGGCCGCATTGGTGGAGGGCTTCCGCGGCGATGTGTTCGTGTGGCTGCGCATCGGCGTGGACGGTCGCATCGACCGCTGCCATCTGCGCGACCCCTCCTGGTTCCAGTGGCCGCTGCTGGAGGCGGTGATCGAAGGCAATATCGTGGCGGACTTCCCGCTCTGCAATAAGTCCTTCAACTGCTCGTACTCCGGACACGACCTGTAGCCGAGCCGACCTATGCGTACGCTTCTGTTCAAGAGCCTGCTCGCCCCGCCCGTAACCGAGCCCGCGCCCGCAGCCGACCCCGCGGCCCTCTCGGAACTGGCCGCACGCGTGGATGGCGGTGCACGCCGCCTGCTGGGCCGCAGCCTGGCAATCCGTCAGGTGGACGCCGGCTCCTGCAATGGCTGCGAATTGGAAATCCACGCGCTCGGCAATCCGTACTATGACCTGGAGCGCTTCGGGCTGCGGTTCGTGGCCTCGCCGCGGCATGCGGACGTGCTGCTGGTGACCGGCCCCGTCACGCACAACATGCGCGAGGCGCTGGAACGCACCTATGCGGCTATGCCGGCGCCCAAATGGGTGGTCGCCGCCGGCGACTGCGCGGTGGATGGCGGCCTGTTCCAGGGCAGCTACGCCTGCGTGGGGGGCGTGTCCGCCGTGGTGCCCGTCGATCTGCACATCCGGGGGTGTCCGCCATCGCCGCGCCAGTTGCTCCAAGGCTTACTGGCGCTGCTGGAACGATAGTACGGCCACCTCCCGTTTATGACTTAGGGTCACGGCCGTTCCTTGCCGCCTGCACACCGGACGCTTGGCCAAGTCCTCTTCTTCGCAACCTAAAAACAGGAAAGCCCTTACGCCAAACGACGTAAAGGCTTGATATTGCTAGTGAGCGAAGCGGGGCGCGAACCCGCGACCACCTGATTAAGAGTCAAATCTACCACCGCCCGACGCAGACTTGCGGTCTCCTTCTCCAACTCTTTGAGGCATTTGGCCTACTCCACTTTCAAGCCCCCATACTCGCGACGCCAGCGGTTGCAGGTCTGCTCTGTGACCCCAATCTGGTTACAGGCAGTGGCGGCGCTCTGCCCTTGGCGAGCAAATTCTCCGCTCCACGCAGCTTGCCGATGATCTACTCGGCCTATTGGCACTCGTGGCATGCCGTTTCTCCCCGGTCGGTCCGGCCCGCTTTTCCAACTCCCAAGCTGGATCGGACCAAAAGGCGGTGGGTCACTTACAGCACCGCTTTGGCGCTGCGCAGCGCGGCGATATCGGCGGGTGTGTAACCCGCCTCCAGCAGTACCGCGTCGGTGTGCTCGCCAAAGCGGGGGGCAGGTCGTATGGGCCGCGAGCCGCTGGCTGTATCGCCCAGCCGAAAGGGCACGTTCATCATCTCTACTGCACCCACCTCGGGTTGCTGCACCGTCACGAATAATTCGTTCTCGCTTGCCTGTGGAGATTCGAAGACCTCTGCCGGCGAAAGTACCGCCATGCTCGGTACGTCGCAGGCCAGGAAGCGCTCGCTCCACGTCGTCGCGCTACGGGTCGCAAACACCTCGGCCAGCACCGCGCGCAGCTCGCCGGAGTGCTCCTGACGCGCCTTCTGGCTGGCAAAGCGAGCGTCCGAGGCCAGCGCTTCGCGCTCCAGGGCGCTGCACAGGTTCCTCCACTCTTTGTCGCTGACGACGGCGAGCTGCAGGTAGCGGCCGTCCGCGCAGCGATAGGCGGAGAAGACCGCCTGCGTGCCGAGATCCTGCGTGCCGGCCGGCTCCTCGCTGCCCTGCGCGCGGATCAGCTCGACCATCTGCAGGGAGATGGCATTGGCCAGCAGTGACCCGTCGATGCGCTGCCCGCGGCCCGTGCGTCCCCGCTCGATGAGCGCTAGCGCCACGGCGTAGGCGAGCATCGGCGCGGTGGTCATGTCCACCGCCCAGATGCCCGCGGCGCGCGGAGTGCCATCCGGAAGGCTGCGGCGGCCCAGGATGCCCGCGGCCGCCTGCACCAGCAGGTCGTACCCGCGGGCAGTGGCATAAGGTCCTTCCGATCCGTAGGGGCTGAAGGCTACGTAAATCAGGCGCGGATTGAGTGCGTTCAATGTGGCGTAGTCCACCCCCAGCTTCTCCGGCGCCCCCGGCCGATAGTTGTGCATCAGGACGTCCGCGTCGCCGGCCAAGCGATGCAGCACCGCCCGGCCCTCCGGCAGGCGCAGGTCAATGGAGACGCCTCGCTTGTTGCGATTGATCATCCAGTGGGCCCGACTCTCTCCGTTGATGGGAGGCAGCGTAAGCACGCGGCGGCACTCGTCTCCATGCGGCGGCTCGATCTTGATTATGTCTGCGCCCTGATCGGCCAGGTACATCGCTGCGCCCGGCACCGCCCACATCCCCGCCAGATCGAGCACCTTGATCCCTTCCAGTGGCAGTCCCATCTCGTGTCCTTCCCATTGGGTTGACGCACGCGTTCCACCACCAGCATCGTCAGCGGCGGGCCGCGTTGCGCCCCCAGTCTAGCCAACGTGCATGCATGATTGAAGCGCCAAGCGCCCCGTGCTGTGTCAGGCTCCGGCCCGAGGGGCTCACGGGCAACGGACGCTGGCTATTGTCGCGAATCCCGTGTTAGGGGGAGCGGTGAAGTGGGAGACCTTGTCTGCGCAGGCGATCAGCCTTGGGCGATTGGGAGCGCCGGTGCGCTGCAATTACCACGGGCTGTCCGCGGCGCGAACACTGAATTTGAGGTGCGCCATGAAACGCAGATTGGCCCCTGTCCTGTGCCTGCTGGCCATGCTGGTCTTTGCCTGGCAGCCCGCTCCGGCACATGCACAGAAGAAGGACGACATCGTGATCGGCATGCTGCTGGCCATGAGCGGCCAGGGCATTTCCTACGGCAAGTGGATGAGCCAGGGCGCATTGCTGGCGGCCGAGGAAATCAACAAGGCCGGTGGCATCGACGGCCGCATGATCCGCGTGGAGATCGGCGATCACAAGAGCGGCGACGCCAAGGCCGGCGCCAGCGAGATGCTGCGCCTCGTCAACGTGTACCACGTGCCCGCCGTGCTCACCTCGTTCAGCGCCCCCACGCTGGCCGCCCACGCCATTGCGGTGGAGCGCGGCGTCGTGCTGATCAACGGCGGCGGCTGGAGCCCCAAGCTGATCAACAAGAAGTACCTGTGGAACACCCGGCTCACGGGTGACGCCACGGCCAAGGCGATTCTGCAGGTGGCCTGGGACGACGGGGCTCGCAAGATCTGCATGATCTACCGCAACGACCCCTCCGGCATCGACACGGCGGTGGCGGCGCGCGCCTTCTGGAAGGAGAAGGGCGGCCAAGTGCTCTGTGAACAAAAGTACGACCTGGAGGCCACGAACTTCAGCGCACAGATGGCGAAGATCCGTCTGTCGCGGCCGGATGCGCTGGTCACCTTCGCCTACAGCAAGACCCTGGGCATCATCATCAAGCAGGCGCGGGACTTCGGCGTGAGCGTGCCGATGTACGGGATCGAGTTCCTGCCCGAGAACGTGACCGTGGCCGGCAAGGCCATCGAGGGCTACAAGTTCGCTGTCGACCGCTTCGATGTGAACTCGACTGTGCCGGAGACGCAGAAGTTCGTGAACGCCTACCGGGCGAAATACCATGAGGATCCCGAGTTCTACGGCGCCAACTACTACGAGGACATGTACCTCGTGGCCGACTGCATGAAGGCGCTGGCCAAGGAGGGCAAGCCCATCACCGGAGCCAACATCGACGCGAAGATTCGGGAAATCCGAAGCTTCCCCAGCGTCTATGGCGGCAAGATGACGCTCAACCTGGACGGCACGGTGAAGAAACCGGTCGCCGTGTTCGTGGTGCGCGACGGCAAGCCGCATTTGCTCAAGCACACCCAATAGCAGGCTGCGTCTCCCGGCCGCACCGTCCTGCGCGATTCGCGCCCGGCGGCGCGGCGCGGGAGCCGGATTGCCGTCGAGCCCGGTGAGGAGCGAGCACGCGTGGAAATCTTCCTGCAACTCCTGGCCAACGGCGTGATACTCGGCAGCGAGTACGCGCTGTTGGGCATCAGCTGGGGCATCATCTTCAACGTCACCGGCACGTTCCACTTCGCCCATGCCATCGTGTACACGCTGGGGGCCTACGTGGCGATCTTCTGCTTCGCCACGCTGGGCCTGCCGTTCACCGTGTCGTGCCTGGTAGCGGTGGTGCTGGCGGCCGTGGTGGGCATGCTTATCGAAATCCTGTTCTACGAGCCGATGCGCCGCCGCTCGGCCACCTCCATGACGATCCTGATCACCTCGCTGGGGATCCTGATCGTGGTGGAAAGCCTGATCCCGATCTTCTTCGGCGCCGCATCGCTGTCCATGGGCGGCGTAGAAACGCAGCCCATCAGCCTGGGCCCGGTGTTCTTCACCAACATTCACTTGGCCAAGGTCATCACCACATGGGCGCTGGTGGGGGGGCTGATGGCCTTCCTGCACTTCACGCGCTCGGGTAAGGCTCTGCGCGCCGTGGGCAGCAACCCGCAGATGGCCGCCGTGGTGGGCCTGAACATCCGGCGCCTGTATCTGCTCGCCTTCGCCATCGGCTCGGCGATGGTGGCCATCGGTGGCATCCTGCAGGCCATGGATACGGGCGCTTACTACACCATGGGCACCCAGGCCGTCATCATCGCGGCCATGGCCGTGCTGCTGGGCGGCATGGGCAGCTTCTTCGGCAGCGCCCTGGGCGGCCTGTTCATCGGCATGGCGATGAGCTTGAGCATCTGGGGGCTCCCCTCCGAATGGCAACTCACGATCGGCTTCGGCACGCTGGTCGTGGTGATCGCCCTGCGGCCCCGGGGGTTCCTGGGCGGCAAGGTGGTCAAGTCGGAGGTGTGAGCCCGTGGATTATCTTGCCCAGATCGTCATCTTCATCTGCATCTACGCAATCCTGGCGGGCTCGTTCAACCTGCTGGTGGGATTCTCCGGGCTGTTCTCGATCGCCCATGGGGCCTTCTTCGGGATCGGCGCCTATACCGTAGCCCTGCTGACGGCGCCCACGGCCGGGCTGCTGCCGGCGCCGATGAGCGTGTGGCTGGCCATGCCGCTGGCCCTGGTGGTTGCCGCACTGGTCGGCATGGTGATCGCCATCCCAGCCCTGCGGGTGCACTCCGATTATCTGGTGGTGCTCTCGTTCGGCTTCCAGATGGTCGTCGTGGGCATCTTCCTCAACTGGACGAGCGTGACGGGCGGCGAGGGCGGCGTCACGGGTGTGCCGCGGCCGGAGTTCTTCACGCTGGACCTCACCTCGCCGGTGACCTTCCTGCTCTACGCCGCAGTGGTCACCGTGCTGTGCTTCGTGCTCCTGTGGCGTATGACATCCTCGCCGTTCGGGCGCATGCTGCGCGCCATCCGCGAGGATGAGGTAGCCGCCGGGGCGCTGGGCAAGCACGTGGTGCGCAGCAAGGTGTTGGTGTTCGCCCTGGCCTCGGCCCTGGCGGGTGTGGGGGGCGTCCTGTTCGCGCAGTACGTGCGCGTCGTCGATCCCTCATCGTTCACGATCAACACCTCGGTGGAAGTGTTGGCCATGCTCATCCTGGGCGGATTGGGCAACATGCTGGGTTCCGCCGTGGGCGCCGCCATTCTCATCGCCCTGCCGGAAGCGCTGCGCTTCCTGAACGTCGGCGCCGGCGATGCCGAGCAGGTGCGGCAGATTGTGTTCGGCGTGCTGCTGATACTGATGCTACGCTTCCGCAGCCAGGGCCTGCTGCCCGAATACTGGACGCCCGCCTGGCTGCGTCGCTTGCGCAATCGGCGCATCCTCCAGGCCGCGGAGGCGGATGCTTCCGGACAGTTGCCGGAGGCGATCCTGGGCCGGGCCGGAGGCGTGACCGCCGATGGCCCACTCATGGTGGTCGAAGGCGTCTCCAAGAGCTTCGGCGGCATCCAGGCGCTGAAGGATTTCTCCATGGAGCTGCCCGCCGGGCGCATCAGCGGCCTGATCGGGCCAAATGGCGCGGGCAAGACCACAGCGTTCAACCTCATCACCGGCTTCCTGTCCCCGGATTCGGGCCGCGTCTGGCTGCGCGGTCACGACATCACGCATGCCAGGCCGCACGAGCTGGCAGCGCTGGGCGTGTCGCGCTCGTTCCAGAACCTGCGCCTGTTCTCCAAGATGACCGTGCTGGACAACGTGCTGGTGGCCCGGCCGCGTCAATCCGGCGAGAGCCTGTGGCGCGCGCTGCTAAGCCCTCGCGCCACGGATCGCGAAACCGGGCGCAACCAGCGGGTGGCGCTGGATATCCTGGGCTTCGTGGGCTTGCGTGCGCGGGCCCTGGAACTGGCTGAAAACCTGTCCTACGCGGAGGAGAAGCTGCTCGTGCTGGCCCGCATGCTGGCCATGGAAGCCGAGTTACTGCTGCTGGACGAGCCGGCCTCCGGCCTGGATCCGCAAAGCGTCGAGAAGCTGTTCGGCATGATCCGCGACCTGGTGGAGCGCGGCAAGACCGTGTGCATCATCGAGCACAACCTGGATGTGATCAAGGATCTCACGCATCGCGTGGTCTACCTGGACGAAGGGCGCGCCTTCGCGGAGGGCACACCGGACCGGATCATGAGCAACCCGGAGCTGGCCGAGCGCTACTTCGGGGTCTGAGGTCACCGCGCCCGCCGCCAGGGCATGCACACGCTCCGAGGCGGGCAGGGAGGAACGTCGCATGGCGCTGCTGGAAGTAGACAAACTGGTGGCCGGCTACCATAAGAATGTGGTGCTGAATGACGTCTCGCTGCAGATCGAGCCCGGCGAGTTCGTGGCCTTGATCGGCCACAACGGGGCGGGCAAGACCACGCTGCTCAACTCCGTCTTCGGCATCCTGCGCGCGCGGGAAGGCCGGGTGCGCTTCGGCGATCGGGCGATCGACGGCAGCGTGCCGGCCGCGAACGTGGCACGCGGCATGGCCCTGGTGCCCCAGGAGCGTGCCGTGTTCGCCAACCTGAACGTGCGCGACAATCTGGACCTGGCTTCGATCACGCTGACGGACCGCCACGCAGCGCACCACCGCATCGAGGCCGTAGAGCACCTGTTTCCCATCCTGCGCCAGCGCGCCGCGCAGCTTGCCGGCACCCTGAGCGGCGGTGAGCAGCGAATGCTCGCCGTGGGCATCGCCCTGATGCTGGCGCCCCGGCTGCTGATGCTGGACGAACCCTCACTGGGCTTGGCTCCGCTTGTGGTGCGCGATCTGATGGAGCGGATCCGCGAGGTCAATCGCGAGCAGGGCACGGCGATCCTGCTGGTGGAGCAGAACGTCCGGGCCGCGCTGGCCAACGCCAGCCGAGTCTATGTGATGAAGCTGGGGCGGATCGTGTATGACGGATTGCCGGATCCCCTGCACGACAAGTCGCGCCTGATGGAGCTGTTCTAGCAGCGCACCGCCCTTGGCAAATGGCACCGGCGCCCCTCGGCTGGCGCGTGAGATGACCACCGCAATGCTCGACCGGGTGAAGCGCGTCAGGCCGGGCGGAACTTGGGTATCTTCCACTCCCCGGCGTCATCGAACACGACCTGCAGCGGCAAACCCGCCCGCAGGGCGGTGTTGCCAAGCTGCACCAGGCTGGTCACCATACGCGGGCCTTCCTCCAGTTCCACCATGGCAATGGGGTAAGGCGTCTCGGCCAGAAATGCCGGGTGGTACTTCTGATGTACGTGCGCCCAGGAAATCAGCGTGGCGCGACCGCTGGCACGCACCCACGCGAAGTCCGGGGAGCCACATTCCGCGCAGCGGGTGCGGGCGACGAACCGGCACACCCCGCAGGCATTGCACCGCTGAATCATGAGTTGTCCCTGTTTCGCCCCGTCGTAGAACGGCTGGGCGTCGGGAGAAGGCGTGGGGACGGGCTTCTGCACGGTCTCGGTCATGGGGGCGTCTCGCGGCGATGGGTGCGCGGTCAGTTCGGTTCGCTGCCAAGGATCAGGCAGCCGTGATACGACAAGATGCCGCCGTTGCCCGTGACCAGCACGTAGCGCGAGTCCGCAATCTGTCGCTCGCCGCACTGCCCCTGGAGCTGGAGCACCGCTTCCGACAAGGGCGTCATGCCCCACATGTAAAAGCTGGAAAGCTGTCCGCCGCCGGTGTTGGTCGGCAGGCTGCCGCCTGGGCCCAGCTTGCCGTTCTGCACGAATGCACCTCCTTCGCCCTTGGGGCAGAATCCATAGTCTTCCAGCGTCACCAGCACCGTGTAGGTGTAGCAGTCGTAGATCTCGCAGGCGCGGATGTCTTGCGGCGCAATACCCGCCATGCGGAACGCCGTTTGGCCCGCCTGCCGGGCGCCCGTGTTCACCTGGGGCTCGTACCCAGCCTGTTGGGGGTCGCCCGGGTGCCCTTGCCCCATGCCCAGCACGTAGGCGGGCTTCTGCTTCAGGTCCCGCGCCCGCTCGGCCGAGGTGACGATCACAGCGACGCCGCCGTTGCTCACCAAGCAGCAATCCAGCAGCCGCAGCGGCTCCACCACATAGCGAGACGCTTGGTGGTCCGCCAGTGTGATCGGCGTACGCATCTGCGCGCGCGGGTTCATGGTGGCCCAGGCCCGCTGGGAGACGGCAATGGCGCCCAGTTGCTCGCTGGTGGTGCCGTAAAGCTCCATGTGCCGCCGCGCGGCCAGCGCGTAGCCGCAGTTGGCCCCAAAGTACCCGTAGGCCCACATCAGCGACGCATAGCCTTCCGGCAGGGAGGCGACGCCGCGGGACTTGTAGGCATCGCCCGCGCCCCGGTCGGGCTTGAGCGGCGCATCGGCAAACACGCAGGCCACGGTGTTCGCCATGCCCGCATCGATGGCCAGCGCCGCAAACTGCACCATGGAGGCGGCCGTGGCCCCGAATGCGTTCATGTGGTTGAGCAGCCGCAGGTCCTTGAGCCCCAGCGTATTCTGGAACGCGGGGGAGAGGCCGCCCTCAAGTCCGGAATTGATCAGCAGGCCGTCCAAGTCCGAGGCCTTCAGCCCTGCATTGTCGAGCGCCAGGAAGATGGCTTCCGTCGCGAAGTCGTTGACCGAGCGATCGTAGATCTTCCCCATCTCCGTGATGCCAACTCCAGCGATGGCGCATTTTCCACGGATGGATTCGTTGCCGTTGCCGGGCATGGCGCGCTCTCAGGTGTGGTATGCGGAAGGAGAGGTGTCAGCGCCCCTTATGGCACTGCCAGCGACCCGGAGCAAGAGACCCGCGCTGGCTCGACAACCTTTCGCTCGCGGAGAAGGGCCAGACCGATTACCACGACACGAAGATGAGGGGCTCTTGTCCTTCGGGTCGGTAAACGTGAGCAAGTGTGGGGCGTAATCTACCGGATTAGAGGAAGAGGCAAGAAGCGCCGATTCACTCTGTCTCCATACCCGGCAATGTCAGTGCAGGATGCCCAGAAACGTGCCGGTGACATCTTGCAGGCGGCGAAGAGAGGCGAAGACCCTGCAAAAGAGAAGCAAGACCGGAAAGCCGCTCCGACGTTCGAGGACTTAGCCAAAGAACACCTGAAGCGGCATGCCGTACATAAGAAAAGCACGGCGGAACCATGTACTACATTTCCCCTTGGGTGAGGAGCTCCCCCTCGCCCTAGAAGTTCAGCAGGGTGGAACCTAAACAGTCACCTAATGCAAAAAAGCCCACCGGACGCATCTCGCGCCGATGGGCTTTCTAGGCGTATGAGCGGGGCGGGGCTCGAACCCGCGACCACCTGATTAAAAGTCAGATGCTCTACCAACTGAGCTACCCGCCCGACCAATCCTTCCCGCGAAACCCCGAAGGCAGACGACCCGAGTGGGCGTCCCGCCGGGAATCGCGCCTCGCGCAGAGCGACCCCGCCCAATCCGGGCCCGGTGACGATGCCGTGGCGGGGAAGCGGGCGTTTGCCGTGCAGGGGCACGCACGAGCCGGACTGCCGGCCCGCAATGCCGCGGGGTGTTGCAGCATCCCCAAGGGGATTTGAACCCCTGTCGCCGCCGTGAAAGGGCGGTGTCCTAGGCCAGCTAGACGATGGGGACGAGTAATTCCAAAGCAGTGACATTAACGGCACCGCTGGGGTTTGTCAATCCTCCAGCCGTGATGGGCGGCGGCGCTCAGCCAAGCACATCCATGCCCACGATGGTGATGTCATCGTCCACCGGGATGTGGTTCATGAAGTCGGCCAGCGTGTCCACCAGTCCGTCCAGCAGGGGCTGGATCTCCAGGGCCTGGTACTCTGTCAGGTACGCGCGCACACGCTCCATGCCAAACTCCTCGCCATCCGGGCCGATGCGACTTTCGAACAGCCCGTCCGTGTAGAGGATGATACGGTCGCCGGGCTTTAGCTCAAGGGTTTCCGTGCGGAAGTGCACCTGCTGAAAGCAGCCCAGGAACGTCGCCTGGGGCAACAGGTCGAGGATACGCCCCTCCGGCCGCCGATGCACCAGCACGGGCGGGTGGCCCCCACTGGCGCAGGCAAGGGTGCGCGTATGGCGGTCGTACACGCCGTAGAAGACGGTCACGAAGCCGTTGGCCAGGTTGGCCGCCAGTTCGCGATTCATCAGGTCGAGCACCACCGCCGGGTCGGAGCTGCTCTGGCAGGCGCTTTGAAAGGTAATCTTGGTCATGGCGGTGATGAACGCGGCCGTGATGCCGTGGCCACACACGTCCGCCACCAGCAGCCCGAGGCGCCGCCCGCCGTCCAACTCCACGATGTCGAACAGGTCGCCGCCCAGCCGCTCAGCCGGCAGGTAACGCGCCCCCAATCGCAACGGCGGCGTATCGGGCAGGGCATCGGGCATCAGCGACATCTGGAGGCTGCGCGCAGCCTCCAGGTCTTCCTGAAAGCGATCGTTCTGGCGCTGCAGGGCCGCGTTGGCCTGCAGCACCTGTCGGCTGGCAATGAGGACCTCCTTCTGCAGGCGGCGCAAGCGGATGTGATTCTTCACCCGCGCCATCAGCTCGTCAAAGTTGAAGGGCTTGGTGATGAAGTCGTCCGCCCCCAGGTTCAGGCCCGCCACCTTCTTGGAGGTTTCGCCCTCCGCCGAAATCAGGATCACCGGGATGTCGGCGAATCGATCGTCCTCACGCACGGCCATCAGTAGGTCCAGCCCGCTCATGTCCGGCATCATCACGTCGGAGAGGATCAACTCCACCTCGGGCTCCCGATCCAGCACGTCCATGGCCTCGCGCCCGCTTGCCGCTGTGTGCACGATGTAGCGCTGCTTGGTGAGGTAGAAGCGCACAACCCGCAGGATGTCCGGGTCGTCATCCACGACAAGCAGGATCGGCAGATCCTCGTGCGGCGCCGGGGCGCCGGTCTGCCGCGGAGGCTTTGCCTGCATAAGCTCGGGATGGAGAATGGGGGATTGACGGAAATCCATGCGCCGTGATCCACGGTAGCCTACCGCAGGCCATCTCGCAGAGAAAACAGAAATCTGCGCGGCCCATTGGGCCCGCCAGGGCGGATTTCACCCCGGCGAAGGGCCCTGCTGCGCACCGCGTCAGCGTCCAGTCTCCGCATCACCGGCCGGTGGTGTATAGTGGGCCCGTAGGCACGGATGGGCCGGACCGCGGGCCTCCCTGTTGCAGAATTGAACGCAGCGGGCAGCCAATGGGGTGCATACCGCGGGCCGTCACCCCAAGGCGCCGTCCCTGGCATCCGTGACCGCCCGGCCGTGGTTTGGTCCGGGCCAGCCTCCCGCCCACCTCCAGCGACCTATGGCGACACCCCGGATGGACAAGATCACGCAGACCCTTTTCGATGCCGAATACGAGCACTTCGTGCACCACGACACAGCCGCCCTGACCCGTCTCGACGAGGCGCTGATGCCGCTGTTCCGGCAGCACTTCCTGCGCGCCGACGTGCCCGGCGTGCAGCGCCGCGTGCGCTCGTTGAAGGAGCTCCCCCCGCAGCCCGCGGTGGATTCACACTACCTGAACACGTACGGGGTGCGCGGCGTGATGCGCTATCCGCTCGTGGACGGCACCGTGATCTACAAGCTGCCCGTGTTCAGCTTCGCCATGAACGACTGGAAGGACCACTGGACGGCCGCCTACCTGATCGTGGGCCGCCGCACGCTGACGCTGGTAGACCCGGGCACACACCTCTCCGAAGCCTCCCTGCGCCAAGCACTGGAGGTGGTGGGCGAGGTCTACCACCACCCCGTGCGTCTGGAGGACGTCGAGCACATCGTCATCACACACGCGCACTTCGATCACTTCGGCGGGCTGGCCTTCGCCGGGCCGGCCAGCCACGCGCAAGTGTGGGCACACGAGTGGGACGCGTCCACCATCGCCAACTATGCGGACGAGGTGCAGCAGGGTCGCGAGCGGATCGCCGGATTCCTGCGCAGCGCGGGCATGGCGGACGACGATGCCGGCACCTTCATGAAGATGCACGAGTTGGGCAAGCAGGTCTTCCCCGGTTATCCGGTGGATCACGCCTTCGGCGACGGGGCGCGCATCGTGGAGGACTACGAGGTAATCCACGCCCCCGGCCACTGTCCTGGGCTCTCCTGCATCCGCGTGGGCGATATCCTGCTGCTGGGCGATCAGGTGCTCAACAACGTGACGCCACACCAGTTCCCCAAAATCTACAAGAGCGGCTCCGGGCTCCTGAACTACCTCAACTCGCTGATCAAGGTGGCCGCGCGCAGCGAGGGGCTGCGCCTGGGGCTGCCCTCGCACTATGGCGACATCGCGGACATCGAGGGACGCGTGATGGAGATCATGGGCGAGCACAACCAGCGCATCGCGGACCTGGTCAAGGACTTGGACGCTCCCAAGTCCCTCGCCCAGATCACCTCCGACTACTTCCGCTTCCGCCGGGGCCGCGAGCTGGCCGGCTACGAGCAACTGCTGGCCCTGGAGGAGATCGGTGCCCACGTGGAGTACATGATCGAGACCCTCGGCGTGCTGCGCGTGGTCAACCCCGGCGAGGCCGGCGGCAATGGGGTCGTGCGGTATGCACGCGCCACCTGAGCCCCCCTAGCGCCCCTCCGTACCTCGGCCGGCGTTCCGGCCCGCCGCATCCATCGCCGCAGCCCGCGAAACCGCCGCATCCGAAGCCTGGACGCGGCCGCGTCGCACTGCCGTGAGCCGCCGGCGCAGGCCGGGGAATTGCATGCACGCAAGGGAAGATGGGCGGCCCGCCAGGCACCGCCTGCCCCTTCCCACGAACCGGCATGACGGAGCGAGCATGCAGAAGGCCAAGCGCTTTCACGAGCTGTTGCGGGACGCGCGCGAGCAGGCGCACCAGTCCACCGAGGTGATGGGCATCCTGCTCAACATGGACGAAGACGATTATATCGCCATCGAGCGCGGGGAGACATACCCGGACAACGACACGCTCAAGCGCCTATGCATGATGCTGGAGTGGAACTACTACGACACGCAGCGCACGGTAATCAACGAGATCGCCGCACGCCCAGGCACCGCCGCGTCCGGAGGCGAGGCAGCCTTGCGCGCCCTGCAAAGCGTGCCCATGGAGGATGGCCAGCGCAGCTTGGGCGGCCGGGATTCGCTGGGCGCGCGCATGCGCGAGGTGCGCCGGACGACCGGTCAGACCGTGGAGATCATCTCCATGCTGCTGGGCATCTCTCCGGACCTGTACCGGCGCCTGGAGGAAGGTGCCGCCCCGCCCGATGCGCTGCTGCGCCGCATCAGCATGGTCTATGACTGGAACTACTACGACCTGCAGGCGCTGCTGCGCACTGAGCAGGCGCGTTCCCTGCAGCCGCACCGCATTGGCACCGCCTATCCCGGCGCCTCGGCGCAATCCGGCCGGCTGCGCGCGCTGATGCAGGAGATGGAGGGGCTGTTCGTGGGCCTGCCCGATCGTGACCAGCAGTTCGTGCTCACCCAGCTCGAGCTGGTACACCAGACCCTGCTCAAGCTCCGTCACGCATCCTGACCCATAACCCCAACGCCGTGCCGACTGCTCTGGGACCCGCGTAAGGCGCCACGCGGCCTCCGCAGGGGACTGCCCCGGGTTTGCATTTTCCGCGCGGCCCGGTAGACTCGGCCCCGTTGCCGCCATCCTGGGCCATGCGCCCGCTTCCCGGGTACCGATGAGAGCACTCTATTTTGCCAAGCCGCTGGAATATCGCCTTGAAGTCACGGGGGACACCTTCGTGCAGGGCGACTCGCTGGCGGGAACCCTCAGCGTCACCAACCGCGACGACGCACCACAAACCAAGCTCACCCTGCAGTTGGGCTTGGCCTATGGCGTGTACAAGGAAATCAAGGCGGAGGGTCAGCGCGCCATGCGCGTGCTGGAGCGTCTCACGCTGGCGGAGGGCTTCTCGCTCAAGCCAGGCGAAGAAAAGCGCTGCGAGTGGAAACTGCCGCTGGAGCTTACGGGTCCGGTGCAGTCCAAGGAGGGCAGCCCGTTCCTGCTCTACGGCGGCGACCTGGACAAGCCGGAGACCCGGGGGCAGATCGACCTGCCTGTCCAACTCGCCACGCCATTCAAGGCGTTCCTGACCACGCTGGAGAACCACTTCGCCTTCGAACTGCGCGGCACCACATGCCTGGACGGCGTGCTGGAAGGCCGCTTCAAGCCGCCGACCAGCTATCCCACGCTGGAGGAGTTGACCGTACTTGTCAGCATTGAAGAGAAGGGCGTCAAGGTGGAATTCCTCAGCCGCGGCAAGGGCCTCAAGCGCGGGGAGGAGGGCGGTGTCACCACCAAGAAGCGTGGCGCCGCAAAGACCATCCCCATGGAGCAATTCCTGCCGCGCAGCGGTCTGCCCAACCGCGCGCTCTACCGTGACCTGGTGGATCAGCTTCTGCCCCAGATCGCTGTCCGCGTGGAACGCAAAGGCTAGAGCCGCGCCTTCTCTGCGCGCCGCTACGCCAGCCCGGCAGCCTTCATGATCGCCCAGCCGGCAGGGTCGTCGCCCTCGGCAGGCGCTTGGCCGGCATTGCGCGCCTTGAAGTGGTCGATAAGACGGTTGGCGAGCACCTTGCCCAACTGCACGCCCTCCTGGTCGAAGCTGTTGATATTCCAGATCAATCCCTGGAAGGCGACCTTGTTCTCATAGTAGGCCAGCAGGGCTCCCAGCGTGTGCGGCGTCAGCCGGTCCGCGATGAGCACGGAGTTGGGGCGATTGCCGGGGAAGAACTTGTTGGGATTCTCGCTGCGCTGACCGCCGGCCAGGGCAATGGATTGCGCCAGCAGGTTGGCCAGCAGCTTCTGCTGGCTGGTGGTGCCCTGCACGTCCAGGTCTTGCCCGTATTGGCTCTCGCGGAAGCCGATGAACTCGCAGGGCACCACGCTGCGGCTCTGGTGGATGAGCTGGTAGAACGCGTGCTGTCCGTTGGTGCCCGGCTCGCCCCACACCACCGGGCCCGTATCGAAGTCCACGGATGCGCCCTGCCGCGTGATGCCCTTGCCGTTGCTTTCCATGTCCAGTTGCTGCAGGTGCGCGGCGAAGCGGATCAGGCCTTGGCTGTAGGGCAACACGGCCACCGTGGGCAGCCCCAGGAAGTTGCGGTTCCAGATGCCCAGCAGCGCCGCCAGCAGCGGCAGGTTGCCCGCCGGCTCGGCCTGCAGCGCGTGCAGGTCCATCTCCCGCGCCCCACGCAGGATGTCGCGGAACTGCCCGTAGCCCAGCGCAAACCCCAGGCACACTCCGCCCACCATAGACGTGGCGCTGTAGCGCCCGCCGATGTAGTCGAACATGTAGAACGAGGCCAGGTAGCGCTGGGGGTTGTCCATCGGGCTGCCCTCGCCCGTCACGCAGAGGAAGTGCCGCTCCGGCTGTAGGCCTGCCTTGGCATAGGCGTCGCGGGCCAGGGTCTCGTTGGTCAGGGTCTCCAGCGTGCCCCCGCTCTTGGAAACGATATTGACCAGCGTGCGTGAGAGGTCGAGCCCGCCCAGCACCTGCGCCGTGTCGTCCGGATCCACGTTGGAGATGAAGTGTACGCGCCGCCCGCCCTGGCGGTAGGGCAGCAAGGCGAGGTATAGCGCTCGCGGCCCCAGGTCCGACCCGCCGATGCCGATGTTGACCAGGTCCGTGAAAGGCTCCCCCTGCGCGTTGGTCAGCTCGCCGCGCTCCACACGCCCCAGGAAGTCCCCCAGCTTCTCCAACTCGCGCCGGGCATTGGCCTGGGCATCCGCGGCCTTGCCGGTATCGATGCCGGCCGGCAGGTCGTCGAACACGTCACGTGAGGCGTGGTGTAGCACCCGCCGGTTCTCGCTCTCGTAGCCCTCGATGCGGTTCATCACCTCGCCGGCCATCACGTCTGCAAAGCGCTCCTGCGCGCCCGCCTCGCGCGCCAGGGCCAGCAGCGCCTCCATCACCTCCGGCGTCACGCGCTGGGTGGCGTAGAGCAGATCGAACCCGCAGGCGCCCGCCTGCAGCGTCGCAATGCGTTGCGGGGTGAGCGCGTCGGGCCGGGTCAGCTCGTAGGGCTGGGGCGCCAACTGGTTCAGCTTGGCAAAGGCCTGGGTGCCGGGAAAGTGGTAGGCGTTGGAGGGCGTGCTCATGAACGGGGCTCCTGATCGGGTCTTGAAGCGCGGGACCGTCGGCTCGCGGGGGAAGGGGGACGGCCGTTCGGGTAGCTGGAGGAGCGGCCGTCTTTCATGATACACCATGGCGCCGCCGCGCGGGTCAACGGCACACGCACGGCGGTCGCAGCCCCGCTGCGATGCGTGCTGACGCCCACCCCGCCCGGGAGAGCGGTCACCCGCCGGGAATTGCGTGCGGAATCCGCGCGGCAGCCGCATCCAGCGCGCATGCGGCGATTGCATTGGGCGGGCACTATGGTGCATGATAGCCAAAGATGGACCTTTCCACCCGGCGTCGAGCCCGGTGGGAGATCCGTGCAGGCGCAAGCGGTGTTCCGTGCGGGGGCGGCCACCGGTGGGCGGCGGAAAGTGGCTGTCCCTGCACACGCGCTCAGCCGGACCGGGCGGGGCGCATTCAAGGCGACACGGGGAGCAACGGCCGGGCGCAATCGGCCTGTGATACCCTCCCGTGGCTGAGCATCCTGATCTGCGGCACCATCCGCCGCAGGCCACACGTGGCCCAGGGGCAATGAAGAGCACGGCGACCACCAATGGGGCGCCCACGGCACCGGTACCCGCGGAGCAGCGGCCCGTACCGGCACCCGTGCCGGCCGTCGTCGACGGCGGACGCGCCCGTCTGGAGCGCCTCAAGCAGTCCATCCTGCACCTGTATCCCCGCGACAAGACCCCCAACATCAACCTGCTGGAAAAAGCGTTCGTTGACGCCGAGTTCCACCACCGCAAGCAGCAGCGCAAATCCGGCGAGCCCTACATCTTCCATCCGGTGCGCGTGGCGCTGATGGTGGCGGAGGCCGGCCTGGACGTGGAGGCGGTGATTGTCGCACTGCTCCACGACGTGATCGAGGACACCGAGGTCACCAAGGAGGAGATGCGCCAGCAGTATGGCGACTGGCTGGCGGACGTGGTGGACGGACTGACGAAGGTTGTCGGCAGCGACAAGCGAGCAGCGGAGGAAGGCGACACACGCATCCCGGTGCAGACCTACCGCAAGCTGATCTCCTCCACCCTGCGCGACCTGCGCACGGTACAGGTGAAGATCTTTGACCGCTTGGACAACATGCGCGACCTGGGCTACCTGTCGCGCATGCGCCAGCGCCGCATCAGCACCGAGACGATGAACGTGTACGTGCCCATGGCGCAGCGCCTGGGCATGCAGGTCATCGCCGATGAGTTGACGGCCCTGGCCTTCCGCTACCTGTACCCCATGCGCTTCAAGGCCAACCTGGCGGAACTGAAGCAGCGCATCCGCGAGGAGGAGCCGCGGGTGAACAGCATCCGCGCGCTGCTGGAGACCCACCTCAAGAAGGCCCGAGGGCTCAAGTTCGTGGTGGTGCCGCTGTACCAGCAGATCTCTGACTTCGTGTACAGCGATGAACCGGTGCAACGGGCGTTGACGGGCTTCAAGGTGCGGGTGCCCTCCCCCGGTGCCTGCTACCAAGCGCTGGGTGCGCTGCACATGCACTGCCGGGTAGTGCCCAACAGCATCAAAGACTACATCAGCAATCCCAAGCCCAACCGCTACCAGGCACTGCAGTCGGAGATCTTCATCGGCAGCGAGCCCACGTTCATCGAGGTCGTTTCCGAGGAGATGGAGCGGGTGAACGCCTCGGGCATTCTGGCCGGCTGGCAGGGCAGCCACGACGAGTTGCACAAGTACTACCAGAGCTACCTGGAGCTGCTGGATCACTATGAGGGCAACGATGATCTGCGCATGGAGGACGTGCTGCGGCATGCGCAGATGGACACGCTGCAGATGTTCACACCCAAGGGCCAGCTCCTCACCTTTCCCCAGGGCGCCACGGTGCTGGACTTCGCCTTCGCCATTCACTCCGACCTGGGCCACCACTGCGATGGCGCTTGGATGGGCGGGCGACGCGTCTCGCGCTTCGAAGAACTGCAGGACGGCGAGATGGTGGAGGTCATCGCGCGCCCGAGCGCCTCGCCCCTGCCCGCGTGGCTCGATCACGTCCGCACCACCCGTGCCAAGCTCGCCATCCGCCGCTTCCTGAAGGGCCAAGCCAATGCCCGCGCCCTGGAGGTGGGGCGCAAGCTCTTCGTCGCGGAACTGGGCCGCATGGACATCGACGCCGAGGCGTTCATCTCCGGCGAGGCGTTCCAGCGCGTGCTGGAGGCGCGGGGGATCACGCTGAGCCAGTTCTTCCAGCAGGTGGGCGCAGATCGCCTGCCCATCCGCAAGTTCCTGCTCGATGCGGAGCTGATCAGCGCCAAGCAACTGCGGCGCCTGGAGGCCGGCGAAAGCTCGTTGCTTCGGCGCTTCGTGCGCCCCATCTTCCGCGCGCCGGACCCGGTGCTCAAGATCCAGGATCTGGAGGACGGTTTCATCCGCATGGCGCCGTGCTGCACGCCGCTGCTGGGCGACCCAATCGTGGGGGTGCAGGAGGCCGACGGCATCACCATTCACCGCACGCAGTGCCCCACCCTGGAGCGCGTGGCGCCCGATACCCTGCTCAACGTGGGGTGGGACTTGGACAGCACGGCCACCCCGCACGTGCTGGACATCTGGCTGGTGCAGGATCGGCCCGGGCTGCTCTACAAGGTCGGCAAGGTGATGCGCGACGCCAAGGTGAACATCAACGACATCGGCCTGCATCGCGACCTGCGCACCGGCACCGCCAGCATCCGAGTGGACCTCGAACCCCTGCACATCAAGACCTTCCGCACCGTCATCTCCCGCCTGCGCAACATCAAGGAAGTCGAGCGCATCAGCCTCGTCTCGCCCAACATCACCGAAACCCGCGTCTGAGCCGCATCCAGGGCAGTCCCCACAGCCCCACGCGTTGACGCTTCCCCCAGCAGGTGGGTAGAACAGGGTGCGCGCTGCCGGCAGGGTGCCGGTGCGTGCCGATCGGCAGCCGGGCTCCGGCGCTTCCACCAGTGGACGGGAACGATGAGCGGAATTCTGGAAGGCATTCGCGTGCTGGACTTCGGGCGATACATCGCCGGCCCCTTTTGCGCCACCATGCTGGGCGACATGGGCGCGGAGGTGATCCGCGTCGAACGCGTGGAGGGCAGCGAGGACCGCTTTCTGGCCAGCGTGGCCGAGAGTGGCGAGGGTGGCACGTTCTTGCAACTGGCGCGCAACAAGCAGGGACTGACGCTGGACCCCATGAAGCCCGAAAGCGCGGAGATCAAGCGCCGCCTCGTGGCCACGGCGGACGTGGTGGTGGCCAACCTGCCCATCGGCACGCTGAAGCAGATGGGCATCGACTACGACACGCTGCGGGCAATCAAGCCGGACATCATCCTCACGCACGTCTCCGCGTTCGGGCAGACGGGACCGTACAAGGATCGCGTCGGCTTCGACCTGCTGGGGCAGGCCATGTCGTCCATGATGTACATGTCCGGCCAGCCTGGCGCCCCCATCCGCTCCCAGGCGCCCTACGTGGATTTCACCACGGCGCTCTTCGCCGCCTTCGGCACGCTGTCGGCCTTGATGGAGCGGCAGAAGAGCGGGCGCGGGCAGATGGTGGAGGCCTCCCTGTTCCACTCCTCCCTGGCGTTGATGAACAGCTTCCTGGTGGAAGAGTCCGTGCTGAAGCTGAATCGCCAGCCGCACGGCAACGCCGGCCATCATCACGCCCCCAACGATGTCTTCCGCACGTCCGATGGCTTCCTCGTCACCATGATCGTGGGGAATCCGCTCTTCAAGCGCTGGGCCCGCATGCTGGACGAGGAAGACCCCTGGCTCACCGATGAGCGCTTCGCGACGGACCTGGCCCGTGGCAACCACGCGGAGATCATCAGCGAGCGCATGAGCGCCTGGTGCGCCCAACGCACCACCCAGCAGGCCATCGCCGAGCTGGAAGCGGCGCGCATCCCTGCCGGCCCGGTATACAGCATGGCTGAGACCCTGGACGACCCCCACGTCCGCGCGCGCGAGATGCTCAAATATGTGGACTATCCCGGCCTGCCCAGTCCGGCGCCCATCGCCGATACGCCCGTGAAGCTGCACGCCACGCCGGGGGGAATCCGCCACCGCGCGCCGACGCTGGGCGAGCACACGGACCAGATCCTGACCTCCCTGGGCTTCAGCGCCCAGGAGATCGCCGACTTCCACACCGCGCGGGTCGTGTAGCCTCCAGAGGCGCTGCACGGCCGCATGCCCCGGCCGAGACGAAGCATGGCCAAGCCATCGAGCACGACGTCCCCGGGCAGTACGCTGCGCAATTCGCTTCCGCTGGCCGTCGTCGTGCTGGGGGTCGTCAGCCTGCTGACGGACCTCTCCAGCGAGATGATCTACCCGCTGCTGCCGCTCTACCTGAGCACGGTGCTGGGCGCGGGCGCGGTTTCGCTGGGCGTCATCGAGGGCGTGGCGGAATCCACCGCGGCGCTGCTGAAGGTGGTCTCCGGCGTGCGGTCGGATATCACCCGGCGCCGCAAGCCGCTGGTGGCGGTCGGCTATACCCTCTCCAACCTGGTGCGCCCGCTGATCGGGCTGGCCACGGTCTGGCCCATGGTGCTGGTGCTGCGCTTCGCCGATCGCGTGGGCAAGGGCCTGCGCACCTCACCCCGCGACGCGCTGATCGCCGACGTCACGGACGAATCCATCCGCGGCCGCGCCTACGGCCTGCACCGCTCCATGGATCACGCCGGGGCCGTGCTGGGGCCGCTGGCGGCGATGGCGCTGCTGAGCCTGGAGAGCGCCACGCTGCAGCACGTGTTCCTGGCCTCCGCCATACCGGGGGCGCTGGTGATCGTCACGGTGCTGCTGGCCGTCCGCGAGCCACCGCAGGTGGGTGGGGCCGCGCCCGGGGCCGAGCCATCGCGGTCCGCCCATGACCCGACCGCAACATCGCGCTGGGCGGAACTGGGGCCGGGCTACCGGCGCTTCCTGCTGGCCTTGGTGGTGTTCACGCTGGGCAACTCCAGCGATGCGTTCCTGCTGCTGCAGTTATCCCGCGAGGGCTTCTCCGCGGTGTGGATCACCGGGCTGTGGTCGGCATTCCACGTGGTGAAGATGGTGTCGGCGTACGGCGCCGGGAGGCTCTCGGACCGCGTCGGGCGGCGAGGCCTGATGCTCACCGGCTGGGCCATCTATGCGGCAGTGTACGCCGGCTTCGCCGTGGGCACCGGCCGGGAGACCCTCATCGTGCTGTTCCTGGTGTACGGCCTGTACTACGGCTGCACGGAGCCGGTGGAGCGGGCCTGGGTCTCTTCCCTGGCGCCCGGGGACGTGCGGGGCACGGCCTTTGGCGCCTACCACGGCGCCATCGGCATCGCGGCGCTGCCGGCCAGCGTGCTGTTCGGCATGGTGCTGGACCGCTTCGGGGCCGCCCCGGCCTTCTTCACCGGGGCGGGGCTGGCCCTCGTGGCCGCGCTGATCCTGCTGCGCGTACCGGAGGCGGGGGCGACTCCGGCGACCTGAGCGTGCGGGAACCGCCTCAGCCCTTGCCGTCGCCGGGGGGCAGGTCGAGCGGGCGATCCTGCGCGAAGGGATTGTCCAGGTGGCGCCAGTCGGCCTCCGGTGTGTCCCAGGTCACCTCCACGCCATTGCCGTCCGGATCGCGCGTGTAGAACGAGTGGCTCACGATGTGGTCCACGCCATCGCTGACGCGGTAACCGGCCTCGCGCAGGCGGTCGCGCAGCACGCTCAGTTCGGCCTCATCCTCCACGGTCACGCAGAAGTGGAACAGACCCACGCCATCGCGCGGAGATTCCGGCGCATCGGCACCCATCTCCTTCAGCGCCAGGTCGTGCGCGTGCGCGCCGCCATGGAAGAAGCGCATGCGCAGGTCATCGCGGGTACCCGCGGGCTCGAAGCCCAGCAGCCGATAGAAGCGCTCGGCCGTGTCCAGATCGCGCACCTTGAGCACGACGTGGTTGATGCCTTTGAGAGCCATGGTGCCTCCGGCAGCGTGAGATGTGGCACGGGGGCGGGCTCCCCCCTGCGAGCCAGAATAGTGCAGGCGCGGTGACGCCACAAGGCGCAGGGCCCTGTGCCCGCCGATAGCCGCCACCGCTTGCCGGGATGTTCGACCCGCTCTATAAGGACCATGGCAATACCATCCGTTCAGACGATGGAGTGAGTCTGTGATCGTGACCCTGGACCAACTGCAGGTGCTGGCCGAACTGGAGCGCAGCGGCAGCGTCTCGGCGGCCGCGCGGCGGCTGCACCGGGCGCAGTCCGCCGTAAGCTATGCGATCAAGACGTTGGAGGGCGCCCTGGGGCTGGCGCTCGTGGATCACGATGCCTACCGGGCCGGCCTGACGCAGGTCGGCAAGGCCGTCCTGGCCAAGGCAGCGCAAGTGCTGGCGGACGCCGAGGCGCTGGAACACTTGGCGGCCGAGCTGCGCGGTGGTGCAGAGCCCACCCTGAACATACTGGTGGATGCCATTCTGCCCATCGCGCGGATAATGCCCGTGCTGGCCCGCTTCAGCGAGCGCCGGCCCTCCACGCGGGTGAACCTGCGCGTGGAGTTGCTGGGGGGCATGGTGCACGCCCTGAACGAGGAGCAGCCGGAACTGGTGGTTTCCCCCCTGGGCCTGTACGAGCTCTCCCCGCACTACGACCACCACGTAATCGGCACCGTGACCATGGTGGCCGTGGTGGCCGCAGGCCACCCCCTGGCCCGGGAGCCCGCGCCCGTGTCCCTGGAAACGGCCCGCCGCCACGTGCACCTGCTGATCACCTCGCCGCCCGGGCTGCAGACGCCGGTGGATTCGGGTCTCATCGGCGCACCGCGCCACTGGAATTTTCCGGACTTCGCGAGCCGGCTGGAAGGGCTGCGCGCAGGCCTGGGCTTCGCCTGGATGCCCACGCACATGGTGGAGGACGATCTGCGCAACGGGGTGTTGGTGCCGCTCGTGCTGGAGCGGGGCAGCGTCACGCAGGGCGAGGTGGCGCTGCTCTACCGGGCGCGTCCGCCGCTGGGGCCCACGGGGCGCTACCTGCTGGAGGAGTTGCGCGCACAGGCGGGTCTGTGGCCGCCGCTATCAGCCGATTTGCTAAGCATATACGAGATGCCGTAACGTAGAGCCTCTTGCAATGCGTGGGGGCGCGCAAATCTGGAGAGTATCCGGCAGGAATTGCCTCGCGGGGTCGGGCGAGGTTTGGGAGCAGGTTTCATGGCAGAGCGGATCTCTCCGGGGTTTCCGTACGAATCCCGGTTCGTCCAGGTCAAGGGCAGTCGGATGCATTACGTGGAGGCGGGGCAGGGGGACCCCATTCTGCTCATCCACGGCAATCCGACATCCAGCTATCTGTGGCGCAACGTCATCCCGCACCTCACAAAGGTGGGCCGCTGCATCGCGCCAGACCTGATCGGGTTCGGCAAGTCCGATAAGCCGGACATCCCCTATCGCGTCTTCGAGCACGCCGAATACATCGAGGGCTTCATCGAGGCTCTCAAGCTGAAGCACATCGTCCTGGTGCTGCACGACTGGGGCGGGTTCATGGGGCTCAGTTACGCCGCCGGCCATCCGGACAACGTGCGTGCCATCGCGCTGATGGAAGCGGTCATCAAGCCCATGCGCATGCGGGACCGCAGCGAGGGCTTCCAGCGCGCCTTCTCCATGATGCGCAGCCAGGTGGGGCGCGACAAGGTGCTGAAGGAGAACTTCTTCGTGGAGCGCGTGCTGCCCGGCTCCATTCTGCGCAAGCTGAGCGAGGAGGAGATGGCGGCATACCGGGCGCCCTTCCCGACGCCGGAGAGCCGCCTGCCCACCTGGGTCTGCCCCAACGAGGTGCCAATCGACGGACACCCGTCTGACGTGCACGCTGCCGTGTGGGACAATGCGGACCGCGTGGCCCGCGCCGGCATGCCGATCCTGATGCTGACCTTCCAGCCCGGCGCGATCATCGGGCCGCTGGAGGTGGAGTGGGCCCGCGCGAAGTTTCCCAACCTCACCCTGCGGGACATGGGCCCCGGCATCCATTTCGTGCAGGAGGACCAGCCCGCGGAGATCGGTCAGGTCATTGCGACCTGGCTGCGCCGCCTGGGGCCGGTCCACCGCCCGCAGGCACCTCCACCCCGCACGCACTTCTGAGCCAGCCCCCGACCTCAGGGCGCCTTGGGCAGGATCTCGGCGCCGATGCGCTCCACGCCATCCATCAACGCTTCGGGATCGGCCGCGGGCAGATCGAAGGTGATATGCCCCACGCCCTGGGCCGCGTACGCCCCGATGTCGTCCAGGATCTGCGCCGCCGTGCCTTGCATGGGGCTGCGCTCGCGCTCGGAGAACACCAGCGGGCAGCGGAAAGCGATCAGGATGCCGGCCGGATCGCGCCCGGCACGCTCGCACAGCGCGTGCAGCTCGGTGCGCTTCTCGCCAAGTTGCTCAGGCGTCAGGCCTGCCGGGGGACGCAGCCCGATGGGGTGCCACGCATCACCCAACTCCGCCACGCGGCGCAGGGCGCGGCGGGTGTGCCCCCCCACCCAGATCGGTACGCCACCGGGCTGCGCGGGCTTGGGCGAGAACTCCAGGTTGCCGTAGCGGTAGAACTGGCCCTCGAAGGCCGGGTTCTCCTCGCTCCACAGGTTGCGGAAGATGCGGATGTACTCATCCGTGCGCGGCCCCCGCTCTGCGAAGTGCTCCGGGATGCCCAGGGCGGCGAATTCGTCCGCCCACCAGCCGGTGCCGACGCCCAGGAACACCCGCCCTCCCGAAAGCGCATCGATGGTGGCCACCATCTTCGCCACGGTGATCGGGTTTCGGTACGGGAGAATGAGCACGCTGGTGCCCAACCGTAGGCGCGTCGTGCACCCCGCCAGAAACATCAGCGTTGCCAGCGGCTCATAGTAGTCACGCGCCGCCTCCCAGGAAAACTGTCCCTCGGGATGGTACGGGTAGTTGTCCGGCATGGCCTTGGGAATCACGATGTGGTCACTGATCGTGACCGCATCGAAGCCAAGCGCCTCCGCCCGCTGCACGAAGCGGGTCATCAGCGCAGGCTGTGCCAACGCGCCCCGATTGACGAGGCTCAGGCCGAATTTCATGGCGAATCGTCCCCAATCTGTGGATAATTTCTGGCCATCTTCACACAATTGCCGTTTATAGAGAAGAAATCGGCGAGCCATTCCCCGGCGCATCCCATCGCAGCCGGGCTGCAGGGGCAAACAAGCAGGGACGGCCAACAGATGGGGCGGGCCAAGCGACAACGCGCCGCCCCGGGGCAGGCCGAGGCATGCGGCATTCGCGCCGCGTCACGGCCCGGAGAGTCGAGGACATCAAACAATGACGGATGCAGCTATGGCGCTTTACGGGAACACAACGATTACCGGCGACATCGAGACCGAATACGACAAGGACTGGGCCAAGGAGTTGTACGCGACCTACTGGGGCTATCTGCAGGCCATCAACCTGGTGGATCTGAAGCGCGTGCGCGACGATCTGTTCACTTGGCGGCGCGGCTCCGCGCAGATGGTGCTCAAGATGAATCCGGCCCTCAACAACGTCAGCATCTACTCGGTGCTGGTGACGGGTGTGGACCCCTCCATGGAGCTGTACCGGCACCTGCTGCACTACAACATCCTGCAGCGCCGCGAGACCCTGGGCGTGTTCGAAAAGGGCGGCAAGCTCTTCATCGTCCTCAAGTACACAATGGAATTGGAGTTGGTGAACCAGGAGGTGCTGCAGCGCCACGTGTTCGCGATGCAGGAGATCGCGGACCAGCTCGACACGGAGTTGGTGAGCCAGTTTGGCGGCGTGCTGCACTTCAGCGACTGGGACCGCCTGGACCAGGGCGGCGTGGACAACCTGCTCGAGAACATGTTCGGCTAGCCGCGACCTCCGGCCACCGAGTGTGCCCCAGGGCGAACCGCCTCCGAGGCCAGTCTTCGGCTAGCGTCGCCCCTTGCCCTTACAATCCCACAGACGGTGCGCTGCATGCGGGTTGGCCCGCACGCAGCGGGCCGGCCGCGCCAGCCCTGCGCAAACACTCGACGATACAAAACGATGGGACCTGCGAAAGGTGGGTCTGCCGCACGGTCCGGCGGGGCGGCCTAGCCCTCGCCGTAGGAGACGGTGCCGGCCTCGTCGGGCCGCGTGACCTCGCTGATGCGCACGCCGTAGCGCTCGTTCACCACGACGATCTCGCCCCGAGCCATGAGGCGGCCACTCACCGTGATATCCATCGGCTCGCCGACGACCTTAGTGAACTCCACCACCCGACCCACGATCAGCCCGAGAATATCGCGCACGGTCATGGTGGTCTGACCGATCTCCACGCTCAACCGCAGCGGGACATCATGCATGAACTCGATCTTGTGGAAGGGGAAGTCTTCCCCGTCCCGGCTGGTGAGCCGCTCACCCCCTCCTCCCTGGCGCTTGCCGGGGGAGACGATGGAATAGAGCTCGGCATCCTCTTCGAAGTCGTCGGCTTCGTGCTGAACGGCCGTGGGCAACGATTCTTCGGCCATGGGCGATTCCGGCTCTTGTAGGTTCGCGACAATGCTTGCCGTGGCACTGGGCTCACGCTCGCACAGGCCACAAGGCAGGCCGGCGAGCGGCCTCTTGTCTCTTACGCTATCAAATCCCGTACCAAAGTTGAATGGGCCACCCGGAACGGGGCCGTGGGCGCGAAGACGTGTTGTTTTCCGGCAGCGGGAACGTGCTATAGTACCGTGAGTCAACCGGGGAACATGCGGAAGGTCGCGTGTGCCCCGCCCCGGCTGCACGGGGGGTCCGGAGGCAGGCGCTGCCAGGGAGGCAACCTGTCGTCCGCAGACGGCAGTGCGACTGCCACGTCCGATTCCAGACACAAGGAGGTGAGCCCATGGCGACGTCGGCCGGCCGATCCCGCCTGTTTCCCGCCAGATCCCGCAAGTCCTACCGCCTGGAGATGGAGGGCCGCACGCTCTACCTGCTCCTGAGCCTGATGGCGCTCACGGGGTTGGTGATCTTCTACCTGGGCGTGATGACGGGCAAGGCCCTGCGCGACCCCAATGCCCCGGTCGCCCTGACAGCCCCGGTGACCACGCCCCTGGCCAAGACCGATGCGGCCACCAAGCCCGGCGCACTTGACTTCAATGACGCACTCAAGAGCGATCAGGGCACGGTGGAAGGACTGCAGGTGGAGGGGCAGAACGCGGCCAAGCGCACCGATGCCCTGCTCAGTGAGGCCAAGAAACAAATTGAGCTGAAGGAAGTGCCGCCCGCCAGCTCTGCCAAGCCCGCGGCCAGTACCGCCAAGGCGGTGGCGATGACGACACCCACGGCCAAGGCGCAGCGGCCTGAGGCCACGCACCCTGCCGCGCCCGCCACGGCACATCCCGCCCCGCGCGCCAGCCACGCCGCCGCAGCAGCGAACGACGGTTCGCAGTACACAGTGCAGGTGTTCTCCTCCAAGCATCAGGACAGCGCCCAGCAGCTCGTCGAGCGGCTGCGCAGCCAGGGCTTCGCGGCCTACCTGAATCGCTACCAGGCAAGCGATCGGGAGGTGTGGTACCGGGTACGCGTGGGCAAGACGGACCGGACCGGGGCCGAAGCCCTGCGGTCGCGCCTGAAGAGCGAAGCCAAATTGAAGAACCCGCAGATCCAGAAGCTTTAGGGCTTCAGCGGAGGCAGGGCCGCGCGGATACCGCGCGGCGAATCGCCAGGGGGTCGGACGCCAGGATCAATCGCCCACGTCCGCCTGCCGCGCCGGCTCTTCGTCCGGGCGGTGTCGGTCACTGACGGCGTTCTGGTAGACGGTCTTCACCGTCTCGGCATACCAGATACCGCCGCGCTTGGAGGGAATCTTGCGCTCGTTCAGGTACTTGGCGATCTTGTGGTAGCTGTGCCCCTTGTCGCGCTGCTCGCGAATCAGCTTCACCGTCTTCAGCTCCTGCTCCACCGCCACCAGCTTCTTGTTGCTGTAGGTGTAGCCGAAGGGCGCGTGGCCCACGCGCTCGCCTTTGGCCCGCTTGCGCGCGATGATCTCACGCGTGCGGTCCGAGATGCGCTTGGTGTCCCACTTGGTGATGATATCGATGATGTGCAGGGCCAGCTCGCCGCACTCGTTGCGCGTGTCCAGCCCCTCCTCGATAGAGATCAGTTCCACCCCGTTCCTGATGCACATCTCCGAGATCAGCGTATTGAGCTGCCGGATGTTTCGCGTCAGGCGGTCCAACCGCGGAATGACCAGCGCGTCGAACTTGCCCTTGTTGGAGTTCTCGATGATCTCCGCCAGCATGGGCTGTTGCTGCTGACCGCTGTTCGTGTCGGTCAGTTCCCGGTACATCTGCACCAGTTCCCAGTTGTTGGTATCCACATAGTCCTGGATGATCTGCTCCTGCTCCTCCAGGCCAAAGTTCTTGGGCTGCTGGCTCAACGTGTTGAGGCAGGTGTAGCCGATGACTCTCACGGCAAGTCCTTTCGCTATGACGGGAGGGGTAGTGACGCCTCGCGCCCCATCAGAAAATAAGCCCCCTTTCCTGATAGGTTAGGAAATGCGAATTCGTCCGTCAAGGATTTTGACGTGCGTCCACTTGCAGATAAGGATGGAGCCCCGCCGGGCATGAATCGGGCGGGGTACGGGCCGGGAAGGACGGACAGGCCGCGGCGCGGCTGGGCGGATCAGCCGCCCAGCCGCTTGGCCACAGCCGTCAGCGATTGCTGCATTTTCGGCTCCTGCGTCAGCTCCATGGCTGCACGCACCAGGGCCAGCGCTTTGGCCTTATCGCCCGAGGCACCGCCGGCCACTGCCTGCGCATGCTCGAGGATCAAGCCGGGCAGCCGCTCGATCAGGTAATTGCGCTGCCGCAGGGCTTCTTCCAGTTGCAGGTCGCTCGAAGCCTGAATAGCCGCCTCGCGGAAGTTGGCCAGCGAGGCCAGCATGATCTCGTAGCGCGCCGTCAGATCGGATTGGGCACGAGCCTTGTCCATCTGCCCCAGTCCGGTTTCCATGTGCTGGCGATACAGCCGGCGCTGCTCCACCTCGGGGGGCGTGAGCGTGGGCGCGAGCAGGCGCTCCTGCTTGCGCTTCAACTCCGCCTCGTGCAGGGCCTTGCGGTCAAAGACGGATTGGTCTTCGACCTTAGTGAACACGACCGACACGTTGCGGCCGGTTACCGCCACCTCCGGCGGCTGCGTGAGCACCTCCGGGGCGATCATGGCGCGCAACAGGACGCGGTTCTGATGCTCCCCGTCCGGCACGGCGTGAATCTCGTTGAGGAACTCCAGCGCGTCGAAGCGGTTCACGGGCTGGGTCATCACGGCATTGGGGGCCGTGATTTCCAGCACGAAGTTGTTGTCCAGCGGCGTGCTCGTTTTGCCCGGCTTGCGCTCGTAAAGCCGGAAGGGATAGTGCCCCGGCCGCAGTTGCACGGGTCGGTCAAACTGCATCTCGACACCGAAGGTGCCCGTGCCGTTCTCCACGATGCGGTGCAGCGGGATCGTCTTCAGGGATTCGAGCTTGTAGGTGTCGTGCATCACCGGCTCGGTGCCCGGCTCATCCAGCAGGCCGTTGCGGTTCAACGTGCGCCAGGCATCCAGATAGCTCAGAAACTCGCGCTGCCCCGTCTCGAAGTCCAGCACGTAATGGTACTGGTTGCCCAGTTCATCGCGGCCCGGATGCAGCTTGAGCAGGTCCACCAGGTTGAAGCGGCGGATGGCGAAGTCGATCACCTGCCCCGCCAGCACGTCCGAGCCGGAATAATACTTGGCGTAGACGCGGGCGCGCAGAGCCTTGCGGGTGAACTCGTTCTTGTCCAGGATGCCGAACTCGTTGGTCTCCAGGCTTGGGAAGACCAGCACGCGGTTCTTCTGCAGCGTGATGGAGTCGTCCTGGCTCCACAGGCGCACCTGGTCGATGTTCCAGTTCAGCTCCGTGCCATCATCCAGCACGACCTTGATCTGATAGTCGCCCACCTCCGGGCTCTGCACGAAGGTGGAGCTGATCAGCTTGCCCCGGAACACGCCCTTGTCCAGCACCTTGGCCAGCTCCAGGGCGGTGTCCTTGTTGGTGAAGCGGGGGGCGGCCATGGCCGCTGCGGCCCCGCCGATCAGCAGGGCCAGCAGCAGCAGGGCGGCCCGCCCTGCGCGCGTCGTGGCGGCGTGCATCATCGGTGCGTTCCGGATCACGGTTCGTTCTTGCCCAGAAAGATCTCTACGTCCACGCCGGAGGTCGCCAGCACTTCCGGCGGCATCACGCGCACGGACTGCTCGCCCGGAATTGCCTTGGCCAGCAACGCGGCGGCCCGCAGAAACTTGGGCCGGTAGAACACCACGTTGCCCATGGCCGGCTGCTCCGGGGTGCTGGAGACGTTGGCCAGCTCGATCTTCATGCCGATGTGCTGCTCCAGATCCCGCTTGCGGAACCGTGTGAGCAGCACCGCGACGCGCCCGGCCCGTTGCAGCGAGGGCGAGGAATCCAGAATCGCCACCCGCACCGCGGTTGCGGGCGGAGGCGGCTGGGGAAAAGGCGCCGCAATCAGATTGACGGGAGTGGGGGCAGACTCCGCCGCGCTGGCGACGGCCGGTGCCCCGCTGGAGGCGGCTGACTGTGCCTGGGCCCCGCCGGCGCCGAACAACAGCGCGGCACAGAGCACCCAGAGGCACGGATGAATGCGCGTCATGATCAATCCCTTGATCCTTGCAACCCGCTTGCCGACCCCGGCGGACCGCCTCGTGCGGCCGGGAATTGCGACACAGCGCCGGGCCGTGCGGGTAGGCTTCCCTGTCTGTCGGGCATCAATGCAGGGAGCACGCCAGGGATTAAGACATTGACTTTTTTTATACCAAGTCATTCAATCGGGCAGTTCAGGGATGACAGGCCGGCGGGCATTTCCGTTCGGCATCGCCGCGTTCCCCACAGCGCCAGACGCATGCTGATTCAATGCCATTCATGCAACACCAAATATCGCCTGAATCTCGAGCAGATTCCCCGTCGCAAGACGTTCGTTCGCTGTAAGAGCTGCGGCACGCCGATCTATATCGACCCGACGGAGGAGGAGCAGCCCCAGACCGGCGTGATTCCGCCGCCGCCTGGTACGCACGAGCCGGTCCCGGAACCGGCACCCGCTCCCGCGCCGATGGACGATGGGCAGGTGTCCGTCGTCTGCCCCAGTTGCAGCGCACGCTACCGCATTGCCGCCGCGTCCATGCAGCGGCCGGGCGTGAAGCTGAAGTGCTCCCAGTGCGGGCTGCTCTTTGCACCGCCGGTCGACCTGCAGCCGCAAGGCATGGCGGAGACCGGGTCGGCCGTGCCGCCTCGCCGGGCTGAGCCCGGCAGCATGCCCGCCGCGGCAAGACCGGGCGAGATGCCGCTGCCCGATGAAGCGCACATGGAGCAGCTCTTCGACGATCTGCGGCCTGAGCCCTCGCAGCATGGTGGCGAGAGCCACACGCAGCGCCCGGGGGTTTCGCCGGAGGCCGAGTTGGGTACACTGGAAGCTGGTGCCTTCGAAGAGGAGCCGCCCGCGCCGGACGCGGATCGGGCCTACCTGGAATCGGTGACCTTTGACGAGGAAGGGACCGCCAGACCGTCCGCGGGAGGATTGCCGGACGATCAGAAGTACCGGTTCTTCCTCAACCCCAAGGACTACCAGGAGGGTGCAACGGGCATGGCCGATCAACCCGACGACACGAAGACCCGTGGCGCACCCACCCCTCCAGCAGGGGAAGCGGGCGTGGGCTTCGGCGAGGGCGAAGTGCCCGATCTGCCATCGCCCGGGCAGCCGCCCGAGGCGGAGTTGCCCCCGCTGCCCAGCACGGAAGTGGTCCGGTCCCGGGAGGAGATGGCGGAGCTGCGCGAGGTGGTGCCCGGCCAGCAGGCTCGGGTGTTCACCGAGAAGCGCGTGCTGACCATCGTGGCCGCCGCGGCGGTGGTGATCCTGCTCGCCACGGGTGCCTGGGGCTACTGGCTGGCTTCCACGGCGGGCAGCAACCGGCCCTTCCGCGTGCAGGTGGGCCAGCCTCATCAGTTGGCCATGAAGGACGACCTGGAGGGCCACTACGTCACCAACGGGCCCAGCGGCACGCGGCTATTCGTGGTCAATGGCGAGGTGACCAACGACTTCCCCGCGAATTCCCGCATCCGCTGGATCCGCATCAAGGCGCTGGCCTATGTCGACGCGTCGCAGTCCAAGCTGCTGGGCACCACCTACGCCTACGCGGGCAACGTGCTGGACGACGACCAGCTCAGCCAGTGGGAATTGCCGGCGGTGAAGGCCTACTATGGCTTCACCAACGGCCGCAAGGAGCTGAACGCCTCCATCGCTCCGGGCGCCAAGGTGCCCTACCAACTCGTCTTCGCGGAGCTCAATGGGCAACAGGTGGGCCGCACGGTGGCCCAGGTGGTCAGCTACTTCCGCGACGGCCAGGCCGTCTTCATCGACAATCCGTAGCGCTGCGGGCGGCCCTCCAGGGTGCGCCGGGTCCATTGCGCGGCCCCCACCTTTCTGAAAGAATCGGGCTACGCTGAACAGCCCGGCCGGCATGCGTGCATCCCAGCACCGCCGGCGAGCACAGGACGTGCGCTGCGACCGCGCATCGGTGGAACCACCGGGGCGCGTACCATCGCGGGATCAGGGACGACGTCGTGGCCTTTTCCAAGGACATTCTGGCCGCGGTCAAGGACCGCGCGGACATCGTCGAGGTCATCGGCGAGCGCGTCCTGCTCAAGCAGAACGGCGCCGACTACGTCGGGCTGTGCCCCTTCCACGGCGAGAAGACCCCCTCCTTTCGCGTGAGCCCAAGCTGGCGCACCTACCACTGCTTCGGCTGTGGCGAGGGCGGCAGCGTGATCGACTTCGTGATGAAGCAGGAGCGCCTCTCGTTTCCGGAGGCCGTGCGCGCCCTGGCCGATCGCTTCGGCGTGCCCCTGCCCGACGATGGTCCCACGCGCGAAAGCGGGACGCGCGGCATGGACGTGCTGCGCACGGCGGAAGCCTACTACCGCGAGCTGCTGCAGCGCCGTCCGGAAGGCGAGACGGCCCGCCGCTACCTGCGCGAGCGGGGCTTCCTGGAGGAGGACTGGGAGGCCTTCGGGCTGGGCTGGGCGCTGGATCAGTGGCAGGGCTTCATGGGGCACGGAATGTCTCAGGGCTTCTCCCACGAGGACCTGCTGGCCAGCGGGCTGGTGCGCCAGCGCGACACGGGGCGCATGTTCGACATGCTCCGCAAGCGCATCACGATCCCTATCCGCGACGAGCGCGGGCGCCCCATCGCCTTCGGCGGGCGCGTGATCGACCCGCTGGACAATCCCAAATACCTGAACACCCCGGAGACGCGGCACTACCACAAGAGCCGCGTGCTGTTCGGCCTTTCCCAGGGCCTGGAGGCCATGCGCCGCTCCAAGCGCGCGCTGCTGGTGGAGGGCTACCTGGATGTGATGCGGCTGCACCAGCACGGCTTCGCCGAGGCCGTGGCCACCTGCGGCACGGCGCTCACCGAGGAGCATCTCAAGCTACTGACCCGCTATGCGGACAGCGTGATGCTGGTGTTCGACGGCGACGAGGCCGGCGTGAAGGCCGCCCTGCGCTCCGCGCCGCTGTTCCTCAACTCGGGGCTGGAAGCACGCGTGGTGCTGCTGCCGGAACAGCTCGATCCGGATGACTACCTGCGCCGCAACCCGCCCGAGGCCTTCGCCGCGCAACTGCAGGATGCCACGCCCCTGCTGGAGTTCCTGGTGTTCCAGCTTGCGCAGCGCCACGGACGCAGCGTGCAGGGGCGCCAGCAGACCCTGGACGCCCTGGCGCCCGTGCTGGGTCAGGTGCGCAAGGCCGCCGCGCGTGACCTCACCGTGCGCTACGTGGCCGATCTGGTCGGCGTGAGCCCCGAGGCCGTGTTGAGTCTCGTGCCGGCGCCGCGCGGAGGGCGTGCCGAGCCCGAACTGGCAGCGCCACCGCTGAGCCAGCGCGAGGGCCGCCACCAGCGTCGCGTGCTGCGGCTGCTGCTGGAGCAGCGCAAACTGTTGGGGCAGGCACGCACGCTGCTGCGGCCGGACGACCTGGGCGACCCCGCCCTGCGCACGCTCCTGGAACGCGTGCTGAAGTTCTCCGATGTGGAGTTCGAGGAAGTACGCCCCGAGGCGCTGATGGACTGGTTCCCGGAGTTGGCGTCCACCGTGCGCTCCCTGCTGATGGACGAGCCCCTGCACGACGCGGCCGTATCCGACTACGCCCGGCAAATGGAGGCCGAGATCGTCTGCATCAAGGAGGAACTGAAGGACGAGCTGTTCCGGAAGTTCAAGGCCCTGGTGGGTTCCCCGGAGGAGGAGTTGGCCCTGCGCCGCTACAAGAAGGTGCGGGACGAGCTGGTGCAGCTCAAGTCCACATTCCGCAGCACGCACAAGCCACGGCCCGAGCTGACCCTGCGCCCGCAGGGAGCCGAGGGCAGCCATGCCGAGCGCGCCCGGCCCGCCCCCACTCCGCCCGACGCGGGCTGAGCGCCGCCGGGTAGCCACCACTCGCACCCCACCACTCCCCTCGCCAGATAAAGCAACGCCCTGCCGCGCCGGGGAGGCCAGGTGGCCTCCGGCGGGCAGGGCGTGAACAGCGCCCGGTGAGCCCCGCGCCTACTGCACGCGGTGGCTCTCGCCGGTCTGGGATTCCACGCGAATGCGCTCCTGGCTGGGCGGCACCGGTACCGTGAAGTGAATGCGCCCTTCGGCCGTATCGTCCGCCTGCTCCTGGTCGAGCAGCGCCCACACGTAGACGTTGCCGTTCAGGTTCGCATCGGCGGGCTCGGGCGGCCGCACGTGGATCGTAACCCGAGCGAAGCCCCGCGCATCCAGCGTCGCCTGCACCGGGTAGTCGATCTTGTCGTAGTTGCTGCGCAGATACAGCGGGCCCGCGCGTCGGATCGGATTGCCGGTTTTCACGTCCACCAACTGCACGCTGATGGCCACCTCCACGGGCGCGTTGTTGCGGAACTCCAGCTTCTTCTGGTCGGAGCTCAGCGCCAGCTTGTAGGGGATGGCCTCCACCTTATCCGCCAGGGTGTCCGTGCGCCTGAAGTTGGGCAGCCGCTCGCCGGGCTTCAGTTCCACCTGGTCGCGATCGTTGCTCACCCCGATGAGGCCCTCGGTCAGCGCCACGCGTGCCTGCGAATCGCGCTCCACCACACGCAGGGTCGTTCCCTTGATGCCGATGGTGGCGGTAGGCGTGTTGATGTTGGCCACCTGCCGCTGCTTGACGAAGTGCCCCCAGAAGGAGCCCACCTTCATCAGCAGGTTCACGCTGAAGAAGCGGTGCGCTCCCGGCTCTTCTTTGGCCTCCACCACGAAGTTGGTGTTGGGAAAGAGCCGGATCTCCGAGCCGTCGCGGAACTTGATGGTGGCGTGGCCGTCCTGCCCGGTGACCACCGTGTCGCCGGTGTGCAGCAGCAAGCCGTTGCGGCCCTGCGTCGCTTCCTTGTTGGCCGCCAGCGTGACCTGCACGGGGCCCTCCACACGCTGCAGGCTGGCGATGATCTCCGCCTCCTGGGCCCAGGCCGTCGAGGCGAACAGGCCCAGCAGCAAGCCCACCAGGACGACGCGAATCGTCTTGTGCATCATTGCTCCCTCGTCACGATGATAGGTTCCACGCAACCCTCAGCGTCCCACACGTGGTCCTTTTTCTTCATAAATCTATCACATTTCTTATGTATCTGGCTGCCCCTGACGGCTGCAAAGGCAGTGCCTTTATGCCACGATTCACGGGAAATGCCCAATGCCGTTGATATCGCACGAATTTCCCAAGGGGTTGAACGCACAAACGGCCCCAGGGTTGGGTCGGCGGTGGGGCGGGACCGCCACAAAGCGGGCGGAATTGCCACACTCTTGGGCCGGAACGGGGGCCGCCCGCGGGCAAAATCTGCGTGTCATTTGAGCGTGGTGTGCTATAGTCGGGGATTCTTTTGGCTGACAGGTCGGCCCGGCTTGCAGGCGTCCATGGGGTCGGCCAGCTCGCAGCGGATGGCCGCGGCTGAAATGTTCTGAAAGCGTACCGCCAGGGCCCAGGGGGGCCGAACCGTTGGCGGCACTTGCCACAACAGCGGAGTGCGTTGACATGAAAGAGATGGTGTTCACGTCGGAGAGTGTGACCGAGGGTCATCCTGACAAGATGTGCGACCAGATTTCCGATGCGGTGCTGGATGCCATGTTGGCCCAGGACCCGCACAGCCGCGTGGCGTGCGAGACCCTCACCACCACCGGGCTCGTGCTGCTCGCCGGCGAGATCACCTCCTCGGCCCAGGTGGACTTCCAGGATCTGGTGCGTACCACGGTCAAGAACATCGGCTACAACGACGGCCGCCTGGGATTCGACTACAAGACCTGCGCCGTGATGATCGCCATGGGCAAGCAGTCCCCGGACATCGCGCAGGGCGTGAACGAGACCACCTCACAGTACGGCGAGCAGGGCGCGGGCGACCAGGGCCTCATGTTCGGCTATGCATGCGATGAGACGAAGACCCTGATGCCCACACCGATCTACCTCGCGCACCGGCTGTCCGAGCGGTTGGCGGAAGTGCGGCGCTCGGGCGAGATCGGCTACCTGGGGCCGGACGGCAAATCGCAGGTCTCCGTGCGCTACAAGGGCAATGTGCCTGTCTCCGTCGATACCGTGGTGGTCTCCACCCAGCACGCCGCGGACGTGTCTATGAAGCAGGTGGAGGCGGACGTGATCGAGAAGGTCGTGCGGCCGGTGGTTCCCTCCGAATTCCTCACCAGCGGCACGCGGTACCTGATCAATCCCACCGGGCGCTTCGTGACCGGCGGGCCGCTGGGCGACGCCGGCCTGACGGGCCGCAAGATCGTCGTGGACACCTACGGCGGCATGGGGCGGCACGGCGGAGGCGCGTTCTCCGGCAAGGACCCCTCCAAGGTAGACCGTTCGGCGGCCTACATGGCCCGCTACGTGGCCAAGAACATCGTCGCGGCGGGCTTGGCCAAGCGCTGCGAGGTGCAGCTCGCCTATGCCATCGGCTATCCGGATCCGGTCTCGGTGATGGTGGATACCTTCGGCACGGGCACGGCGGACGAGGAACGCATCAGCGCCGTCGTGCGCGAGGTGTTCGGGCTCAAGCCCAAGGACATCATCAAGTCGCTGAACCTGCTGCGCCCCATCTACCAGAAGACGGCCGCCTACGGGCACTTCGGGCGCGAGTTGCCCGAGTTCACCTGGGAAGCCGCCGACAAGGTGAACGCCCTGCAGGCGGCCATCAAGTGACCGTCGCTGCGGCTTGAGCTGATGTGGCGAAAACGACACAACAGCGCGGCCGCGATACCTTCACGAAACCAGGGCCCGTGCCGGCACGCCTGCCCCAGGGCGGTGCACCAGCCGGCACAGGGTCGCCCGTCGCAGGCTCCGGCGGGATGGCGATGAACGGCAACGGACCATGAAGACGGTGAATGTTGTCATCGTCAACAAGCTGGGGCTGCACGCCCGTGCCGCTGCCAAGCTGGTGCAGCTTTCCAATCAGTTCACGTCGGCCATCAGCCTGGAAAAGGAAGGCGAGAAGGCGGACGCGAAGAGCATCATGGAAGTGCTGATGCTGGCCGGCGCGAAGGACTCCCGCGTGCGCATCGTCGCCAGTGGCAGCGACGAGGTCGAGGCGGTGGAGGAAATCCGCCAGCTCATCGCCAACCGGTTTGAAGAGGACGAGTGAGCCCGCCCACGGTCAGCGGCGCTTCGCTTGTCTACGGCATCCTGGGCCATCCCGTGGCCCAGAGCCTTTCCCCCGCCATGTACAACGCAGCCTTCCAGGCCTTGGGCCTGGACGCTGTCTACGTGCCGTTTCCCGTAGAGCCGGCGGCGCTCCCCACCGCCGTGGCAGGGCTGGCCGCGGCCGGCGTGCGGGGCTTCAACGTCACCCTGCCGCACAAGCAGGCCATCCTGCCGCTACTGGACGACGTGACGCCCGAGGCCCGGGCCATGGGCGCGGTGAACACCGTGCGCGTGGAGCAGGGCCGCCTGCGCGGCACCAACACGGATGGCGCGGGCTTCCTGCTGTCCCTCACGCACGACCTGGGATTCTCGCCGGGGGGGCGCAGCGTGCTGCTGCTCGGTGCCGGAGGCTCCGCCCGCGCAATCGCCCTGGCCTTGCTGGGCGCGGGGGTGGGGCGGCTGACCATCGCCAACCGCACCCTGGATCGGGCCGAGGCGCTGGTGGCGGACTGCCGCACGCGCTTCCCGGCCATACCGGTCGAGGCGCTGGGCCTGGAGCAGGCCGCGGGCACCGCGCCGGACCTGCTGGTGAACTCCACCTCCGTGGGGATGGGCGATGGCCGCGCGCCAGTGGAGCTTGCAGCGGTAGGCGTGCGCGAGGCGGTGCTGGATATCGTCTACCACCCGTCCGAGACGCCCCTCCTTGCTGCCGCCCGCGGGCTGGGTCTGCACTGCGCCAATGGCATCGGCATGCTGCTCTACCAGGGCGTCGCGGCCCTCCGCTTCTACACCGATCGCGAGCCGCCGGTGGAGGTCATGCGCGAGGCCCTGCTGGCAGCCATGGCGGCTCGGGGATAGGCCCCCCGAACTGACGGGATACGGCTCAGGACGCTCCCCATGTCATTCTGAGCCCCGCACCGCGGGCCGAAGAATCTGCTTGTCCGCGGCTACAACAGATTCCTCGCTTCGCTCGGAATGACACGTTGCGCTGGTACCGGCGGGACCTCGTCAGGACGCTCCTACTTGTTGAAGGCGGGCGCCACCTCTTCCAGGAACATCTGATAGGAATCCCAATCCACCGGGGGCCGGAAGGCGATGTTGAGGCCGTCCGCGCCCACTTTCTGGTATTCCGCAATGCGATCGATGGCCTCCTGCTTGCCGCCCAGCAGCGCGCCCTGGCGGTGGCTGTCCGGCATGGCGGCGAAGCGGTCGCGGCCCTTCTTGATGGAGGCCTCGTTGGCGCCCATCAGGAAGTGCACGTTGATCGTGCGCATCAGTGTCTTCGGGTCACGCCCGATCTTCTCGCAGGCAGCGTCCAACTCATCCAGGCGCTTGCGATACTCCGGCGGGTCCAGGTAGGGCGTGTTGAAGCCGTCTGCATACTGGGCCGCCACCCGCGGGGTGCGCTTGGGGCCCCGGCCGCCGATCCAGATGCGCAGGTGCTTCTGCAGGGGCTTGGGCGCGCACACGGCGCCCTTCACCTGGTAGTGCTTGCCCTCGAAGTTGGTCACCGGCTCGCTGAACATCGAGCGCAGGATCTGCAGGGCCTCCTCCAGCATGTCGAAGCGCTCGCCCACCGGCGGGAAGCGGTAGCCGTACTCCTCGAACTCCTCCGGGAACCAGCCGGCACCCACGCCCAGTTCCACGCGCCCGCCGGAGATGTGGTCGATGCTCACGATGGCCTTGGCCAGCAGGGCGGGATTGCGGAAGGGCACGCAGATCATCATGGAGCCCACGCGCACGTTCTTGGTCACCGCCGCGATGGCCGCCATGGTGGAGATGCCCTCGAAGCAGGGAATCTCGCGCACGGAGGGATCGGTGAGCGGATTGGCGTACAGGTGATCGGAGACCGATGCCCAGTACAGCCCCGCCTCGTCCGCCATGCGGTAGATGCGAAGCAGGTCGTCCATGGAATGGGTCATGGACCCGATGTGCACGCCGATCTTCATGGCCATAGTCGTGGCTCCTGGTCGTTCCGGGATGCCCCGCTGCGGGGGCGATGCGGACCGGCCCACCCAGCGCTGGGCGGCCCGGGGCGCATCCTACCCCGATCGCCGCACGCCGCACAAGGCGCCACGGGGCCAGGGTGTGGTGACACGGTTGCATCGGCGGCCGGCCACGCCCATACTGGGCCCATGCAGCATCACGGGGGCGGTGCGCCGCCCGCCGGCCTCGTACCCACGAACCCATCCCATCCGGAGTCCCAAGCCATGACGATCCATATCTTCAACAAGCAGGCTTGACCGTACGCCCAGCGCACTCGGATCGTGCTGTCCGAGAAACAGATTCCCTTCGAGGTCACGGAAATCGACCTGAAGAACAAGCCGGACTGGTTCCTGGAGATCTCGCCCTACGGCAAGGTGCCGGTAGTGCAACACGATGACGCCGTGATCTACGAGTCGGCGGTCATCAACGAGTACCTGGACGAGGTGTTCCCCGACGTGCCCATGCTGGCCGACGCTCCGGCTGAGCGGGCGCACCTGCGCATCTGGATCGACTTCTGCAACTCGCGTCTGCAGCCCGGCCTGGCCGCGGTGATGCGCGCGGAGCCGGAGGACTTCGATGCCAAGGTGAAGGCCTTCGAGGAGTCGCTGGCCATGCTGGAAGCGCACCTGGAGCGCTCGGGCCAGCCCGACCCGTTCTTCGCGGGCGAGCGCTTTACGCTGGTGGATGCCACCTTTGCCCCGGCCTTCGAGCGCTTCGCCGTGCTACCGCGGCTGCGGGGCTACGAGATTCCCGGGCGCTTCCCGCGCGTCAAGCGCTGGATGGCGGCACTGGAGAACCATCCCTCCGTGGTGGCCACAGCGACGCCACTGGACGACTTGCTGCGCAACTACATGGGCTTCCTGCCCGAGCGGGTGCGCGCCCAGGTCGCCTGATTCCCGGGCACACACCGCAGCCTGCCGTGGGCCGCCTTCGGCGCGCCCGCGGCGGCTTTGCGGGCCGGCTTGGTGCTGCGCCCGAGCCCAATCAGGGCTGGATGCAGCCAAAATGTGCTTGCGTTCGCCGGTCGATGGATTATAAGGAAAGAATACGCAGTGGGCCGCGAACCGGCCCGCACACTCAGCACGCTGCCGCGACCGATCCGATGACCCGAAACATCCACAGCTTAGTACCGACCGCCCAGCCCTTGCTGGCATCGGTATTGCTGGTATCGGGCATCATTATTATTGGCGGCGTGGTGAGCCCGCTCCGGTAATCCCCTCTCAAAGTAGCGAGACAGGAGAATCCCATCCGGCGGGCGCCCAACGAGGCCCCGGCGGGGGCGCCGTATTGTGCGCAAAACGGAACACGGCAGGACACGACGATCGAGCATGGCGAGGCGGCGGCGCCTCGCCCCCATGAGCCAGGGAGCCCAGTGATGAACGGTGCAGAAGCGTTGATCGAAGCGCTGAAACGCGAAGGGGTGGAGCACATCTTCGGCATTTCCGGCGGTGCGGCGCTGCCCATCTACGATGCGCTCGCCCAACCCGAAGCCCAGAGCCTCTTCAACGTGCTGGTGCGGCACGAGCAGGCCGCGGCGCACATGGCCGAGGGCTATGCCAAGGCCACCGGCAAGGTGGGCGTGTGCCTGGCCACCTCCGGCCCCGGCGCCACCAACCTGGTCACCGGCATCGCGGACGCCGTGCTGGACTCCGTACCCATCGTGGCCATCACGGGGCAGGTGCCCACCAGTTCCATCGGCACCGATGCCTTCCAGGAATCGGACATCATGGGCATCACGCTGCCCATCGTGAAGCACAGCTTCCAGGCGCGGCGCGCGGAGGACGTGCCCCGCATCGTGCGCGAGGCCTTCTACATCGCGCAGACGGGGCGCCCCGGGCCCGTGCTGATCGACATGCCGCGCGACGTCTCCCAGGCCCAGGTGGAGCAGTTCATCTGGCCCGAGCAGGTGCACATCCGCGGCTACGATCTGCGCGGCGCGGCTGACCCTCAGGACGTGGAAGCCGCCGCCGCGCTGATCGCCGAGGCCAAGCAGCCCGTGCTCTACGTGGGCGGCGGGGTGGTCAATACCGAGGCGCACCGGGAGCTGCTGGCGCTGGCCGAGAAGATCGACACGCCCGTGACCACCACCCTGATGGGCCGCGGGGCGATTCCCGACCGGCACCCGCTGGCGCTGAACATGCCCGGCATGCACGGCACGGCCTACGCCAACTGGGCAGTGCGCGATTGCGATCTGCTCATCGCCGTGGGCGTGCGCTTCGACGACCGCGTGACCGGCAACCTGCAGAAGTTCGCCACCAACGCCAAGGTGATCCACGTGGAAGTGGACCCGGCCGAGGTGCACAAGAACCGCTACGCGGACGTCTCCATCCTGGCCGATGCCAAGGACGCGCTGGTCAAGCTGAAGGACGCCTGCACGCCCGCCAAGCACGAGCCCTGGCGCCGGCAGATCGCGCAGTGGAAGGAGGAGCAGCCGCTGCACTACAAGCAGAACGGCAACCTGAAGCCCCAGTACATCATGGAGGTGCTCTCCGAGCTGACCGACGGCGAGGCCGTGCTCTCCACGGACGTGGGCCAGCACCAGATGTGGGCCGCACAGTACTATCCGTTCAAGCGTCCGCGGCAACTGCTCACATCCGGGGGCCTGGGCACCATGGGCGTGGGCCTGCCCTTCGCGTTGGGCGCCAAGTTCGCCCGGCCCGATCAGGACGTGTGGCTGGTCACGGGAGACGGCAGCTTTCAGATGAACCTGCAGGAGCTGGCCACCTCCGTGTGCTACGGGGTGCCCGTGAAGATCGCCCTGTTCAACAACCAAGCCCTGGGCATGGTGAAGCAGTGGCAGGACCTCTTCTACGGCAACCGCTACAGCGGCATCGACCTTTCCCGCGGGCCCGACTACAAGCTGCTGGCCGAGGCATACGGCTGCGTGGGCATCACGGTCACCAAGCCGGAGGAAGTGCGTCCGGCGCTGGAACGGGCCAAGGAGATCAAGGATCAGACCGTGCTGATCGACTTCCAGCACGATCCGGGCGAGCACGTGTACCCGATGATCCCCTCCGGGCTTTCCGTGAACGAGATGCGCCTACAACCCAACGACTGATCCGGCGCGCCGGCGCGGGGCGGATGCCCGGCGCCGGCGGCCCCCAGCCCTTGCCCGAAGAGGCCCGACAGTGAACGTGCAACCGCTGAATCATTCCGCTTCCGTCGCCAGCAAGCACACCATCTCGGTGATGGTGGAGAACCGCCCCGGTGTCCTGGCCCGCGTGGCGGGCCTGTTCGCCCGGCGCGGGTTCAACATCAACAGTCTCGCCGTCAGCGCCACGGAGAACCCGGATATCTCGCGCATGACCATCGTCACGCACGGGGACGAGGCGCACCTGATGCAGGTGATCAAGCAGCTCAACAAGCTCATCGACGTCATCACGATCTACGACCATACCGGTGAGGACCTGGTGGAGCGCGAGATCGCGCTCATCAAGGTGCGCGCCAACGTGGCCAACCGCATGGAGATCATGCAGCTCGCCGCGGTCTTCCACGCGGAGATCGTGACGATCCTGCCCTCCGATGAGGTGATGATCGTGGAGATCACCGGCGAGGAGGCCCGTATCGACGCCTTCCTGGAAACGCTGGCCAAGTTCGAGATCCTCGAATTCGTGCGCACGGGCAAGATCGCGTTAGTTCGCGGCGCCCGGCAGACCTGAGGCGCCATGGCCCGCTATCCCTACCACCTTGTGGACGTGTTCACGGAGCAGCGCTTCGGGGGCAATCCACTGGCGGTGTTCCTGGATGCCGAGCGCATCCCGGAGGCGCTCTACCAGCCCATTGCCAAGGAGCTGAACCTCTCCGAGACGACGTTCGTGCTGCCATCGGCAGACACGGCCAATCACTTCCGCGTGCGCATCTTCACCACCGGCTTCGAGCTGCCCATGGCCGGGCACCCTACCGTGGGCACGGCCTACGTGCTGGCTCGCACCGGGCGCTTCGATGCCGCCCGCGCCGGGGGCGTGCTGCGCTTCGAGGAGGGCGTGGGCCTGGTGCCGGTCACAGTGGAGCCGGGCGATGCAGCGCCCGGGCTGATCACCATGCAGCAGCCGCTGCCCACCTTCGGCGAGACCTTCGCCGACCGCGCCGCCGTGGCCGCCACGCTGAGCCTGGAGCCGGGCGACCTGCTCCCTGATGCGCCCGTGCAGGTGGTCTCCTGCGGCGTACCGTTCTGGTTTGTGGGCTTGCGGGGGCTGGCGGCGATCCGCCGCCTGCGCGTGCGGTCGGACCTGTGGGAACGCCACTTCGGCGCCTCGTCCTCGCAGATGCTGTTCGCATTCACGCTGGAGACGGAGCACCCGCAGGCCCGGGTACACTCCCGCATGATCGGGATCGACCTGGGAGGCATGGAGGACCCCGCCACAGGCAGCGCGAACGGTCCGCTGGGCTGCTACCTGGTGCACCACGGGCTGGTGCCCGCCGCGCCGCAGGTGGCCCTCGTCTCCGAGCAGGGCATCGAGATCGGCCGCCCGAGCTTCCTGCACATCACCATCCACACGCAGGGCGCCGACATCACGGGCGTCCATGTGGGCGGGCGCTGCGTGCCGATGGGCGAGGGCGTGCTGGAGCTGTAGGTGCCCTGCAGGACCTCAGGGCCATGACTATCTGGATCGCCTTCGTGCGCGGCATCAACATGGGTGGTCACCACAAACTGCCCATGAAGGCGCTCATCGCGCTGCTGAAGCGGCTCGGCTGCGGGGATGTGCACACCTACATCCAGAGCGGCAACGTCGTGTTTCGCCACGCACAGGCCGCGGCAGCGCCCCTGGCCCGGAGTATCCGCACGGCGATCCGCGAGGCACACGGCTTCGAGCCCCTCGTGCTGCTGCTGACGCGCGAACAACTCGAGCGCGCCGCCGCGGCCAATCCGTTCCCTCAGGCCGTGGCACAGCCGTCGTCGCTGGCCTTGTTCTTCCTTAGCCACACGCCAGAGCGACCCGACCTAAGCGGGCTCGAACGCATCAAGGGACCCACGGAGGCGATTGCGCTGGAGGGCACCACGCTGTATTTCCACGCCCCGGACGGCTTCGGACGCTCCAAGCTGCCCGCGCGCGTGGAAACCCTGCTGGGCGTGGAGGCCACTGCCCGCAACTGGCGCACCGTGACCGCCGTGCTGGAGCTGGCGTGGACGCTGGAATAGCGACCTCTGGTCCCACGCCCCGTTGCGGCATATCGATTCTGCGCTAGAATAAGTGCGGACTTTTTCAAGCGCGCCCGCAACCGGCCTTCATGTCCAAGCCCGACTTCGCCTTCCGCACCGCGATGCAGACCGTCTATGCCACGGGCGAGACCGGGGTCTACCGCGCCGAGCCCGCCGGCGCCCTGCTGCGGCTGAGCCTGGAGCGACAGGAGGTGCCCGCGGCGCTGCTGGAGGGTGCCGCCGGGCGGGCCCTGGAGCGCGCCGTGGCGGCCTGGGTGATGGCGCGCGGTGGCCGCACGCTGCGGCTCAACAGCGAGGAGCGACCTCTGGCCCCTGAGCAGCTCGACCGCCCGCCGGCCGGCCCCGTGCGCAGGCTGGTAAGCATCGCACCGTCCAATGCGGAGATCGTGGGAGCGCTGGGCATGGCGCACCGGCTGGTAGGCACGGAGTCCAGCTCGGACTTTCCGCCGGAGGTGCTGCGCCTGCCGCGGCTGGGGCCGGACTTGGCCGTGGACCTGCAATCCCTGGCGGCGCTGCAGCCGGACCTGGTGCTGGCCAGCCTGACGGTGCCCGGCATGGAACGCAACGTGGCAGGGCTGGACGCCCTGGGACTGCCCATGCTAGTGCTGGCGCCCCGGCGCCTGGCCGATATCCGTGCGGACGTGCTGCGCGTAGGTGCGGCGCTGGACTGCGCGGAGCGTGCACAGACCGTGGTGGCCGGTATGGATGCCGCCCTGGCCGATCTACGCCAGCGTGCCGTGGGGCGGCCCCCCGTGCGCGTGTTCCTGCAGTGGTGGCACCAGCCCATGTTCACGCCCGGCGCGGCGTGCTGGAGCAACGAGCTGATTGAGGCGGCGGGCGGCGTCAACGTGTTCCGCGCCCTGCCCGGCCAAAGCGCACAGGTGGAGCCGGATGCAGTCGTGGAGGCCGATCCCCAGGTGATCTTCCTCTCCTGGTGCGGGGTGCCCTTCGACAAGCTGCGACCCGAGCGTGTGCTGCGCCGGCCGGAACTGGCCGGGGTCACGGCCATCCGCGAGGGGCGGGTCTATCCCGTGGACGAAGCGCTGCTGGGCCGGCCGGGTCCGCGCGTGGTACAGGGCGTGGCGGCCATGGCCGAGGCCATCCGCACGGCGGCGGCATAGCCGCAAGCGGCTATGCCAAACGGGTCGGATGGAAGCCGCCTTCCTGCGGAACCCGCGCAGCGGGTGTCTCGCGGGGAGCGGCTGCGCAAAGAAAAGGGGCGCCTAGTACCGGGGCAGGCCGGGGTCGATCTCCTGCGCCCAGGCATCGATGCCGCCTCGCATGGAGCTGACGTTCTGGAAGCCCTGCTGTTGCAGGTACGCAGCCGCATTGAGGCTGCGCATGCCGTGGTGGCAGTAGCAGACGATGGGGGTGTCCGGCGGCCAGTCGCTGAGGATCTCGTCCAGCAGCGACTCGGTGACCAATTGACCACCCTCCAGATGAACGATATCCCACTCCGCCTGCTCGCGAACGTCCAGCAGGCGGGGCGGAATGGGGGAACGCAGCTGCGCTGCGACTTCCTGGACGGTATATTCCTTGGGTCGCTGCATGGCGCCTTGGCCGTGGGGTGACCAACGTATGTGGGCCGGCAGACCCCGCACGGGGCCGGTTCGCTCTTGCTCCGAGGATGTCCCGGCCCACGCGGGGTTGTCAAACCCCGCGTGGGCCGTGGGCGACCGTCGGGCGCATGCCCTACTCGCGGGAGGCGGGCCGTACATGACCCGACGCAAACCAGTGCAGGACAGCGAGGCGCCGAAGCCGCCCGCCCGCGTAATCCGCTTTCCCTGGGACGACATCGCCACAGCGCAACTGCGGCAGGCGCTGCAGGACGGCGCCCTGATGACGTATCCCACCGAGACCTCCTACGCACTGGGGGGCAACGCGCTGCTGCCGCAGGTGACCGAAGCCGTGTACGCCCTCAAGGGGCGCCCGGCGGACAAGGCGCTGCTGCTGCTGGTGGATGGCGCCACGGGCCTGACGGGCTGGGTGCGGGAGGTTACGCCGGCCGCGGAGGCCCTGATGGACCACTTCTGGCCGGGCCCGCTCACGCTGGTGTTCCAAGCCGGGCCCACCCTGCCCGCACACCTGGCGGACGCACGGGGCACGGTGGCCCTGCGCTGGAGTCCGCACCCGCTCATCGCGGCGCTGCTGCGCCTGGGCGCCGTGCCGCTGATCGGCACCAGCGCCAATCCCAGCGGCACCCCCAGCCTGCACTCGGTGGACGAGGTGCTGGCGGCCTTCCCGCAGGGGATCGACTTGGCGCTCAACGGCGGCCACACGTCCGGCGGCGCACCCTCCACCCTGGTGGACACCACTGTCTCGCCGCCCCAGGTGCTACGCGAGGGCGCCATCCCCCGTGCCGCGCTACAGGCGGCGCTGCCCAACATTCCGCTGGCCTGATGCACCCGGTGATACGCGAGTTGGACGGACTGGCCGCCACGCGCCGGGCCGGGCTGGCGCTGGCACGCACGCTGCCCGAGCGCGCCATCGTGCTGTGTTCCGGAGGGCTGGGGGCGGGCAAAACCACGCTCATCAAGGCCATCTGCGAGGGCCTGGGCATTGCGCCGCACCTGGTAACCTCGCCCACGTATACCCTGGTGAACGTTTACCCCGGGTCGCGATCCGTCTATCATGTGGACCTCTACCGGCTGGAATCGCCCGAGGCGCTGCTGGAGCTGGATCCGGCGGACTGGGTCAATCCGGACGGCATGACCCTGATCGAATGGCCGGAGGCGGCCCGGCCCCTGCTGGCCGGGCAAGCCGTGCTGGAGCTGGAGCTGGAGCCCCTGCCTGGGCGCCCCGAGGCGCGGCGGCTGACGCTGCGCGCCGCGGACGCCACCTATGCTGGCGTGCTGGGCGCGTTGCAGGCGCCCGACCTGTGAACCTCCCCCCTGGAAGCCCCGCGCAGCGATGACGGAACCGCTCTACCGGCTGCTGGAGGAACTGGGCATCCGCTACACGGTGACCGAGCACGAGGCGGCCTTCACCGTGGAGCAGGCAGACCCCTTGTACGGCCACCTGCCCGGCGCCCACAGCAAGAACCTGTTCCTGCGCAACAAGCGCGGCACGCAGCACTACCTGGTCGTGGTGCAGAGTCACCGGCAGGTGGATATCCGCGCGCTCAAGGCGCAGCTCGGCGAGGCCACGCTGAGCTTCGCGTCCCCGGAGCGCCTGCAGCGCTACCTGGGGCTCACGCCGGGCTCGGTGTCCCCCTTCGGGCTCATCAACGACCATGAGCGCGCCGTGCGGGTGATCCTGGACAAGAGCCTGCTGGATTTCGATACGCTAAACTTCCATCCCAACCGCAACACCGCCACGCTCTCGCTCTCCAGCGCGGACTTCCAACGCTTCCTGGCCCACTGCGGGCACGAGGTGCGCCTGCTGGACTTCGGTGCGGGGAACGGCGCGGAGCCGGGAGCCCAGCCATGAGCGCCCGTCCGGCGACCGCCCGCCCCGATGCGGTGGACGCACCCGAAGCGGCGTATCCGCTGGCCGAGCTGCCGCTGACACAGCCGCTGAACGCGCTGGCCATCGATACCAGCTCCGACGTGCTGGGGCTGGCGCTGCTGCGCGAGGGCACGCTGGCCGGCGCACAGTACGACGCCATTGGGCGCCGCACGACGCAGGAGATTCTGCCGCGCATCGGGGGCCTGCTGGCCGCGGCCGGGCTGTCCCCCGCGGAGCTGGACGTGCTGGTGGTGGCGCGGGGGCCGGGTTCGTTCACGGGCACGCGCATCGGCATGGCCGTGGCGCTCACCTTCGCCCAGGTGACGGGGTGCCCGCTGGTGGGCGTGGACACCCTGCGCGTGCTGGCCGCCCAGGCCGAGCCCGTGGAGGGCGGCGCGGTGCCCGTGTTGCTCAACTGTGCGCGGGACGAGGTGTATTTCGCCCGCTACCGCTGGCAGGGGGGCGCCCTGGCCCGCGAGACGGGCATGGCACTGCGCCGGCTGGAGTCGCTGCTGCCGGAGCTGGCGGGTGCACCGGTTCGACTACGCCGCTTCAACCCCGGCATGGGCACCAGTCCGGAGCAGGAGGCGGCCTTCGCCGCCCTGCCCAGCTTGCCCCTGCGCCACTCGGAGCCGGACGCCGTGCGACTGATGGCCGTGGGGCTGGGCCGCTACCTGGCGGAGCCGGGCCGCGACTGGCGGCACGTGGAGCCGATCTACCTGAAGTCCGAGGCCTTCCGCACCTGGAGGCCCGCCACATGAGCGCGACAGCACGCAGGGCAGGGGAGGCGCCGCTGGGGCTGGCCATCGACACCACCTTCGACGATACCTCCGTGGCTCTGTTGCGGGGGCGGCGCGAGGTGCTGGCCAACATCACGCTTTCGCAGTACGCGGACCATGCGGAGTTCGGCGGCGTGGTGCCGGAGCGCGCCTCGCGTAAGCACTTGGAGGCAATCCACCCGCTCATCGGCGCGGCCCTGCGCGAGGCAGGTAGCCCCCATGCGCCCCTGGCGCTGAGCGACGTGGACTATGTGGCCGTCTCCAACCTGCCGGGGCTGCTGGGCTCGATCCTGGTGGGCATGACAGTGGCCAAGAGTCTGGCCTTCCTGCTGGAGCGTCCGCTGATTGGCATCAACCACATCGAGGCGCACCCCTACGCGAACTTCCTGGTGCACGGAGACCTGCCCTTCCCGCTGGTGCACCTGGTGGCGGCCGGTGGACATACCGTGCTGATCCACCAGGAGGATCACTTCCGCTGGCGCATCGTGGGGCGCAGCGTGGACGACGCCGCGGGCGAGTGCGTGGACAAGGTGGCCAAGATGTTCGGGCATCCCATGCCCGGCGGGCCCGTGGTGGATCGCCTGGCCATGGAACACGCACCCGGGCCCTACGAATTCCCGCGCCCCATGCTGGCCGATCCGGGCCTGGACTTCTCGTTCTCCGGCCTCAAGACGGCCATGCTGTACTTCCTGCGCGACCACGGACTGCCCGCGGACGGCAGCGCGGCCCACGGTGAAGGGCCGTCGGAGGGGCCCGTGCTGGCCGCCTTCTTCGCGGCCGTGGCGGACGTACTGGTGGGCAAGACCCTGCGCGCGGCCCGGCGGCTTGGCGTGCCGGCGGTGACGGTCTCCGGGGGCCTCGCGGCCAGCCGCAAACTGCGCCGGCGCTTCGAGGCGGCCTGCGCCGAAGCCGGTATGACGCTGTACTACCCCCCACCGAAGCTGTGCACGGACAATGCGGCCATGGTGGGTTGTCTGGCCGCGTACCGCTACGAGGCGGGCCGCGTCGACGATCTCACGCTGGAAGGCTATCCCAATCTGCCCATGTAACACCGCCCGGGGAGGTATGGGCCTTCGGCATAACGAAGGATCCGCTGCCCCTGCGTGGGCGTTTACCCTTTGGGTGCCCCCGCACCCGCGCCTTTACGGTGCCGCTGTTCGGTGGAATAATGTGGGCCGCCCGCCTGCCCGCGCCGCACGCTGCATTCTTAACCATCGCCGCAAGGAGCGTCATGACCCACCATCGTCCGCGTCCCATCCGCCGTGCGGGGCTGCTGATTGCCCTGCTGGCCACCGCGCTGGCAGTCACGGCTGCGGCTGCGGACACGCCGAGCCCACTGCTGGGCAAGCGGGCCCCACTGCTCTCCGGGCGCGCAGCCTTCGGCGCGGGACTGATCAACCTGCAGCGGCTGCAGAACGAGATCGTCTACGAGAAGGATGCCCAGGGCAAGCCGGTGCGCGAAGGCAATCGCATCAAGGTGCACATCGTGCGCAATGCGGTGGTGCTGAACTTCTTCGCCACCTACTGTGCGCCGTGTGTCCGCGAGATTCCCACCTTCAACCGCATCGCGAAGTCGTACGAGGGCCGGCCGGTCAAGTTCGTGTACGTGAACGTGGATACGGAGAAGACCGCCGATCAGGTGCGCGAATTCGCCCGTTCCAAGGGCATCGCGGTGGAGATGATCCTACCGTCCGTCCGGTATGCGGTGCAGGCCTACAGGATCGACGCCCTGCCCCGCATCGTGGTGATCGATCGCAAGGGGATTGTCACGCACGTGGTGACAGGCTTTCAGGAGGACCTGGCCAAGCAACTGGGCGAGGTGCTGGCCCCCGTGCTCGCCCAGCCGGATCCAGGCGCCGCGCCGCTCAAACGATCGGCCAAGCAGAAGGCGAAGGCCACGCGGTAACGGCCGCTGTCTGGGTCGTGCCGCGCGTTCGGCCTTTGGGAAAGGCGGTTCCGGCCGGCCTCAGTGCTCCTGGCTGTCCAGATACGCTTGGTAGGCCTTTTCGTCCATCAGGTTGGCCGCCGCATCCCCGCTGGTCTGCAGCTTGAAGATCCAGCCGGCCTCGTAGGGCGACTCGTTGACCTGCTCCGGGTGCGCCTCCAGCTCCTTGTTGACCTCCACCACCTCGCCATCCACGGGCGCGAACACGTCAGAGACGGATTTCACCGATTCCAGCACGGCAATGGGGTCGCCCGTGCTGACCTTGCGGCCCACCTCCGGCAGTTCCACGAACACGATGTCCGTGAGCTGATCCTGGGCGAAATCGGTGATGCCCACGGTCGCAGTGGTGCCGTCCAGGCGCACCCACTCGTGTTCCCTGCTGTACTTGCGGTCGGCCGGAATAGTCATGCGGATCCTCGCTTCGGCTGGCTAGCGCGCCCGTCCTGAACGCGTGAATGCACGCCTGCACGTTGGGGCTGCAACACCACGGGCGGCATCGCGTGCAGCGGAAGCCGCGGGCGGTGCGCGTCAGACGGCCTTGAACACGAGCGTGGCGTTGGTGCCCCCGAACCCGAACGAGTTGGACATGGCCACGCGCACGGGACGCTCCCGCGCCGTGTTGGGGGTCACGTCCAGGTCGCACTCCGGGTCCAGGTTCTCGATGTTGATGGTCGGCGGAATGATGCCGTTCTCCAACGCCTTCACGGCCACGATGGCCTCCAGCCCGCCCGCCGCGCCAAGCAGGTGGCCGGTCATGGACTTGCTGGAGCTGATGGAGACCTTTTTGGCGTTGTCCTCGCCCAGCGCCAGCTTGATGGCCTTGAGCTCGTTGATGTCGCCGGCCGGCGTGGAGGTGCCGTGGGTATTGATGTAATCCAGCTCGTCCGGGTTGCACTCGCCGTCCTTCAGGGTCAGCTTCATGGCGCGGCTGGGCCCCTCCGTGCTCGGTGAGGTCATGTGGTGCGCATCGGAGCTGAAGCCATAGCCGGCCAGCTCGCAGTAGATGTGCGCGCCCCGGGCCTTGGCGAACTCGTAGTCCTCGATGATGAGGATGCCCGAGCCCTCGCCCAGCACAAAGCCGTCGCGATCGCGGTCGTAGGGCCGCGAAGCCGCCTGCGGATTGTCGTTTCGCGTGGAGAGGGCGTGCATGGCCGCGAAGCCGCCGATGCCCAGTGGGGTCACCGTGGCTTCCGAGCCGCCCACGATCATCACCTTGGCGTCCCCCCGCTCGATGATGCGGGCCGCATCGCCGATGGAATGGTTGGAGGAGGCGCAGGCCGAGGTGGTGGACGTGTTGTAGTTGCGGCAGTTGAAATACATCGAAATCTGCCCCGAGGCCATGTTGGAGATGACCATGGGGATGAAGAACGGGGTGATGCGGCGCGGCCCCCGCTCCATGTACACCTCGTGATACTTCTCGATGGTGGTCAGCCCCCCCAGGCCGATGCCCACCGAAACCCCCGCATCGTACGAAAGCTCGTCGTCGATCGTCAGGCCCGCATCCTTCAGCGCCTCGGCCGTGGCCACCAGCGCGTAATGGATGAAGAGGTCCATCTTCTTCTGCTCGGGCTCCGGAATGACCGGCGTGGGGTCGAAGCCCCGCACCTCGCCGGCCATCTGGCTGCGGAAGGCTGCCGCATCGAACTTGGTGATGCGATCGATTCCGGACTTCCCGTTGACGATACCGTTCCACGTCGTCGGCACGTCATTGCCCAGGGGCGAGACACAGCCAAGCCCCGTGACGACGATTCGCTTTCTCATAGAAACACCATTGGGGTTTGCCGGATCGTCCACGACGGACGATTCAGGCTATCGCGCGAAGGCGCTTCCGGGGTGTGCTGGATGGCGGGGACAACGGATCACGTGGCGATTGCGGTTTCCTGAGTCGGGCCAAATGACAGCCTGCGAGGAGAATCGCAACCCGCCCTAGCGGTTTTCCTCGATGTAGTCGACCGCGCTCTGCACCGTGGTGATCTTCTCCGCCTCGTCATCGGGAATTTCGATGCCGAACTCCTCTTCGAACGCCATCACCAGCTCCACCTGGTCCAGGGAATCGGCGCCGAGATCGTCCACAAAGTGGGATTCCGGTTTGATTTCCGGTTCGTCCACACCGAGTTGTTCAGCGATAATCTGCTTCACTTTCGAAGCGACATCCATGCAGGTTCTCCTCGCAAATATGGATGGTTGCGACAAGCAGCCAAGGGCTGGGGCATTGGCTAGCGAATACGGTCCAGGAAAGCCGGCGAGCGTTCCGCGTCGCAGCCAATTACGCAAAAGCCACGGCGAAAGTCAATAGCGGCACAGGCCCCGTTCAGGGTCAATACATGCCACCGTTCACGTGTACGGTCGTGCCGTTGATATAGGCCGCGTCATCGCTGGCCAGAAACCGCACCACCTTGGCGATTTCCTCCACGGTGCCCATGCGGCCCAGCGGCACCTGATTCAGAATGGCTTGTTTCTGCTCCTCGCTCAAGTCGCGCGTCATGTCCGTGTCGATGAAGCCGGGCGCCACGGCATTGCAGGTGATGGTGCGGCTGCCCAGTTCCTTGGCGATCGACTTGGTGAAGCCCACCACGGCGGATTTGGAACTGGCGTAGTTGACCTGCCCCGGATTGCCCGTGAAGCCCACCACCGACGTGAGGTTGATGATGCGGCCCCGGCGCGCCCGCACCATCGTGCGGATCACGGCCCGCGTGACATAGAACATGCCGTCCAGGTTGACCGCCATCACCTCGCGCCAGTCCTCCGGTGTCATGCGCATGATGAGGGTGTCCTTCGTCACCCCGGCATTGTTCACCAGGATGTCGATGGTCGAGAGCTGCTCGAGGCCCTGCTTGACCAGCGCGTCCACCTGCTCCGGATCGGAGATGTCCGCCTGCACCGCCACGCAGCGCCGCCCCAGCGCCTCAATTTCCGCCTTGGTGGCGTCCGCGAGGGGCTTGCTGCGGTTGGTGAAGAGGATGTCGGCGCCGGCAGCGGCCAACTCCAGGGCGATACCCTTGCCGATGCCGCGTCCCGCCCCGGTGATCAGGGCGACTCGTCCTTGCAGGTTCACAGGTCGCTCGTTCCTCCTTCTTGGTGGCGCCGTGCGAGAGCGATACGCACGGGGCGCGGTCCCGTTGTTCCGATGCGGTGAGAGTCAGGCGCCCAGGGCGGCCAGCGTGGCCTGCAGCGAGGCTTCATCCTCCACGTTGCTGACGGGTGTCTCCTTGGCGATGCGGCGCATCATGCCACTCAGCACCTTGCCGTGGCCCAGTTCCACAAAGCGCGTGACGCCCCCGCCGATCATCTTGCGGATGCCCGCGTCCCAGTGTACGGGCGAGGCGATCTGCCGCTTGAGCGAGTCGGGAAACTCCGCCGCCGCCGTGATGAACCGGTTGTCGCAGTTGGCGCAGATCGGCGCGGTGGCATCGTGGAACGCCAGCGCCTGCAGCACCTCGCCCATGCGCTCGGCCGCGGGCTCCATCAGCGCGCTGTGGAAAGGCGCGCTTACGCTGAGCAGCTTGCCCTTGGCGCGGCCCAGCACCCGCTTGACCGCTTCGGCATCGCCGGAGATGACGATCTGGCCGGGGGTGTTGAAGTTGGCCGGCTGCACGACCTGTCCCTTGGCCTCCTCCCGGCAGAGCTGCTCGATCTCGGCAGGCTCCATGCCCAGAACGGCCGCCATGGCGCCCACGCCCACCGGCGTGGCCTCCTGCATGAACTGTCCGCGCTTGAACACCGTGCGCACCGCGTCCGCGAAAGAGAGCGCCCCCGCCGCCACCAGGGCTGAGTATTCGCCCACACTGTGGCCGGCCAGGCTGACCGGCTTCAGCTCGACGCGCCCACCCAGCACGCGGTGGGCCACCGTGGCTACCGTGAGGATGGCGGACTGGGCATTGTAGGTGAGCGTCAGCTCTTCCTCCGGCCCCTCCAGCACCAGCTGGCGCAGGTCGAAGCCGAGAGCGTCGTTGGCCTCCTCGAACACCTGCTTGGCCTCGGGAAACGCGGCCGCAAGCGCCGCGCCCATGCCCACCTGCTGGGAGCCCTGCCCAGGAAAGATCAGTCCGATGCCCGCCACCCGCGCCTCCATCCGTGTTGTGATTCAGGCCAAAGCCTTGTGCATTCCTGCGGCGATGTCAACCGGAGGCCGCGCTCCCGGCCGTGTCGGCGGAGCGACCCGCTGCGGCGGCCTGCCGCGCGAATTCCGCACCCAGCGTCTCCACGAGCCGCCCCTGCACGCACTGCGTGGCCACCTGCACTGCGTTGAACAGCGTGCGGGCGTTGGAGGACCCGTGACACACCAGCGCCACGCCCCCCAGTCCCAACAGCAGCGAACCGCCCACCTCGCGGTAGTCCGTGCGCCGCCGCAGCTCTGCGAACACGCCGCGCATCAGCAGCGCGCCCAGCCGCGCCACAGGCGAGCGGGCAATGGATTCCTTCATGAGCAGGCGCATCTGGGTATCCGCCGCCTCGGCAGTCTTGAGTACCAGATTGCCCACGAAGCCGTCGCACACCAACACATCCGCCTTGCCGCGGAACAGGTCGCGCCCCTCCACGTTGCCCACGAACCCCGGCACCCGCTCCGCCAGCAGCCCGTACGCGGCCCGGGTCAGCTCGTTGCCCTTGCCCGGCTCGCTGCCGTTGCTGAGCAGCGCCACGCGCGGGGCACCGATGCCAGCCACCACGCGGGCATAGACCTGGCCCATCAGCGCGAACTGCTCCAGGTAGTGCGGCTTGCAGTCCACATTGGCCCCGCTGTCCAGCAGCACGCTGCTCCCGCGCCGCAGGGGCAGCGGCGTGGCGATGGCCGGACGGTCGATGCCGGGCAGCGTGCCCAGCTCGTGCTTGGCCGCAACCATCAGTGCGCCCGTATGCCCGGCGCTGATCACCGCCTGGGCCCGCCCCTGGGCCACCAGGGCACAAGCCACACGCACCGAGGCCCGCGGCTTTTCGCGCAGCAGGGCTGTGGGGGCGTCGGCGGGGGTGAGCGCTTCGGGCGTGTGCTCGATGTGCAGGCGCGGCGGGGCGTGACCCCGGCGCCGCAACTCCGGCTCCAGCGCGGCGGCATCGCCCACCAGCACGATCTCGCAGTCGGTCTCGCGGGCAACGCGCAGGGCGGCCTCCACGGGCACGCGGGGCGAGAAGTCCCCACCCATCGCATCCATCGCGATCGTGGTCATGGCGCAAGCTCCCGCTGCGGCCAGGGCTGGCCGGCGTGAGGCGGCACGGCGGACGCCGTGTCGGCAGGGCGGCTAGTAGGACTCCACCTCCACCACTTCCTTGCCCTTGAAATGACCGCACTGCGGGCAGATGCGGTGGGGCGGGATGAGCGCGCTGCAGTTGCTGCAGGTAATGAGGCTGGGCGCCTTCAGCGCGTGGTGGCTGCGGCGCTGGCCTTTCACACGCTTGGAGGTGCGTACCTGTGGGACGGCCATCGTTCACTCCATTGGGGGTCGCATACGTGCTTCGGGACGGCAAGATCGCCGCCCATGCCGTTCGGTCTCAGTCCTTATCCAGCAGTCCCTTGAGTTGGGCAAAGGGATGTTCCTTGCCGCCCGCTTCCTCTTCGGGAAAGAGCTCATCCGTGCGCCTGCCGCAGATCACACAGCGTCCTTGCTCGTCCTCCTCCGCCACCGGCTCGGGAATCAGCAGCAGCAGCTCGTCTTCCAGGATGTGGCCGAGGTCAAGCTCCTCGTTCTCGTAGAAGCTCACTTCCAGATCGCCCACACCCAGGTGCACATCCTCCGGGGCATCGTCGTAGCTGCGTTCGGGCACTAGCGCCACGCGCACGGCCTCGTCCAGCTCCAGCGGCACCGGCTCCAGACAGCGCTGGCAGGGCGGATGAAGGGTCGTCCGGATGCGGCCCGTGATCTCCACGTTGCCGTCCCGGTTCTTCACCCGCACGGCGGCCTGCACCTCCCCGCTCTGCTCGCCGAGGGCCTCGCTCAGCCGCGCCATGGCGGCCAGCTTCAGGTGAAGCGCTACCGGCAGGCCCTCTTCGGGAATCTGGGCCAGATGAATCTTCATCGCTCCACCGCGGCTGGCTTCGCCGCCCCCGCGCACGATGCACGGCCGGACGGATACGGCGCTGCCCACGAAAGACTCTAAGTTTAAAATCCGCGCGCGGCCATGTCAACGAGTGTGTGAATGACTGTGCCAGCGGTTTGCAGCGCCCGGTGCAACGATTCGCGCCGCCCCGCTTTCGCCCATGGCGCGTTCCCGTTATAAGGGAGGCGTACCGCCTGCCGGCCCGCGGCCGATCGCCGCCCGGCGACGCGATTCGTCCCCCGCACCTGGTTCGCCCGCCATGTGGCAAACGCTGCTGTTTCCCAAGCCCAAGCGCGACTTCCCTTACCAACGGTGGGTGCGCATCAGCGTCCGCACGTGGCACCTGCTCAGCATGGGTATCCTGCTGGGTGGCACGGCCCACGGCCTGGCGTTGTCCGATCAGCCCCTTGGCCTGTGGATGACCTTCGGCAGCGGTCTCGTGTTCGTGGCTCTGGAGCTATACGGTTCCTGTGTGTGGCTGTTGCAGCTCAAGGGCTGGGCCGTAATCGCCAAGCTGCTGCTGCTGGGTGCAGCCGTCGCGTCCACCGGCACCAGCCTGCCCTATCTCATCGCCGCCGTGGTCATCGGCGGGATCAGCAGCCACATGCCCGGCAAGTACCGCTACTTCTCCCCCTTCCACGGCCGTGTCGTGAAGGAATGACGCCTGCGCCTTCGCTATGCGCCGGCGGGCACCTTACGCCCGCGCGGGCGTCAGAAGGGCGCCGATGGCCGCCGGGTTGCCGTTGCGGAAGGCAGCGAAGGGCATGTCGCCCTTCCCCTCCGGACGCACGACCTCCAGCCGCAGCCAGCCGGCACGGGCGCGCACGCGACCGTCCGCCAGCAGCGTGCCGGGCAGCGTGGCGGCCTGCGAGGCATCGGCAGGCGGGTCCGCAAGCGCCAGACGCACCAGCCCCAGCCGCCGCGTGCCCACGAAGGCGTGACATCCCGGCCAGGGCGTGTAGGCGCGGCACTTGCGCTCGATGGGCGCCGCATCCTCCGCGGCGAAGTCCACCGCACCCTGCTCCTTGCGGATGACACGGCAATGGGTGACGGCGGCGGGATCCTGCGGGCGGCGCGGCGGGTCGCCGGTCAGCAGCAGGGGCAGGCTGCGCACCAGCAAGGCGCCGGCCTCCACGGCCAGGCGCTCCGCCAGGCTCTGCGCGGTGTCGTCCGGGGCGATGGGCAGCGGTGGCGTCTCGGCAACCACGTCCCCGGCGTCCAGTTCAGCCACCATGCGCTGCAAACTGACGCCGGTGGTGGCGTCCCCGGCCAGGATGGCCGCCTGCACGGGGCTCGCCCCCCGCCAGCGCGGCAGCAACGAGAAGTGCAGATTGTAGCAGACCAGCGGTGGCAGGTTGAGCAGGTTTTCCGGGAGGATCTGCCCATAGGCGCAGACGATCGCCAATTCGGGCGCCCAGGCGCGCAGGGCCTCCAGCGCCTCTGGCTCGCGGATGCGCCGGGGTGTCAGCACGGGCAGACCCAGCGCCTCCGCCTCGGCCCGCACGGGGCAGGGCTGTAGCTTGCGCCCGCGCCCGGTGGGCTTGTCCGGCTGGGTCACCACACCCACTAGGCGCACGGCGGCATGATCCGCCAGCGCGCGCAGGCTGGGGAGGGCCGTGGCCGGGCTGCCCAGGAATACGGTGCGGGTCATGCGGCCTCGCGGGATGGAATCCAGCGCCTCAAGGCACAGAGGGCGTGAAGTTGAAGCGCTTCGCCGTCACGGGGTGGAAGGGCAGCAGCTTGCCGAATACGGCGTTCATGCTGCTGTTCACCTGGGCAAAAAGGGGATCGAAGAGGGCCATGGCATTGCCACTGCCGTACACCGTATCCAGCACCTTTAGCACCGTCGGCACCGGCAGATCACGCCGCCCCACCAGGATCTGGTACACGGCCGGCAATTCCAGGTTGCGCGTCTGGTTGGGATAGGAGCCGCGCGGCAGCTTGCCCGTGGTCAGCCACGGATCGGCCAGCTTCAGCTCATCCATGATCTTGCCGTCGATGGGCAGCAACTGTAGGCGGGGATCCCGGTTCATGGCGGCCGTCAGCTCCCGCAGGGGCGTGGGCGAGGTGAACAGCAGAATCGGTCCGTTGGCATAGTCCAGTGAATCCACCAGGATGTCGTCCGGCACGCGCTGCAGTAGGGCCGTCTGCGCCGCGTCGTCATGGGTCAGCTCGCCCAGGGCTTGGTACGCAAACTCTGCGTTGTGCAGCGTCCACGTTTCCGCGGATAGAGGCAGCTTCAGCTCCTGCACGGCTGGGTTGCGGGTCACCGCCTGCAGCAGGTTGGGCCAGAGCACGGCGATGGCCGTCAGGCGCGGGTACTCGCTGAGGTGCGCGGCCGCCGTGGCCGCGTCCACCACGGTGAGGTCGCCACGCCCTCGATTCACCGCCCGCAGGCGCGCCTGGGCGCCGTCCATCGCGCGCACGGCCAACAGGTCGTCCGCGGGGTCGTAGCGGTTGCGCCATAGCTGCGCCAGATCGGTCAGGAAGCGCCACGAGCCGTCGCCCGCCTCGGCGGCCAGGGCCGTGCGCACGGGCGCGGCCAGGGCGCGCGGTGCCGCCGCTGTCATGAGCGGCGCTGCCAGCAACAGTGCAGCCAGCAGCACGGTGAGTGGATAGCGCAGGGCGAAGCGGCTGAGGGAATGGGCGTGGCGCTGTGCGATCACGGCGATCCTGTGCAAAAGGGCGGGCCGGGCGGCATGGGGTCGCAGCCCGACGGGCTTGCCTCACGCTAACCCATTCGCGGCCCAGCGGGAAGTACCGGCACCCCTCGGAACCACTTGGCCTCCCCCCCGACCCGGCGACCGACACAGCCGGCCGTGGAAGCACGCGGCGGCGGTCAGGGCACCGGCGGCCAGATTCATCGTTAAATAAGGCGATTGATGCGCGTGGCCTCAGCCAGCGGTAGGCCGCTTCCAAGTCTAGCCTTGCTCCGAACGCCATCCCTAAACCAGGGCCCCCATGAAGACGCTGCAACTGCAAAGTGCGCACACGATCCTCAAGCTGACCGATAGGCTGCCTCCGCGGCAGACGCTGACCGAGCAGGTGCGGCCATTCGTCGAGCGGTCGCCAAACCTGATCCTGGACGTGGAAGGCATCCTGTTCACCTCCATGCTCATCGGCGAGCTGATCAACGTCTATCGGGGCTTCGACGAGCGCTGGAAGGGCCAGGAACACCACATCTCTTTGGTGAACCTGACGGAGGTGAGCCGCAGCGTGTTCGAGCGCGTGCGCCTGATCGAGTACTTTCCCGTCTACGATTCCATCGCGGAGGCTATGGTGGACGGCACTCCGCCAGCGGCGGCCGTGCAGGGCTGACCCAACGCCGCACCAACACGCCTATCCCCGTGGCCAGGGTCCACGCGGCGGGCGCGGATGCTGGCCAAGCTGCGCGCGATCTGCGAGGCTCGCCTTGGCGGGCCGATCCCGGTCCGCCGCAGCCTCTGCGGACCATGAACCAAGCTTTCCGATCCGGATTCGTGTGCCTGGTGGGTCGCCCCAATGTGGGCAAGTCCACCCTGCTCAACCGCCTCGTGGGGCGAGAGATCGCCATCACCGCGCCCAAGCCGCAGACCACACGCAACCGCATCATGGGTGTGCGGCACGGCGAGGGCTTCCAGGTGGTTTACGTGGACACACCGGGCATCCACGCCTCTCCGCTGCCGCTGAACCAGCGCATGGTGTCGTATGCCACCGCCAGCCTGCAGGAGGCGGATCTGGTGCTCGTGCTGACCGAGCCCGGCCCACCCACGGGCGAGGAGGACCGGCTGGTGCTGGAGCACGTGCGGCACGCGGGTCGGCCCGCCCTGCTGGTGTTGAACAAGATCGACACGGCGAGCGAGGGGGACGTGCTGGCGGCGCTACAGGCCTGGGCAGCGCTGGACCTCTTCGCCGAGATCGTGCCCATCTCCGCCCTGACGGGGCGCAACGTGCAGCGCCTGGAACGGCTGGTGGTGGAGCGTCTGCCGGAGGGGCCACCCTACTTCGAGCCAGAGCAGATCACGGACCAGTCCGAGCCGGCGCTGATCGGCGAGCTGGTGCGGCGAGAGGTGATCCAGCGCACGCACCAGGAGCTGCCTTACCGGACGGCGGTGCGGGTGGAGCACATGGAGGAGCAGGCCCGCCGCGTACTCATCGTCGCCAGCATCTTCGTGGAGCGCGACAGCCAGAAGGGCATCGTCATCGGCAAGGGCGGGCGCATGCTCAAATCCATCGGCATCGCCGCGCGCAAGCAGATCGAGCGCCTGTTGGGCGTGACGGTGCACCTGGACCTGCAGGTGCGGGTGCTGGAGCGCTGGAGCGAGAGTCCGCGCCATCTGGAGTCGCTGGGCTATCCCAAGCCGTGAGCGCCGGCGGCCGGCGTATCGAGACCCGGACGGCTCAGGTCTCCTCGTCCAGCAGGCGGATCAGGTCACGCAGACGCTGGGCCGGGGTGGCACGCACCATGTAGCGCCCCTGGGTCATGCCCTGAAAGGCGGAGCGGTAGAAGTCCAACTGGGCCTGCTGCGCGGCAAAGGCCGTGATGCGCGAGCGCAGTTCGCCCACGTCCTCGAACAGGTGCAGGGCGAAGCCGGGCGAGATGGCGCGCCGCACCTGATCCACCACGGGAAACTCCGCCCAGCTCAGCATGTGCACCAGCGTATTGCCGCGGGCATCGAAGAGCAGGCGGCTCAGCGAGGCGCGGTCCATGCCGTAGACCAGATGCCGCAGGGGCAGCAGCGTGTCGATCAGGTACTGGCAGCGGCTGAAGTAGTATTCCGTATACAGCGCCACCCACAGCGCCAGCCGGCCCTGCGGCAGCTTGTGGGCACGGTGCAGGCCGATCAGCGTGCGCGTGAGCTGCAGGTGCCGGCGCTGGGCCTCGCCCTCGGCCAGCTCGTAGCGCTCCGTGCGCTCGCGCAACATCACGGGCATGGCCTCCAGCCAGCGCTGGCGGAAGGGGCCGTCCAGCGCCTCGGCCACAGAGGCCAGCACCGGCTCCGCCAGCCCCGCCTGGCCCATTACGCGGATGAGATCCTGCAGTTCGCGGTCGGAGAGAAAGCCCGCCATGCGGGCCCAGGGCACCCGGCCCTGGGCCCAGCCCGTGGCGCGAAAGATGGCCTGCCGATTGGGCAGGCCCTGAGCCGGCAGCGCCATGCCCTTGGCCGTGATGCGCATCAGCCAGTGCCACGTGTGGGGCGGGATGGCCAGCACCCACTCCAGGTAGCCCTCGTCCATGCGCGCCGTCTGCCGCGCGATCAGCCCACCGCCCTCCAGGCGCTTGGTGACGGCATCGATGGCGTCGCTGGGAATCTTGCGCGCGGCCAGCAGGCGCCAGCGCATGGGGGTCTCCGCGAAGGCCTCCCACAGCTTGGCCGAATCGGCGAAGAGGGCGCGGAACATATCGCCCAGGAAGCGCTCCTGCCCGGAGCGGCTGAGCCGGATCAGTTGTCCGGCCGCTGCGGCCGGCAGCACCACGAACAGCTCCAGCGCCTTCTCGTCACCCAGTTGCAGGCGCGCCACCGTGGGCGGCCCGTCCTTGCCCACCAGTGCGGCCATGGCCTCGGCATCCACGACCTGGCACTGCAGGCCCGCGGGGCGCTGGAAGAGGCGGTTGCCGATCTCGCCATCGTTGCGCCCGAAGAACGTCTGCAGCCATCCGGCCAGCATAAGCTCCGAGATCTGCGCGCCCTGCTCCAGCCCCGGGGGCGGCGGGGGCGGCTCCCACTGCGGGCGGCACAGATAGGCCCCCTCGTTGATGGAGAACAGCGCGCGCTGCGTGGCCTTCTGGGTGGCCCGCTCCTCGATCAGGTCGCGACCCGCCGCCGTCACCAGCAGGCGCAGCACAAAGCCGTTGCCGCGGGGCACGGTAAACACGCCCGTGGCCATCGTGTAGCTCACCTCGCCACCCAGGTGGTGCGCGGTGAACCCCGTCACGTTGCGGGAGACCTGCAACCCGGTCAAGCGGTTGCGGCGCTTGCCGATGAAGTTGAAGGGCTCGGCCGCCGTGCTGACGACCTGCTCCAGCAGCTTGTGGAACGGCATGCGCTCGCCCGCCAAGCGCGTCAGCCCCGCCACGTCGTGCTCGGTCAGCGCGAAGACGAACGGCACCTCGGCCTTGGCCGCCAATTGCGGCAGAAGCACGGTCTCCACATCGCTCCAGCGCAGCTTGAGCGTGTTGGTGGTGGAGAGCTCCACCCGCTCCAGTGTCACCGCGCTGCCCGTCAGGCTCGTGAGCGACGTGCCCACGGCCATCATCACCGACTGCGCGAAGAAGCCGAAGTAGGTCTCGATGTTCATCCGCCGCGCCGCGGCGGGGGACGAACGAAGGCGGGTAGGCGGGGCGAGCGTGCTCACGGATCAGGTATATCACGCCCTCTCCGTGCGACGAAGCCGCGGACTCGCCATGTCGGCATGGCGGGCCCGTGGGACACGGCTCTAACGGTGCGCTGACCTTATGCGGGCTTGCGTTCCTTGCCCTTCACGTCCGGATTGGCGTAGTGCACCAGCGGCTGGCCGTTCAGGCCGGCGAGCAGGTTGCGCACGGCCAGGTCGGTCATCATGCGACGGGTCTCCCAGGTGCCCGTGGCCACGTGGGGGGCGATGAGCAGGTTGTCGCAGGTCAGCAGGGGATCGTCCGCCCCGATGGGCTCGGGCTCGGTCACGTCCAGCGCGGCCCCCCGGATGCGCTTGGCGGAAAGCGCGCGGTACAGCGCATGGGGATCCACCACGCCCCCGCGGGCCACGTTGATCACGATGGCCGATTCCTTCATCTGGGCAAAGGCGGCGTCGTTCACCATGTGGTGGGTGGCGTCGGTAAGCGGCACGATGGTGACGATGATGTCCGACTCGCGCAACAGCTCCTCATAGCTCACGTGGCGGCAGCCGTACTTCTCCTCGGCCTCCGGGCGGCGGTTGCGGGTGTGGTAGAGCAGCTTCATCTCGAAGCCCACGGCGCGGCGCGCAATGGCCTGCCCGATACGCCCCATGCCCACGATGCCCAGCGTCTTGCCGTACACGTCGTTGGAGATCATCAGGTAGGGCGACCACGTCTTCCACTGCTTGGCCTTCACGAAGGCGTCGGCCTCCTTGATGCGGCGGCTGAGCGATAGCATCAGCGCGAACGCCATGTCCGCCGTGGCCTCGGTGACCACGCCGGGGGTATTGCCGGCGGGGATGCCCAGTGCCGTGCAGGTCGGCAGGTCGATGTTGTCCACGCCCACCGCGTAGTTGCTCACCACGCGCAGGCGCGGCGCGGCCTCCAGCAGGGCCTTGTCCACCGGGTCGAAGCTCGTCACGAACAGCCCGTCCGCCTCGGCCGCCTTCTCGCGCAGCAACTCGGGCGGCACGATGCGGTCCTCCTCCCAGGCCCACACGTCGCACTGCTTCCAGATATCGGACTCCTCCAGGCCCGGGGTCATGCGCGCCACGACGACTTTCGGCTTGGCCATGCTCACTCCTCTGCTGGCAGGGTGGGAAATCGCGACCCGCGGGCCGGCACCGTCGGCCCACTCATAGTCGAACGCCGCGCCGCTGGCAATGGCGGGCCGGGCCACAGCGGACCAGCCCGCGCCGGCAGCGGCGCTGCGAAGCCCTCAGGTCTGACCCTTGGGCGGCGACCCGCCGGCCGGTGGCGTCGGTGCCGGCAGGCCGTGCTGGATAGGTTGCAGCAACCCCTCGGCCGCGAAGATCGGGATGTGGTTGCGCACCGCGATGGCGATGGCGTCGCTGGGCCGCACGTCGATGTCCAGCACCTCCCCGCTCGCGTTGACTTGCACCGAAAGGAGAGCGTAGTAAGTGCTATCTTTCAGCCGGGTGATGGTGACGCGGGTGAACCGCGCGCCCAGGCGCCGCACCAGGATGCCGATCAGGTCGTGCGTGAGCGGGCGCTCCAGTTGCGGGCCGTCCATGCCGGTGCGGATCGCCGTGGCCATGAGGAAGTCCACGAACATCAGCAGGTAGCGCTGGCCGGGCCGGTCCAGCAGAAGCACCGCCGGCACGTCGTCCACCAACAGCACGTCCTTCACCTGCAGTGGGACCATTCCGGGCGGGGCGTCTTGCGCGGCATCCTTCGCGGGCGCTGTGCCGCCCATCACCAGCAGGCACAGCAAGGCCATGATCGCGGTGCGCATTGCCACACCTCCCTTGCGGATGGTCTGCTGCTTCCGTTGTAGCGCCGCACCCCGGCCAAGGCAAAAGTGGCCGGCGGCGCGGGACACGGAACGCGGAGCCGCGCCGTGAGGGTGGTCGCCCGCGGACCGGCGGACGAGGCGCGGGAGCAGGCGCTGGGCATCGGTCTGGTGCTGCTGGCCGCCCTGCTCTGGAGCAGCAGCGGGCTGTTCATCAAGCTGCTGCACGTGAACCCGCTGGCGCTCACGGGTCTGCGCTCGGGTCTGGCCACGCTGTCGCTGCTGCCCTTCGTGCGCTACCGGGCGCTGCGGCTGGACGGCACCATGCTCGTGCTGATGGTGGCGTTCTCCCTCACGCAGGCGTTCTTCGTGACGGCAACGCGCTGGACCACCGCTGCCAACGCCATCGCGCTGCAAGCCACGGCGCCGGCGTGGGTGTTCCTGCTGGGCTGGCTGGCCACGCGCCGGGTGCAGGCGCCCCTGCTGCTGCCGATGGCGCTGATCGTCGGGGGCATCGCCGCCATGCTGGCCGAGCCGGCGCACGGCACCTCGTTGCAGGGAAATCTGCTGGGGCTCGCCTCCGGGCTCACATTCGCGGTGTCGCTGATTTGCTTCAAGCGGGTCAACCAGCCCGCCGTCGGCACGGTGGCCCTGGCCAACCTGGCCTCCGCGCTGGGCATGGTGGCGCTGTTCCCCGGGGCCTTCCGGCTGGGCGGCATCGCGGGCTGGGAGTGGGGCGTGCTCGTGTACCTGGGCGCGATCCAGATCGGCTTGGCGCTGTTGTGCTTCACGGCGGGTGTACGCCGCATCACGGTGAGCCAGGCCTCCGTGCTCACGCTGCTGGAGCCGCTGCTCAATCCCGTGTGGGTGTTCCTGGTGATCGGCGAGTTGCCCTCGGCCTATGGCTTCACGGGCTACGCGCTGATCCTGGCCGGGATCGTGGCGGACTTCTGGCTGCGGCTCTCGCTGCCATCGCTACAGCGGGTACCCGGTGCCGGAAGCGCCTGAATGGGGCGGATTTGCGCACACCCCGGTCGTGGGTTAGGTTGATTCCAGTTTGAAGCATTCACCCATTCCGCCACAGCGCAACTGACGTGCCCCGCAATTGGGAGGTAATTCATGAAGGCTATTCGTGTGCACGAACAAGGGCCTTCCAGCGTGATGAAGCTGGAAGAGGTGCCCACGCCCACGCCGGGCGAGGGTCAGCTGCTGGTCAAGCTGGCCGCGGCGGGTCTGAACTACATCGATACCTACCAGCGCTCCGGGCTGTACAAAGTGCCCACGCCGTTCACCCCCGGCAACGAGGGCGCGGGCGTGGTGGAAGCCGTGGGCCCGGGCGTCAGCGGCTTCGCCAAGGGCGACCAGGTCTGCTACACGGGCGTGCTGGGCGCCTATGCAGAGTACACGCTGCTGCCGGCAGACCGGGCGGTCAAGGTGCCGGCGGGCATGGATCTCAAGATGGGCGCGGCGATCATGCTGCAGGGCATGACGGCGCACTACCTGTGCAAGGACACCTATCCGCTGAAGAAAGGCGATGCCTGCCTGATCCACGCGGGGGCCGGCGGCGTGGGCCTGCTGCTGATCCAGATGTGCAAGATGATCGGCGCCACGGTGTTCACGACGGTTTCCACCGAAGAGAAAGCCAAGCTGGCCAAGGAAGCGGGTGCGGACCACGTGATCCTCTACACCCAGGAGGACTTCGAGGAGGCCTGCAAGAAGATCCTGGGCGACCGCAAGCTGGATGTGGTGTACGACTCGGTGGCCAAGACGACCTTCGACAAGGGTCTGAACCTGCTGCGACCGCGCGGGCTGATGGTGCTCTACGGCGCCTCCAGCGGCCCGGTGCCGCCCTTCGACCTGGGCGTCCTGGCCGCCAAGGGCTCTCTGTTCGTCACGCGCCCCAGCCTGGTGAACCACATCGCCTCGCGCGCGGACCTGGAAGCGCGGGCCGCGGAGGTGCTGGGCTGGGTGAGCTCCGGCAAGCTCAAGGTGCGCATCGGCGCGGAGTTCCCGCTGGCGCAGGCCAAGGAAGCCCACGACGCACTGGAAGGCCGCAAGACCACCGGCAAGGTGCTGCTGATTCCCTAGCCGCCCATCTGCCCGGGGCTGCCGCGACGCGACAGTTCCGGGCGATTTCCCCGCTTCCCATTGCCGCCAAACACCCCCCGCCCCTGACCGGCGATGACCTACCTTGTCCTGGCCGTGCTGGTGCAGGTGGCGATGGCCGCCGTGCTCAAGATCGGGGAGCTGTACCAGCAGGATCGCCTGGCCGTAATGGCCTTCAACTACCTGTTCGCCGCCTTCATCGCCTCGGCGGTGTGGGCGGTGCAGGGCACGGGTCTGCCCAGTGTGCCCACGCTCGTGCTGGGGCCGGTGGCGGGCTTCTTCTACGCCATAGGGCTCTTCCTGTGGATGGGCGGCATCGCCACGGCCGGCCTGGGCACCTCCACCACCGCCCTGCGCCTGAGCGTGCTCTGGCCCACGCTGCTCTCGCTGCTGGCCTTCGGCGAGCGGCCCTCCGGCTCACAACTGGTTGGCGTGGCCCTCACCTTCGGCGTGCTGGGCCTGCTGGGCGCGCACAGCCTGCGCGTGGGCCGCACGCGGGCGGGTCAGGGCGCCTTCGGCTGGCTGCTGGCCACGTTCGTGCTCAACGGCGGCGTGGGCATCTGCCAGAAGCTCTTCATCGAGTGGTCTCGGCCCGGTGAGGAGGTACCCCTGCTCGCGCTGATCTTCACCACGGCCACGCTGATGTGCGGCGCGGTGATGCTGCGCCGGCGGCGGCGTCTGCGCCGCGGCGACGTGCTGCGTGGGCTGCTCTTCGGCTTCGGCAACGTGTGCTCCAACGGACTGCTGCTGCTGGGGCTGTCCCGCGTGCCGGGCGTGGTGGCCTTCCCGTTCGTCAGCGTGACCATGATCGGGCTTACCGCGCTGACCGGCATCGTGCTGTGGCGCGAGCGTCCCGGGCTCTATGGCTCCGCGGCCATCGGCCTGGCCGGCGTGGCCATCGTGCTGATGCTGCGCTAAGCGCCCACGGGGCGCGATTGCCGGGGGCCGCGGCGGCGTGGTAAGGACCCCCGACAGCGGCGACGCGCCAGGGCCGGTGAAGCAGGCTCATCCGGCCGGCGTGCGACGGAAGGCCGCACCGGGGGCGCCCCGCCGCCCGGTCATCCTGCCATGGGAGCGAGCGATGAAAGCGATGTCGGGCCGCGAGGCCTTCCTGACCTTGATGGAGGAGGAGGGCGTCGAGTATCTCTTCGGCAACCCGGGCACCACCGAGCTTCCCATCATGGACGCCCTGGTGGATCACCCCGCCATCCGCTACGTGCTGGCCCTGCAGGAGGCCGTGGCGGTGGGCATGGCGGACGGTTATTCGCGTGCAACCGGCAAGCTTTCCTGCACCAACCTGCACGTGGCCCCGGGACTCGGCAACGCCATCGGCTCGCTGTACACGGCGCGCTTCTTCGGTTCGCCCATGATCGTCACGGCCGGCCAGTGGGAGGCAGGGCACGGCCTCACCGAGCCGCTGCTCTCCGGCGATCTGGTGGCCATGGCCGCGCCCGTGGTGAAGTGGGCCACGGAAGTGCAACGCGTGGAGGACGTGCCGAGGGTCTTCCGCCGTGCCGCCAAGCTGGCCCTCACGCCGCCCACGGGGCCCGTGTTCGTCTCGCTGCCGGGCGACGTGCTGGTGAATTCCGCCGAGCTGGAGCTGGGCAGCGCCACGCGGCTGGATAGCCGCACGCGACCCTCCGATGAGGCCCTGGAGCATGTGGCGGAGCGCCTGCTGGGCGCCGGCGCGCCCGTCATCATCGCCGCGCAGGAGGTGAACACGAGCGATGCCTTCGCCGAGCTGGCGCGGGTGGCGGAGCTGCTGGGCGCGCCGGTGTACAATCAGTCCGTGCCCTCCCTGGCCGTGTTCGATACGGAGCACCCGCTGTTCGTGGGCGAGATCAGCCGCGACCAGCGTCGCGTGCGCGAGCGGCTGGATCCCCACGACCTGCTGTTCATGGTAGGCGGGGACGGCCTGCGCATGTCCGTGCAGTCGCCCGTGGAGCCGGTGCCGCCGGGCCTGCCCATCGTGCAGTTGGGCACGCGCGATTGGGAGATCGCCAAGAACTATTCCGCGGAGATCGCTCTGGACGCGGACGTGCGCGAAACCCTGCGCGCACTGGCGCCCATCCTGGAGCGCCGCGGCAGCAAGTCCCAGGTCGCCGCGGCGGAGCAGCGGGTGGAGCGCATCCGTGGAGCGAACTGGGCCGCCAAACGCGCCGCCCGCGTGACGACGACCGAGCCACTGGGCGGCCGCAAGCCGATCCTGGCCGAATACCTGATGCTGCAGATCGCCGAGACCCTGCCGGCGGATGCCGTGGTGGTGGACGAGGGCATCACGGCCACGCGCAGCCTGCTGAGCCTGCTGCGCGCCAAGGAGCGGCAGCGCTACTTCGGCATGGCCAGCGGCGCCATCGGCTGGGGCATTGCCGCCGCGGTGGGCGTGCAGCTTGCCGTGCAGCCGCGCCGCGTGGTGGCCGTCATCGGGGACGGCAGCTCCATGTACAGCATCCAGGCGCTGTGGACGGCCGCGCGGCACCGCCTACCGATCACGTTCGTGATCGCCAGCAATGGCGCCTACAGCATCCTCAAGGAGCGGCTGGTGGCCTTCGGCGGCTCCTCGGTGGCCAAGGAGACCATGATCGGCATGGACTTCGAGCCGCCCATCGGCTTTCCGGCGCTGGCGGAGTCCCTGGGCGTGGCGGCCCGCCGCGTGGAGGATCCGGCGGACATCGTGCCGGCCCTGCGCTGGGGCCTGGAGGCCGACGGCCCCACCCTGCTGGATGTGGCCATCCACGACGGCTACCGCAGCTAGCGGAACGAAGGCCTGTTTGGCTACACCTCCACGACGAGCCCGTCGTCGGCGCACTCGAAGTCGAGGTTGGGCACGCGGGCCAGCATGTCGGCGCTCATGTGGGTGAGAATCACACGGCGGGGACGCAGTTCGCCCAGGTGCGCCTGCAGGCTGGCCAGATCCAGGTGGAAGGGAATGCGCTTGTCGTGGAAGTAGGCTTCCGCGATGAGCAGGTCCGCATCCTGGGCGGCAGGAACCAGGTCCTCGCACCACTCCGTATCGCCCGTGTAGCACAGCACGCGGCCCCCGCACTCGATGCGCAGGGCCAGGGGCTCCGTGCCCGGCGTATGGCGCACGGCCTGGGGCGTGATGGCCAACCCGGCCACCTCCTGGCGCACCCCCGGCGTCAGTTCCGTGATGTGGATGGCGTACTTCTGCTGCACGGCGCTCATGCCCGGGAACAGCGCGTCCATGGTTTCGCGCAGGCGCTGGCGCGTGCCGGGCGGTCCGACGATGCGCAGCGGTGTGCTGCGCTTGCTGATGAGTTGCGCATCGAGGATGAAGAAGGGCACACCGCCGAAGTGATCGCCGTGCAGGTGCGAGAGCACGATCGTCTCCACAGCGTTGGGCTCCGCCCCGAAGCGGCGCATGGAGATCAGCGCGGAGGCTCCGCAATCCACCAGGAAACCCGTACCGCCACCCTGCACGAGGATGCAGGTCTGCAGGCGGCCACCGCTGCCAAAGGCATCGCCGCTGCCGAGAAAGGTCACGCGCAGATCGCTCACGGGGGCTCCTGGGCCGGAAATCGAAGCAAGGCCGGGGCAGCGGGCTGGGAGGGCTTTTCCGGACGCAGCCTAGAGAAGAGCCTTGGGCGTGTCGTCACGGTTGCCCCACTCCGCCCAGGAGCCATCATAGCCACGCACGCGCGGCAGGCCCAGCCATTTCAGCGTGAAGTAGGTGTGCGCGGCCCGCACCAGCACCTGGCAGTAGACCACCGCCTCGCGGTCGGGCATCACCCCAAGCTGCTCGTAAGTCTCGCGCAGTTCCGCCGCGGACCGAAACGTGCCGTCCGGCCGCAGGTTGCGCTTCCACTCCATGGAGACGGCGCCGGGAATGTGACCCCCGTGCTTCGCGTAGCGCGTCGCACCGATGTACTCCAGCGTAGAGCGGGCATCGACCAGCACCACGGCGGGATCGTGCAGGTGCGCGCGCACCCAGGCCAGGTCCGCGATGGCCGCCGACTTTGGGCGGGGCGTGAAAGCGGCGTATGGTGCGCTGAACGCCTCGCGGGAAACGGACCTGCCGCCGCGCAGCCAGGCCCGCCAACCGCCATCCAGCAGACGCCCGTGACCCTGGCCCAGGTAGTCCAACACCCAGAACAGTCGCGCCGCGTAGAGGTCGCCCGCATCGTCGTACGCCACGACGGTGGTGCCCGCACCGATGCCGGCCCGACTCAGGGCTTCAGCCACCTGCGCCACAGGCGGCAGCATCCCCGCGACGCCCTTCACGGTGGCGAACAGTTCCTCGGCCGGCAGGTTCACCGCGCCTGGGATGTGCCCCTGGGCGTAAGCCGCGGCATCCCGGACATCCACGATGCGAAGGCCCGGCTGCGTGGCCTCGCGCAGGTGCGCAGCCAGCCACGGTGCCCGCACCAGCAGTTCGGGCCGCGGATGCCAGGACGCAGCGCCAACAGCCTCTGCCCCGCCGAGCACCAGCAGCAGGGGCAGCGCAACGGCGATACCCCGAAGCGCGAACCGGGGCCTGGCAATCGAGCATAGACGCATGCGTGTACCCCCGAAAGTCATGTGTGGCTGGAGTGAGGCTCGAAACGGACGGGCGCCCACCCTGCCCACCACACCGCGTCGACATATATGCTCGGGCATTCGTGGCAAAAAAAACGGTGCAGCCCGTCTGGGCTGCACCGTTTGTCCTGAGTGCGAGGCGTCGGTGCTGGCGGTCTAGTCGGCCAGCTGCTCGAACGTCTGGCTGAGGTCATCCCGCACCGTGGAGCGACGCCGCGAGAATTCGGCGAACGCGGTGTCGTGGAAGCCCCGGGAAACGGAGTACAGAAACTCGTTCAGCACGTTGGCCATCGCCATCATGGTGGTCTTCTTGCGCTTGACCGAGGTGATATCCAGCTCCAGCAGGGCGCCGGGCAGGATGTGGTACGGATTCACCAGCCCCTCGAACTCCTCGAACTTTTGCTCGAGGAAGTGCAAGCGGCTTTCCACGATGGTGCGATCGACCGGGTGCTGATTGCCGAAGATCTGCTGCAGCCGGTGCTTCGTGGCCGAGACGCGCTTGCGGAGCTCTTCCACGATGTACAGGTTGGTCTTGTTCATCTCCTCCACTTCGGTCGAGCGGGGCGGGACGAACACGACCTCGTTCCACAGCTTCGGCGGCTCTTCCTCCACCTCTTCTTCGACGGCGCGGGAGAACCAACCGCCGGCCTTGGGCTTATCCTTCTTGAGGTATTGGCGCGCAATGTCCTCGTAGTCCTGGATGCCCTTGGCGGCCTTGTTGTCGTTGTACAGGACGTCCACCACGTTCACGACCTTCATGATCTCGGTATGAAGCTCGTCGAACTGGGCATCGTAGGCATTGCGCATACCCCGCACCTGCTCGTCATCGTAGTACGACAGGCGGATGCCGTAGCGCTCGTCGGGCAGCGCATTGACGTCCGTGTCCTCGTACTCGCGGATGACGCACTGGCGCGCGTTCTTGTAGTTCTCGATGTGCTGGTAGCCCATCTTGGAGGTGTCCAGCACCGAGGTCAGGTTGTTCACCGCCGTGTTGAAGCCGCGGTTCCGGATGTTCTCGTTGTCGATGATGCGCTTAATGTTCTCACGCACATTGAGCGGATCGAACTCGTCCGGATCGATCTCGGCGTGCAGGCCCTCGATGCGGTCCATGAAGCGCTTGGCGATGAACTGGTAACGCCGCGACTGTTCGTTGTTCACGTCGTCGTCGACGTAGTTGTCCAGGGCCTTGATCTTCTCGAACATCACCTCGGTGTCCGACAGCTCTTCCTTGCCTTCATCGATCAGGGTGTTGTTCAGCTCGGTGATTTCCTGCTCGATCAGGGCGTGGATGTGCTTGCTGATGATGTCCTTGATGATCGTCGCCAGCGAGGTCTGGTAGTGATAGATGGGGCTGATCAACTCCGAATCCAGGATGTTGATCGCCAACTTCACATCCATCACCGTCTTGGGCTTGTAAAAGTTGTTCTTGAACGAGCACTTGGCGATCGCATAGGCGTTCTCGCCACGCACGAACGCGCCCACGTCCGACTTTTGACGCAGCAGCGCGTTGGTCTCGTTCTCCAACTCGTACATCCCACGCTGCACGTGCCCTTGCAGGTGCCCGTAGATGTTGACGATGGACTTCTCAATCTCGCCCGTATTGAACTTGTCGATCCCGCCGATTTTGTCCAGGATCTCGGCGATCTCCCGCGGTGTATAGCGGTTGAGCGCTCGATACTCCTCCTTGTCCACCAGATCACGTACCTTCTTGCCCAGTTCATCCTCCATAGTGGTGATGTACCGGTTGTACATGTTCTGGAAGTTCTGGTTGAAGTAGTTGTGCAGCTTCGACTTGATGGAGCCCATCACGTCGAGCTTTTCCAACACTTCAGGCGGGAGCTTCGCGTGGATATGGTTCAGGACCTTATCCACTTCCTCGTCGATGAGGAGCTTGGACTCTTCGTATTCGTTCCTGTTGTCACGATTGAGGCTGTTCCGCGACCCCACCGCACTCGGCTTTTCCGGGTGGATGACGTTGGGTCCTCGGGTCATGCTGTCTCGAGCCATAATCTCGCTCCTCTTGTTTCCGTCTTACCGGTAGTCTTCAAGCACAACAGGGACGTGGTAACAGACCAGATTCCCCACAAACCAAAGGGACGGGAAAGGTTTTTGCCCCTCTTTCTTCTGCAATTTCGCCCGAATTGTCAAACGAAATCGCGGCCGGGCCGCGCTGCCGGGCCGTCGCCCGGCCCCGCGCAGGCACCAGACACCCGCCGCCCCGCCGCACGGGCCACGCCGGGAGTCCACGCACCAAAGCCGTGCCGGGCGGCGCAATAGGATCCAGGAGCCCTGGCCGATGCCGGACGAACGGCCTGGGGGCGTCGGGTTCCGCAGGCGTGCGCCCAGTCACTCACCGGTCGGCCCCTTAACGGCGTAGAAGACCCGCGGGTTGTCCCACTTCAGGGTCACGGTACCAGGCACGCCCGTGATGATCAGCTCGAAGGGGTGCGAGCCCACCGACACACCCAGCCGCCCTTTGGAGAGCTTGGGGAAGTCCACCTGGTAGGCCTGAGACCAGCGGTCGAGCCCCCGGAAGTACTTGTTGATGTAAAGAAAGGTGCGGCTCTCCGGCCGGATGCGCTGGATGCGCAGCGGGGATTCCAACTGGCCCTCGTCGTCGCGCAGAAACAGCCGCCAGGGAGCATTCGCCTTGTCCAACTGCGAGGGTTCGTTGGTGCCCTCATAGGTGAACAGGAGGATCGAGATCTCAGTCTCGAAGGCCTGCTCCTGCTGCGCCTGGAGTTGCTTCACGTCCGCATCGGAGAGCAGGAACTGCTTGCGCAGCATGTCCACATACAGCCGCCGGTAGGTGCGGTCCTGCACGATCGCATCCACTACCAGCGCCGGGCGGAAGTCCTCGTAGAAGTTGCCGCTGCGGTAGGTATCCCGGAAGTAGTCCGCCGTCGCGGCGTCCCGGTAGTGCAGCAGCGTGAAGGGACCCTGGGGCGCATCGCGCCGACGCGCCGTGGAGCAGGCGGCAAGCGCCAGCACCAGCAATGCCGACAGCAGCAGCCGACCGGCCAGGGCAGTGCCCGCACGACCGGGCAGGGTGGGCACCGGACGCGGGACAGGGGCGCTGGCCGCGGCCCGTAGGGGGCCGTGCAGCGGGGCGCGATGGCGGGCTCGTGTTGTCATTCCGCCTGCGATGTGACAAAAATGCGCGTTTAAAAAGCCTTTGCCGTGCAGGGTGATGCTGCCCTGCAACGTAGTCGATCGCGGCAGGCCTGTCCATTGCCGCCACCCCGCCGGGTGGGGCGGCGCCGCCTGAGGGCGCGGCGCCGTGCACGCGGGGTCGGCGCTATCCGGGTTTGAGCCATTGGAGCCGAAGCAGGCGAACGAACGAGGAGACACACAACCATGACCGTCATGTGGGCGATTATCGCGTGCGGGCTGCTGTCAGTGCTGGCAGCCCTGTTCTTCGCCTGGCTGGTGCTGCGCGTACCGGCCACGGAGGGGGCGGCGGACGAGCGACAAGTGGCCAAGCTGCTGGAGATTTCCGGCGCCATCAGGGAGGGCGCCATGGCCTTCCTGACGCGGGAGTACCGCTACATGGCGGTGTTCATGGTGGCGTTCGGGCTGCTGGTGTGGGTGCTGGTGGATTGGGGCTCGATGCTCTCGTTCCTGGTCGGCGCGTCCATCTCCATCCTGGCCGGCTTCATCGGCATGCGGGCCGCCACGGCGGGCAACGTGCGCACCGCCTCCGCCGCCAACGGCTCGCTCAATAGCGCGTTCCGCATGGCCGTCAACAGTGGCGCCGTGATGGGCTTCGGGCTGGTGGGCCTGGCTGTGCTGGGGCTCGTCGCGATGTTCCTGCTGCTCACGGTGCTGATGCCGGGCGAATCGCGCTGGCACGTGATGGAGGCCCTGGCCGGCTTCGGCCTGGGCGGCTCGTCCATCGCCCTGTTCGGCCGGGTCGGCGGCGGCATCTACACCAAGGCCGCGGACGTCGGGGCAGACCTGGTGGGCAAGCTGGAGGAGAACATCCCTGAAGATGACCCGCGCAACCCAGCCGTGATCGCGGACAACGTGGGCGACAACGTGGGCGATATCGCCGGCATGGGGGCCGACCTGTTTGGCTCCATCGCGGAGAGCACCTGCGCCGCCCTGGTGATCGGCGGCGTGGTGTTCGCGTCCAACCTGAATGCGCTGCTCTATCCCATCCTCATCACCGCGGTGGGCATCCCCATCGCGCTGGTGAGCACGATCTTCGCGCGTACGAACAACGAGCGCATGATCGAAAGCGCGCTGAAGCGCACGCTCGTAATCTCGACCATCCTGATGGCCGCCGCGCTGTTCTTCATCACGCGCGAGGTGCTGCCGGCCACCTTCATCATCGGAATTGTGCCCTACTCCAGCATGGGCGTGTATTACTGCGTGCTCGCAGGCCTCATTGCCGGGATGCTGATCGGCGTGTTGACGGAGGTCTACACCTCGCACCGCTACACACCGGTGCGCGAGGTTGCCCGAGCGTCCGAGACGGGCCCGGCCACCAACATCATTTACGGGCTGTCGCTCGGCTATCAGAGCACCCTGTTTCCCGTCCTGTTCATCGCCGCCACCGTGTTCGTGGGCTACCACTTCGCGGGCATGTACGGCATCGCCGTGGCCTCGCTGGGCATGCTGGGCACCATCGCCATCGGGCTCACCATCGATGCCTTCGGCCCCGTGGCGGACAACGCGGGCGGCATCGCGGAGATGGCCGGCATGGGGGCCGCGGTGCGCAAGCGCACGGACGCCCTGGACTCCGCCGGCAACACCACCGCCGCCATCGGCAAGGGCTTCGCCATCGGCTCGGCCGCGCTCACTTCGCTGGCCCTGTTCTCCGCGTTCCTGGTGCGCTCGGACGTGACCTCGCTGGATGTGCTCAAGCCGGCGGTGATCACCATGCTGGTGGTCGGCGCGATGCTGCCGTTCATCTTCACCGCCATGACCATGAAGTCCGTGGGCAAGGCCGCCATGGACATGATCCGCGAGGTGCGGCGCCAGTTTGCCACCATCCCGGGCCTGCGCCCGTCCTTCCAGGTCACCGAAGAGTCACTGAAGGCCCTCGCCGAAGGCGGTGCACCTCGCGACGTCGTCGCGCGGCTGCGCCGGCTGGTGGGGCAGCGCTTCGCCTCGGAGGCCGAGTATCTGGAGGCCGCCCACACGGAGCTGGGCCGCACCGCCAACGCGCCCGCGGACGACGCCTTGCTGGCTACCGCGAACCTGGGCGTGCAAATGGGCCGGCCGGACTACCGCTCGTGCGTGGACATTTCCACGCGGGCTTCGCTGCGCGAGATGCTGCTGCCGGGCGCTCAGGTGATCCTGACGCCCATCGTGGTGGGCTACCTGTTTGGGCCGGAGCCGCTGGCCGCGATGCTGATCGGGAGCTTGGTCTCCGGCGTGGTGCTGGCCATCGCCTCCGCGAACGCGGGCGGCGGCTGGGACAACGCCAAGAAGTACATCGAAGCCGGAAACCTGGGCGGCAAGGGTTCCACGACCCACGCCGCGGCCGTGGTGGGCGATACGGTGGGCGACCCCTTCAAGGACACATCCGGGCCGTCCCTGAATATCCTCATCAAGCTTCAGGCCATCATCAGCTTGGTGTTCGCACCTTTCTTCGCGCACAGCCTGCACCTGCTCGGCTGAGCATGAAGCGTCCCCGGCCCCCGCGTGTCACGCGGGAGGCCGGGCCGCAGGGCGGCACACGCACTGGTGCGGAAGCACCGGCCGGGCCGTGTACGGTCCGCGTCCCACCCATGTTTTTTGTTGCGCGGCAATTCAGGATAGACTATCAGGTGAAACCCAATTCCTGCCCGCTAGCGGGGGTGCGCGGGAAGGAGCCGCTCCGGAGCCGTTGAACGCGGCGGCCCGGGCCGGTCGGCAAGGGGGGCTGGCTCGCACCCCCATGCGTCTTGCAGCACTCCCACGCAACGCATAGGGACAGCGGAACGACCGACGATGGCGACGACCAAGAAGAAGGCTCAGCCCAAGCCGAAGGCAAAAAACACGGTATCCCGATCGAAATCGGCGGGAACCTCATCGGCCTCTCGTGCCTCCAAAGCGTCGAAGCCGACGCGGACGGCAACGGCGTCGAAGGCCACCAAGGCCTCGAAAGCCAAAGCGCCGAAGGCGAAGGCCTCTCCGGCCAAGGCGGCAAAGACGACCGCCAAGGCTCCGAAGGCCACGAAACCGGCCAAACCGACGAAGAGCGCGGCATCGTCTCGAACAACCCGGGCCGCAGCCGCGTCCACGGCAAAGTCATCGCGAGCGTCGAAACCGGCCAAGGCCGCCGGCGCTGCACGTGCCAAACCCGCGCCGAAACCGGCCAAGGCCGCCGGCGCATCCCAGGCCAGAGGAGCGGCAAAGACGTTGAAAGCGACAGGAGGATCGAAGTCATCCAAGGTGGCAAGCACCAAGGCGAGCAAGGCCAAGCCCGCACCCAAGACGGCCGCGAAAGCGCCCAAGGTAGCGAAGGCCAAACCGGCCCCGAAGGCCGCCGCCCCCAAGGCCGCGGCCAAGGTACCGCCACCGCCGGTGGTGCCCGAGATGGGGGAGTCTCTCACCGAGAAGCTTCCGCACATCGACGACAAGACGTTGGGCAAGATCATTGCCAAGCTGCAGGAGATGCGCGAGGAGAGCCTGTCCATCGTCAATCAGAACATGCAGACGGACCTGAAGCCGCGCGAGGAAGCCTCCGACGTGGGGGACGACCTGGATCAGGCCAGCAACGAGCGCGACCGGGAGTTCAACCTCATCATGCACCAGCGCCATCTGCGCCGGTTGCAGCAGATCAACGATGCGTTCGAGCGCATCGATGACGGCAGCTACGGCCTGTGCGAGGGGACGGACGAGCCCATCAATCCCAGGCGGCTGCTGATCATGCCGCTGGCCCGCTTCAGCCTGGAGTACCAGGAGCAGCAGGAGAAGATGCTGGGCCGCACCGTGGAAACGGAGCAGTTCCTGGAGAGCGGCGAGGACTCCTTCAGCGCCGAAGAGTGACCCCGCGGGCAGCCGCGCACCGCGCGTCTGGCACCGGCCCCCGCGCGACGCTCACAGCGGCCCCGGCTCCGCCTCCACGTGCTGCTTGATGCGTTGCAGCAACCGCGAGGCGGGCGCCCCATCCACCGCTTTGTGATCGAAGCTGAGACAGAACGTGCACATGGGCGCGGCCACCACGCGTCCATCGCGCACCACTGCGCGCTCCTCTACCTTACCCACGGCCAGGATGAACGTCTCCGGCGGGTTGAGCACCGCCGTGAACGCCGTGACGTCGAACTCGCCCAGGTTGGTGATGGTGAGGCTGCTGGCGTAGAGCTCCTCGCGGGAGAGCGTCATGCGCAGGGCTTTGCGGATCAGCCCCTTGAAGCGACGCTGAATCTCCAGCAGCCCCGCATCCGCCAGATTCTTCATCGACACCGTGATCAGGTTGTCGCCCAGCGCTACGGCCATGCCCACGTGGATGCCCTCCAGGGGCACCACGTCGCCGTCGATGAGGTGGAAGTTGAAGCCCGGCAGCTCCTGAAACGCCTTCACCACACCGTGGGCGATGTACACGTTGTAGCTGGGCGCCTCCTTGCCGTCCGCCTTGAGTGCCTTGCGATGGGCCTCCACCTGTGAGAAATCCACCTCCGCGAACAGATCCACTTTGGGCGAACCGACCCACGAGCGGGCCATGCGCTGGGCCGTCACCCGCCGCAACTGGTGGCGCAGCAGGCCCCGCTGACGCGCCGTGAACTCCGCCGGGGCCGGCGCGGCATCGTCCTGCAGTTGCCGCGGACCGAAGGTCTCGGGCGGAACCGCCAGCAACGCGGAGAGATTGGGCGGCGGCGGGGCCACCTCGGACTCCCAGCCTACGATGCGGCAACCGCCGGCCGGCGCGGTCTCGCCCTTGCGGCCGATCCAGCCCAGGCGCTCACCTTCCGGCACGATGGCGCCCTCGGGCGCCCACACGGCCAGCAGCACGCCATCCGCTCCGGCCTCCAGCACGTGCACGGTTTTCTCCATGGACACTTCCACCAGGGCCTCCCCCGCCGTCACGGGCTGGCCGAGGGGCTTGAGCCACTGCAGGACAGTGCCTTCGCGGGTGCCGTAACCGAGGTTGGGTAGCAGAATGGCCGGCATGGAGCGTCCTCGGGAATCGCGGGGGGTCGGAGCGCGGGGGGCCCGCCCGGACCCGCCGTCAGCGCCCTTCGGATAGCACACTAGCCGCCCGCGCCGCAATGCGGCAAGCGCAGGGCCGATCCGTCCGCGGCACCCCCTGTGGGTTGATGTAGCTTGACTTTTGGCCCGGTTTTCCGAAGATAGGCAGACTTCCTGCAGAGCCGCCGCGGCAGACGACGCCCGGCCATGCCCGCCCCGGCGGGCTGCGCCGCGTGCGAGCCGGTGGATGCAGGCTGGCAGGCACCAACGCCAACAAGGACCGCACATGGAGTTCAAGATTCAACCCGTCCCGGCAACGGAGCGGCGTCCGAAACCTACGGACGAGAACAAGTTAGGCTTCGGCAAGATCTACAGCGACCACATGTTTACGGCCACCTGGAGTCCTAACGGCGGGTGGGCCCAAGGCACGGTGAAGAAGTATGGTGCGCTCGACCTGGCTCCTGCGGCGTTGGTACTCCATTACGGGCAGACGATCTTCGAGGGCCTCAAGGCCTACCGGAACCAGCACGGCACGATCAACCTGTTCCGGCCGCTGAAGAACCTGGAGCGCTTCAACCGCTCCGCGGCGCGGCTGGACCTGCCGCAGGTGCCCGAGGAACTGTTCATGGGTGCGATCGAGGCGCTGCTGGAACTGGATCACGAGTGGATTCCGCACTCCCACGGCACCTCGCTCTACATCCGGCCCACCATGATCGGCGCCGAGCCCTACATCGGGCTCAAGTCGGCCTCCGAGGTGCTGCTGTTCTTCATCACCGGCCCGGTGGGTGCGTACTATCCCGAGGGCTTCAACCCGGTGAAGATCACCGTCTGCGAGGCGTACTCGCGCGCGGGGCCGGGCGGCCTGGGCTCGGCCAAGACGGCCGCCAACTATGCGGCGAGCCTGCTGGCCGAAAAGGAAGCCATCAAGCGCGGCTTCACGCAGGTGCTCTGGCTGGATGCGGCCGAGCGCAAGTACGTGGAGGAAGTCGGCTCGATGAACATCCTGTTCAAGATCAAGGGCAAGGTGGTCTCCCCTCCGCCGGGCGAGACGATCCTGGCGGGCATCACGCGCGATTCCGCGCTGCAACTGCTACGCAGTTGGGACGTGCCCGTGGAGGAGTACCGCATCACCATCGACGAGGTGCTGCAAGCCCATGCCGACGGCACGCTGGAGGAGGTCTTCGGCGCGGGTACCGCGGCTGTCATCTCCCCGGTGGGCCTGCTGGAGTACAAGGGCCACAACTACGAGGTCGCCGATGGCCAGACCGGCCCCGTGGCCCGCAAGCTGTTCGATGAGCTGATGGGCATCCAATATGGCCTGCGTCCGGATCCCTTCCAGTGGATTCACGAGGTCGTGCCCACCACGCTCAAAGCCAACGTAGCCTCCCAGCCTGTAGCCGCGACCCGCTCGTAAGACGGTCGCGGTCCCGCTCGCGGGTCGGCGCCCTCCGGGCGCCGCACCCCGCAGCTCCCTACGCCAGTCAGCTCCCGCGGTAATGGCCTTGCGGCCGTGCCGCCTGTCGTACACCGCCCGGCCGCACCAGCGTGCGTCGGCCGGGCCGCCCATTCGTGAGGCATCGCCATGACGTTGCAGATGCAGATCGCGCCCGTCCCGCCCGAGCAGCGGCAGGCCAAACCACAGGATCCCACCCGACTGGGCTTCGGCCGGGTGTATACCGACCACATGTTCACGATGCGCTGGAGCGCCGAGCACGGCTGGCACGACGCGCAACTGGGGCCCTTCGAGCCGCTGGCGCTTTCCCCCGCGGCCATGGTGCTGCACTATGCGCAGACGATCTTCGAGGGCCTCAAGGCCTATCGCACGCCGCAGGGTACCGTGAACCTGTTCCGCCCGGCGGACAACGCCGAGCGCTTCGACCGCTCGGCCGAGCGCCTGGCCCTGCCACTGCTGCCGCCCGGGGCCTTCGTGGCGGCGGTGGAGGCGCTCGTGGCGCTGGAGCGGGACTGGGTGCCGCAGGCCCCGGGCACCTCGCTGTACGTCCGCCCGACCCTGATCGCCACCGAGCCCCACCTGGGCGTGCGACCCGCCGCCGAGGCCCTGTTCTTCGTCATCGCGGGCCCGGTGGGGCCGTACTACCCGGAGGGCTTCGCGCCCGTGCGCATCACAGTGGCCGAACACTACGTGCGCGCCGCGCCCGGCGGGCTGGGCGCAGCAAAGACGGGTGCCAATTACGCCGCCAGCCTGCTGGCCGCCGAGGAGGCGAAGGCGGAGGGTTACACGCAGGTGCTGTGGCTCGATGCCATCGAACGCCGCTACGTGGAGGAGGTCGGCGCCATGAACATCGCGTTTAAGATCGGCGGCACCGTGATCGCTCCGCCGGCGAGCGGCACTACCCTGGCCGGCATCACCATCCGCTCCGCGCTGCACCTGCTGCGGGGCTGGGACGTGTCGGTGGAGGAACGCCGCATCACCATCGACGAGGTGCTGCAGGCCCATGCCGACGGCACGCTGGAGGAGGTCTTCGGTGCGGGCACGGCCGCGGTGATCTCGCCCGTGGGCCTGCTGGCCTACCAGGGCCGCCAATACGAGATCGCGGGGGGCGGCACGGGCCCGCTGGCACAGCGGCTGTTCGATGAGCTGACCGGCATCCAGTATGGCCAGCGCCCCGACCCCGATGGGTGGATCCGTGCAGTGCCGCCGGCGCCGCCAACACCCCGGAGGCAGGCCCCACTGCCGCTGCCGGCGGCCGGGCGCTGAGCCGGCGGCCGGCGCGCAGGAGGCCTTTCGCCCCGGCCGCGCCGGGCCCGGCTTCGTTAGGTTTGCCAGCAGGGCGGGCGGTCGCCACGCAAAAAGTTTGCATTGGCCTCGCCCTTCGTGCGAAACCGAGGGTGGCCGGGCCTCGGCGCGGCCGATGCGGAGGCCCTGGCCTCCTGCGGGAGCCGTGTAGGGTCGCCGGCCCGGCCCGCGCGAACCCCCGCCCAGAAGGGATTCCCATGTCCGGCCGAGCCTCGTAGCCCCCTGAGCCTCGTTGCACGCGCAGCGCAAAAACCTGCTGGATGTCTACCGCGTCCACGATGCGTACCTCGGCATCTATCGGGAGGCGTTCGACCGCGTCATGGAGTTGCAGGGCTTCGAGTTGACGCCGGTGCCCGAGGCACCGGAGGTATGGGAGTTCCGCAATCCCGACGAGGCACTGCACGGGCGGCTGCTGAACGTGGCGGGCTACCTGCACCCGGATCCGGTGGCGCTGACCACCAAGGGCCGGGCCTACATGATCACGCGCCAGAACTTCACCTTGGCGCTGCTGTTTCCCGGATCGCCCTGGCGCCTGCACCTGAACCGCACGCGCTACAAGCTGATTTCCCAGGAGCGGTCGATGCTTTATCCTGTGGAATGGCCGCGGGAGATGGTGACACGGGTGATCCGCACGCGCTTCCGCAACCTGGTGATTCTGAACGAGGCCTTCCTGCTGCAGCAGATCGGGCTGCGCGCACCGCTCTAAGCGCGGCACAGGCGCGCACGTCCGATGGGCGGTCGGGTCCCCGTGCGGGGTGTGCCGGCGGCCTGCATCCGGCACGCGGAACCATGGCCACACGCAAACCGAAGCACACGCAGTCCACTGCCGGAGAACGCATGGAGCTTTGCGACCACCCCATCCACACCCTGCACGAGCGGCGCCTGGCCAAGGAGATTTCCTCGGCCGACGTGGCCCGCTCCGTGCTGGCGCGCATCGAGGCCGTGGAGGACCGCGTGCACGCCTTCATTACGCTGACCACGCAGGACGTGCTGCGCCGCGCCGAGGAGGCGGACGCCCGGCTGGCCCAGGGCAAGCCGCTCTCGCCCATCGACGGCCTGCCCATCGCCCTCAAGGACATCTTCACGACACGGGGCATCCAGACCACCTGCGGCTCGCGCATCCTGGCGGGCTTCACGCCCCCCTATGATGCGACGGTGGTGGAGCGCCTGACAGCGCAAGGCATGAACCTGGTGGGCAAGGCGAACATGGACGAGTTCGCCATGGGCTCGTCCACGGAGAACTCCGGCTACGGCCCCACGCACAATCCGTGGGACCTCTCGCGGGTGCCGGGCGGCTCGTCCGGCGGTTCGGCCGCGGCCGTGGCGGTAGGCGAGGCCTTGGCCGCACTGGGCACGGACACTGGCGGCTCGATCCGCCAGCCCGCGGCGTACACCTCGCTGGTGGGCCTCAAGCCTACATACGGGCGCGTAAGTCGTTACGGCATGGTGGCCTTCGCCAGTTCGCTGGACCAGGGCGGTGTGATCACCCGCGACACGGAGGACGCCGCGTTGATGCTGGGTATCATCGCCGGACACGACCCCCGCGACGCCACCAGCGCCCAGGTGCCCGTGCCGGACTACCGGGCGGCGCTGGGCGGCGACCTCAAGGGCAAGCGGGTCGGCCTCGTGCGCGAGTTCCAGGCCTGGGGCGGCGTGGAAGCCGTGGTGGCGGAGACCTTTCAGGCGAACGTGAAGCAGTTGGAGGCGCTCGGCGCCGAGGTGCGCGAGGTCTCCCTGCCGTCGCTCGATTACGGCATCGCCGTGTACTACATCCTGGCGCCCAGCGAGGCCAGTTCCAACCTGGGTCGCTACGACGGTGTGCGCTATGGGCCGCGCAGCGAGCAAGGCAGCAACCTGCGCGACATGTTCCGCCGCACGCGCGAGGAGGGCTTCGGGCCGGAGGTGAAGCGCCGCATCATGCTGGGCACCTTCGCGCTTTCCGCGGGCTACTACGACGCGTACTACCTGCGCGCCATGCGCATCCGCGAGCAGTTGCGGGCAGACTTCCAGCGCGCCTTCGCGGACGTGGACCTGATCGCGTGTCCGCCGGCGCCCATGCCGGCCTTCAAGCTGGGGGAGAAGCTGGACGATCCGTTGCAGATGTACCTGGTGGATGCTTTCACGCTACCGGTCAACCTGGCCGGGCTGCCTGGGATCAGCGTGCCGGGGGGCTTCACGCCCGAGGGCCTGCCCCTGGGACTGCAGCTCATCGCGCCGCACTTCCAGGAAGCCGCGCTGCTGCAGGCCGCGCACGCCTTCGAACAATCCACGGACTACCACACGCGCCGCCCGCCGCTGACCTGAGGCCCGCGGGGACTGCCATTGCCGGGGGGCGCGCGCCATCTCGCACGCAGGGGGCAATGATCATCGAGGTACGCCAGGAGGACTTCGACTACGCCCGTGGGGAATGCCCGGACGACGCGCCGTGGTGGATGCTGCAGGAGTTCGCCGCCAATCGCGCCCTGCGCCGCGCCTTCCCCGAGGCGGAGATCATCAAGGTGGACAGCGCCCGCATGGAAGTGGACGACCGGCGCTTCCACCGCTCGATGCAGCTCTATCTGCGGCGCGGCCCCTATCGCTTCCGCCTGAGCCGCTCCAAGCTGCAGGTGCGCCTGTACGACGTGCTGCATGTGCTGGGCTGGGGGTAGTCCACGCTCCCGCCCAACAACCCGCCCATCAAGATTGATCCGGGGAAGCGGTCGCTCCCCTTGCCCCTCGGTCGACGGGCTATCCGGACCGCCGGGAGCAATTCTTGCGGGGCCGCGCGAGCACCATGCGCGCCGGCGCGGCTATTGGCGACGCTTCCGGATCCAGCGGATGTTGTGGTCCACGGATTTCCAGCCCTGCTTCCACAGCCGTCCCTCGCCCCAGAGGCTGTGGCCATAGGGATTGGCGGAGCGTGAGCGGCCGGCTGCGCGCGCCTTCTGACCCTCCTCACGCGCGGAAACCCGCCGCTGCCGACGAGCGTGCTCCTTCAGGCCGCCCAGTTCGTTCCACTGCAGCATCAGTTCGCGGCGCTCGCGCGGCGTAGCAGCCCGGGCCGCGCGGAGGCGCAGGGCGGCCCGGTGCTTGCGCAGGCGGCGCTTGCGGACGCCGCTGAGACGGTACATCAGCAGGCCCACCAGCGCGAACAGCAGCCAGACGACGGGCTCCCGCAGGTAGATCCACAGGCTGTCGTCCGCGGGCACGGCAGCACTCCAATGCAGTGAACGGGATGGGCGGCCTCCGGCCGCCGGGTCTTGGAGAGCCTTCACTCCCCACGCTTCGCCTTGCAGGAATGGGGCTAGGCTCTGTTTGGGAAGTTGTTTTTTGAGCGGCTGGGCCACTTAGAACCACAAAGAATCCAATGTGGGGGCCGAGGGCTCCCACACCCCAACTACGGGCCTTGACCAAGGCAGGCGCAGTTCCACCCACAAATGGGGTCCAGGGAGCCTTGCTCCCTGGTGGCGGTATGGGGGCAACGCCCCCTGGCCGACAGGCTTTTCAAAACAGAGGCTAGTACAGGCGATCGCGGATGGATTCCTGGGTCAGGCGCTCGGATTCTTCCACGTCCGTGCCCAACTGATCGGCCAGCATGCGCCCCATGGAGGGGATCGTGCCGCGCTCCACCTGGCTGGCCGAATCCCACAGCCGCGAGCGGATGAAGGCCTTGGCGCAGTGCAGAAACACCTCGTCCACCTCCACCAGCAGCCCGCTGGCGGGCGTGCGGCCCCGCACAGCCAGCGGCGCCAGCAATGCCGCATCCGTTGTGATGCGAGCCCGGCCGTTGACGCGCAGGGTTTCGTTCACACCGGGGATCATGAACAGCAGGCCCACCTGCGGGTTCTCCAGCACATTGCGCATGCCGTCCAGGCGGTTGTTGCCAGGCCGATCGGGAATGAGCAGCGTGCGGTCGTCCAGCACGGCCACAAAGCCCGGGGCATCGCCCTTGGGCGAGGTATCCACGGCGCCGTCCACACCCGCCGTGCCCATCACCAGGAATGGGCTGTGCGCGATGAACGTGCGGCAATGCGCGTCCAGCGCAGCGAGTTGTTTGCGGACGGCCCGCTCGCCGGGATCACCGTAGAGACCGCGCAGGGCCTCCTCGCTGCGGATTTCCATGAACCATGCTCCGGCACGGGGTGAGCCGCTCGGGCAGGGCCCCGGCGCGGCGTATGCATCCCCATATAGGCACAAGTGGCGTGCGATGTTAACCGCTGGCACCAGGTGGATAGCCATTCACCTTGCCGCCAGGGAAACAGCAGGGTATACGGGAACGTAAGCCGGTTGAGTCCGGGTGTGGCCGGCATGGCGCGCCGCTAATGCCCACCGGTGGGGAGACAACGATGGCCCTGGAGATGCGAGTCTCGTGTGAACGGTGCGATAGCCCGCTCACCACGGAAGGGGAAGCCCGCATCTGCAGTTTCGAATGTACGTTTTGCCCTGACTGCGCGGAGACGATGGCGCACACCTGCCCCAATTGCGGAGGGGAACTGGTGCCACGGCCAAAGCGCAGACCGAAGCCTTGAAGCTCCGGGCAGTGCCGGAGGCAAGGGTGCGGTGCGAGAAGGCAGCGCACAGGCCTGTTGCGGTGGGGTGAGGCCGCAGGGGGTTGTCAAGGGAGGACAAACCTACCATAGCGGGAGATATGGAGCACCAATCTCAAGAGCGCACGGACGATCAGCGCGAGCAGCTCCCCAAGGAAGCGGGGGCGATGACCGGGGAAAAGGACGTCCGCATCGAGATGATGAACCGCGACAAACGGCACGAAGCCCTCGCCTGGGCGGAAGCCTACAAGCTCATCCGCGGAGGGGTGGATGAGGTGGTGGAGTTCATCGAGGGCTCGCAATACACGATCGAGCTATTACTGGAGACGCTGCGCGATGCGGCTTGCCGCTGCCGCGACGTGAATCCGCCCAGAGACCCCGCCGGCTGCGAGTTCTGCCAGCGGCGCGACGAGTTGCTGTCCCAGCTCGCCTAGCACTGGGCGCCCCCCAGTCCAGTCCACCTGCAGGAATCCGGCCCGCCCCATGGCGGGCCGCGCAGGTCTGCGTGCGCGCGGTTGGCGCCTGCCTCCGCCCATCCAGGTTACTGGCTCCTATCGAATTCGTGAGATCTGCGGGCCGGCCTCAGCCGGCGGCGGCCACGGCGTCGGAGGCGATCTCCGGCAGGGCAGCGCTCGTGCTGCGGGCGAGCTGGCCGCAGGCCGCCTGGATGTCCTGGCCCTTGGAGATGCGAATGGTGGCCAGCACGCCGCGATCCAGCAGGATGCGCTGAAAGGCATGGGCGTGTGCCAGGGTGGGCGGCCGGTAGGGACTGCCCGGGTGGGCGTTGTAGGGAATCAGGTTCACCTTGCACTTGAAGCCGTGGAGCAGCCGCACCAGCTTATGTGCCGCCTCCAGGCCATCCGTCAGCCCGTCCAGCAGCACGTATTCGAAGGTGATCCGGTAGCGGTTCTCCGAAGGCACCTCGCGGCAGGCGTCCAGCAGCGCCTCGATGTTCCAGCGGCGATTCACGGGCATCAGGCGCGAGCGCACGGCGTCGTCCACGCCGTTCAGCGATACAGCCAGGTTGGCGCGCAGGCCCTCACGCACATAGCGGCGGATGCCGGACACGAGGCCGGAAGTGGACACCGTGAGCCGCCGCGACGACAGGCCGAAGCCGTGATCCTCCTGCAGGATTTCCAGCGCGGCCTTGAGGTTGTCGAAGTTGTGCAGCGGCTCGCCCATGCCCATGAACACGACATTGCGCACGAACTTATCACCAGTGATGGCGCGGGCCGCCTCCACCACCTGCTGCACGATCTCGCCCGGCGAGAGGTTGCGCACGAGGCCCATCTTGGCCGTGGCGCAGAAGTCGCAGCCCATCGCGCAGCCCACCTGCGTGGAGACGCACACGGTGTAGTGCGTCAGGTTGGGCATCAGCACCGTTTCGATCTGCCGCCCGTCCGGCAAGGCAAATGCGAACTTCACGGAGCCGTCCGCGGATTCGGCTTGCGCCACCGGCTCCAGGTTGCCGATGTGGAAGTGCCCTGCCAGCGTCGCGCGCATGTCCTTGGACAGGCTGCTCATCTGCGCGAAGTCCGTCGCCTTGTGCTGATAGAGCCACTGGAAGATCTGGCGGGCGCGGAAGGGCTTCTCGCCCTGCGAGCCGAGCCATTCCGCCAAGGCGGGCAGCGTGTAGTCCTTGATGTTGTCCATAGCGATTCCGTCCGGTCGCACCGGGAGTTCGGGGGCCGCTGGGCTCATGCGTCGCCGCGGCGCAGGATGCGTCCCACCGCCTGTCCCATCCGCACCGGCGTACCCGGCGCCAAGTCATCCAGCACCGCCTCGCCCAGCCGGCACAGCACGATCACCGTGGAACCCAGCTCGAAGCGTCCCAGCTCAGCCCCACGCTCCAGCGGCAGCGGGGGCTGCACGGGCGCGGCCATGGGCCGGGCGCCCGGCCGGTTGGTCCTCACCGGATGATAGACCACGCGCACACTGCCAACAACGGTCGCACCCACGGCCACCACGGCCAGTTCCCCGAAGGATGCCGCCAGGAAGCTGACCACGCGCTCATTGCGTGCGAAGAGGCCCGGCACGCCCCGCACACCGGCGGGACTCACCGTCCACAGCTCGCCCGGGACGTAAGCGAAACGCGCCACCTCCCCCGCACAGGGGGTGTGAATGCGGTGGTAGTCGCGCGGGCTGAGGTAGACCGTCAGGGCCGTGCCGCCCTCGTAGGCCTGCCAGCCCTCAGCGGCACCCAGCAGGGCTTCCAGACTGTAGCTGTGCCCCTTGGCCTGCAGGAGCTGCCCGTGCGCGATGGGCCCCGCGGCGATCACGGTGCCATCCACCGGGCACAGCAGCGCGTCAGGCTCCGGCGCCAGGGGCCGCAGCCCGGGCCGCACAGCGCGGCCGAAGAAGGCGTTGAAGGTGCGGAAGCCCTCCGCCGGCACCACGAACTGCGCCATGTCGATGCGGAACAGCGCCACGTACAGGGCGATCGTGGGACGCAGCAGCCAGCCCGGCCAGGGCGTGGCCGCCACCCAGCCCATCAGCCGGCTGAAGGCGCGCTTGGGAAACCAGCGGAAGAGGCGGTAGTAGAGCCAGGGCAAGGAGGTGCCGACCTTAGGACGCAGGGGCGGCCAGCAGGGCCCGCAGCTCGTCACCTTCCACCGTCTCGTGCTCGATGAGCCGCTTGGCCAGGGTGTGCAGCTTGTCGATATTGTCGCTCAGCAGTGTCTTGGATTTCTGGTACGCGGCCTTGAGGATCTCGTTGATCTCCTGGTCGACCAGTTCGGCGGTGTCCTCGCCATAGGGCCGCTCCAGGCCAATATCGCGCCCGAGGAAGTGCTGCTCCTCGCCCAAGTCCAGGGTCATGGGGCCGATGGCTTCGCTCATGCCCCACTGCGTGACCATATTTCGCGCTGTCTGCGTGGCCTTCTGGATGTCATTGCTGGCGCCGGTCGTGACGGCATCGTCGCCGAAGATCAGCTCCTCGGCCGCCCGGCCGCCCATGGCCACCATGATGGAAGACATCAGGTAGTCGCGGTCGTGGTTGTGCAGTTCCTCCTGTGGCAGGAACGACGTGACCCCCAGCGCAGCGCCCCGCGGCACAATGGTGACCTTGTGCACCGGATCGGACTTGGGCACGAGGCTGCCCACGATAGCATGGCCCGCCTCGTGGTAGGCCGTGTTGCGCTTCTCGTCCTCGGTCATGAGCATACTGCGCCGTTCCGGGCCCATCAGCACCTTGTCGCGGGCCCACTCCATGTCGATCAACTCCACGGCGGTCTTGTTCAGGCGCGCCGCATACAGCGCCGCCTCATTGACCAGGTTGCGCAGGTCCGCCCCGGAGAAACCTGGCGTGCCCTTGGCAATCACGGAAAAATCGACGCCCTGGGCAAGACGCACCTTGGCGGCATGGATGGCCAGGATGCGCTCGCGCCCCCGCACATCGGGCAGGGGCACGTTCACCGTGCGGTCGAAGCGGCCCGGGCGCAGCAGCGCAGGATCCAGCACGTCCACGCGGTTGGTGGCGGCCATCACGATCACGCCCTCGCTGGTGTCGAAGCCGTCCATCTCCACCAGCAGTTGGTTCAGGGTCTGCTCGCGTTCGTCGTGGCCGCTGCCCAGGCCGGCACCGCGATGGCGGCCCACTGCATCGATCTCGTCGATGAACATGATACAGGGGGCGTTCTTGCGCCCTTCCTCAAAGAGATCGCGCACGCGGCTGGCGCCCACGCCCACGAACATCTCCACGAAGTCCGAGCCGCTGATGGTGAAGAAGGGCACCTCGGCCTCTCCGGCGACGGCACGCGCCAGCAGCGTCTTGCCCGTGCCGGGGGGGCCCACCATCAGCAGGCCCTTGGGGATCTTGCCGCCCAGCTTGCGGAACCGCTGCGGGTCCTTGAGGAACTCGATGATCTCGACCAGATCTTCCTTGGCCTCCTCCACGCCGGCCACATCGGCGAAGGTTGCGCGGCGGCTCTTGTCATCCACGCGCCGGGCGCGGCTCTTGCCCAGGGAGAACAACCGGTTGCCCCCACCCTGCATGCGCCGCATAAGGAAGATCCACACGGCGATGATGAGGATGAACGGCCCCCAGTGCAGGAAGATGGAGACGTACCAGGGGCTGCCCGCATCCGGCTGCGCGGTGATCTTCACGTTGTTGTTCTGCAGCGTGGAGATCAGCGTGGGGTCCTTGGGGACGTTGACCGAGTAGCTGCCGCCATCGAGCTGTTCGAACTGAATGCGGTCGCCGGACATGACAACGCTGCTCACCTGCCCGTTCTTTACCCGGTGCAGGAAGTCGCTGTAGAGCACATCCTTGGGAGTGGTGTGCTTGCTGGTGACCACGTTCATGACGACGATCGCCATGACGATGATGACCAGACCGATCAGGAAGTTTTTGTTGCGCGCGTTCAAGACACCTCGACCGGCAATAGGAATCGGACCCCAGCCCTGTGATGGGGTGTGCCTTTATGGCGCTTCGGATCGGGAAGGCGGCGGGCGCGGGCTACGGCCGCGATCTGGGGCCTTGCTCAGTCACGATGGCGTCCGGTGCAGGCCCTACCCATGATAAATTCGCCCGGGCCATGAGTCAATCGCGCAGGCCGCCACCGCCCGCGCACGTCCCAAGCGCTTCGGCATCAATCCGGGCGGCGGAAGGCCACCACCGCATTGTGGCCACCGAAGGCGAATGCGTTGGACAGCACGGCCGTAAGCGGCACTTCCCGCGCGGTATGCGGCACATAGTCCAGGTCCAGCTCCGGGTCCGGATCGTCCAGGTTGATCGTGGGCGGGATCACGCCGTGCCGCAGTGCCAGCACGCAGGCCACGGCCTCGATGCCCGCCGCCCCGCCCAGGCTGTGGCCCACCATGGACTTGATGGAACTGACCGGCACCTGGCCGGCCTGCTCGCCCCAGATTTCCTTGATGGCCCGCGTCTCCAGCGCGTCGTTGAGCGGCGTGGAGGTGCCATGGGCATTGATGTAGCTCACGTCCTGCGGGTTCAGCGCGGCATCCTGCAGGGCCAGCCGGATGCAGCGCACGGCGCCCAGCCCCTCCGGGTGCGGGGCCGTCAGATGGTACGCATCGGCGTTGATGCCGTAGCCCGCCACCTCGGCCAGTATCTCCGCACCCCGCCCCCGCGCGTGGCTCAGGCTCTCCAGCACGAGCACCCCGGCGCCCTCGGCGAGCACGAAGCCGTCGCGCTCGCGGCTGAAGGGCCGGCTGGCGGTGGTCGGGTCGTCGTTGCGCGTGGAAAGGGCGCGCAACTGGTGGTAGCCGTCCATGGCGAAGGCGGAGATGGTGGACTCGCTACCGCCCGCCACCATCACGTCCGCCCGGCCCAGTCGGATCAGGTCCGTGGCCGCGGCGATGTTGTGGTTGCCGGTGGCGCAGGCGGTGGAAATGCACAGATTGGGGCCGGCCAACCCGTGATGGATGGCCACGTTGGCCGCCGCCATGTTCGCGATCACGATGGGCACCGTGAGCGGGTGGAACTTGCCCGGCCCACGCTCCAGGAACTTCGCGTACTGCTCCTCCAGGAAGGGCTCGCCCCCGATGCCCGAGCCGATCGCCACCCCCACGCGCTCCCGGTCCGCCGCCAGGGCGCCGTCCGCGCCGGGCTGCAAGCCCGCTTGGCCCAGGGCCTGCTGGGCGGCGGAAAAGGCAAGCTGCGCGAAGCGCGCCATGCGCTTGCCCAGGCGCGGATCGAAGGCGAAGTCCTTCACCTCGCCCGCAATCCGCACGCCCATCGCCGAGGCATCGTAGGCGCGCACCGGGCCGATGCCCGAGCGTCCCGCCAGCAGGGACTCCCAGAATGACGGCACGTCGTTGCCGACGCACGAAACGACGCCCAGACCGGTCACGACCACGCGTTCCATCACCTTTTGCTCCCAGACGGTTGGCTGTGGGCGACCCGTGCGGGCTACCCGATGCGAGGGCGCATCACCACGCACCCCTACCGGCCATGATGCGTTCCCGGCGCGAACTGCAGAGCCGATAGAGAAATCGGAATAGCCTTCTTGAATACACGCTTTCGCGCCGGACGGCAGCCCTGGATTGTGCGCTCCGGCTCTTCAGACGCGTTGCGGCGCGATCAGCATGCAGTCGCCGAAGCTGAAGAAGCGGTACTCCTGGGCCACCGCCTCGGCGTAAGCAGCCAGCAGGCGCTCGCGCCCGTAAAGGGCAGAGACCATCAGCATCAGTGTGCTCTTGGGCAGGTGGAAATTGGTCAGCAGCCCATCCACTATCCGGAATTCATAGGGCGGGCGGATGTACAGGCGCGTCCAGCCCTGGTGGTCCGGGCGCGCGCCCTCGGCTGCCCAACTCTCCAACGCACGCACGGTGGTGGTGCCCACGGCGATCACGGGGCGGCCCTGGGCGCGCGCCTGCATGATGCGCGCGGCCGTCTCGGCGGGCAGTTCGAACCATTCGTCGTGCATGGTGTGATCGGCCGTGTCCGACACCTTGACCTTGGCGAAGGTGCCCAGTCCCACGTGCAGGGTCAGCTCCGCCGTCTCGACGCCTCGCGCGCGAACATCCGCCAGCACCTGCGGCGTGAAGTGCAGCCCGGCGGTGGGGGCAGCGATGGCACCTTCCACGCGCGCATAGCAGGTCTGGTAGGCCGCGCGGTCCGCCTGCACCGCGGCGGCGTCGTAGCCACCGTGCAGGTCGCGCCGGATGTACGGCGGCAGAGGCGCCATGCCGTGCGCCTCCAGCCGCGCCGTCAGATCCTGCGACGATTCGAACTGCAGACGCCACGCGCCGTCCTCCGTGCGCTCCAGGGCACGCGCCGGCAGGGCCCCCTCGGCAAAGGGAATCGTCATGCCCGGCTTGATGCGCCGGGCTTTGCGCACCAACGCGTGCCAGAGCCCCGGAGCCTCCTCGACCACCAGCAGCGCCTCCAGTTCCACGCCAGAGGGCAGCCGGGCCGCCAAACGCCGCGGGGGCACGCGCGTGTTGTTCATCACAAGCAGGGCATCCGGCGGCAGCAGCGCCGGCAGCTCGGAGAAGACGTGGTGGGCGATGGCGTCGCTGCCGCGTTGCAGCAGCATCAGGCGGGAACGATCGCGTGCCGGCAGGGGGCGTTGCGCGATCAGGTGCTCGGGCAGCGGGAAGTCGTAGTCCTCGAAGCGGTCCGTCATGAAGCTCTTCAGTTGACGAGCACCGTCTCCTGCTCGTGCCCGCAGTGCTGACACACCGTGGCCAGCAGCTCGATCGATTTTTGGCAATTCGTGCACGGCTTGAAATCCCAGCCCGTGTGCTCCTTGGGCCGCAGGGCGGAAAGCAGCCGGTGCTCGACGGGCGCCTTGCCGACGGCGCCAGCGGCACCGGCGGCGGAACGCGTCTGCTGCAGAAGCTTGGCGCGCAGTTGCGCTGTGATGTCGTCGTAGTTGCGGTGGTACGCCTTGAATTCCTGCAGCGTGCGGTACAGCGCCACCAGCAGCACCACCGCCATGGTGCCGATCACGAGGGCCATCCAGCGAGGGGAGTAGGGATCGAGCAGCGAATACAGCGCAAAACCGAGGAGCACCAGCGTGAAGGTGAGGAAGCCCGCCAGGCTCACCTTGAAGATCTCCACGATCACGCGATGCTGATACTCGTGGAGCCGCAGGAGGCTCTGGCCCTTGCCACGCGATGCGTTCGCACCGGCGTTGGCCGTGGGTTCGCCGGGGCGGAGCGCCTTGAAGGGCGCCAGCAGTATCTCGGGAAAGGCTCTCAGCGGCTTCATATGAGGTGCGTGGCTCCGAGGATCGGTTACTCTCCGACGGACCGCCCTACGGTGCCCCCGCACCGGGCTGTCCAGCTTCCGACCGGCATTTCGGCTGGTGGATTGCGCTGCGCGCGTCCGTACCAGTTATACCCCCACGCGCACAGGTAGTGCAAGGTTGGCCCCGGCGGCCCGCGGTCCGCCAAGCCGCCGCTGGCGCGTCATCGGGCCGGGCCGGCCGATGCTCACGGGGTGCGGCCGGCAAGGCTTCCACGCTTTGAGTTTCCCCGGAGAATCCGTCAGAATCGCAGGGGGAGCCACCGCGGCGCCCCGGTCCGCGCCCGGCGGCGCGACGTCCCGCACGCACCCCGAACCCCGCCCCGACCATGGCCGACGCACACGACCCCCGCGGCAGCGGGACTCACCCCATCCACCGGCTGCTGCAGACGATGGCCACGCTGCGGGGCCCCGATGGCTGCCCTTGGGACCGTGCCCAGACCCACCGCTCGCTGCTGCCCTACCTGGTGGAGGAAGCCTACGAGCTGATCGAGGCGGCGGAGAGCGACGATGACGCCGCACTGCGGGAAGAGCTGGGCGACGTGCTGCTGCAGGTCGTCTTCCACGCGCAGGTGGCGGAGGAGCGCGGTGCCTTCACCTTCGCGGAGGTGGCGGCCGGGCTGGACGAGAAGCTGCGCGAGCGGCACCCGCACGTGTTCGGTGGGACCCCACTGGAGACGCCGGACGCCGTCAACGCCGCCTGGCACGCGCGCAAGATGCTGGCGCGCAACTCCGCCCTGGATGGCGTGCCTCACGCCCTGCCGGCCCTGCAGCTCGCGGCGCAGACCAGCAGCCGCGCGGCTCGCTCCGGCTTCGAGTGGAACCACCGCGGGGAGATCCTGGCCAAGGCGGCCGAGGAGCTGGAGGAGTTCCGCGCGGCCCTGGAGGCACCGGAGACCCAGCCGCCACCCGAGGATGCCGAGGCGGAGCTGGGCGATCTGCTCTTCGCCATGGTGCAGCTCGCGCGCTGGCAGCGCATCGATCCGGAGGCGGCCCTGCGCCGCGCTACGCGAAAGTTCAGTGCCCGCTTCCGTTGGATGGAGGAGGCCCTGCGGGCCCGCGGATTGCAGCCCGAAGCCCAGGGCCCCGACCAGTGGTGGGCACTATGGGACGAGGCCAAAGCGGCCTTGGGATAGCGGGCCCGGTGGTGGCGTGCCGCGGGGCGGTCGCGCCGCGGCGGACGGGGCAGGCAGGCAGCAGCACGAGGGAGCGCCATGAAGGAAGACCACTACATCGGGGTGCTCGACCCGCGGATCCTGGAGTACGTCAAGTTCAGCCGCTTCCACTGGTGGGAAATCGGAGCCATCGCCGTGGTGCTGGGGGCCCTGCTCGGCTATGCCCTGCTGGCCGTAGTGCTGGATCGTCGCGCGCGTGCCCGGCGCCGCAAGCACAAGCAGCTGTCGCGGCTGGAGGCCTGGCTCGACGCCTGGCGGCTGGAGCCGGACGAGGAAGAGGCCCTGTGGGAGCTGGCCGGCCAACGCAAGCCGCTGGCCCTGTACGCGCTGCTGGCGGAGCCGCTGCGCTTCGAGCGCGCCGTGCACGAGGCACTTATCAGCGGCAAGCACCTGCCCTTCACCGAGCGCGTGCGCGATGCGCTGGGCTATCGCAGCGACAACCTGAGCTGCCCCGTCGTCTCCACACGACAGTTGATGGTGGGCGACCACCTGCGCTTTGCCGTGTGGGAAGAGGGGCGCCCGCAGCACCACTATGCCATCGTCACGGCCGTTTCCGCCGCCGGCCTGGCCGTCGAGCTGACCGAGGCGGGCTTCCGCGACGTGACGAGCGCGCGCGGGGAGACCGAACTTTTCTTTCTGCGTGGGAACGACCTGGAGGTGCGCTTCCCGCTGGCCGTGCGCACGGCGGATGCGGAGCGCCACCGGCTGCTGCTGGCGCATCAACTGGTGCGCGGGGGGCAACGGCCGCGCAGCACGCGCCTGCCCATGCTGCGACCCATCACCTTTCGCCTGCGGGCCCAGGCCGCGGAGCTGGCCTCACCGCACGCCCTCGCCACCGGCGAACTTGCCGCCGGGCAACCGGGCGGCGCCCAGGGTCAGGAGATGCGCGGTGCGCTGCTGGAGATGAGCGAGGGAGGCTTCTCGATGGTGACCCTCCACCCCGTGGCCGAGGGCGCGTATGTGGAGCACGCCATGCAACTGCCGCGGGGCCGCTACCTCCCCATCGTGGGGCGCGTGCTGGACTGCCGCGCATTCGCCGGCAACCGCTGGCTGGTGCGCTGCGAGCTGCGCGGGCTGACCCCCACCCAGCGCAACACGCTGTCGCAGGTGCTGCGGCTGGAACAGGCGCGGCGCCTGCGCGCCATCCAGGCCGAGCGCCGCAAACGCCTGCGGGAATCCGGCGAGGCGCCCTAGGCTGTACTTTGAAAAGCATTTCGCACAGGGGGGCGTTGCCCCCACACCCCCGCCAAGGAGCGGGGCTCTCTGGACCCTGTTTGCGGGCGAGACCGCGCCGGCCTTGGTCAGGGTCCGTATTGAGGGTGTGGGGCCCTTGGCCCCCGCGTTGGATTTCTCGTGGTTCTCAAGCGGCCCAGCCGCTTGAGAACGCACGTCCAAACATAATCTGGACGGTGGGGCAGGCGCTGGCCGCGCAGCAGGGAAGTGCTACGCGCGCCACCCTGCACGGCCCGGGAGGGATTCACTCCGCAAGCTGGATCAGCTCGATGCTGTGGTTGTCCGGATCGCGGATGAAGGCGATCACGCTGCCGCCGAACTTCATGGGGCCCGGCTTGCGTGGCACGGAAACGCCGGCCTGCTCCAGCCGCTCGCACAGCCCGTAGATGTCTTTCACGCCGATGGCGATGTGTCCCCAGGCATCGCCCAGGTCGTAGGGCTGCTCCTGATCCCAGTTGTACGTCAGCTCCAGCATCGGGGCGCGCGGGTCGGAATCGTCGTAGCCCAGGAACGTGTTGGTGAACTTGCCGTCGGGGTACTCCTTCTGCCGGATCACCTTCATGCCCAGGTGCCGCGTGTAGAAGTCGATGGCCTTGTCCTGGTCCTTCACGCGCATCATCGTGTGCAGATACTGCATGCGCCGGTCCTCACGGGTTGGGTGGCTGCCGGGGTTGGGCGTGGGCCTTGGCGCCCGCCCCTTGGATTGTCGGGGTTTTCAGGCCCAAGCCTAGCCCGGACCCCGCCGCCGCACAAGCCGCCCCGGCGGCCCCACGCCAGCCCAGCCGGTGGCACGCGCAGGACGGCGGGAGCACCCTTGCCAGCGCGAAAACCTGCGGCAACCGCCGTCACCTGAAGGAGGATTGAGCCCCCATCCGGCAATGTGAAAAAAATCTGCCTGGGAATGAAAAATCTCCGTGAACCCGATTGACCCGGTGGTACTCCAAAGTTTGAAACGAGCAGCGAAGCCGGGAGACGCTCCCACCCGCACCGCAGGCTGCCGCTGCCGCTGAAAGAGTTCTCCAAAGCCGCCCCCCGGGGCGGCTCTCCCCCGAAAGCCCGGTGTGCCCCCCCTCACGCCGGGCTTTCGTCTTTCGTGCAGCCTCCCGGGTCAGCACCGCCGACCCCAACCACAGCCCTGACCGGACGCCGCCGAGGCCCCTGCAGGCCGGTTTGCCGCGGGCCGGGGTCGCGGTATAGTGGCGCCGCAAGTCCCTATCTCGGCAAACCGGCGTGAGGTGTGGGCCCATGGACGACTGGAGTGCCTTCGCGCAGTCACTGCGGGGTCTGAGGGGGCCCGGGGCGCCCACGCAGTGGCATCCGCCCCGCCCATCGCCCGCTGCCTGCCAGTATGCCCCGTACGGTCACTCCCGACAGACCGAGCTGCGGCCCGAGCGGCCTCTCCGCCGCTGAGCGGCCGGCCGCGCGTCCGCCCCATCCATCCCGATGCCGTCGATCCGACCGCCGCCCATGTCGCGACCCCGCACCGTGCGGGTGCGACACCATAGGCGGGCCCGTGCCAGTCTGCTGGCCGTGGTGGCGTGCATGGTGGGCTGCTTGGCGGTTGCGCTGCTGGCACCGGGCACCTCGCTGGCGGAGGAGCAGCCGGGGGACTGGCTTCCCACCGCGTCCCTCCCAGGCACCGGCGGAAGGCTGGAGCTGACGCCCTTCCCGATCCTCTTCTACACGCCGGAGACGCGGGGAGCCTTCGGCGTGGGCGCCTGGGTGATCGCCCGCAAGGATGGCGAGCCCACCAATGGGCTGCCCAACAACGTGTGGCTGAGCGCCGTGTATACCCAGGAGCAACAGACCATCCTGCAGGCCATTCCGGAACTGTACTTCGCCGACGGCGCCTATCGCCTGCAATTGCGGCTGCGCTATCTGAATTTTCCCACGCGCTTCTACGGCATCGGCAACGACACGCCGGACACGGCGGAGGAAGGTTACACGCCGGTCACCCATGCCGCGCGCGTCACCTTCACACGGCGGGTGGTGGAGGCGCTCAGCATGGGCGTGCGCGCGGACTACGACCACACGGAGATCGAGCGCGTGGAGGCCGGGGGGCTGCTCGCCACGGGCGCCGTGCCGGGCGCCACGGGCAGCCGGGTGGGCGGCCTTGGGCTCGTGCTGCGGCGCGATACGCGCGAGCAGCACTTCAACCCGCACGACGGCAGCCTGCTGGAGTTGACCGCGTTGCGCTACCACGACCTGGACGGCGCACCCTTCCGCTACGACCGCAGCGACCTGGACTGGCGCTGGTACATCCCGCTCGGCATGCGGCAGGTGCTGGGCCTCCAGGCGCTGGCGCAGTCCATCGCGGGCGAGGCGCCGTTCTCAGCGCTGCCCCGGTTGGGGGGCAAGTTCCTCTTCCGGGGGCTCTTCGAGGGGCGCTATCGGGACAAGAACCTGCTGGTCGTCCAGGCGGAGGATCGCATTCACGTCTTCGGCCGCCTTGGCGCCACCGTGTTCGCGTCCTATGGCGACGTGGCGGAGCGGCCTCGCGCCTTCACGCTGCGCACGTTCAAGAGGGCCGGCGGCTTCGGCCTGCGCTATGCCTACAACCGCCGCGAGCGTATCAATGTGCGGCTGGACGTGGCCTTTGCCCCCGGCTCGCACGGCATCTACTTCTCGGCGGGTGAGGCCTTCTGAGGCTGGGACTGTCAAGGCAGCCCGCCTCATGCCATGCGCCGGAAGCGATCGACTCCGCGCGCTTCGAGACGCGGCCTTTGGCCGCTCCTCAGCAACGCGGAGCGAGGGGGCTGACAGGTTCGCACTGCAACGCGGGAAGCGGCCTCGTGTCAGTCGCGCTGGAAGTCGATGCGGTCCTGCGTGCCGCCGAAGCGCTGCTCCATGATGCGCGGCAGGGCAAGGAAGTCGTGCGGAAAGCCCAGCTCGATGCGGCTGACCTCATGCAGGCGCGCCAGGTGGGCGGGCTCCAGTTCGAACTCCAGGCAGCCCAGGTTGTCGCGGAGCTGCTTTTCCGTGCGGGCGCCGAGGATGGGGATCACCTGCCGCCCCTGCTGGCGCACCCAGGCCAGCGCCACCTGGGCGGAGCTGCGCCCGATCTCGCCCGCGATGGCCTGCACCTCCGCCGCGATGCGCAGGCCGCGCTCGCTGGTGCGCTCGGTACCCACGTTCAGCTTGGTGCGCAGCGTATCCGCGGGGGCGTTGGGGTCGGCCGCGGTGTGGTACTTGCCGGAGAGCACCCCGCCGGCGATGGCGCCCCAGGGCGTCACGGCCAGGCCGAAGGCCCGCGCCATGGGCAGCAGCTCACGCTCCGGGGTGCGCTCGATCAGGCTGTACTCGATCTGCAGACCCACGAACGGCGTCCAGCCGCGCAGGGCGGCCAGCGTGTTGGCCTGGGAGCAGACCCACGCCGGCGTATCGGAGATGCCCACGTAGAGCACCTTGCCCGCGCGCACCAAGTCGTCCAGCGTGCGCATCACCTCCTCCACCGGCGTCGTGGCGTCCCACTGGTGCAGCCAGTAGAGGTCCACGTAGTCCGTCTTGAGCCGGCGCAGAGAGGCCTCCAGCGACTGCACGATGGCCTTGCGGTGGTTGCCGCCGGCATTGGGGTCGCCCTGGCGCATGTTGAGCGAGAACTTGGTGGCCAGCACGAACTGGTCGCGCTCGGCGCCCATGAAGTCGCCGCACCAGGTCTCGCTGGTGCCGTTCGTATAGCGGTTCGCCGTATCCAGGAAGTTGCCGCCCGCCTCCACGTAGGCGCGGAACACGCGCTCGCTTTCCGCCTTGTCCGCGCCGAAGCCCGCCTCCTGGCCGAAAGTCAGCGTGCCGAGGCTCAGCTCGGAGACGCGCAGGCCGCTATTGCCGAACAGCTTGTACCGCATGGTCATGTCGCTTGGCTCCTGATGAAGCGTGTCGTGAGGCTGCCGTGGGGCAACCTGCTTCCGTGAGGTCTACTTGGCGGTCCAGCCGCCGTCCACCACCATGTGCGTGCCGGTCATGAGCCGGGAGGCGTCCGAGGCCAGATACACCACGGCGCCGGTGAGATCGGCCACCTGCCCCAGCCGGCCCAAGGGAATCTGCGCCAACGTCTGTTCCCGGAAGGCGGGGTCCTCGAAGTAGGGCCGCGTGAGAGGCGTCTCGGTGAAGGTGGGGCAAAGCGTGTTCACGCGGATGCCGTGGGGCGCCAGATCCAACGCCATGGCCTTGGTCATGCCCTCCAGGGCGTGCTTGCTGGCGCAGTAGACGGTGCGGTTTATCGCGCCCACCAGGCCCATCTGCGAGGAGACGTTGATGATCGAGCCACCCCGCCCCTGCGTGACCATGGTCTGCGCCGCGGCCTGGGCGCAGAAGAAAGCCGCGCGCACGTTCAGGTTCACGATGGCGTCGAAGTCCTCCTCGGTCACCTGCAGGAAGGGCGCGGGGCGGTTGGTGCCGGCGTTGTTCAGCAGCACGTCCACCGGCCCGCGATCGGCCAGCAGTGCAGTCAGCCCCGCGCGGTCCGCCACGTCCAGCGCCGCCCACTCGGCCGAGCCGCCCTCCGCCACGATGGCCTCGGCTGCCTGGCGCACCTCGTCCCCGTTGCGGGCCAGCAGGATCACGCGGGCGCCCGCACCGGCCAGCGCCCAGGCGGAGGCGAGCCCGATGCCGCGGCCGGCCCCGGCGACGAGCGCCGTCTTGCCATGCAGGTCGAAGTTGGGGGTGGCGCTCTGCAGTGCAGCGGAGGTCATGCCGTGCATCTCGTTGACGTGGTGTGGATCGGCACCCCGCGCAGCAGTCACCGGTTGTGCAGATTAGGCTGAGGTGCCCCGTCACCCTCGCCCAGGGCCGGGGTGCCTGTCCAGTCCCCCGCGGTCACGGCGGCCGGCGGGCCGGGGCTCCGGCGGGCTCAGCCATCGCCTGGCGTGCGCACCAGCGGCGGCTCCTCCAGTTGGCAGGGCGGCAGCAGCGCGGGATCGCCCGGCAAGTGCAGAGCCTCGCCCACGGCGCCGGGGCCGCTGGCCTGCCGATAGGCCGCGCGCAGGCGCTCCAGAATCGGCCCGTCCACCAGCGTGCCGAGGCGGCTCAGCTCAGGACGGGTCGCCAGGTCGATCAGCTGCAGCCGCACCAGGATGTGCGCGGCTTGACGCAGACAGTTCACGGCGTTGCCCGAGATCTGAAAACTCGTGCCAATGCCCGCGATGCGGTCGTACAGCCGGTTGTAGAGCTGTCCGCTCTCGCGATCGGCCGCCAGGCGCCTCCGGCCGCGCTCCCCCTCGTAGGGGTAGCCCTGAAAGTTCAGCTCCGGCATGGCGTTCACCAGCCGGAGCAGCGCCGGATCGAAGGGCCGCGGCGGCGTGGGGTTGAGAGGATCCACATACTTGGCGTCGTAATCGGGTACAGTCTCCTTCGGGATCAGACGCGCCAGATCGCTGAATTGCAGGTGCAGCACCTCGCCGGGCCACGGCGGCGTCGCATGCTCATCCTGGGCACAGTAGCAGGGAGGCTCCCCCGGCCGTTCCGCGGAGGCGGGCAGGTGCAACCGCTCGCGCAGCTCGCGCACAAGCTGGTAGCGCCGTATGCCCATCATCACGTCCGTGGCCGCCAGGGCGCTGGTGTCGAAGATGTGGTCCAGAGCCGTGCGGGGGTCCGGCTCCGCAGCGGGGGCCTCCAGGGCGGTGGTATAGGCATCCACCAGGATCACCACCCGCAGCGCCGGTCGCTTTGGCAACGAGGAGTTCGCGGACGGGTCGGACCGGCCCTCGTGGTCGAACACCCGCTCCAGGGCGGTCAGCCCCAGGTTGTCGAACACCCCCGCGTCCATGAGGTGTACGTATTCCGCCGCGTCGCCGCGGTCCTCCGCCCGCGGGCGGTAGCGCCCCAACGTCGTGTAGTTGAACACACCCGGGAACGCCGCCGAGGCCATCACCGCACGACCCAGCTCCATCTCGTCCAGGTTCGAGTGCAGACAGCCGAACATGTCGTCGGTGAAGGCGAAGTGCTTGGCGGCATCGCGGGCGCGGGCATCGCCGGCGGGCTGCACGCCGCACCGGGCACCGTCCGGCGAGCCCGGCGTGCCCACCGGCCCCATTCCGCCGGGCCGCGGATGTGTGTTGTTGGTGGCGTTGATCAGCAGATAGGGACGCTGCGGGTTGAGGTCCTCGAAGCGCAGGCCCTGGTACCCGCCCACCGACTGATCGTAGAGATTGTCGGTCAGCACCTTGGCCATGATGTCGGTGCGGTCGAAGCTGGTGAACCAGTAACGCGGGAAGTTCCACGGCAGGAACCAGCTCCCGAACCACCGCCAAAGGTAGTTCCGCCCCATGCGATCGAACACCGCCGCCTCGCTCCAGGGCGGGCGGGGCTGCCCCCACAGGGGCGGCGACTCCACGGTGGGTGGACAGGCCCCTTCCGTCTCCAGCTTCGCGCTGTCGCAGCTCACGGCGTAGTAGGCGGACGCGAGCGAGCCACCGGATACGGACGACATCACGTCCACCTGCCGCAGCAGGTGCACGCGCTGCAGCTCGAACATCACGGCGGTGGAGAACACAGCGGCGCGACTGCCGCCGCCGGAGAGCGCCAGCCCGATCAGGTTGGCGTCCGGCCGCACGGGCGCCGGGCCCGCGGTGACGCACAAACCGTCGCGCCAGGGCGTCGTGCGGGGCGGGGGGCGACCAGTGCCGGCGTCGAACACGGCCTGGCGCTCCACGACCGTTCGATAGGCCTCCTCCGTGAAGGCTCGATAGCCTGCCGGATCGGCGGCCGGGCTGAAGGCCGCACGGCAGTCGGCATCGAGCCACCAGGGCACCCGAAAGTCCGCCATGTACGCCGACGAGGCCACCACGCGCGGATCGAGCTGGCCGACCTTGCGGTGCTGATAGTCCCTGCGCTCAGGATCGTTCCAGTGGCTCCACAGGCTGCAGGCAGACGTGCCGGCCAGTGCCAGCACGCACGCCGCGACGACGCAGAGGCGGGTCATGACAGTTCCCCCTTTTGGGCGCCCGGCGGGCCGCGAGCCACGCCGTCACGGCCGCGGGCGCAGGTGCTGACCCAGCATCGGGCAAACCCGGGCGGGGGTCAACGGGCCCAGGAAGCCCCGCGCGGCAAGGCACGCGGCTGGTCAGCGCCGCCAGGTTCTGCTTGGGAGTGGGTCGTCAAGCGGCTGGGCCGCTTGAAAAGCACAAGAAATCCAATGCGGGGGCCAAGGGCCCCCACACCCCCAATACAGACCCAGACCAGGGCCGACGCGATCTCGCCCACAAATAGGGTCCAGGGAGTTCCACTCCCTGGTGGGGGTATGGGGGCAGAGCCCCTATGGCTGAAGTGCTTTCCTGCACACAACCTAGCGCACGAGACCGCGGGCCCGCACGCGCCAGGTCAGTTCGACCTCGCCGCCGCGCACGCCCAGCAATTCGTTGTGCAGGTTGGCCACCGTGCAGCAGTGGTTGGGGATCACCGTCACGCGCTCGCCCACCACGGGCTTGCGGACGCAGGCGCTCACGTCCACGTTGGCGTGTTCCTCGGAGTAGCCATAGATGACCGCCTCCGGATACTCGACGACCGTGCCGTAGGTGGCATCGCGCCAGAGCAGGCGGTCGGCGCTGAGGGTCTTCGAGCCGCCGTCCAGGATGGCGCGCTCGGCGGTGGGCCGGCTGACGACGGTCATCAGCACGCGCATGGCGCACTCGTCCAGCGTGGCCGTGCCCGCGGCAAGCGTGTTGCTGTCGTTGAAGACGTAGGTGCCCGCACGATGCTCCGTGATCTGCGGAATCTCGTGCACTCGCCAGGTCTGCGGCGTGCCACCGCCGCTCACGGTCTCCGCCTCCAGCCCGGCGGCGCCCAGCAAGGCCACGGCCTCGGCCAGGAAGGGCGGCGTGGTCTCTAGGTTCGTGGGAAAGGTCATCAGCCCCGCGAAGCGCACGCCGGGTATCCGGTCGATCTCCTGCGCCAGCACGAGGGCCTGGGCGGGCGTCTGCACGCCCGTGCGGCCCGCGCCCGTGTCGCACTCGATCAGCAGCGGCACCTCCAATCCCGCCGCTGCGGCGGCCTCGCTGATGCCCTGGGCCACCGGGGCGGAGTCCACCGCCACGCTGACCCGACAGCGCCGCGCCAACGCCGTCAGGCGGGCCAGCTTGGCCGGGCCGATCAGGTTATACGGGATGAAGATGTCGTCGAAGCCCGCATCCGCGAAGACCTCCGCCTCTCCCAGCTTCTGGCAGGTAATGCCCTGGGCCCCCGCCTCCAGTTGCAGGCGGCCGATCTCAGGGGTCTTGTGCGTCTTGATGTGCGGCCGGAAGCGCAGGCCGTGCGCATCGCAGTAGGCCTGCATCTTGCGGATGTTCGCCGCCATGATGTCGAGGTCCACCGTGACGATGGGCGTTTCCAGATCCTCCACGCGGGGCATGGCCTCGGCTCCGATGCGGGCACGCGGGCGCGCCCCGGGTTGGCTGCAATGTGCGAGACAACAGCCCCGGTGTAGCGGGCCGGCGGGGGGCGGGTCAACGGCCGGCGGCGCCGGTCAGGCCCCCTCGCTGAAGCGGTGCGGCAGCTCCACCACAGTACCCGGCTCGCGGACGGTGCGCAGCAGATCCAGCGCTGCCGCCACCACCTCCCGCTGCAGATCTGCCGCGCCGGGTGGCCCGCAGGTGGCGCCGCGCGGGAAGCGGGCCACCGCCGCGCGTGGATAGCATACGCGCCGCACGCGGTCGGCCATGGTGGCCAGCGCCACGGTGGGGATGCCCGCCGCTTCCACCACTCGCTGGATCAGTCCGCCGGACTGATGGCAGACCGGTCACACAGGCACGTGCAGCAGCACATCCACGCGGTCCTGGCGCAAGCGCTGCACGATCTGCGGCGCGCTGCGCTCCACGATGTGGTCAGGGCGCGTACAGTAGCCCGAGATGCTGTAGTGCCTGGAAGCCACCTCGCCAATGACACCTGCCGTCGCCAGCTCGCGCAGCCGCGCGTGGGGATAGACGCAGTTGCGGTCCGTCTCGGCACGCGTGTGGTCGTAGTGGTCGTGCGCAATGGCCAGCGCCTCCGGCGCCACGCCTTCCGGAAGCTCGCGGAAGCTCCAGTCGCCCTCGATGTCCTCGGCGCGGAACGGCGGCTGCTCGCCCGGCACATAGAGCCCGGCGGTGCTGAGCAGGGCGACGCGGCACTCGGCCAGCGGCTTGGCCTGCGGTGCCCAAGGGCTCTCCGTGTTCACGGCAAAGGGATAGGTCTTGAAGGACGCACCCCAGTCCTTGGCCTCCAGCAGGGGCCGCGTGGCCTCGAGCCACGCCGGATAGCGGGAGCGGAACGTCTCCACGTCCATAATGTGCACGGCTGCCTCCGGGTCGGACATTGATGGTGGGGGCCACGCCACGGCTACGGACGCATCACCCCTCTGCCCGACTGTATCGAACTTGACCGATCGGTCAACCCTTGGAAGACGCGCGCAGGGCGGGGTCTTCCAGGCGGGCGCGGATGCGGGCGAGCTGCATGAAGCGCACGTCCGGAGGCACGGCGTGGCGGTCCAGCATGTACGATGTGATCTCGGCGGCCGCCTCCAGCTCCGCGGGCACCACCTTGTTGGCGCCGGCCGTGAGCAGGCCCCGGATATCGCCCACGTAGCGCGAGCGGATCACGATGTGCAGATCAGGCGCAATGCGTCGCGCGGCACCGATGGCGCGCAGTGCAGCGCCGGGGTCGTTGATGGCCAGCACCAACTCGCGGGCGTGGGGCGCCCCCACAGCCTCCAGCACCTCGGGACTGGTGACGTCGCCGAAGCAGGCCGGCTCGCCGTTGCGGGCAGCGCGGCGCACGTTCTCCGCGTTGAGATCGACCAGGATGTAGGCGATGCCGGCCTCGCGCAGGGAGTGGGCCAGTTCCAGGCCGACCACCCCCAGGCCCGCCACGATGACGTGATCCTGCAAGCCCGCGAACTGCTCGGCGGTCTCCCCCGCCTCGCGCACGCCCAGGTATTGCGTCAGCACGCGGATGCGGCCCGCGCCCGCCGCGATGTGCGGCCCGGCTGCCAGCGCCAGGGGCGCGATGATCATGGAGAAGATGGCGGCGGCGGAAAGGTTGGCAGCCAGGGCGGCGCCGCCCCAGTGCGCATCCACGATGCCCGCGCTCTGGCCCGCGCGCAGCAGCACGAAGTAGAACTCGCCCACCTGCGCCAGCCCCGCCGCGGAGAGGATGGACACCCGCGCCGGCAGGCGCATGGAAAGGCCAGTGAGCAGCACCACCAGGAACTTGCCGGCGATGATGGCCACCAGCAGGCCCACGATGGGCAGGGGATGATCCAACAGCGCGCTGGCATCCAGCAGCATGCCCACCGAGACGAAGAACACGCTGGTGAGCACCTCGCGGAACGGGAACAGATCCGCCAGGGCCTGGTGCCGGTATTCGCTGCCGGCCACCACCAGGCCCGCCATGAACGCGCCCAGGGCCAGCGAGATGCCCGCGCTGGAGACGATCCAGGCCGTGCCCAGGCAGACCAGGAACGTGGAGAGCATGAACAGGTTGCGCTGGCGCGTGCGGGCCACGAGGTGCAGCGCCCGCGGCACGATGATCCGCGCGGCGATGAGCACCCCCGCCAACACCCCCACGGCCTTGCCCAGCGTCAGCAGCACGTGCATGGCCGAGGTGCCCGTACCGGCCAGGATCGGGATCGCCAGCATCATGGGCACCACGCTGAGGTCCTGAAATACCAGGATGCCCAGCGTGAGGCGGCCATGGGGCGCTTCCAGTTCACCCCGATCGTTCAGCGCGCGCAGCACAATGGCCGTGCTGGATACGGCCACCAGAAAGCCCAGGAAGATGGCGCTGGCGGGCGCCATGCCGAAGATGATGGCGAGCACCATGCAGACCAGGATGCTGAGGCCCATCTGCAAGGTGCCGCCAATCAGGATCGGCTGCCAGAGCCGCCGAACGCGGTCCAGCGAAAGCTCCAGGCCAATGCCGAACAGCAGCAGCACCACGCCCACTTCGGCCAGGATTTCCACGTCGTGCAGATCGCGGATGAGCCCAGAGCCGTGCGGGCCCACCAGGATGCCGGCGACGATGAACCCCGCGATGGACGGGATGCCGACCTTCTGCAGCACGGCGACCACGACCACGGCCACCGCGAAGATCACAACCAGGTCGCGCAGGAAGGCGAGTTCACCCATGTGTCGGAATCACCGGCATACGCTGCGGGTTGCGGGGAGCGACGGGATGGATTGGGCGCCCGTCACGCTGCACTGTCGGGAATCATCGCCGCCCACCATACGGCAGGCACGCACGGCGCACAAGACCGTCCCCCGCGCCGTTGCGGTCACAGCAGCACGGGCTGATCGGCCAGGTCCGGCTCGCCCAGGCGCCGCAGCATCTCCGCACGCACGCCATCACGCAGGGCTACCGCGGCGTTCCAGCCGTTGTCCTCCGGCTGGAGCGGCGGGGCCAGTTCCATGCGCACGTGCACGCGGCGCGGCAGCCACTGTCCATCGCGCAGCATGGAGCGCGTTCCGCGCAGCACGACCGGCACGATGGGTGCGCCACCCTCCACGGCGGCCTGGAAAGCACCCATGTGGAAGGGCAGCAGCCCCGGGTGCCGGCGGAACGTGCCCTCCGGGAAGAACACGAGCGAGCGACCCGCCTGGAGGGATGCCCCCACGCGCCGGGCGTCCTCCACCCCACGCTGCTTGTCGAAGCGCTCCACGAACTCCGTGGACAGGCGGCGCAGGAACCAACGCGAGATGAAGCTACCCACCAGCTCGCGCTTGGCCACGAAGCTCCATAGTCCGGGCAGGCCCGCGACGATCATCAGGCCGTCGGTATAGCTGGAGTGGTTCACTGCCAGCACACAGGGCCGCTCCCGCGGCAGGTGTTCGAGGCCCTGTACGGTCAGCCGGATGCGGGCCAGCTTCAGCAGCAGCCGCCCCGCCCCGCGCACGACCGTGAAGCGCGTGGCGGCCCCCGGCAGCAGCACGACCAGCAGCCACGTCGGCAGCGCGATCACCAGCAACAGCGCCCACACGTAGACGCCATAGGCCGTGTCCGCCACCACGCGCCAGAGCCGGCGCGTCTGGGGCGCCAGTCCGGCCAGCCAGAGCCGCACCACCTGCAGCCACACGGCGCGCGTGCCGCCGCGGGTCGCGCCCTGCTCATAGAGCAGGCGGCTGGAGGCACGGCGGATCTTGCCGCTGGAGGTCTTGGGCACGGTGTGGGGCGGCGCCAGCACCACGTCGTCCAGCGGTGTGCCGAGCAGGTCCACGGCCAATCCCTCCACCCTCATGCGCAGGGCCTCCAGGCGCTCGGGATCACGCTCGCGGGTCTCGGCCAGGGCCACCAGGCGCTCGGTGCCCGTGCGCGGATCGGTGCTGCCGAACACGGCCACGCAGCCCTTGCGAACGCCTTCCAACTCCCCGATGGCATCCTCCAGCTCATGGGGATAGATGTTGCGCCCGGCGCGGATGATGATGTCCTTGCGGCGCCCGGTGAGGAAGACGTCGCCACCGGCGATGTAGGCCATGTCGCCGGAATCCAGCCACTCCCCGTGCAGCAGGGCCTTGGTGTCCGTCGCGTTGCGGTAGTAGCCGCTGGTGGCCGAGGGGCCCTTGAACTGCAGCCGCCCTTCCTCGCGCTCGCCCAGTTCCAGGCCAGCCTCGTTCACGACGCGCACCTCGTGGCCCGGCAGCGGCTGGCCGCAGGCGACGAACTCCAGCGCGTGCGGATCGTCCGCCGCCGCCAGTTCGGCTCGCCCGGCGTGGTTCAGCGCGTCGCGGGAGATGCGGTCCACCAGCGGGTCGCGCCCCAGCGGCGGGAATGCCAGACCCACTGAGCACTCGGCCAGGCCGTAGACCGGCTTCATGGCATCGTGCCGCAGCCCGTACTTCGCAAATCGCTCGGTGAAGCGCCGCAGCGTGCCGGGAATCACCGGCTCGGCGCCGTTGAAGGCCACGCGCCACGAGCTGAGGTCCAGCCCCGCGAGTTGCTCATCGCTGAGGCGCTTGAGGCACAGCTCGTAGGCGAAGTTGGGACCACCGGAAAGCGTGCCGCGGTGCTCATGGATGGCCCACAGCCAGCGCTCCGGGCGCGCCAGAAAGGTGAGCGGCGACATCAGGAACAGCGGCACGGAGAAGTACATGCTGCCTAGCCACGCGCCGATGAGCCCCATGTCGTGGTAGAGCGGCAGCCAGCTCACGAACACGTCCGTGGAGTCCGCCTGCAGGCCGCGGCCCATTGCGCGGATGTTGGCCAGCAGGTTGTCGTGGGTGAGCACGACACCCTTGGGGTTGCCCGTGCTGCCCGAAGTGTATTGCAGGTGGCCGATGTCCGAGCCCTGCCCGGCATGCCGGGGCAGCGCCGCCCCCTCGGGGCGCAGCTCGTCCGGGGTGACGATGTGCTGCAGGGAGAGCACCTGCATGCGCAGCAGCCGCGCGGCGATCTTGGCCTCGGGCACCGTGATGAGGATCGCCGCCCGGGCGTTGTCCAGGATGCCCGCGTGGCGCCGCAGGTGGTCCTCGATCTGCGAAGGCCGCGCCGGCGGGTAGATGGGCACCGGAATGCCCCCGGCCATCAGCACGCCCATGAAGCTGTGGAAGTACTCCAGGCAGCTTGGCAGCATGATCGCCACGGGCTGCCCCGGCCGCAGGTCGCGCTCCAGCAGGCCGGCCGCCGTGCGCTGCGCATCGGCGAAGAGGTCGCCATAGGTCATCACCTGCGGCCCGCCATCCTCGCCCAGCAGCGTGATGTGCGGCCGCTCGGCATGGGCGTTGACGTGCCAGTCCAGCACGTCCATCAGTGTGGCGGCCTGGTCCGGCGCGGCCTCCACGGCGGCCAGGGCGGCGGTATCGCGCGCGTGTCGTACCGCCCCGTGGCCGGAGGGCCGGGCGGATTCCAGCGCGCGGAGCAGGTCCAGCGGCGTGTCCGCGGTGGCCATCACGTGCTCGGGCAGCGCCACGCCAAAGGCCTGCTCCAGGCGCAG